>WNGI01000227.1_pt1 | contig 38421 bp, 28 predicted proteins | sample 5400621 | NCBI WGS metagenome assembly WNGI01 (sample SAMN13153374, study PRJNA577476) | soil metagenome | isolation source: 20 cm soil or saprolite under Garry oak tree replicate 1 | place: USA:California | collected 2016-06-15
GACGCCGGCGGTGCTGAGCTGGAACGCCGCGTCCAACAACCAGGCGTTGAATGCCCGCCAGACCACCTACATCCTCAACTCCATCTCAGCCTACCGCACCGCGCAGGACAACAAGCTGCCGGTGGCCGATGACATCTTCTTCGTTCCGGCGCTGAAAGGGCCGCGGGGGACCCGCTGGGCGAGCGAGCACGTGATGGGGATCTACGCCATCTGGAAGTTCGCGCAGAGCCCCGACGTGGCGAAGCAGTTCCTGCTCGATCTCGTCGCGCATTACCGGGACGCCGTCTCGGCGAGCAAGCTCTACAACTTCCCGTCGTTCCCGGGCTCCGTGGCCGACCCCGGTACTGCACTGGGGCAGAAGCCCGCGGCGGGTCAGCGCTGGCTCGAGCAGGCCACGGCGAATGACCCGTTCGGCTCCACCCCGCCCAGCAAGCTCAAGCCGATCAGCACCGCCTTGCAGTGGGCGACGAACATCGGGCACCCGGGCCCGGCCAACCCGGCCGAGAGCGAGGTGTTCGACACCTTCGTGCTGCCGACGATGTTCGCCAACGTGGCGACCGGACGCATGACTGCGCCGCAGGCGCTCGACGACGCGCACCAACAGGTAAAGCGCATCTTCGAGAAGTGGCGTGGCAAAGGACTGGTCGCCGGCGGCTCGGGCGACCGATAGCACGGATTATGCGCTGGTGTAGGGAGCTCGACCGGAGCACGTCGCATCGGTGCGGCGTGTGCGCAACGCAGACTCGAACCTCCCACGATCGAGGAGAACCATGACCGCGCCCCAGCTCTCCTTCAAGGCACTGCGTCGGGTCGTCATTGCCGCAGCCGTCGGCAATGTGATCGAGTGGTACGACTTCTACATCTTCGGCAGTCTCGCCGCGATCCTGTCGGTGCAGTTCTTCGCCGAGGGCGGATCGGGAGCGGGACTCATCAAGACGGTCGGCACCTTCACCGCCGGGTTTCTGATTCGGCCGTTCGGGGCGTTCCTGTTCGGCCGCATCGGCGACCTCGTGGGCCGCAAGTACACGTTCCTCATCACCCTCAGCGGCATGGGCCTGTCGACGGCACTGATCGGGGTCGTGCCCAGCTACGCCAAGATCGGCGCGCTGGCCGGCGTGCTGCTGTTGGTGCTGCGGCTGATCCAGGGCCTGTGCCTCGGCGGTGAGTACGGCGGCGCCATCACGTACGTCGCCGAGCACGCGCCGGACGAGAAGCGCGGCTACTACACCGGCTGGCTGCAGACGTCGCCGACGCTCGGTATCGTCGTCTCGCTCGCCGTGATCCTCGCGACCCGGGAGATTGTGGGCACCGCGGCGTGGGCGGCGTGGGGCTGGCGGATTCCGTTCCTGCTCTCGTTAGTGATGGTCGCGATCGCCATCTACATCCGGCTGCAGCTCCAGGAGACGCCGATCTTCCAGGCCATCAAGGCCAAGGGCCAGACGGCGACCAATCCGTGGCGCGAGGCCTTCTTGAGCGAGAATATCAAATACGTCGTGATCGCCAGCATCGTGGTGATCGGTGAAGGGGTGGTGTGGTACAGCGGCCAGTTCTGGGCGCTCTACTTCCTGCAGCAGGTGATGAAACCGGACGTGTTGCGACCGGCCATCATCACGGGGATCGCGCTGCTGATCGCCACGCCGTCGCTCATCTTCTTCGGGTGGCTCTCCGACCGCGTGGGCCGCAAGCCGATCATCCTGGCCGGCTTCTTCCTGGCCGCGGTCACGTACTATCCCCTCTACACCGCGCTCGGCAACGCCGCGAACCCGGCCAACATCAACTACCCGGTGGCGATCCTGTGCGTCGCGGTGATGGTGTCGTACGTGGGGATGGTCTACGGTCCGATCGGCGCGTTCCTGGCCGAGTACTTCCCGGCCCGCATCCGGTACACGTCGGTGTCGGTGCCTTATCACATCGGCAACGGCTGGGGCGGCGGACTGGTGCCTGTCATCACGACTGCGGCGTACGTCGCCACCCATAGCCTCGGCAACGCGCTGGTCTATCCCATCATCGTGCCGGCGGTGGCGTTCCTGCTGAGCCTGTTCCTGATGCCGGAGACCCGGAAGATCAGCATCTGGCAACCGGCGGAGGTGCGCGCGGGTGCCAGGGGGTAGCGACCATCGCGGGGATAATAGATGAAGACAGGGGGCCGGGATCCCGGCCCCCTGTTGTTTGTTCTCGGTTGTGCAGCACCGGCATCGCCCGGTCAGTGCGGTTAGAACCGCGAGCGCCAGAAGTCCGCCGCCGTGTGGAAGACCTTCTCCGTGAGTGCCGCCGACAGCGTGACGAACAGCCCGTGCCCGCCGCGCACTGAGAAGTCCGGATCGTCGAGATTGCCGAACCGGTACCCGGCGGCGATTTCCAGCCCGTTGACCGGACGCACGACCACCGCCGGCGAGCCGTCCCAGGCCGTAGAGCCGGTCGTCCGCTCCACCAGCAGCCGGCCGTCGCTGCGCACGCTCAGCCAGCGGGTCACGTCGAGGGTCATCCGGCCCCCGATGTAGTCGGCCCAGGCGGTCAGCGTCTGGGGGGTGCCGTCGGCGTACCGGCGATCGGCCTGCGTCCGGCGCATGGCGTAGCGGGACGCGAACTCCAGGGACGGACGGGGCGCCCAGATGAGCTCGGCGGCGCCGATCAGCCGCTGCTCTTGCCCCTGGGGAACCAGCACGCCGCCCCCGATCGGATTGCGGTCGTCGGTCCACTGGAGCTTCGCCAGCACGTTGAGCCGGTCGCTGTGCGCGGGCCGGAGCGCCAAACCCCACAGGCTCGACAAGCGGCGGGAGAGCGGAGCGCCAGGGAGCGCGTTCTGGGAGAATTCCTGGCGCGACAGCAGAGCGAGTGACGCGTCGAAGGTCACGTCGCCCGCGACGGTGGCGAGCCGAGTTGATTGCAGCGCGCCGTCCTTGACCTCGGCGCGGGCCGTCAACCGGTACGGCGCGTGCTGCGGCAGCAATTCCAATCCGGCACCGGCGGACCAGTAGTCGCCCTCGGTCTGCAGGAACGGGAGCGCCCGCACGGGATCCGCGATGGAGGCGCTCCGCACGCCTTGGCGGCGCTCGAAGAGCAGGCTGACCGTGAGGTCCGACGAGAGCTGCAGCCGGTTGCGCAGCCCGATGATGGCGGCGTTGCGGGCGCCGCTCACGCCGCCGCTGAGCTGATAGCTGCCCCACGCCTGGGTCCCCGGTCCGATGTCCGCCCGCACGCCGATGCTCGAGACCGAGTAGCTGGCCTGGCTGTCGGGGCGCGAGACGTACCGGTGGCTGGCTTCGAGGGCCATGCCGCGGGCTACCCGGTAGCTCGCGCCGAAGCCCAAGACGTCCGGGGACAGCTCCGGGCCGGAGACGCTCAGGCGGCGGCGCGCTTCGGTCCAGAGCTGCAGCGCCGGGGACACGCCCCACTGCGTCTTCACCTCGGCCGCCGTCACCTCGCTGGACGTCAGCGTGCCGCCCCCCAGTTGATCGTTCGCCACGCCCGCGTCCACTCGGAACCCGGGGGCGACGGTCTGCACGATGCCGACGCGCGTGTGCTCGCGGTCGATGCCCTGCAGCTCGAAATCCTGGCGCGTGTGTTCCACCCGCAGCTCTGTCCCGCCGAGCCTCAGCCCGCCCCTCAGGCTTTCCTCGGTCAAGCCGGGTTGCAGGGCGACGTTGGAGGGGTTCGTGAACTGGCGGCCGACCCGCATGTAGCCGCCCCCGACCGTCACCGCGCCGCCGAACAGGCTGTAGCTCGCCTTCGCCGAGGCGGCGAGGCCCGTGGAGTCACCGTGCTCGGCATAGGCGACCTCCGCGCCGACGTCGACGGCCCCGAACCGGAAGGCTCGCACGTCGCCGCCGACCAGGCGGTAGCGGTCGATCGCCTGCTCGGCGTTGACGGCGGTCACGCCGATGCGGAGCGAGTCCAGCCCCAGGCCCTCCACCAATGGACGCATGTCCAGTGCCGCCCGGGCGCCGGCCACGAGCCGCGGTTCCCCCCCGGCGGCCGCTTCGAAGGTCGCGACGATGAACACCGGATTCCCGCTCGCGTCGGCGGCCGGAATCGGCTGCTTGAAGAGCACCGCGCCGTCGACATAGTCGATCTGATAGTCCACGAACCGGGTCAGGGCCAGCGTGGCGACGGCGCGTTCCGGGTTCTGGAGGTCCCGGGTCTCGAGGCGGAGGTACTCCGTGCCGGGCAGGATGCCACCGGCGAGCTGATAGGGACCGGAGATCCCCGCCCCGCGGATCTGCAGCTGTCGCAGCGACTGCGACGTCAAGCTGCCGAACGCGCTCCAGGTGACCGCGCCTGTCGTGACGCGCGCGGCGAGCCCCGTCACCGACCGTCGGTACTGCGCGAGGCTTAGGCCGCTCCCGAAGTCGGTGCTGGAGAGATCGCCGAACGCCGCCCAATCGAAGCCGCGCTCGACCCGGGCCGACAGCCAGGTCCGGGACGCCGTGCGACTCTGCTGCACGCTCGCGTCCCCGAGGATGGGATACTGCGCCTGCCCCAGCGGGTCGACGCTGCGGCCGAACACGTCCTGCCCGTCGTGCAACCGGCGGGAGTCGAGCCCCAGCGTGAACGAGGTCTGCGAGTCCAGCCGGCCGCGCGCCGTGACCGCGCCGTAGGACTCGGGGCTCGCCCCGGCCCCCACCATCCCCGCTCCGGCGACGGTCAGACCGCGCACTGCGGGGAGCAGGTCGAGCGGCACGGTGGCCGTCGCGTCGCCGGACTTGAGCTCGAGGGTACCCAGGCTCACGTCTCGGCCCGGCCGCAGCGTGATGACGAGCCGGCCCGTCGCGCTCGAGAGCAGTTGGCGCCCGACCGAGGAGGGGTCGGCATCCTCCCCCAGCGGCTCCGCCCCCTTGGCGTTCACCGACACGTACGCCGGTTGTGCCACCGGCACCCCCCAGGCGTCCAGGACGCGCACGTCCACCACGGCGGTCGAGCGTCCGTCGGCGACGAGGGTCACGCGGCTGGGCACCTCGAACCGCGCGGGCAGGCCCGTCACGTGGACGGCAATGCTGTCCCAGCGCTCCTGCCCCCAGGAGTTCCTCATCGTAACGCGCAAGCGATGGGGACCCCGGGTGAGCGGGACGGCGATGAAGTCATAGACCCCGTCGATTCGCGCGTGGACGGTGTCGATCAGGTTCCCTCCGTCGTAGAGCACGAGCGGGGCGTTGGGCTCGGCTTTCACGCCGATGTACACGCGGTCCTCACGCAGGACGGCGCCGTCACGCGGGGCCGAGATTTCGATCCCTGGACCGTGAAGCACCACTGCCTGGCGCTCCGTTGCCCGGTCCGCCGCCGCGCGCGCGGGCGCGACGAACAGTGTCTCCGCACGTGCCGCAGGCGCGCTGTGGCCGGACGGGGCGGCGGCCGCCGCGGTATCCGATGCCGGCACGGCTCCGGCCGAAGCCGGGACGACGGCGACTGCGGTGTCCGGTGCCGGCAGCGCCCCGCCCGAAGCCAGCTCGCCGACCGCCACCACCACCGGGAGGCGGGGGTTGTGAACGGCGGCGCGGACGTGCACCTCCGTCCGGCCCGCGAGCCGTCGCATCATGTCGGACGCGCCTCGCGTGGACGGCCACGTCACGATCCGCAGCGTAGCGGAGTCGCGCCGCTCGGACGACCACGCCACGATCCGGATCTCCGCACCCGGGCGCGCGGGAGGGACGGGGATCGCCTCATTGTCGAGCCAGGAGTAGCTCGTGAACCGCACGCCGTCCCGATAGACGACGGCCGAGTCCGCGAGCGGGCTGAAGCTCACGACCGCGTCGAGGGGAACGTCCTGCGGCTGCCGGAGCGTTACCTCATACCGCACCTTCGACCCCGACCCCTGGGGCAGCCGGAGCTCGGGGACCGGCCCGTAGGAAGCGGGTGGTGCCGGGAGTGGCATCGCCGCGAAGGCGATTTCCACGGGGCGCCGCATCACCTCAGGGTGCACCGTGTCCCGGACGGGGGAACGGGGGGGGGGCTGGCGAATCCTTGCGGCGGGCGCTGCGCCGCCCGCGAGGAGGTGGAAGCTCACGCGCGGGGTGGTCCAGCCGCTCGCGTCCACGAGTTGAACCTCCTCACCCGCCACGCGGTACCCCTCGGGGATCGAGCGCGGATCGACGCGGAACGCGTGCCGACCCGGGCGCAGGTTGGTAAACGAGAACTTCCCCGTGGAGTCCGTCGTCGCGACCTGTCCGTCCTCCGTCCAGATGTCGATGTTCGCCAGGCTGATCTCGCCCGAACCCTGCACCGAGACCTTCCCGATCGCGGCGCGCGTCTCCATCGGCCACGCGCGGCGCACCTGCACCCACGCGATCGCCTCGGGCGAGCCGGCCAGGCCGCCCGACACCTGCCCGGACGCGGTGGCGCGCGCCGCGGCCACGGAGCCCGGCGCCGAGACCAGCGCTGCGACGAATCGCAGCGTCCGGCTCGCGCCGGGGACGAGGGCCGCCCCGGTGAACAGGATCAGCTGGGCGCCGCCCCCGACACTCGAGTCGGCGCCGATCGCGCTGGCGGGCACGTATCGCGCCCCGACCGGCAGCTGGACCGTGATCCGCATGCTCGTGACCGTCAGGGTGCCGGGGTTCCGGACGATGAGCGTGTACGGAATCGCCTCGCCCACGCCGACCTCGAGCACGTCGGCCGTGAAGTCGAGCCCGAGCGCCGCGCTGGGCGGCCCGACGAGAGCCAGCTGTGCCGCGGCCGCCGTCTGGGCTGCGGTGCCCTGTGCCTGCAGGAACGCCAGGTTGCGGACCAGCACCGTGTCGCGCACCGTGGGCGACACCACCGCGACCAGGTCGATCGCACCGCTGTCCCCCGCCGCGAGCGTGCCAAGGGACCAGGTCAGCACCTGGCCCGCCACGGCTGGCGCCGGCGTCGCGCTGACGTACTGGAGCCCCGTGGGGAGCGTGTCCGTCAAGACGACGCTCTGCGCCGGGGCGGCGCCGGCGGCGTTGCCGTAGCGCAGCGTGTACTTGACCTGTTGGCCCACCAGCGCCACTGATGGGCTCGTGAGCTGCTTGCTGAGCGACAGCGCGGGCACGAGCACGTTCGTCTGAACCGTGTTTGAGAGCGTGGTGTCGGATCCGCCGCCCGAGTTGAAGGTGACGTTGCTGCGGTTGTTCACGGTGCGTGCCGGCCCCGGATTCACCTGCACCTGGAAGGTCACGGACCCCGCCGCTCCCGGCGCGAGCGTGCCGAAGTCCACAACCACGACCCCGTTGCCCGCGGGCGCGATAAAGCCTGCGTCGTCGCCGCCGGCATCGGTGAGGGGAGCTCCGTTCCAGCGCATCGTCCCCGGGACGTAGGACGTCCCGGCGGGGATCGAGTCCGCGAGCTGGACGGCGGACGCGACGGCACTACCGGAAACGGCGTAGTCGAGGGTGTAGGTGAGGACGTCTGCCGCAACGGCTGTCGGACGATCCACGAGCTTGGTGAGGCTGACGGCCACCGGTGCCGAGGACACGTCCAACCGGTCCTGCACCGAGCTGCTCACGGCGGGACTGAAGCGGCTCGTGGCGGTGACGGTGATCGTGTCGCTCACGCCCGGGCTGGCGGCGGCCGGGATAGCCACGCGCGCCAGCAGCGAGGCGGCGCTCCCGGGCGCCAGGGGCACCGGCCCCGTGAGCAGCGAATCGTTCGGCCCCAGCAAGCCGTCCCCGTCCCAATCGCGATACAGGGTCACGGGCCATCCGCGGACCGACACGGCGGTGACGGTGAACGAGTCGGGTCCGTTCCCGAGGTTCGTGAGGGTGTGCGCGAACACGACGGCGGCGCCCGCGGCGCCGATGCTGACCCGCGGCGGCTGCAGGTTTACCCCGGCCACCTGTCCTACCAGGAGATCGACCGTGTCCGAGGCGACGACATACGACTGGCCTCCGGCATCGAACGCGAGCATGGCCCAGTTGCGGACCTGGGTGCCGGCGGGCGTTCCTTGGGCGTTCAGGGTCGGCGCGGCGAGCAGGCCGAGAACAGCGAGCAAGGCGGCCGCCCAGCCCGCGGTCGGACGACCGCGGCGGGCGCACCGCCTGCTCTCGACTGCTCGGGGACCGAGCCGCATAGGCTATCGGCCCCTAGTTGATGCTGACGCGCAGCTCGAACGTGGCGCTGGCGCTTGCGGCCAGGACGCCACCCGTGCCCGTATAGTTCGCGGTCACGTTCTGCCCGCTCACCGACACCGTCCACCCGGTGCTCGAGCTCGTCGACACGTACGTCACCTGCGCCGGCAGCGCGTCGGTCACCTGGACGCTGGATGCGGAGGTGGCCCCGCTATTGGTAACCGTGAACCGGTAGCGGATGACCTGCCCCGGCACGACGCTGCCCGAGACGAGCGTGACCCCGTCGTCGAGGTACGCCGCCTTGGTGAGCGTCACGTTCGGCTTGATGACCGTCAAGTCCATGAAGCCGTCGTCGAACGTCGCTGGCTGCGCCACCGACCGGCCGCGCAGATACAGGGTATCCAGCGAGCCACCGGCTACGTTCGCCACGTCGTAGACGACGGTGATCGGCAGCGACGCCGCGGGGGCCAGCGTGATGCGTGTGCTGTCACCGGAGACGCCGTTCACCGAAACGATGGTGATGACCGGCGAGCCCGGGCTCGTCGCGATCAGGTCGACGTTGTCGTTTCCGTTGCCGTTGTTCTGAACGGCGAACGTGAACGAGTAGCCGTTTCCCGGGAGCCGCTGCACGTTCTGGCCCCCGTCGGGCGTCGTCGCCACGCCGTAGATCGTCGCCGGCGTGATGGTGCTGGCGGCGTTGCCGGACGTCGCCGGCGTGCGCCGCGAGGTGGCTGTGAGGGTGTAGACGGTGCTCACGCCACCTTGCCCGCTCGCCACGTCGTAGATGATCTTGAGCGTGATCGAGCCGCCCCGGGCGATCGCCACACTCGCGAGCGCCGTGTTCAGGGCCGCGAGCGTTCCATAGGTCGTGGCCCCGACGCGGTAGCCGGTCACCGTGATCACCCCCGCGACGGAGATGTTCTCGGAGATCGTGACGCTGTCGGTGCCGTTCCCGACGTTCATCACCGTGAACGTCATGGTGTCCGCCGTGCTGGGCGATGCGGAGCTCGGGGTGGGTGTGTTGGCGGTCACCGCGATGCCGGCCTTGAAGCCGACCGTCACCGAGACCGAGCCGCTGACCGCAGCGTACGGATTGTTGTTCGCGTCGGTGTAGGTCGCGGTCGCCGTGTTCGTGATGACCGTGCCTTCCGGCGTCTGCGCCCGCACCCGACCCGCGAGCGCCATCAGGGCCACCGCGGACAGGGCGAGGCGGTAGGTAAACCTCAAGTGCTTGAACATCGCAGGCTCCTCCTAAGGGTTCCAGCAGTTGCCGGGACGTCTACTTCGCCTCGCCCGGCGCTTCACTTACCTGGGTGCGAAACTCCGCCATTACTCGTGCCCTCGGCGCCAGGGATCCCAGCACCGTCCAGCGAACGTGGGTGTACAGCTCCCGCGGCGCCGGCTTCTCCACCCGCTGGCCGTTCACGAGCGCCGCGATCACGGGCCGCGCCGCATAGGTCTTGCCGCCGTCGATCGAGTACTCGATCCGCACGGCGTGATCGGCCGTGGCCGAGCCGAGCACGTAGACCATCCCCCCGGGGATCGGGTCCACGAACTGGATGTTCCGCACGGCACCGGCCGTCACGTTCGTGAAGGCCAGCGCGTAGCGGATCACGTCGCCGGGCCGAGCCACGACGTCCCTTCCTCGCACACTCACCGTCTCCGCAGTCACGTTGTGCGCCGTGATCACGAGAGGCTGGGGGGCCTGGGCCTGTGCGGCCGAGGCCAGCGTCCCAACGAGCAGCCATCGCAGCAGCTTCATGGGCGACTCTCCTTGTGAGTCATCGTTTGCGTCGCTTCCGCTCGGAGCGGCGCGCGGCCCGCGGTGAGCCGTCTGCCTCGGACGGGTCGGTGTCCGCCTCTCTCCACGCGAAGACCGCCTCGCACGCCGGGCAAACCACCAACTCGCCAAGTACCTGCGTGCGGCCGAAGAACTTCAGCTCCGAGCACTGGGGGCAGCGTAAAACCATGCGCGCTATGCTCCTTTTGCGCATGCCGGAGGGCAGGACCCATGCCGATCCTGTCTGCTGGAGGTAACTGCTTTTGCAATAGTGAGTTGTGAGTCTGAAGGCGTCGTACGAGGGTGGCCCAGCCTGGGACTGCTGTTACCGAACGGTAACGTGACGAGTAACCGGTTTCGTCCTGCCCGGCTGGTAGGTCAGCGGATCTGCGTGACGAACTGCAGCGTGCCCGTGTTGTTCGGGGCGGAGGAGCTCAGGGGGTTCTGGAGGCGCCAGCGGACGCGGTTGACGCAGCCGTCGTAGCCGGCCGGCGCGCTGCACGCACCGCTGGTCGGCAGGTACGTCCAGGTCGCGCCACCGTTGTTCGAGTAATCGACCAGCACCGAGACTCCGGCGGGCAACGTGGTCACGATGCTCCCTATCTTGAAGAGCGTCGCCGCCGGCAGCGTGTCCACGACGACTACGGTCGTGGCATTGCTGCTGCCGGCGTTGGTGATGGTGACCGTGTACGTCAGGTTGGTGCCGGGCACCTGCGTACCGCTGGGATTCACCGTTTTGGCCACAGTCATGGTCGGCCGGATGACGGTGACCGTCAGCTTCCCGGTGTCTGCAGTCGCCGGACTCAGCACCGCACGGGCCTTGAAGACCAGCGTGTCCTTCGTTCCCGACGCGGCCATCGCGACGGAGTAGGTCACCGTGGCGGTGGCGGAAGTGCCACCCAGCAGGCTCGTCAGGCGCGCGCTGTCGGGGTTCGCGCCCTGCGTTATCCCGGTCCCGGCGATTGATACGGTCGTGATCACGGTGCCGGGGCGCTTGGTCGTCAGCAGATCGTAGCTCGTGGAGCCGTTCCCGGTGTTGGTGACCGTGAACGCCACCGTATAGTTGAGACCGTTGCTCGGCAGCTGGCTCGCGGTCGTGGCGTGCGGCGCGACCGCCACCGCATAGACCTTGGCCACGATCGTCTTGGTCCGGGCGTCGGTTGCGACGACGGCCCCGCCGGCGCCGCCGGTGATCAGCCCCAGGCGGCTGGCCGCTGACGGAGCGGTGAAGTTCGTGAAGTTGAGCCCGGAGACGGTGATTTGGTCGCCATTCCCGAAGTTCGTGGTCACGGTGATCACGAGATCCAGGTTGCCGTTCGCATAGCTCACAGTCGTCAAGACCTTGATTGCGGCCGAGCCCGTGATCGTCGCGGTCGTGATGGTGGGGTCCCAGGTCATGTTCAGACCCGCCGGAATTCGCACGCGGATGTCGCTGTTCTTCTTGATTTGGCCGCCGGACGTTGCCGTGATGGTGATCGGGCTGATCGCGGTCCTCGGATCGCCTACCACGAACGTCTGATTGGCGGCTGAGGAAATCGTCTGTGCCGACGCCGCAGCCGCGAGGCCAAGCAGGGCCACGAGGATGCCGCCCGACAGGAACAGGCGGGTCTTCATATGAATGAAGGCAGGCGCAAGCCGCGTGCCGACCGGCCCTGGGTGCAGTTGCCCGAATCGCAATGAGTTAGCAGGGCCGGCGGGAACCGTGCAGGTCGGCGCCCGGCAGTTCCGTTACCGTCCGGTAACGTGAACGGTATCAACTCGGCTCCTGGCCCTCGGAGCTGGATTCGAGCAACCCATGCTTCTTGCGCTTCTCCCACAAGTTCTTGCGCGAGATGCCGAGGATCTCCGCCGCCCGCTGGATGTTGCCGCCGGTGTCGTCGAGGGTGTGGCGAATGTATTCGCGCTCGGCCTCAGCGAGCGACAGCCCCCGCGGTAGCTCGAACTTGTCGGGCCGCGCGTCCGCGCGCGCCACGCGGCCGTTCTGCCCGAGCGCGGGCAGGTCGGAGCGTTTGAGGCTCGGCCCGTCGCTGAAAATCAGGGCCCGCTCGATCACGTTGCGCAGCTCGCGCACGTTCCCCGGCCAATTCCATGCTTGGAGCGCTTGCAGGGCGTCGGCGTCGACGGACGCGACGCGCTTCTTGAACTCGCGGTTGAACGTCTCTCGGAAGTGGTCGGCGAGGAGCGGCAGGTCGCTCTTGATCTCGCGCAGGGGCGGCAGCGTCACGGAGGCGACGGTGATCCGGTAGTACAGATCGGCCCGGAACGCACCCGCATCCACCTGTTGCTTCAGGTCGCGGTTGGTTGCCGTGATGAGGCGGAGCGCGACCTCGATTTCGTCGGTGCCGCCGAGCCGGCGGAAGCGGCGCCCCTCGAGAAAGTTGAGCAACTTCGCCTGCAGCGCCGGGTTGAGCTCGACGATCTCGTCGAGGAACAGCGTGCCGCCGTCGGCCACCTCGATGAGCCCGCGCTTGGATTCGCGCGCGTCGGTGAAGGCCCCCTTCTTGTAGCCGAACAGCTCGGCCTCGAGGAGGTTGGCAGGCAACGCCGAGCAGTTGATCTCGACGAACCGCCCCACCGAGTGCGGGCTGGAATAGTGGATCGCGCGCGCCACGAGGTTTTTCCCGGTGCCGCTCTCCCCCAGGAGGAGCACGGTCGGACGCGGGACGGCCGCCATGCGGCCCACGAACGCGCGGACCGCGTCGATGTGCGGATGCTGACCGAGGATCGCTGCGACCGAGTACTCCTTCCCCCGGGCCTGCTCGAGCGAGGCGCCGGCCTCGAGCAGCGGCCGCTCCGCGAGCGCGCGGGCGAGCAGCGTGGTCAGCTCGTCGATGTTCACGGGCTTCGTCAGGTACTCGGTCGCCCCGGCCTTCAACGCGTCGATCGCGGTCGCGACGTCAGCGTGCCCCGTCAGGACGAAGATCGGCAGATGGCGGTCGCCGGTGCGCAGCCGCCGCGTCACCTCGACGCCGCCGAGGTCGGGCATGACGAGGTCGGTGATGACCGCATCGGCGGGCTCCTCGGCATGATGGGCCAGGAGCGCGTCGGCGCGGTCGAACACGCGCGTCCGGAACCGCCCGGGTCCCAGGTTGGCGGCCACGAGCTTGGCATGCACGAGGTCGTCGTCGAGGATGTAGACTTTGGCACTCATGGGTTCAATATTGGTTCGGGCGCCCCGCTAATATGGCGCCAGCCCCGTGCGCAGCCAGGACCTATGGCCGCTACCCCTCCGGCAGCCTTGATCATCGACGACGATCGGGACCTGCTCCTCCTGGTGCGGCGCACCCTCGAGTTTACTGCTGGCTGGGAAGTGCGGACGGCCGGCACCGGCGCTTCGGGCATCGAGCTGGCCAAAACGATGCGCCCCCAGGTCATCCTCGTGGACCTGATGATGCCGGAGATGGACGGCTACGAGGTGTGCCGACGGCTGAAGGCGGACCCGGCGACCGCGGGCATCCCGGTGGTGTTCTTGACGGCGCGCCGCGACTTGGACGAGCGTCGTGTCGCCGAGACCGGGGCGGCCGGCGTGGTGTTCAAGCCCTTCCAGCCTGAGACCCTAGCGCAGCAGGTGCGAGAGTTGTGCCGATGACGGTGCCCGATCCGTTGGCCGAGGTCCGGGCCGAATTCGCGGCCGGGCTGGACAAGCGCATCGACGCCATGCAGGCGGCGCTCGGTCGGTTGCAACACGAGTTTCGTGTCGAGGACGCGCGGGCGCTGTATCAAGCCGCCCATGCGTTGACCGGGACCGCCGGATCGATGGGCGCGGACGGCCTCGCGCAGGCCGCGGGCGACCTCGAAGGGCTCGCCCGCGGGTGGCTCACGCGCGGCGAGGCGGTGCCGGAGGAATGGCGTGTCGCGGCGGCCGCGGTGGGCGAGCTCGACGCGTCCGCGCGCGAATACCGGGCGACGGTTCGTGCCGGGGCGCTGCGCACGCCGGCGGCCCGGTTGGCGGTGCTGGGGGAGCTAACGTCGCTGATCAACGCCGCCGTGGACATGCGGGAGATTTTTCAGGGCGCGATCCTCAAGGTCCAGCGCGTGCTCGATTTCCGGCGCGCCAGCGTGGTGCTCATCGACGAGTCGGCCTCCCACTACTACCTGCACACGCTTTACGACAAGGTGCGCGGTGGTTTCCTCCCGGGAGAGGCGGTGTTCCCGATCGCCCGGGGCGTCACCGGCGAGGCCATCCGCTCGGGCCGGCCGATCCGCGTGGACGCGCTCCCGGGCACCGAAGGCATCCTGCTCCAGGAGGGCGCGCGGGTCTCCGCGATGATCGTGCCGCTGCACGTCGGCGAGCGGGTGATTGGCGCGCTCAACTTTGGGCACGAGGCGCCCGGGCAGTACACCGACGAGGATCTCGACTGGGCGGTCGTCCTGGGCCGGCAGATCGAGACCTCGCTCTACTACTCGAAGCTGTTGAAGACCATCGCCGAACAGCGGGAGGCGCTCGCACGACAGCACGCCGCGGTGCGGCAACAACGAAACCAGCTCGAAGCGCTGATCGAAGCGAGCGACGCGGCCATCATGCTCGTGGGCTCCGACCGCCGCGTGGCGTACGCGAACCACGAGATGGCCCGCCTCCTCGGGATCCCGGGCGACGCGATGCGGGGCACGGGACTGGAGATCGTGCACCGGTTTCTCGCGGGAGCGCTTGGCGACCCCGGCGCGCTTGCCGCCCAGGAGCAGGCGCTTGCCGGGGCCGCCCCACTCCGAGACCGAGTGGAGTTCGCGTTTCCCCGCGCGGCCACGTGCCAGCGAGTCGTAGCGCCGGTCCGCGACCCCGGAGGGGCGCTCGTCGGGCATATTGTGCTGTACCGCGATGTCACGCGCGAGGTTGAGGTGGAACGCCTGAAGTCGGAGTTCGTCTCGGTCGTGAGCCACGAGCTGCGGACGCCGATGACCTCGATCAAGACATCGCTGGCGCTGCTGCTGGCCGGCGCCAGCGGCACGCTCGACCCCGCCGCCCGCGAGATGCTCGAGATCGCGTTGCGCAATGCCGACCGCTTGATCCGGCTCGTCAACGATCTCCTGGACCTCTCCCGGATCGAGGCGCGTCGGATGGAGTTCCAGCTCGAGGCGGTGCCTCTGGCCGACGCGATCAAGTCGAGCATCGAGGCGCTGGCGGCGTTCGCGGTCGACGCGGGCGTCACGGTCGAGACCGAGCCGCCGGCGGAGGCGCTACGCGTACTCGGCGTGCGCGGCCGCGTGGAACAGGTGGTCGTCAATCTGGTATCGAACGCGATCAAATTCTCCCCGCGGGGCGGACGGGTCCGGGTGCGTTGTCGCGGGGACGGGGACGGCGTCGTCGTGGAGGTCGCCGACGAGGGCCCGGGGATCCCGCCCGAGAAACTGCAGGTGACCTTCGAGCCGTTCCGGCAGCTCGACAGCTCGACGACGCGCGCGCACGGCGGCGCGGGGCTCGGGCTCGCGATCAGCCATGGCATCGTCCAGGCGCTCGGGGGAAAGCTGTGGGCCGAGAGCGAAGTGGGAGCGGGCTCGCGGTTCTTCGTGCGGTTGCGGCTGGCCTCGAACTAGCGGCCGCCGGCCACCGGGAGGTGGTGAGGAGGCGGCCGAGCGGTTTGTTCCGTCAATCGGGGCGAGAGGATTTGAACCTCCGACCTCCTGGTCCCGAACCAGGCGCGCTAACCGGGCTGCGCTACGCCCCGCAACTGACGGACAGTCGGACAGTCGGACCGTCTGACTGTTAGGCGCCGGTCAGTCCGACGGTCAGACAGTCCGACTGTCCAACCGAGGTGCGCCCAGGAGGACTCGAACCCCCAGCCTCTTGATCCGTAGTCAAGCGCTCTATCCAGTTGAGCTATGGGCGCGAGTGGGCGGTACTAGGCTCGAACTAGTGACCTCCACGATGTCAACGTGGCGCTCTAACCAACTGAGCTAACCGCCCTCGCAAACGCGGAACGCGGAAGTGGGAACGCGGAACAGAGACTGGCTGACGCCTGTTCCGCATTCCGCGTTCCGCGTTCCGAATAGCGGGGGTGGGATTTGAACCCACGACCTCCGGGTTATGAGCCCGGCGAGCTACCAGACTGCTCCACCCCGCGTCGCTTGTGGCGTCGGCGCCTCACTCCGCGCGCCGCTCCGTTGCCGAGAGCGGGAAACGGGACTCGAACCCGCGACCCCAACCTTGGCAAGGTTGTGCTCTACCAACTGAGCTATTCCCGCGTGTCCCGCGCTGCCAAAAGGTAACGGCTTAGGGCCCTTGAGGGTACCCGATGGAGGCGAGGGGGATCGAACCCCTGACCTCGTGAATGCCATTCACGCGCTCTCCCAACTGAGCTACGCCCCCCTTATATTGCCGCCCCGCCAAACTGCCCCCGTGTGCCGGCCGGGAACACGGGACGTTACCCGGGCGTTATGGCGGTGTCAAGCGAATCCACGTCTGCTCGTGAACTTTTTCGCCCGGCCATGGTATACCGGGCGGAGCTCAAACGCGTGCCCATGCGCAAACTCAAGAAGAAGACGCCAGCGCCCAAGAAGAAGGCGCCAGCCCGAGCGGCGAAGGCGACGTCCGCCCCCGCCCCCCCCGCGGCGGCGAAGCCGGGGCGCAAGCGCGGCCGTCGCAAGGGCATGCTCCACGGGCTGGGGTCCCACGAGCACGAGCGCGATATCCTCGATCAGTACCTCCACGAGGTGAGCAAGACGCCGCTGCTCACGCAGAAGGAGGAGATCGCTCTCGCGCGCAAGGTGCGCGCCGGCGACCAGGAGGCGATGCAGGAGCTGGTCAAGCGCAACCTGCGCTTCGTGATCTCCGTCGCGAAGAAGTACCAGAACCGGGGCCTCCCCCTCACCGACCTGATCGGCGAGGGCAACGTCGGGCTGCTCACGGCCGCCCGCAAGTTCGACCCCGACCAGGGCGTCAAGTTCATCTCCTACGCGGTGTGGTGGATCCGCCAGGCGATCCTCGCCGCGCTGGCGCGTCAGGGCCGCACGGTGCGCGTGCCACTGAACCGCACCGCGGACCTCTCGCGCATCGTGCGCACGGCGGAGTATCTGCGCCAGACGCTGCGGCGCGAACCGACGCCGGAGGAGATCGCCGACGCCACGAAGCTGTCGCTCGAGGTGGTGCAGTCGCTCGCCGCGCTCAACACCGGCGACGTGCGGCTCGACGCGCCGCTCGACCCCGACGGCGACCGCGCGCTGATCGAGCGCTTCATCGCCGAAGACCTCCCGGACACGGAAGAGAAGGCGATGGATCGCTTCCTGTCCGACGAGATCGAGACGGCGCTCAACAGCCTGCAGAAGCGCGACGCCAAGGTGCTGCGCCTCTACTTCGGGCTGGACGGCGGGCGGGAGCACACGCTGGAAGAGATCGGCGGCATGCTCGGCGTCACGCGCGAGCGCGTCCGCCAGCTGCGCGACCGCGCGTTGAAGCGGCTGCGCGAAGGCACGGTGGGCAAGGCGCTGGGGACCTTCGCAGCGTAAGTTGTAGCCCGTGATCACGGGCATCGGGCGCCGAGCCGTCGCGGCCGTCGAGGCCGTTGGACGGCTCGGTCATTTTCTGGGGGATATGGCGCGCGCCGTGCCCGACGTGCGCACCTGGGGCCGGCTCCTCGCCCAGCAGATGCGGCGCATCGGAGTGGACTCGCTCCCCGTCGCCCTGTTCATCGCCGCCTTCACCGGCGTCGTCCTCGCCCTCCAGGCCTCCTACACCTTCACCGGCGCCGTCCCGCTCTACTTCGTCGGCACCCTCGTCGGCAAGACGATGATGCTCGAGCTCGGCCCCGTCCTGGCCGGGCTCGCGCTCGCCGGCCGCGTCGGCGCCAGCATGGCCGCCGAGCTGGGCACGATGACCGTCACCGAGCAGGTCGACGCGCTCGAAACGCTCGCCTACGATCCCCAGAGCTTCCTCGTCGTCCCCCGCGTCCTCGCGGCCACGGTGATGTTCCCCGTCATCGTGACCTTCGCCGTGGCCACGGGCATCGTCACGGGGTGGCTCACCAGCCTCGCCATGCTGGAGCTGTCCACCGCCCAGTTCCTCAAAGGGCTCAAGCTCTTCTACGTCTTCAAGGACGTGTGGTTCGGGCTGTTCAAGAGCGCCACGTTCGGGTTCACGATCGCGCTGGTCGGCTGCCGCGTGGGGCTCGGCACGCGCGGCGGCGCCGAGGGCGTGGGGCAGAGCACGATGCGGGCGGTGGTGCATTCGGCGGTGCTGATCCTCATGCTCGACGCGTTCTGGGCGGTGGTGCTGTTGTGATCGAGTTCCAGGACGTCCACAAGGCGTTCGGCCCGAAGCAGGTGCTCACCGGGTTCACGCTCACCGTTCAGGACGGCGAGACGCTGGTGCTCATCGGGTATTCGGGCACGGGGAAGAGTGTGGCGTTGAAGCACATCGTCGGGCTGTTGCACCCCGACGCCGGGGAGGTCATCGTTGACGGCCGGGTGGTCCCCACGCTCGACCGCGCCGGGCTCGCCGACCTGCGCCGGGACATCGGTTACGTGTTCCAGTTCGCGGCGCTGTTCGACTCGATGACGGTGGCGGAGAACGTCGCGTTGGGGCTGCGACGCCGCAGCCTGGAGGAAGACGAGATCGCCGAGCGCGTGCGGGAAGCGCTGGCCCTCGTGGACCTGACCGGGACCGACGAGCGCACGCCCGCCGAGCTGTCGGGCGGGATGCGCAAGCGCGTCGGGCTCGCCCGGGCGATTGCCCTGCGGCCGCGCTACATCCTGTACGACGAGCCCACCACGGGCCTCGATCCGGTGACGGCGGCGGTGATCGACCGGCTCATGGTCCGCACGCGCGAGCACCTGGGGGTGACGGGGCTCGTCGTCACGCACGACATGCGCAGCGCCTACACCGTGGGGGACCGGATCGCGATGCTCTACGAGGGCCGCGTGCGGCAGGTCGGCACGGTCGCGGAAATCCAGGAAACGGCGGACCCGGTCGTGCGGCAGTTCATCGAGGGGCGCCCCGAATGAAGCGGGAGAACGAGTTCGCGGTGGGGCTCGCCGTGATCGCCGCCTTCTGCGTCGTGGTCGGCGGCGCCCTGTGGCTGTCGGGCGCCCACCTCGGCCGCACCGAAGCGCTGTATACCGCCCGCTTCCGCACCGTGGGCGGGCTCGGCGTCGGGAACCCCGTGGTACTGCGCGGAGTGCGCGTCGGCCGCGTCGAGGCGATCCGGTTGGCGTCGGGCAACTGGGTGGAGGCCGATCTCAAGATCTACGCCGGCGTGTCGATCCCGCCGCGGCCGGCCGTGATCGCCGCATCCGCGTCGCTGTTCGGCGAGTGGGCGGCGTCGCTGTACGCGCTCGACGAGCTGCCGGACGACCCCAACGTGCGCCGCGACATCGCCGAGGCCCGGGCCGCGGGCGGCGGCGGCACGCGCTGGCCCGGGGCCACGCTCCCCGACATCGGCCAGCTCACCGCGCAGGCGAGCCGCATCGCCACCGACATCGCCACGGTCGCGACGCGCGTGCAGACGGCGTTCGACTCCACGGCGGTCAACGAGCTGCGGCGCTCGATTCGCGACTTCGGCCAGGTCGCCGACCGCATCGTGCAGGTGACCAACGAGCAGGCGGGGGTGATCAGCCGCGTCGGCACCAACCTGCGCACCGGCTCGGACGTGCTGGCCCAGGCGGCGACCAACCTGCAGAGCACGCTGGGCCGGGTGGACTCGGCGACGAACCAGGGCCAGCTCGCCGCCATCCTCAACAACACGGCGGCGGCGAGTCACAACCTGCAGCAGTCGTCGCAGGACATGCGGGATTTGCTCGACGCCGCGCACCGCAACCAGGAGAGCCTGGTGCGCGTGCTCGTCGCGGCCGACAGCGTGATGTCGCGGATCGCCAACCGCAGCGGCACGCTGGGGCTCCTCGTCGCCGATTCCGCGCTGTACCGCGAGACCACGCTCACCATGATCCAGCTGCGCCAGCTGCTGTCCGATATTCAGGCGAATCCGCGGAAGTATTTCACGTTCTCGGTGTTCTAAGAGACAAATGCGAAACGTGGAACGTCCGAACGCGGAAGTGCGAACGCGGAACGCGGAACATCAGCACCGAGGTCGGCTCGCCTGTTCCGCGTTCCGCGTTCCGCGTTCCGCGTCGGAGTCATGAAGCCGGCTCGCCCCCGCGCCACCCGCGAAACCAGCGCCGGCGGCGTCGTGTTCCGGCGCGGCGCGGATCGGGTCGTCCGCTTCCTGCTGATCCGCGATTCCTACCGCAACTGGGGGTTCCCGAAGGGGCACCTGGAGCCGGCCGAGCCCCCCGCCGAAGCCGCGCGGCGCGAAGTCACCGAAGAGACCGGGCTCGCCAACCTCGTGCTCCACGGGCCGATTCGCGTGATCGACTGGTATTTCCGCTTCCGCGGCAAGACCATCCACAAATTCTGCCACTTCTTTCTGTTCGAGTCCGTGACCGGGGAGCCCGCGCCCCAGGTCGAGGAGGGCATCACCGCCTGCGTCTGGCACGACGCCGACGCGGCGTTGGACAAGATCTCCTACGACAATGCGCGCGGCGTGCTGAAGCGCGCGGCGGAGATGGTGCGCGCCCTCGATCAGGCGGGCGACGCCGAGGCGAGCGCGTGACCCCGGTCGTGCCGGTGTACCATCCGCGCCGCGAGGCGCGCCGGGCGGTGAAGCAGGGGTATCCGCGGCGCCTGGGCACCGTGCGGTTGTGCCGCAGCGGCGAGGGCGTCGAGCGCCTGCTGCAACGCCACCTCGTGGACGCGGTGGTCCTGGACGTGAAAGCGGCGCCGGACCTCGCGCAGGCGCTCCCGGCCCGCTTCCCGCGCATCCCGATGTTCGCGCTCTCCGCGTTCCGGCCCGACGACGGCGAGCTGCTGCGGCGCTGTCAGGGGGCGGGGTACGCCGGCGTGCTGGTCGAAGGCGTGGACAACGCGGTGGCGGGGGAGTGGATCGCCGCGCGCACGGCGCAGGCGGCCCGGCGCCGGGCGCTGGCCGCGGCGCCGCGGCTGCTGCGCCTGACCGACCGACTGCAGCTCGACGTGTGGGAGGAAGTGCTGCGGCGCGTCGCGCTGCCGACCAAGACGGTGCACCTCGCGCAGGCGCTGCGCGTCACACGGGAGCACCTGTCGCGGCAATTCGCGGCCGGCGGGGCGCCGAACCTGAAGCGCGTGATCGACCTGGCGCGGACGGCCTGCGCGGCCGACCTCCTGGGGAACCCGGGCTACACGGTGCGCGGGGTGGTGCGCATCCTGGGCTACGCCTCGGCCAGCCACCTGGCGGCGGCGGCGCGGCGCGTGGCCGGCGTGGTGCCACAGGAGCTGCGCGCGCTCGGGCCGGGGGGCGTGCTGGCGCGCTTTATAAAAGGAAGGACGCGGTCGCGCGAATGAAGCTGGTGCGTTGTGCGTAGTGCGTGGTATTGTGCGGTGGCGCTGGGGGTTGCGGCGTCGCAAACAACGCACCACGCACCGTCTTTCGCTGTACCGTTGCTGGCCCCCTGAGTATGTGATATTTTTCACAATCTCCCCAACTCAACCCCTATGGCCACTGACTCCATTCTCCGTCCCGGCGAGCTCAAAGAGATCCTGCTCAAAGAGATCCAGGCCGCGGACCTCGCGGAAATCGACGTCCGGGAGGTCGGCACCGTCCTCGAGGTCAAGGACGGCATCGCCCGGGTGTACGGCCTCACCGCCGCGATGGCCGGCGAGATGCTCGAGTTCACCTCCTCGGAAACGGGCGAGAAGGTCGCGGGCCAAGCCCTGAACCTCGAAGAGGACAACCTCGGCGCCGTGATCTTCGGCGATTACCTGCGGCTGCGCGAGGGGGATGAGGTGCGCCGCACCGGCCACGTGCTCGAGGTGCCGGTGGGGCCCGCGCTCGTGGGCCGGGTGGTGGACCCGCTGGGGCGGCCGGTGGACGGGCGGGGCCCGATCCCGGCGGCGAAGAACCGCAAGGTCGAGATCGTCGCTCCCGGCATCATCAAGCGCCAGCCGGTGAAGGAGCCGCTGCAGACGGGGCTCAAGGCGATCGACTCGATGATCCCGATCGGCCGCGGCCAGCGCGAGCTGATCATCGGCGACCGCGGGACCGGGAAGACCGCGATCGCGGTGGACACGATCATCAATCAGAAGGGGCAGGGCGTCATCTGCGTGTACGTGGCGATCGGCCAGAAGAACTCGACCGTCGCCGCGGTGGTGGAGCGGCTGAAAGAGCACGGGGCGATGGACTATACGATCGTGGTGGTGGCGTCCGCCTCCGAGCCGGCGCCGCTGCAGTACATCGCGCCGTACTCGGGCTGCAGCATGGCCGAGTACTTCATGTACGACGAGAAGAAGGCGACGCTGTGCATCTACGACGACCTCTCCAAGCAGGCCGCCGCCTACCGACAGCTCTCGCTGGTGCTGCGCCGGCCGCCGGGCCGTGAGGCGTATCCCGGCGACGTGTTCTATCTCCACAGCCGCCTCCTGGAGCGCGCCGCCAAGCTCTCCGACGACATGGGCGGCGGCTCGCTCACGGCGCTGCCGATCATCGAAACCCAGGCGGGCGACGTCTCGGCGTACATCCCGACCAACGTCATCTCGATCACCGACGGGCAGATCTTCCTCGAGACCGACCTGTTTTACTCGAACGTGCGGCCGGCGATCAATCCGGGCATTTCCGTGTCGCGCGTGGGCGGCAACGCCCAGATCAAGGCGATGAAGCAGGTCGCCGGGCGGCTGCGCCTGGATCTCGCCCAGTACCGCGAGCTGGCGGCGTTCGCGCAGTTCGGCTCCGAGCTCGACGCCGCGACGCAGCGGCAGCTGGCCCGGGGGGAGCGGGTCGTCGAAGTGCTGAAGCAGCCGCAGTACCACCCCATGCCGGTCGAGCAGCAGGTGATGATCATCTTCGCGGTCGGGAACGGCCACCTGGACGACCTCGCCGTTGGCGAGATCCGGGGCTGGGAGGAAGGGTTTCACGAGTTCATGGCCGCCTCCCACGCGGAGATCGGCGAGGAGATCCGGCGTACCCGGGCGCTCTCCGACGACCTGTCGGGCCGGCTGCGCAAGGCGATCGCGGAGTACAAGGAGATGGGCGGGGGACGTCGGTAGTGGCGAAGGCCCGGGAGCTGAAGCGGCGCATCCGGTCGATTTCGAGCACGCGCCAGATCACCAAGACGATGGAGATGGTCGCCACGTCGCGGCTGAAGAAAGCGCAGGACCGGGTCGTGGCCGCGCGACCCTACGCGGCCGCGCTCGCCGAGGTGATCGGGGATCTGTACGCACCGGAGCTGGCGGAGCGCTTCCCGCTGCTGCGCCGGCCCGCCGCCGACGCGGGATCGCCGCGGCGCACGGCGCTGGTGCTGATCACGTCGAACCGCGGCCTGTGCGGCGGCTTCAACGCCAATCTGATCCGCGAGGCGCGGCGGCGGCTCCAGGAGCTCGAGGGTGCCGGCGGCGCGGTCGAGCTGCACCTCGTGGGGAAGAAGGGGATCGCGTTCTTCCGGTTCACGAAACGCGCGCCGGCGTCGCAGCGGATCGACATCGGAGACCGGCCCACGCCGGCCCACGCCGCGGAGTTGATCACCCCGTTGATGCAGCGGTTCGCGCACGGCGAGCTCGACGCGGTCGAGATCGTGTTCGCGAAGTTCAACAGCCCGGTCTCGACGCCGCCGACGGTGCTGACGGTGCTGCCGATCGCGCCACCTCCGGTGCCTCACCCCCTGACCCCCTCTCCGCATCGCGGAGAGGGGGAACGGGGGAGAGGTGGCTTGCGCTTCTATATCCTCAAGCCGTCGGCCGAGGCGATCCTCGAAACGCTGCTGCCGCTCTATGTGAACAACCAGATGTACCGGGCGCTGGTCGAGACGGCGGCGGGCGAGCACGGGGCGCGCCGCACGGCGATGAAGAACGCCACCGACAGCGCGGGGGACATTCTCGACGTGCTGCGCCGCACGTATAACCGGGCGCGGCAGGCGCAGATTACGCAGGAGCTGGCGGAGATTGTGGGGGGAGCCGAAGCGTTGAAGGGATAGACGTCTGAGGTCTGACGTCCGATGTCTCAGAATGGGGTTCGCATGGCGACCAAGACCAAGGAAACTCCCAAGAAAGCCGCGGCCGCGACGAACGTCGGTCGCGTCGTCCAGGTCATCGGGCCGGTCCTCGATGTGGAGTTCGAGCCGGAGAAACTCCCCGAGCTGTACAACGCGCTCGTCATCGAGCAGCCGGGGATGCGCCTGGTGGCCGAAGTGCAGCAGCACATCGGCCGCAACCAGGTGCGCGCCGTCGCGATGAGCTCGACCGACGGCGTCGTGCGCGGCATGCCCGCCGTCGACACCGGCCGGCCGATCACCGTGCCGGTGGGCAACGCCGCCCTGGGCCGCATCCTCAACGTGCTCGGGGAGCCCGTCGATGAGGGGGCGCCGATCCCGCCCGACGTCGAGCGCTGGCCGATCCACCGGGAGACGCCGAAGTTCGTGGACTTGGAGCCCAAGACCGAGGTGTTCGAGACGGGGATCAAGGTCATCGACCTGATCGCTCCGTTCGTGAAAGGCGGCAAGATCGGTCTGTTCGGCGGCGCCGGCGTTGGCAAAACGGTCATCATCCAGGAGCTCATCCACAACGTGGCGCTGGGGCACGGCGGACGCTCCGTGTTCTGCGGCGTGGGCGAGCGCACGCGCGAGGGGAACGACCTCTACCTGGAGATGAAGGAAAGCGGCGTGCTCGGGTCCTGCTCGCTGATTTACGGCCAGATGAACGAGCCGCCGGGCGCGCGCCTGCGGGTCGGCCTCTCGGGGCTCACCGTCGCCGAGTATTTCCGCGATGTCGAGGGCCAGGACGTGCTCGTGTTCATCGACAACATCTTCCGGTTCACCCAGGCGGGGTCGGAGGTCTCGGCGCTGCTCGGGCGCATGCCGAGCGCGGTGGGCTACCAGCCGACGCTCGCGACCGAGATGGGCGAGCTGCAGGAGCGCATCACCTCCACCAAAAAGGGCTCCATCACCTCGGTGCAGGCTATTTACGTCCCGGCCGACGACCTGACCGATCCGGCGCCGGCGACGGCGTTCTCGCACCTCGACGCCACCGTGGTGCTCGACCGGGCGATCGTCGAGCTGGGCATCTATCCCGCGGTGAATCCGCTGTCGTCGTCGTCGCGGATCCTCGACGCCCAGTATCTGGGCGAGCGCCACTACAAGGTGGCCGTCGAGGTGCAGCGCATTCTGCAACGTTACAAGGACCTCCAGGATATCATCGCGATCCTCGGGATGGACGAGCTGTCCGAGGACGACAAGCTGATCGTCGCGCGCGCGCGGCGCGTGCAACGGTTCCTTTCGCAACCGTTCTTCGTCGCCTCCCAGTTCACCGGCCTCGAGGGCAAGTACGTGAAGCTCGAGGACACGGTCGGCTCCTTCGAGCGCGTGGTCGCCGGCGAATTCGACCAGCTGCCGGAGCAGGCGTTCTACATGGTGGGCGGCATCGACGAAGTCACGGCGCAGGCCAAGCGCCTGGCGGCGACCTGATGCGCGTGACGCTGATCAGTCCCGACCGGTCTGTATACGACGGGGACGCGACGGCCGTCGTCGTTCCGGCCTACGATGGGCTGGTCGGCGTGCTCCCCGCCCACGCCCCGTTCGTGGCATTGCTGGGGGCAGGGGTGCTGACCGTGAACCACGGAGGGGGGGTCAGTCGTTATCATGTGGCAGGCGGATTCCTGCAGGTCGCGGGCGATGTCGTACGCGTGGTGGCCGAGCAAGCGGACGAAACTATCAAGGAGGGAGCATGAAGCGGACGGTGCTGGCAGTGATGGCGGCGATGGTGCTGGGCGTTGGGGCGGCGGCGGCGCAGGCCGCGGCGCCCGCTACCGGCGGCGTGCGGTTCGGCGTGGGCGCCGGGTTGCTGTTGCCGATGAGTGACTACAAGACCTCGGACAAGGCGGGGTTCATCGGCGGGGTCGACGCGACCTACTGGCTCGCGTCCCAGCCGATCGGCATCCGCATCGAGGGCAGCTACAGCCAGACGAGCGAGAAGTCGGGCGTCGGGGCCCACAAGACCAAGATCCTCGGCGGCGGCGCGGACGTGGTGTACGCGTTCGGCCAGACCGCGAGCTCGGCGCGTCCATACATCCTCGCCGGTCTCGGGTACTACAACGTCAAGGTTTCGGTAACGGGCGCATCGGTCTCGGAGTCGAAGATCGGATTCGGCGGGGGCGCCGGCGTCGCCTTCAAAGTCGGGACGGGCGGGACCAGAGTGTTCGTGGAAGGCAAGTACATGAGCGTGAGCACCAGCGGGACCAAGACCACGTTCCTGCCGATCCGGGTGGGCGTGCGGTTCGGATCGAAGTAACGACGCCACACCCCGGACCCGTGTGACCCCGGTCACACGGGACGCCGCCCGGCTCCGTGACGGGAGCCGGGCGGCGTGTTCTTATATTGAGTCGTCGCGCAGCGGAACGCCGTTTCCGCGCGCGGGTACCCTGGAAACACCGACCACAACCGGCAACCTGGAGACGGCAATGCGACGCATGATCGCAGTCGTACTGGCCCTGGCCGCGGCCGGCGCCGCCGGCGCCGCCGGCGCGGCCGCGCAGGCCACGGGCACCACGACCTTCAACGCTCCGTACCGCGCGTTCACGCGCGCCGAGTTCGGTGCGCTGCTCAGCTTCCCCAACGGGGGCGGCACGGCGTTCGAGGGCGCCTACCGGATGGCGAGCGGAAAATTCGACATCGGGTTCAAGGGCGGCATCCTCACGCCCGGGGGCGGGGCCAGCAGTGTGGCGCTGCTCGGCGTGGAAGCGCGCGAACGCGTCATCGACAAGACCGCGGACTTTCCCCTCGACGGCGCGCTGGTGTTCGGCATCGGCGCGAACCTGGTGAGCGGCAACTCGGTCCTGATCATTCCGGTGGGCTTGTCGCTGGGCGGCCGGGTGAAGCCCCAGAGCTCGCAGGTCAGCTTCGTCCCCTATGTCCAGCCGACGGCGTTTTTCCTGGCGGACGGTGGCACCGACGTGCAGTTCGCTCTCGGCCTGGGCGTGGACCTGCACTTGAGCCGGGTCTTCGATGCCCGCATCAGCGCGGGGCTCGGGGATGTTAAGGGTGTGTCGATCGGCGCCGTGTGGGTGCATTGAGACGACACACCATTGACTTCGCCGGGGTGCTTTCCTACCGTAGGCGCGCGGCATCGCGGGGCCGGGCAGTCCGGCCCCGCCCCCCACACGTGCGGAGGGATGCAATGAAGCGTGCAGTGATGATTCTGGCCCTCGCGGCCAGCACCGCGACCCCGGCCGCGGCCCAGTGGTTCGGGATGCCGGCGTGGAACAGCCCCAAAGGGGGCACCGGCATCACGATCAGCGGCGACTACGGCAAGCCCAACGCCGATTTCGGCAAGGGCAACGCGTTCGGCGCGCGGGCGTCGCTCGGGCTGGCGAACCTTACCGTTACCGCTGGACTCTCGAGCTACAAGCCGGAAGGCGCGACCAGCAGCCTCACGAGTGTCGGCGGACAGGCGGCGTTCCGCGTGATCGGCGGCAGCCTGATCCCCGTGTCGATCAATTTGCAGCTCGGTGCGGGCCGTACTTCCTGCTCCGGCTGTAACTCGCTGACGAACATCACGGCGGGCGGCGGCGTCAGCGCCAGCATCCCGTCGCCGGGCATCAGCATCGAGCCGTACCTTTCCATCTCCAACCGTTGGCACAAAGTGGCCACCGTGAGCGGGACGGAGTCCAACATCGGCTGGGTGATCGGCGCGAACGTCGGCTTCGGCATGTTCGGCGTGCACCTGGCGTACGATTCGGAGAAGTTTGACGACGGGACGACGGGCGGCATCATCGGCATCGGCGCCCACGTCGCGTTGAAGGTGCCGATCGGGATGTAAGCGGGTTCACATCGGCGCCCGGTACCGCTACCTTTGGGGCGCGCCGTTATCGGGCGCGCCCCATTGTTTCCCCGGGAGACTCTTGACGTCCTACTTGCGCCGCGCTTGGCCGCTCGCGCTCGCCGCCTTGACCGGCGCCTGCGCGCTGACCTTCGACAGCACCAGGCTGGGCGTGCCGGTGTCGCTGGCCGGTGCCGCGCCGACGCCGTCGACGGCCGGCACGCCGTTTCGCGTCACCAAGCATCCCGTCTTTGTGTTCTGGGGCGCGATGACCGCCGCCCCGCCGAATCTCGAGGACGTGCTCGCGGGGCAGCTGGGCGCCGGGACGCGCCTCACCGACGTGCGCATCCGCGTGCGCGCCCGCTGGAGTGATCTGCTGATTACCGGACTCACGGCGGGGATGTTCTCGCCCCGCTCCGTCACGATCGAGGGCGTCGTCGTGCCCGCTCCGGCTACGCCGGCCGGTTCGCCGTAAGCAGCTGTTCGACCAGCGCGCTGGTCCGCTCCGCCGCCCCCCGCCCCTCCGTCACGACCCGCCGTCCCGCAGCTCCCGCCTTGCGACGGGTGGCGGGGTCGTGGTGCCACACCAGCCACTGCGAGTGCAGCGGATGCCGTCCGTCCGCCGGCAACGCGACCGCCCCACCGCTCGCGACCAGCAGCCCCGCGTCCCGGCTGTTCTCCCAGCGCGGCCCGACGATCACCGGGACGCCGAACACCGCCGGCTCCAGCACCGAGTGCAGGCCGGCGCGGTGGTACCCGCCCCCCACAAACGCGACGTCGCCGAGCGCGTAAAGGTCGGCCAGCACGCCGACGCGGTCGACGACGATCACCGGGGCGGCCGGCGCGTGCTCGAGCTGGGAGAGCCGCACCGGTCGCGGCAGCTTGACCTGCAGCGCGCGCTGCGCGATGCCCGCCAGGTGGTCGGGGTTCGGCTCGTGGGGCGCGAGGACGAGCCGTGCCTGCGGAACCTGGACCAGCAAGTCCGCGAACGCCGGCAGCAGCACCGCTTCGTCGGACGGCCACGTGGAGCCGGCGACGATCGTGAAGGTGTCCTTCCCCGCGGTGGCGGCGAGGCGCGCGAACGGCTCGCGCGCGCGGTCGAGCCGCTCCGCCCGCTCCGCGACGCTGTCGTAGCGCGTGTCGCCGGTGACCTCGATCACCTCGGCCCGCGCCCCGAGCTGCTGCAGCCGCCGGGCGTCCTCCTCGCTGATGGTGCCGATGCGGTCGAGGGCGCGATAGGCGGTCTGCCCCCACTGCCGCGTTGGCCAACGCAGCCGCGAGGAGTGCGGCGCCACCGTCGCCGAGATGAGGCCGAGCCGCACGCCCTGCCGCGCCGCCGCCAGCGTCAGCTCGGGCCATACGTCGAGCTTGCTGAAGACCAGCGCGGCCGGGCGCAGCGCCTCGAGCGCCGCCCGCACCTCCCGCGGCCGGTCGAGCGGCAGGTAGTCGATCACGTCCGCCGGCAGCGTGCGGGCCAACCGCTCGGCCGACGGGGAGAAGAACGTGTAGGCGAGCTGCCAGTCGGGGTGCGCGGCCCGCAGCGACTCGAGGACCGGCTTGGCCTGCAACCCTTCGCCCACCGAGGGGGCGTGGACCCAGACCAGCGGGCGATGCGGGTCGCGGCTCGCCTGCGCCCACGTCGTGAGCCGTTGGGTGAGGCCGCGCCGCCCGTCGAGGCCGCGCGCCAGCTTGCGGTCGAAGCGCGCCGCCAGGGACGCCGCCCGCTGCGCGAGGCTCAGGCTCAGCCGGTAGATCAGCGACGGCCGCAGGGCAGCCATCAGCGCGGGGTGCGAGTCTTGGCGCGGTAAACAGAATCGAGGATGCGGCGGAAGTCCTCCGCTCCGGCGGCCCCTTCGAGGAAGCCGTGATCGATGAGAAACGTCGGCGTCGCCCGCGCGCCGATGCGCGCCGCCTGGTCGGCGTCGCGCTGGATCGCGGGGCGCGTCGCCCGGGCGGCGAGGCAGGCGGCGAGGGCGGTACGGTCCAGCCCCAGGGTATCCGCGACGGCGAGCAGGTACGGGCCGGGGTCGGCCTGGCCGGCCCAGGTCGGCTGGCGCTGATAGAGGGCGTCGTGCATCTCCCAGAAGCGCCGCTGACGGGCGGCGCACATGGCCACCTCGGCGGCCTGGACGGCATTGGGGTGCAGCGACGTGAGCGGGAAGTTCACGAACACCCAGCGGACTTTCCCCGTGCGCACGTATTCCTCTTTTATAGTGGGAAACGTGGTGAGCGTGAACTGCCGGCAGGCGGGGCACTGAAAGTCGCCCAGCTCGAACACGGTGACGGGGGCGTCCGGGCGGCCGAGGCTGCGCGCGGTGGAAGCATCGGGGTCCTGCCCGATCCGCGATGGGCCGGGCCAGAGGGCGAGCGCGGCGGCCCACGCGGGGGCGAGGCAAACGCGACGGACGCTCACTTGCGGGCCCAGAGAAGTCGGCTCACATTGGGAACGTAATACCATATGCGACGCGCCGGCGGCCCGCCACTCCGGGACGCGACGGCGCGGTTGTTGTTTGGCGGCGCATTTTTCCAGAAGGAGGTAGCATGCCTCGTGCTTCGTCGGTGAGCCCTCCAGTCGTTCCCCCGCTTTCCCGGAGTCGCACCACGACAATGAACCACGTGAGGATCCCAACCATGCGAGCAAGCACTGCCAGACACCTGTTCGGCGCGGCCGCGGTCGCCCTGCTGTGCGCGCTGGCGCCGGCGGCGGCGCACGCGCAGACGGTGTCGGGGCGGGTCACCGACCCGACCGGCAAGGCCGTCACCGGCGCCCAGGTGACGGTGGCGGGCAGCGACGCCCGGGCGACGACCGACGCCGAAGGACGCTATCGGCTGACGCTGCGCGCCGCCGGGACGCTCGCGGTGCGCGTCACGGCCATCGGGTACACGCCGCAGAGCAAGGCGGTGACGGTGGCGGTCGGGGAGAACGCGACAGTGGACTTCACGCTCACCGCCAACCCCATCGGCCTCGATGCGATTGTCATCAACGGGTACGGGCAGGGGCAGAGGGCCCGGGAGAATCCCAACGACGTGACGCAGGTCGCCGCGGGGACCGTCGAGAAGGCCCCGGTGACGAACTTCGCGGACCTCCTGAACGCCCGCGCGGCGGGCGTCACCGTGATGCCCTCGAGCGGCACGACGGGCGGCGGCTCGCGGGTGCGCATCCGCGGCTCCAACAGCGTGTCGCTGTCGAACGAGCCGGTGTTCTTCATCGACGGTATCCGCGTCAGCAGCTCGCCCAGCGGCAACAGCATCGGCGTCGGCGGGCAGGTGCCGTCGCGCATCAACGACATCCAGCCGGAGGACCTCGAGGCGATCGAGGCGGTGAAGGGGCCCTCCGCGGGCACGCTGTACGGCACCGCCGCGGCCAACGGGATCGTGCAAGTCCGCACCAAGCAGGGCCGGCCCGGTCCCACTCAGTGGACCGCGTACGTGGAAGGCGGCACCCTGTACGACCACACCACGTGGCCCGACACCTATTACGGGTTCGACACCACGGTCGCGAACGTGCCCACGAACCCCAACCGCGCGCTGCGGTTCTTCTGTACCATGGTGCGCACCGTCACCATCGACCCGACCACCGGTAAGGCCCAGTGCGCTCAGAATGGAGGCGTCTTCACGCTGAACCCGCTGCGCGACGACAGCCCGTTCCGCCTGGGGAGCCGCCAGCAGTACGGCGTGTCGCTCGGGGGCGGCAGCGAGCAGACGCGGTTCTACATCGCCGGCCATTTCCAGAATGAAGTCGGTGTGTACCTGAACAACTACCTCAATCAGATCAGCCTCGTCGGTAACGTGCAGAACCAGGTGCGCCGTGGACTCGACGTGGGGATCAACACCCGCTACACGAACAGCGACCTGCATCTGCCCGACAATGACAACAACGCCCTCGGCTATCTGGGCAGCGGGCTGCTGGGGAGTGCCTTCGGCAGGAACGGCTGGGGATTCCTCCAACCCAACGAGGTGCGCAAGATCAACACCGATCAGTCGGTGAACCGGTTCACCGGCAGCATGAACGTCGACGCCACTCCGTACGCCTGGCTCACGGCCCGCGCGGTGATCGGCCTCGACTTCACCAACCGGTACGACCAGCGCACGCTGGCGCCCAATCAGGTGTCGCTTAACGTTACGAGCCTCGAGGGCAGCCGCGCGGCGAACCCGGTCCAGGTCTTCGATTTCACCTCGAACTTCAGCGCCTCGGCGCGACACGCGCTGACGTCGACCATCACCTCGAGCACCACCGTCGGCCTGCAGTGGTTCCGCGAGAAATCGATCTTCGTGTTCGCGTCCGGACGCCGGCTCGCCGCTGGCACGGGGTCGCTCGCGGGCGTGGCCATTCCGTCGGTCAGCGAGGATCAGTCCGACGCCCGGACGCTCGGCACGTTCATCGAGGAGCAGTTGGGGTTCCGCGACCGGCTGTTTGTGACGGGCGCGTTGCGCCGCGACAAGAACTCCTCGTTCGGAAAGAACTTCGGGTTCATCACATATCCCAAGGTGGGTGGCTCCTGGGTGGTCTCGGAGGAGCCGTTCTTCCCGCAGATGGGGTGGTTGAACAGCCTGCGGATCCGCGTCGCGTACGGGCAGTCCGGCCTCCAGCCCGGCACCACCGACGCGCTGCAGTTCTTCACCCCGGTCGTCGCGCTGGTAGCGGGAGCCGACGTGCCGGCGTTCTCGATCGGCAACCTCGGGAATGACAACCTGAAGCCCGAGCGGACGACGGAAACCGAGGCGGGATTCGACGCCGACATGTCGAACGACCACCTGCACCTCGGCGTCACGTTCTACAGCAAGAGCTCCCGGGACGCCCTCATCAGCCGGCCGCTGGCGCCGTCGCTGGGGGTGACCGCCGCGCAGTTCTACAACTTGGGGAAGGTGAGCAACAAGGGGGTCGAGATCACGCTGAGCGGGCAGGTGACGCGGGGGCCGGCGGCGCTCGACTTCACGGTGTCGGCGTTCGGTAACCGCAACCGCCTGATCGACCTCGGCAAGGATTTCCTGGGCAAGGACATCCCGCCGATCGTGTTCGGCATTCAGCGTCACGTGGAAGGTTTCCCGCTGGGCGGCTACTGGGGGCAGCAGTTCACCTTCAACGACGCCAACGGGGACGGGATCATCACACAGACGGAAGTGACGCTCGCCCCGACGTTCAGCTACCTCGGCACGCCGTTCCCCACCCAGGGCGCCTCGCTCAACGCCGGCTTCTCGTGGAAAGACCGGCTGCGCCTGGCCGCCACCATGGACTACCGCGGCGGCATGAGCCTCTACAATCTCACGGAAGCGTTCCGCTGCGGGCAGAATGAGTGCCAGGCCCTGGTGGATCCCAAGACGCCGCTGGCCGAGCAGGCCAAGGCGGTGGCGTCGGTGTTCCTGGGCGACCCCATCGGCTACGTGCAGGACGCCGACTTCCTGAAGCTGCGGGAGGTATCGCTCACGTACTATGCCCCCGCGTCCCTCGCCGCGCAGTTCGGGGCCCGGACGCTGAGCTTCACCGTCGCCGGGCGCAACCTCGCCACCTGGTCGCATTACCCCGGGTTCGACCCCGAGGTGAACCAGAACGGCCAGGCCAATTTCTCGACGACCGATTTCCTCACCCAGCCGCAGATCCATTATTGGATCGCGCGGATCAACGTGTCCTTCTGAGCCGGGGGCCCACGACCATGACCAAGCTCGGAGTTGTGAAGACCGACGGGCGCGGCGGCCGGCTCTCGCGCTGGCTGACTCTCGCCCTCGCCGGAACGGCGCTGTCCGTCGCGGCGTGTACGCTGGATGTGACCGACCCCGACATTATCACTCCGGACAACCTGCAGGGTGCCTCGACACTCTCGACCGTTCGCGCTGCGGCGATCGGAGACTTCGCCCTTTCCTACGGCGGCTCGGGGGCCGACGGCTCCTCGGGCACCGAGGGGATCATCATGATGAGCGGGCTGCTGGGGGACGAGTGGATCAACTCGGAGACGTTCCCGACCCGGATTGAGATCGACCGCCGGGCCATTCTCGTGACGAACGGCACGCTCACCGGCTGGTTCCGGACAATCAGCCGGGCGCGCCGCTCCATGGAGTTCGCCGCCGGCCGCTTCCGGACGCTGTCGGACACGACCACCAGCAACACCCTCTCCGAGATGCTGAGCCTATCGGGGTACACTTATCTCTGGTTCGCGGAGAACTGGTGCTCCGGGGTGCCGTTTAGCACGGCGAACCCCGATGGCTCACTCGTATTCGGCCAGCCGCTCACCCGCGGCGAGATGACGGATACGGCGATCGCGCGGTTTACGGCCGCACTCAACGCCGCGAATGCCCTGGTCGCCACCGCCTCCGGGAAATCGACCGTGACGAACCTGGCGCGCCTCGGCCTCGCGCGCGCTCTCCTCGACCGCGGCGGCACGGGGGACTTCGCCTCCGCCGCGGCGACTGTGGCGTCGGTCCCGACCGTCTACAACTACCTGATCGGCTACTCGGAGACGACGACCCGGGAAAACAACGGTGTGTTCGTCGCCAATGGCAACGCCAAGCGGTATTCCGTGCCGGACGGCGAGGGCACCAACGGCCTCCGCTGGCGAAGTCAGGGCGACATCCGGGACACGGTCGTGCGGTTGCTCATCGGCACCGCGCAGGCCCCCAACGTTGGGTTCGATATGTCAACCCCGCAGTTTGACCAACTGCGGTTCCCGGACCGTAAGACGTCCATCCCGCTGGCGACCGGCGCCGAGGCGCGTCTCATCGAGGCCGAGAACGCGCTGCAGCTCGGGGATACAGCGAACGGCGGCGTGTTCTACCAACGTCTGGACAGCCTGCGTGCGCATCCACCGGCGTATTTCTTTTTGAACCCGTCGATCCCCGCCCCACCGCCCCCCCCGGCGCCGACGGCGATGTCGATGCTGACCACGGCGGACGCCACCACCTTCGGCGGCGCAGTGAACCTGTTGTTCCGCGAGCGCGCGTTGTGGCTGTGGCTGTCGGCACACCGCCTCGCCGACCTGCGGCGCCTGTCGCGGGCGCCGTACAGCCGGTTGCCGGAGAGCGTGTTCCCCACCGGTGCGTACTTCAAAGGCGGCCTCTACGGCACCGACTACAACTTCCCGGTGCCGTTCGAGGAGACCAACAACCCGAACTTCACGCAGTGTCTGGACCGCGACCCCTAACGGGGGGACCGGTGCACGGTCTGGGAGGGGCCGCGAGGCCCCTCTTTTTTTGTAGGTCGTCAGGACGGCCCCGAGCGGGTCCAGATGACGATCGCGCCGCACATCGTGTCCGACTTGAGGAACTGCTGGGGCGTCTCATTGAGGCTGGCATACACCTCGATCCCGATGATGCCCACCGTCGGCAACTGGGCGGTCGTCGAGTTCGTGGCTGGGAACCCGTCCACGAAGTAATCCGGAAGACAATTCCGCGGGCTGCGCGCCATGCGCATCGTGCACCCCGCCGAGTTGCAGACCGCCCGAAGGCCGGGCACGTTCCGCAGCAGCTGGGCGATGGTCGAGGCTTTGACGCGCTCGATGTCCTGCGCGGTGATGAAGTAGCCACGGCCGCCGGCCCGCCGCTGCTCGAACTCGATGCGCCGCTGCTCGGCCAAGCTCGCGTGACCCTCGACCGTGACCGGGTCGAGCTCGAGCGCGAGCGGTGACATCGAGAACGTGCGGTGTTGCTCCTCCGCCTCGCCGACTTTCACGACCCAGTTCGTCACGGTGTAGCCCACGGCCCGGGCCTGGAGCATGTAGCTCCCGGGGCGCAGCCCGGTGTACGTGAACCGGCCGGCGGAGTCGCTGCCCGCCTCCAGGGACCAGCCCAGAATCACCACGCTCGCCCCGACGATGGCGGTGCCCGAATGCCGGTCGATCAAGTGGCCGACGAGGATGGCGTTGACCGGCTGCTGGGCCGGGAGGGGGGGAGGGGATGCGGCGAGCCCGACGGTCACCAGCAGCACGCTGCCGATGGCTGGGAAGACGTCCCGCCGGTGGACGGGGAGCATAGAAGGCGGCATCGCTACCCCAGAACTGTCCCTTCCATAGTACAGGCCTGGAACGAGGCTGGGTAGAGGCGGGGGATGAGGCGCCGGAAGGGGGAAGGGGGGTCTTGGCGTCTGGGAACGGGTAACGGGGTGGGGGGAGGAGTGGGGGCAGGGGCGAGGAAGAGGTCTTGACGAGATATGAAACGGGGCGTATAAAAATCATATCAGCAACTCTGTGAGCGCGAATGGCCGTCATTCCGTTCGCCGGTCGTCCTGTAAAAACTCATGCTGTCCGTCCGCGGCCCACGGCCGCGCGCGGCGGTGTGCCCGTCACCTGCGCTGTGTCGCACTCGTTCATCGCTTACCACAGGAGTCCACTATGACCCACGTTCGTCGTGGCTGGTGGCTGACCGCGGCTTGCTCGGCGGCGGCCCTCCTCGGGGGCGTCCGCGCCACGGCGGCGCAGGACGCCGTCGTCCGGGGCCGGGTCACGTCCGACCGGGGCGAGCCGATCGCGGCGGCCAGCGTGATCATCGAGGAGTTGCGCGCGGGCGTCAACACCGGCGCGGACGGTCGCTATACCCTGTTCGTGCCGGCGGCCCGCGTGCGCGGGCAGGACGTCGTCGTGCGCTTCCGGGCGGTCGGCTTCAAGCCGAGCGGCAAGGCGATCAAACTCCTGGCGGGCGAGCAAGTGGTCGACGTCGCGCTGGTGTACGATGTGAACCTGCTCGAGGCCGTCGTCGTGACCGGCGTGCAGGAGGCGACGGAGGCGGCGAAGACGACGTTCAATGTGTCTCACGTCGACGCGTCGCAGATGCCGGTCCCGGGGGCGAACCCGCTCACGCAGATTCAGGGGAAGGTGGCCGGCGCGGAAATCGTATCCAACAGCGGCAGACCCGGTGCCGCGCCGGCCGTGGTGCTACGCGGTGTGACGTCGCTGAACGGCCAGGGCCGGGGCCAGGACCCGCTGTACATCGTGGACGGCATGATCGTCAACGGGGGGCTGCCGGACATCAACCCCGAGGACATCGACAACGTCGAGGTGGTGAAGGGCGCCGCGGCCGCCTCGCTGTACGGCTCGCGGGCCGCCAACGGCGTGATCAACATCACGACCCGGTCCGGTCGGCGCGCCCTGGAAGGCGTGACGTTCCACTTCCGCAACGAAGTCGGGACCAACGACATCGAGCGCGACTTCGGGCTGGCGCAATATCACGCGCTCGTCCAGGACGAGCACAACCAGCAGTTCTGCGCGGCGGTGACAGGCCAGCCCCTGTGCGCGCAAACGTTCAACTACTACTACTGGCAGTTCCGGATCAACAACGATCCCGGCTTCTTCGCCCTGAGTCCGCCGAACTTTCCGATCGATCCGGGCGCGACGATTACGCAGAGCAACACCTTCGCCACCGGGAACGTGCTGAAGGAGCGGTTCCAGATCAGCGCGTGGCCCGGACGGACGTACAACGCCGTGCGCCAGACGATCACCGACCAGCTGTACTCGGACAACAGCCTCGACATGACGGGCCGCGTCGGGAGTACGCAGTTCTACGCGAGCGGCTCCAACTTGACGCAGCAAGGCGCGATCCGCTTCCTGCAGGGCTTCCAGCGGAACACGTTCCGGTTGAACGTGGATCAGCTGATCGGGCAAACCTGGAACGTCGCCTTCCGCTCGCAGTACACGCGCAGCACGCAGGACGGGCTGAACCAGGAGGGCGGCGGGAACGCGTTCTTCGTCCTTACCCGCGTCCCCGGCATTGTCAACGTGTTGCAGCGCGACACCCTGAGGCGCCTGTACATCCGGCCCAACCTCCAGGGCGGGGGCTCGCAGAACGCGAATCCCCTGTACCAGCTCGAGAACATTCAGCGCAACGATGTCACCAACCGGTTCCTCGGAGGGCTCACGGTGCAGTTCACTCCGCCGGAAGTCTCCTGGTTGAGCATGGACGGGAGCTTCAGCTATGACATCCGGCGCCAGGCGACGCTGCAGTTCCTGGACAAGGGCTACCGCACCACGACGTCCTCCCCAGGGACGAACAACGGGCAGCTGACGCGCAGCACGGCCGGCTTGGAGTCGATGAACGGATCCATGAACGCCACCCTGCGCCACAGTTTCCGTCCCGACCTCCTGGCGCGCGTGCGGCTCAGCTATCTGTACGAGCAGCGCACGACGGAGGCCCAGAGCGCCTCCGGGAATACGCTGGCGGTCAAGGGCGTCACCTCGCTGGTTAACACGTCCCAGTCGAGCCGCAATACCACGTCGTCGCTCGAGGACGTCCGGCAAATCGGCCTGCTGGCGGGCGTGACCGTGGACTACAAGGATCGCTACGTCTTCGAGTCGCTGATCCGGCGGGATGGCAGCTCGCTGTTCGGGGCCGCCAACCGCTGGGGGACGTTCGGTCGTGTCTCCGGTGGTTGGCGCATGGCCCGGGAGCCGTGGTGGTTCATCCCGCAGATCGACGAGCTCAAGCTCCGGGCCAGCTACGGGACCGCGGGCCGCACCCCGTCGTTCGCCGCGCAGTATGAAACCTTCCAGATCACGGCCGGGAGCGTGTTGCAGCCCGGCACGCTGGGGAACAAGAAGCTGTTGCCGGAGTTGAGCAAGGAGTTGGAGCTGGGCGTCGACATCGAGATGTTGAACCGGTACGGGTTGCAGCTCACGTTCGCCCGGGCGAATATCGACCGCCAGATTCTCCCGGCGCCGGTGCCGGCGGCAGCCGCCTTTGCCAGCCAATGGCAGAACGCCGGCGCCCTGCGCAATACCACGTGGGAGGCCTCGCTCAATGTGCCGTTGATTCAGCGCCGCGAGCTGTCCTGGTCGATGCGCTTCATCTACGACCGCACCCGGTCGTACATCTCCCGGCTCGATATTCCGCTGTTCTACTTTGGGACCGGCCTCCAGGGTACGGGGACGATGTTCCTG
>WNGI01002560.1_pt1 | contig 38380 bp, 31 predicted proteins | sample 5400621 | NCBI WGS metagenome assembly WNGI01 (sample SAMN13153374, study PRJNA577476) | soil metagenome | isolation source: 20 cm soil or saprolite under Garry oak tree replicate 1 | place: USA:California | collected 2016-06-15
AGACGGCGATACATCTCTGCGAGCCCAGCACTGGTGAAGCCCCCGCCGGTATGGCCAACATAGATCAGGCGACCGTGATCGAAATATCCGAGAAGGAGTGCGCCCAGGTGCTGGCGTGAATTTCGAGGCTCCGTAAATCCTCCGACAACAAATTCCTGCCGGAACTCGAGTTTCAGCTTGAGCCACGACGTCGATCTGTCACCGGATTGATAAGTGGAGCTCACGCGTTTGGCGATGATGCCTTCCCAGCCTTGTTTCCGCGCTAGTTCGAGCATTTTCTTTCCGTCGCCTTCGATCGATTCGGTTACCCTAATGCGATCAGATCCGAGCTTTCCGAATTGTCGAACCAGCTCGGCCCGTCGTGTTGACCATGGCTCGTTGAGCAAGACTTGATCGGTGCTCATGAGGATGTCGAAGAGGACAAGACTCGCCGGCGCGGAGGTGCGGTATCTCTCGATGACGTGCGATTCCTTGACGTGCATTCGCGACTGTAATTCCTGAAAGCGTGCGGGTTCGCCGTCAACGAGTGCCACGATCTCGCCATCTACAACGAAACTGCGCTTCTTTTTTCTGGCGATCGACTTGAGCGCCTCGGCTATTTCCGGAAACTGGTTCGATTTGTCTTTTCCGTTGCGCGTGATCAGGCGAACATCGGAAGGAGTTGCAAACGCGAGGACTCGAATGCCGTCGTACTTGGGCTCGAACGTCCAGCCTTCGCCGGGTATCTCGGTTCCAATCGAGGCATACATCGGCTCGAGATCACCGACGGGCGCCGAGCTCCGTTTCACAGTTTTTGGCTCCGAAGGAGACTTCGCGCGCGAGGTTTTGCGATTGCTCCGCCAAACTCTGCTCTGGCCGCTGGCGATTTCTTCCATAGTTCTGCCGCTGTCGACCGAAGTCATATTGTCGGCAACTACGTCGTCGGTGGAAGCGAATTCATCGCGATGCTTGATGAGGAGCCATTGAGGCTTGGCAGAACTATGGCTGTCGCGTGAATACTTCATGCGAATGAGCGCATAAGATCCGCGCATTCTTTCACCGAAGAAGGCGATTTTCAAATCACCGCGTGAATATTCCTCACGAATCGCTGCTTCATCATCGTCGATTGGTTTATCCGGAGCGTACGTACCTCTGTCCCAAAGCATGACGGTTCCACCGCCATACTCGCCTTGCGGAATCGTCCCCTCGAACGCGTTGTAGTCGATTGGATGATCCTCGACTTGCATCGCGAGCCGTTTGACTGACGGATCGGTGCTAGGCCCTTTTGGAACGGCCCAGCTTTTCATGACCCCGTCCAGCTCGAGACGCAAATCGAAATGAAGATGACTCGCGGCGTGCTTCTGAATAACAAAGCGCAAATGCGAAGCACGACGAGGCTCGATGTAGCCTGAGGGCTCGGCGGTTTTTCTGAAATCTCTCTTTCGGCGATACTCGGCGAGCTGGTCTGCCGCGCCGGCGGGACGCCGAATTCGCGTCGCCATATTAAAGCGTCAGGCGGTTTTGCGGCGGCTCGTTCTTGTTGCGCGCGGCTTCGTTGCAGAGCTCGCGCGCTTGCTCCGTGCTCCCTTCTTTGCGCTGCCTTGCTCCAGGCTTGCTCTCAGTCGTGACATCAAGTCGAGCACGTTCGAATCGACTGGCTCACCTGCGGGCTCCTCGAGCTTGATTTTCTTTCCGCGCATTTTTGCCTTGATCACCTTCATCAGGTTTGCGCGATAGTCGTCGGTATATCGTGACGGATCGAAGGGCTCGGCAAGGTTCTCGACAAGCTGTTCGGCCATTTTGAGCTCCTGCGGCCGAACGTCCTCTCGACTCGGAAAGGAGTATTCACTGGGATCCACGAGCTCGTTGGAGAAACGCATTATCTCGAGGACGAGTGCTTCGCCAAGAACTTTGATGCCGGCAAGATGCTGTGTTTGTCGAATAATGATTTTCCCGATGCCGACCGCGCCCGTGCTCCTAATTGCTTCTCTCAAGAGTGCGTAGGATTTCTCCGCGCCTTTCGCGGGGACCAGGTAATACGGCGTTTCGAAATATCGAGGATCGATCTGGTCCTGCTGAACGAAGTCGAGAATGTCGATAGTTTTCGATGCCTCGAGCGCGGCGGCTTTGAAATCCTGGTCGGTAAGAACGACGAACTTCCCTTTTTCGTATTCGTAACCTTTGACAATTTCATTCCAGGGAATGGTTTCGCCGTCGGCTTGGCAGACGCGCTCGTACTTGACGGGAGAAAGATCCTCTTCGTGAAGGAGTCGAAAACTGATATGGTCGGAGCGAATGGCAGTGCGCAGCTCGACGGGAATGTTGACGAGTCCAAACGCGAGAGATCCTTTCCAGATTGCCGCCATGTGCACCCTCGAAGACGTCACGGAGACGGACTGCGGCTACAGCGACACCGACGTCAATAATGCTGTCAATGAAAGCAAATCAAATGCCGCTGTGGAAAATCATTTTTGTGAGCCATGGGTCTGAAAAAAACCCCGGTAAATACCGGGGCTTTTTGCGACGGAGCGAATCATGCGCTACGGGATCTTCGTGACATCGGCCGCCTGCGGGCCCTTTTGACCCTGAACAACTTCGAACTCAACTCGATCGCCTTCGGCAAGGGATTTGAATCCCGTGCCCGAAATCGCGCTGAAGTGGACGAACACGTCGGGGCCTCCCTCCCTGGAGATGAAGCCAAAACCTTTTGCGTCGTTGAACCACTTCACTGTCCCGGTGATGCGTGCCATGACCGATCCTTTCCCCAAACGGGAGAGCTAACTGTACCCGCTCTCCGTCAAGTGATGGTAGAGCGGCCGGCACGAGGCCCGCACATTGCTTTCCCCGCGCCGTCGAGAGCACCTGATTGCGCTCTCGTGATCGACGTTAATCGGGGCAATTTCTGTGCAATTGTCTGGGCGAAGTGAGCTTTGCCTCGTTTCAGGCTATGCAGCCCCGGCGACGTACCGCGCGATGCGGCCGCAATTGCGACAGCGGAGAGTCACGTGCGACATAGGCGGTGGAGGGTGTTGCCCCGGGTCGCGCTCGATAGTGCCGGAACACGACGGGCAGCTGAGCGGCGTCCCGGATCGGTCGCTCGCGATGAGGTGAAGGACTTGCGCGGGATTGTACGTATTTGGACGCGGCTTACGCATCGGCCCTCCGATGACCCAAGCCTCGCCGCCACTTTCGAGGGATCTGGGTGAACAGTTTTTTCGTCGGCAAATTGTCTTGGGGAAAGAATCTGAATCTCCGGCTGCTAACCGGAGTTGTCGTTCTTCTTACCCTTTCGACTGGGTGCGGCCCACGGGCACACATCCCATTGCGACCAACAACATTGCCCGGGGTCCTCGCTCCATCTGATAGTGGCGCAGTACTAGCGCGAGCCTTGGCACCGCTGTTGTACCTGCAACGCGATGAAACGTTCCAACTGTCCAGAGCGGTGGCAGTTCTTCATCCCAAAAAGCGGGTAATAGCCTACCATCTGCTATGGAGGGATGACGTGAATGGATCATGGATTCCGTTTACAGTCCCGACTGATCAGGAGATCGTCTGGGTAGGCTACGACTCGACCCAAGCTCCAGTAGAGATGTGGACTTACTGGCACGGCGCGATTCTTCATACGCCATGGCCAAAGACGCAGGTTGCGATAGACGTTCAGTGGGGGAAGCACGGGTCACTGCCACGCGGGCTGCGAGAGAGCGATCTCCCGCGGTTGCGGACACTCAATTTCTTTTACGCGTCCACGATTTTCCTTCTACCCGACATTTGGCTTGGCGACCTGACGCGAAAAGGTCCCCTCGGTTTCTTCCATAGCTATCGGCGTTATCGGGATTTTTCGCGGCCTTTGCTCCTGGCAGAACACCTTGATGGGATCAGCCGAGCGATTGATCCCGATAAAATCTTGCAGGCCGTTTTTGGTAAGTACTCACATAAACCGGCGTGGCCGCCAGGGATTTAAAACCACTGCGGATTGCGGACAACGGACAACAGCGGAATGCTAGGTACGCGCCGGGGGTATGGAAGGGACTACGTCGCGGGCGGTTGCGAGCAGGTGCACTGACTCGGACTCCGTCAGTAGGCGAGTGACGAAGCGTTGTCCCTCGCCGATTCGCTCCACCTCGATCGCTGTCGCCTCTATGACTTGTTCGATGTGAGCCAATCTGTCGTCGAGCACCGCGGGTATGGCCACGTTCGCGGGCGGAGTTCGACGCCATATTCGGCGCGCGAGCGCAATTGAAAATGGAAGCAGTAGGACGACGGCCAACATCGAGCCCCAGAAAAACTCTATGTTCGGCAAGCTTTTCTGAATGAAAACTGGCTGTGGCGGGACCACCGTGATTGCATTGCTGGGCGATCCGGCGATCTGCGCCTGAGTCCTCACAAGCATGTTGTCGACGGTCGTGATTCTCTGATTTACGTCGGAGAGCTGATCAGTGAGCAGCCTGTGCTCGTCTGACCCAGCGGGCGCTTTCTGCAGCTGAGACATCAAGCCGCGGCGAGAGCTCTCCAGCTCCTGCAATTGGCTCGAGAGCTCGCGACGCTCCGCGCGAAGATCCTGACCAGGCGTAGCGACGGCAGCAGGAGCGCTCTGATCCTGACGTATCATTCTGTGATCGACTCCAAGGCTAGAGTCACACGAGTTTCACCAACCTAGAAACCTGTACGTGGCTATCGGTATCGGCGTTTCGGCCCAACTACCTTATTCATCAAGCGCTATAAACGATATCACCCTCGGCGTCGATTCCAATCTCGTGATGCATGCCACAAACGCCGCAGACCTTCGTCACATGCCACACTTCACCGAGAGCTTTGTTCGTGCTCTCTGACGCCGGCTTCACTTTCAACGTCTTGAAGCTGTACTCGCCGCAATTCTCACATGGATGTGATTTAGCAATGCGCTCCGCGCGAGCATGTGAAATCGCTTTCGGTGCCACTACTGAGAATCTTTTGGAGGAGGGCCGGCGTCGGGACGCGGACCGATCCGAGCAGGCTCTGCCTCTGTGTGCAACGTAGGCGCAGCCGCTCTCGCGACGAGCTCGCGTAATCCTCCAATTGCGCCCATCACGCCTGCGGCTTCCGCTGGCAGGAAAATCGTCGCGTTCTTTCCCTGAGCGAGAGTGGGGAGCGCTTCGAGATACTTCATTCCGAGCAAATACATCGCCGCCTGACCTTCCGGCAGTGCCGAGGCGATTTTCGTAATTGCTTCGGCTTCCGCATTCGCCATCGCCAGCCGGGCCTCGGCTAATCCCTGAGCTCGCAGCACCGCAGCGTCCTTTTCGCCTTCGGCTCGTCGCACCTGCGACTCTCTGACACCTTCGGCCTCGAGGATTGCGGCGCGTTTTCCTGCTTCGGCGTTTGTCACTGCAGCGCGCCGCTCCCGCTCGGCACGCATTTGAAGCTCCATTGATTGCTGGATGTCGCGTGGCGGCTCGATGGCTTGCAGCTCGACGCGTGTGACATCAACTCCCCAGCCGATTGAGGCCTCCTCGATTACTTCGCGCATCCGCTTGTTGATGATATCGCGACTGCCGAGAGTGGAGTCGAGTTCCATTTCACCGACGATGTTTCGAAGTGTGGTGCGTGTGAGAGTTTCGAGGGCGTACGGCAGATTTTGAACCGAGTACGTAGCCTTTTGCGGATCGGCAACGCGGTAATAAATGACTGCATCGATATCGATCGTAACGTTGTCTTTGGTGATGACGGGCTGGCTGGGAAAATTCAGGACCTGTTCGCGTAGATCTATTCGCGTCGTGTGCCCAGCAGTAACGCGCTTGATGCCGCCCACATCCGACTCGAAGTAACGAACATCGATTGCGCGCGGGACTTCAACGAACGGAAGCAAAATGTTCAAGCCGGATCGCGCGACCCTATGAAAACGGCCGAGTCGCTCGATGACCATTACTTCGGCCTGGCCGACGACCTTGAAGGATCGTGTGACGACCATCAGCGCAAGCACTGCAACAATGCCGAGAAAGATCAACCCTGCCATACTTGCCTCAAGAGATTTGGGCGCCGTGAATATGCAAAAAAAAACGCCGCCGTGGTATTCCACGACGGCGTTCGGTCGCATGTTGCTATTGCTTGAGAGCAGTATTCTCGCGCTGAGCGAGTGCGAACAGTTCACGCTGACTCGGACTTTGCCGCAGAATCGCGAGTGCGCGACGCAACTGAGCATCCTCTGGGACCTCGCGGCGCTTTTCGGTCGAATCGCCGAAGGCAATGCGAGCGATGCTCGAGCTTAGCAGACGATCGATTTCGCCACCACCTGCCTCGAACTGCGGCTTGTCCACTTTTACACCCTGCGCAACAAGCCTCGAATAAAACTCGTCGCGCCACGCCTTCGTGACGACGAATCCCGGTTGCACTTTTCCTTTGTGCTCAACTGCGTAGTTCACGAGTGTCGCGCGGACGACCTGAGCTTTCGGCGCCAGGAGATTGAGAAGCTTTTGCTCATCGCTGGTGAGTGTATCGGGCTGAACGATCACGTCAGGCGTAACCGCGCCACCACCATAAACAATTCGTCCGGCGTCGGACTTGAATTTCGGCCGCGACTTGCGAACTGAATCTGTCTCCATCGAATCGGGAAGAACTTCGACGAACTCACCATCGGGAAGAAGTTTTCGCTCTTTCTGGATGGAGCGTCCGCTCGGTGTGTACCATTTCGCCGTCGTCATCTTGAGAGCGTAGCCGCCATCGAGAGGATAAACGGTCTGGACGAGCCCCTTTCCGAACGATGTGGTTCCAACGATCAGCGCGCGGTCGTGATCCTGAAGAGCGCCAGCGACAATTTCGGAAGCAGATGCTGTTCGTCCATCTGTGAGCACCACGAGCGGAATGCTTGGAGCAGCTGGTTGATCAGTTGCGTAGAAAACCTGCTGATCACCTCCGCGCCCACGGACGCTCGAGATCTCCTGCCCGCGATTAAGGAACAGGTTTGCGACGCTCGCGGATTGGTCGAGGTATCCTCCACCATTTCCTCGCAGGTCGACGATGAGTCCCTTTGCGCCCTCGCCAGCAAGCCGCTTGACTGACGCTTCGAGCTCGTCGGTTGCGGTTTCATTGAATTGCTGAAGCGGGATGTAGCCCACGTTTCCGTCGAGCATGATCGCAAAAGGAACTGCCGGGATTCGAACGTTGGCGCGAGTGAAAGTTACCGGGATCGGCTCGGCAACACCGGCGCGGAGGAACTTGACGGAGACTTTGGTCCCCGGAGTCCCTTTGAGTGCATCGGATGCTTGTGAGGTCGTCCAACCTCGCGCGTTGGCTGTGTCGATCGTGATTATGCGATCGCCTTCCATGACACCAGCTTGTTCTGCCGGCGTGTGCGGAAAAACTCGTTGGACTGTCACGAATCCTTGAACTTCGCCGATCTCCATTCCGACGCCGCCGTAGCGACCGCCGGTTTGCGCATTGAACGTGGCGAGCTCTTTTGGAGAAAGTAGAACGGAATACGGATCATTCAGCTCGCGCACGAGTCCTCGTGCCGCCTTTTCGTAGAGCGTAGCGGCTCCGACGCTGTCGACAAAACGGCCGGATACGATTTGCAAAACCTGATCGAGAAGTCGGGCACCATCTTGCTCCTCGCGTTGCTGCATGACGAATCCGCCAGCGAGCAACGGAATAAGGACGAGGCCGATCAGCGAGATTTTTCGTGGATTGGACATTCTATGAAATGGTAGGATGAATCGTCTGAAGGTAGTAGATACGCCCTGAAACCGGCAGAGTTCCCGAGTACCTGCAGAGACTGGGCCTCAGGCAATGCGACCGGCAAGAACGTAGTCAACCAGCCAATCCCGATTGACTTGCCGAAGCGTTGCGCTGCGAACGAGTCCGGCCCCGAGCAGCATCTCGTGGGCTGGTTGAAGGACGCGCTGAAGGTGTGACGGATATCGTTGCGCGAGCGGAAGCTGTTGAGCGAGGTCCTCGAGAGTAACGCGCCAAGTGACCATTCCGGCTTCTCGTGCAACTTCCAAGAGACGATAAAGCCGTCGTGCCACAGGACTGCTTAATGACTGATATTGAGGGGACGACAACGTTACGGTATAGCCGGCGGCGATGTTATCGCGAAGTATTGGCGAAATGGCGATTCGCGCGTCGCCAGGCTCCGATGCGGCAAGGACGGGGAACAGAGTGAATTGCTCGCGGTCTGCCAATCTTCGTCGCTCTATCGCGACCGAGCTTAGGATTGTGAAGCGCGCATCGAGCGCCGTATTCGAGCGTGCTGCTATGTAAACACCGGCCGACTCGAGGATGGTTCGCTCCAGGCGGCTGAACGCCGACCGCAACTGTTCGTAGGTGCGACCATCAACGCGTCGTCCAATTGAACGCAGGAAGGCATGAAGTGTGAAAGTGATTGTGCCATCCGCCGGAAAACCGGCTTCGCTATAGCGTCGAAGGATCTCGACGTAGACGTCCTGATCGAAAGTACCGGGGAGCCGGTCACCTGGACTTGGGAGCACGCGCCAACGTCCACCGGTGGCTGGAGAGTACGTTATTGCTGATTCGTCGGCGGAGTCGCTCAAGCGAAAAATGGGAAGCGCTTCGAGTGACCGGTCGAGCAGAATAGCCCGGTTCGCCGAACGCCGTCGGGCCGCGAAAGTCATCTTGGGGGAAAGTGTTGCAACGCTAGAAGAGCGGCAAGAGCTTAGTCAGTCGAGAAAGAGATGCAGGATTCGCACTAGGATGCTGAGGAAGAATGCGCATCGTCAAATACATTCTGATCGTACTGAGTGCTGGTATAGCATTTGTGCTGGTGCTGATAGGCGCACTGTCGGTCACAAGAGGTACGCCGGTAAGGTCGGTCATCGCAGAAGGAGATCGCGGCGGACCACCGTCAGTGAACGATCCGCTTTTCCCTCGAATTCTCGAGCTCTTCACCCAGACGCACCTGGATTCCGGCAACAACGTCCAAATTTTTCTCAATGGCAACGGAACCTATCCGCCGATCTGGAGGGACATGGCATCGGCGCAGCGTACTCTGACGGTGCAGATGTACTACTCACAGCCGGGTGCAGTTGCCGACACGATGGCGAAGTACCTCGCTGAGCGGGCACGTGCTCACGTCCGCGTGCTTCTGCTACTCGATGCATTCGGCTCACAGCCACTGAAGAAAGAATGGGTCGAGGGGCTAAAGAAAGCAGGAGTCGAGTTCGCTTGGCTTCGCCCGCTTAGGTGGTACACGCTGCACAAAGCGACACAACGGTCGCACGTTCGGGTGATTGTCGTTGATGGAAGAGTCGGCTACACAGGCGGATTCGGGCTCGCCGATTACTGGCTCGGCGACGGGCATCATGAAGAACAATGGCGTGAGACGAACGTGCGGTTCGAAGGCCCGGCAGTGGCTGCGCTGCAGGCGGCGTTCGCAGCAGGATGGGCGGAAGCAACGGGTGAGCTTCTTACCGGCGATCTCTTTTTTCCACCGATGTCGTTCGAAGAGGGTGGGAAGGTCAATGCAGGCCTCATGCACACTATTCCCACGATCGGAAGCACCGCCGCAGAACGATTTCTCGCGCTCTCAATCGTCGGCTCGCGCAAGACCCTCTACATCTCGAACTCGTATTTCGTGCCTAACGACGATTTTTGCAATCTGCTGATCAAAGCCGTTAAGCGATACGAGAAGCTGCTGGGGCACGGTGTCCGCATCTACGAGTATCAACCAACGATGATGCACGCAAAGACGATCGTAGCCGACGGAATATTATCTGCAATTGGCTCAATGAATTTCGACAATCGTTCATTAGCCTTCAACAACGAGAGCCAGCTGCTCACGCTCGACGCTGGAGTCGGTCAAGCTATGGATTCCGTATTCATGGACGATCTGAAATACGCTACAGAGATCAAGCTCGACACGTTCCGCAAGCGGCCGTGGACGGGAAAGCTTCTGGAGTGGGGTGCATCAAAGCTTCGGCGGCTGTTGTAAAACTGTAGAACATGCTGCGACGCTTTCACCCCACCGTCCGAAAGTGGTTTACCGAAACGCTCGGGAAGCCGAGTGATCCCCAGCGAAAAGGCTGGCCTGCGATCGCTACCGGTGAGCACACGCTCATTCTCGCGCCGACTGGTACTGGAAAGACGCTTGCAGCTTTCTTGTGGGAGCTCAATGCGCTGATCGTCGCGGGTTTGACAGAGCCGCTCGGCAATTCAGTTCATCTGCTTTACATCTCGCCTCTCAAAGCGCTAAACAATGACATCCATCGGAATCTTTCGGCACCGCTGGCTGAATTGCGGAAACGTTTCGAAGAAAACGGTCAGACATTCCCAGAGATTCGAGTTGCTGTGCGCACCGGTGACACGCCGGCATCAGCGCGCGCAAGGATGCTTCGAAAATCACCGCACATTCTGATCACCACTCCTGAATCGCTGAACATCATGCTCACCAGTGTGAGAGGAAGGGGAATGTTCAGCGGAACGCGTGCGGTCATCGTCGACGAGATTCACGCGATCGCTGGAACGAAGCGGGGGGCACATTTGGCGCTCACGCTCGAGCGACTCGAAGAGCTTGTATCCAAGTCGCCGCAGCGAATTGGATTATCGGCGACGCAGCGACCACTCGATGAGGTTGCACGGTTTCTTGGTGGATGTCGTTCGGGAGAAGAAGGTGATGGCGATTTTCGTCCTGTAACAGTCGTCGACTGCGGAATGAACAAGCAGATGGAAATCGCAGTTGAATCTCCCGTCGCGGATTTGGGGAATGCAGGCGGCAGTGTGTGGCCATCGGTAGCACCACTCGTGTTACGCCATGTCCGCGATGCGCGAACGACGCTCGTATTTGTCAACAACCGTGCGCAAGCGGAGAAAATGGCGGCGCGATTGAACGCGCTTGCAGAGTCAGAAATTGCGCAACCGTATCATGGGTCGCTGTCGCGTGAGCGACGATTCATCCTCGAGGAGCGACTCAAGGCTGGAGCGCTGAGAGCGCTGGTCACGACGAGCTCGCTCGAGCTCGGGATCGACATTGGCTCGGTGGATCTCGTCATTCAGCTGCAGTCTCCCAAGCGAGTAGCGGCAGCATTGCAGCGTGTGGGGAGAGCCGGTCATACGCTCGGCGTGGCGAGCAGAGGAATTCTGGTTCCGACATTTCGCGACGATGCGATGGAGATTGCGGCGATCGTGTCGGCGATGCGCGCGGGAGAAGTCGAAGCAACGCGGGTGGTTCAAAATGCAATCGACGTACTTGCGCAGGTAATCGTTGCCGCCGTGTCGGTTGATGACTGGAATATCGACGATCTCTTTCGTGTCATTCGACGCGCGTATCCTTACCATCGGCTGACGCGAGGAGCGTTCGAAGAAACTGTCGCGATGTTGTCGGGAAAGTATCCGTCGGATTTAGCCGCAGAGCTCGAGCCGAGAATAACGTGGGACAAGGTTTCGGGTCGGTTGAGTGGGAGTCGTGCGGCGCGAATGACTGCGGTGATATCGGGCGGAACGATTCCTGACCGCGGTCTCTACACCGTGAATCTTCCCGACAGGACAAGGCTCGGAGAGCTGGACGAAGAATTCGTTCACGAGTCGCGAGTTGGTGATGTGTTTCAACTTGGCTCGACGACCTGGAGAATTGCGGCAATCGAGCACGACCGAGTCGTTGTGAATCCTGCGCCAGGAATGCCCGCGCGGATGCCTTTTTGGCACGGTGAATACGGAGCACGCTCGCTCGAGCTCAGCCACAGAGTCGGCGCTTTGCGAAGATTACTGGCCGAAGAGCCTGATGATGGTGTTCTCGAGAGTGAATACAGCTGCGATGCCGCGACTGCCCATTCGCTCGTGGAATATGTTCGAGCGCAGAAGGCAGCAACGGGCATTGTTCCCGACGATCGGAACATTGTCGTCGAGCATTTTCGAGATGAGACAGGATCAATCCGCGTTGTGATTCACGCGGCTTTCGGAGGTCGCGTAAACGCCCCGTGGGGAATGGCACTCGCCCATCGCGTGCGAGATGCATTGAAGGTGACCGACGTTCAGGTGCAGACGACGGACGACGGAATCATGCTGCGCTTGCCGGCTCTCGGAACGATCGCACCGCTCAGCGTACTTCTTGGAATGAGTGCGGCTGAGGCATCGCAGCTGGTGATGGAGGAAGTAGGGTCTACTTCGTTGTTCGGCGCACGCTTTCGAATGAACGCTGCTCGCGCGCTGCTTCTTCCTCGTGGTAATCCCAGGCGAAGAATGCCTCTCTGGCTGCAGCGACTGAAGGCGCTCGATCTTCTGCAGACCGTGCAGCAATTCCCAAGTTTTCCAATTCTGGTGGAAACGTACCGAGATGTTCTGCAGGACGCGTTCGATATGCCGGGATTGCAATCCGTGTTGAACGAAGTCGAATCGCGACAAATCAAAGTGCACGTAGTGGAGACACAGTTTCCGTCGCCATTTGCCGCGAGTCTGCAATTCGGCTTTGTCATGGATTGGATCTACGGAGACGATACACCGAGAGCTGAGCAGAGGGCCGCGTTGCTCGCTCTCGATCGGTCCCTTCTCGGCGAAGTGATGGGTGAGGAAGCAGGAGACGATCTCACACTCGATGCGATTCGGCGAATAATTGCAGAACGCGCCGGCACTGCAGAAGGACGAAAAGCGCGGAGCGCCGACGATCTGGCGAATCTTCTCGACCGCGCGGGAGACCTGACCTACGACGAGCTGTTGGTGAGAATCTCCGTCGGTGAAGATGGCTCGCGCGGTGATCCGCCTGGAGAACTTCTCGCGAGCCGAAGGATTATTGCGCTGCCATTTGGCAGGGCCGAGAACCAGGAGTGGCGCTTCATTCTCACTGAATCGTATGGTCGATACGCGTCTGCATTTGGTGACGATGCGATGTCGAGAGTGCGCGTGTCGAGCGCCGGCGAGACGAACCTGATCGAGGTAGATGCTGCGGAAGTCGTTCCGGAAGCCCTGCGACGCTCGGTCATCACTCAGCCTGCTGCACGCCGAGAGATCCTCGCGAGGTTCCTGGCCCTAGCCGGCCCGGCAACGATTGAAGAAATCGAGAAGCGTTACGGATGGGATCCGAGGTGGATCGAGTCACGACTGACTGAGTGGCAGCGCACCGGAAAACTCGTCACCGGCAGATTCAGATCGGAAATCAGCGCGCCTGAATGGATTTCGAAGAGAGTTGCAGAGGGGGCGCGAAGGCGAGCACTTGCCGCGCTTCGAAAGCAAATCGAAGCGGTTGACGTTCATGTTTTCGCCGAGTTGTTGCAGCGGTGGCAGCATGTTGATCCGAGAGATCGATTGGAGGGAGCGATCGGAGTCGCAACAGCCATGCGCCAGCTTTATGGGCTCGCCCGTCCAGCGGTTGGATGGGAGCGAGATTATCTGAGATTGCGTGTGACGAATTACGATCCGACGTGGTTGTCGCAACTCGCTTCGAGTGGAGAAATGGTGTGGGTAGCCGAGACGGCAGAGGGAGCGTCGGTCGATGGTCCGCCGCGACTGTCGCGTGTGCGATTTTTCGAGCGAGGCACCGGCAGATTCTGGCTGGATGCATTGAGTCAGAATGATCCAGCACTTGCGACGCGTCTGAGTCAGGAAGCAGCTCGGGTGCTCGATTTTATTCGCAAGGAGGGAGCGTCTTTCGTCGGCGACATCCAGGCGGGCACTGGGTTGATGATGCAAGCGGTGAGGCGAGGTCTGCGCGAGCTGACTTCATTAAGTGTCGTGACGAACGACACGGTCGAAGCGCTTCGTGAGGTGGTACGTTGGCGATCGCTCCCTCCGCAAAATGTTGTGGATCCAACGCGTTGGCTTCCGCCCGACTACCAGCCGTCGCAGGACCGGCGAGTAGTGCAGCGTCGTCCGAATTTGAGGCGCTTGCCGCGGTGGCGGCGTCCGGATCGGCCGGGAGCAGCCGTGTCATCCTGGAGTGGGAGATGGTCGTTGGTGAACCGTGTAAGTGCGCTTGGCACGGATGCGGGAGTCGAGGCGATTGCGGTCGGAATTGCGCGCCAGTGGCTCGACAGATACGGGATAGTGACGCGTGAGTGTTGGCAAAAAGAGAGGCCGCCAGTAGGATGGCGTTCGATTTACCTGGAACTGAAGAAGCTTGAATTTCGGGGCGAGGCCCGGCGAGGATACTTCGTCCGCGGCCTCGGCGGAGCTCAGTTCGCAACACCAGCAGCGGTCGAGATGCTACGAATGATCGCTGCGGAAGATTCTGGTGATGCGCCGTTCGTCGTGATAGCCGCAAGCGATCCGGGAAATGTCTATAATCTTGCGATCGATCCGGAACTGCGGGACCCGCTCTCCAGACCCCGAGGCGGCGGCGCGCTCCTCGTTACACAAAGGGGACACGTAGCGATTGCGGTCGAAGGGCGTGGACGCCGACTGACAATTGCTGATTGGATGACGCGTGAAGAAGTGGATCGCGCGAAGGAAATTCTCTCCGAGCATTTGCGAGGAGAGAAAGGCGCGCGTTATCTGATGCTACCTGATATCCGCCCGTCCTAGCGCCGCCCGCACTGCTTCGCGCATCGCGATAACTGCTTCTTCGCGCGCTGCAGGCAAGTCATCTCGAATGTGCAGCTCGATGCCTTCAACAACCGGAGTTCTGCGCCACGTGTACGATTGATCGTCGTCGTGCGCGACTGCAGTGTCGGCGCCGGCGTCAAGTGCCGGCGCGAGAGACGTTGCGATGCGCCTCTCGAGCGCATCGCCAGTAACATCCTGGATCTCCTGCTTGATTTTCTCCAGGCTTTGTCCCTCGCGCTGTCTGATCTTGATTGCGAGCAGCTGAAGCAGGTGTCGATAGTTGTAGGTGGCCGCCGTTCCCGTTCCTTCGGGTCGGTCGAGCAATCCACTTGCCACATAGAATCTTACTGAGCGCGCACTGGGTGCTGCTCGCGCCGACGCATTGGTCGGACGTATTCCGGCCGCGTCTACGAGAGCGGTGACGTGAGCGGCGAGGCCGCGGGCGTTCCAGGGAGCGTGCTGGGCGTGTGCGCGGAGGAGAGCGACAGGCGATTCAGCCATGTGGATACGATAACATTAAAGTCGTCGGGCCGCTCATCGTGTGGAAGATCACCGCCAGGTGAAAGTACAGCCATCTCGACATCGGGCTTGAGTGCACGAAAGCTTCGGGATTCTTCTCCCGGCTCGGTTTCTCCCTCTTCTCCCCAAATCAACAACGTCGGTTGGGTCAGTCGTCGCAGCGCCTGACGCACGTCGATGTTCAATTGTCCCGCGATGAACGCTGCAGGTGCGTGACGAGCGCCCCGCTGATGTGCGGTCCAGTAGTAAATCTCTACGAGATCATCGGTGATGATGGAGTCGTCTGCGTATATCTTCTCGAGATAGTGCCGAATACTGCGACGGGATACCAGCGCGTTGAACAGGGCGGTGCCGACGATCGGCGCGTGAACGGCGAGTTGACCAGCTTCGCCAGCGATTCCAGACGGGCGATTCATCCTCACCAATCCGGCAGGACTCACGAGCGCGATCGCCGGAAAGCGCTGAGGATCGCGAGCGCCGAGCACGATGGTGTACGCGCCGGAAAGTGAATTTGCAATGAGCACACACGGGTCGCCGACTACCTGATCGACAAAATCTGAAATCAGCGAGATGTAGAGTCTTGCCGAATATCTGATTGCAGGTCGATCAGATCGGCCGAATCCAAGCAGGTCGAGTGTGTAAACGGTATTCGATCGAGCGAGGTAATCAGCATTGTCGTGCCATTCGTACGACCACGCAGCCGCATGAATTCCGTGTATGAGAAGAATGGGCGGCCCGCTTCCCCGGCGCGTGAATGAAATCCTCCGGTTACGCCAGTCGAATCCGCCTTCCTCTCCACCGATGAGATTGACGAGCTTGTCGACGCCTTTTCTTGCGAACGCATTGTAGGCTGCAGCGGCGCCAAGAACGGCGCCGCCGGACATGAGGATTCTGCGCCAGCGATTATTCGTTTCGTCCATCGCTCCTCTGAGGCAGTCGCTCGTGCTGTGAGAACGGGACGCAGAATATTATGCGCCCCGTCATCATCGGTCGAACGGGGAGTGGCCGAAAGTTATCTGCGACTGGGCTTCCGTGAAGAGGTATGTCGCGCGGTTGGTCGACTGCCGCGCCTGGCTGTCTTTCTTTTTGACGCGGCCCCGCGCTTCGCGGCCGCTTTGCGGCTACCGCTAGCTTTTGTCACACGGCGTGCCTTCTTTCCGGTGCGTTTTGCCGCGCGAGGTGAGGTGTTCTTCTTTGCAGATGCCTTCTTGCGGCTGCTTCCACTCTTTTTCGGAGAAGGTTTCCGAGCGGTGCTTTTAGGCTTCTGAGCCGCTGCCTTCTTCACCGGACGCTTGCCGTCGGAAGAAGGCGATGTCGCTTTCCGCGCAGAGCCAGCTGCAGATCTGGATGTAGTCGTAGTTGGAGTCGCGACTGTCGAGATTTCGCTCGGCGTGCGCGACGGTGTTGTTGCCGCGGGAGTCGGATCGTCGAAGAGACTTCCGCCCGTGGCGCCGAAGCCGGTATCACGAGCGGCACTTCCGCTCATTGCTGCCTTCTCACGGTTTGCGTTTGTCGATCCTTTTGGTCGGCCGCGTCTGCCGCGCGGCGCGCCGCCTCCGAACAGATCGGCCTCTTCTTCATCATCTTCTTCGATCTCTTCTGCCTCGGCGACGACTGCGTCGTCGTCGTCTTCGTCTACGTCTTCAGCGCTGTCCCATAGGCGGTCGCTGTGATCTTCGTTGATCGCCCAGCCTCCGTTTTCCTCGTCCTCCTCGTCTTCATACGACCGCTTGCCACGGCTGAACCCTCCGAGATCGTCGGAGTCATCATCCTCGGCGAACCTGAAAGGCTCTCTGTTCTCGTCCCTACTCCGCATACTTCCTCCCCTTACGTTTTCAGTTTACCGAGTCGAATCGTGACCAATCGTCGGTGTCACCAAGCTGCACTTCGCGTGCCCTATGCCATTGGCGCGTATTGTCGAGTTTGTTCGCTGTCTCCGAATACAACGGTGCGGATAAGCCGTCAAGTGCGTCAGTCGTCGACGAACTCGACAGTCACAGGATGTGGAATCACACCAGCCTCGACACCGCGTCTCAGGAAGAGACGAATTGCTTCGCGGCCCTTGGGGCCGTAGTCGAGCGTCCAGTCATTTACGTACATACCGACGAAAGTATCGGCGTCGCTACGCTCGAGACCTCTTGCAAATTGCATTGCGTGATCAAGTGCGTTCGACCGATGCGCCAGTCCGTAGGCGATGCTATCTCGAAGGTGCCGCGAGACCTTTTTTTTCAGGTTTTCATCGAGGTCCTTCCGGATAACATTACCGCCGAGAGGGAGGGGAAGGCCTGTTTCGTCAAACCACCACTCTCCCATGTCATCGACCAGGTGGAGTCCCTGCGCAGCATAGGTGAGCTGCCCTTCGTGAATAAGGAGACCGGCATCGACCTCTCCCCGTAATACAGCGTCGTCGATTTCGTCGAATGGAATGACCACCGGCTCGAAGTCCGGCTCATAAAGTCGCAAGGCGAGATATGCACTGGTGAGAAGACCGGGCACCGCAATGCGTCTGCCGCGAATCTCGTTTCGCTTCATCGGAGATTGCGTCACCAGCTTCGGCCCATATCGATCGCCCATCGATGCGCCGTGCGGAAGCAATGCGTACTTGTCGGCGAGATAAGCGTAGGCGTGAATCGAAACGGCTGTGACCTCGAGCTCTCCTCGTAATGCACGTTGGTTCAGCGTCTCGATGTCCTGGAGCTGATGCACGTATTCGACGTCTTCTGAGTCTACTTTCCCTCGAGCGAGTGCATAAAACATGAACGCATCGTCGGAGTCAGGACTGTGCGCGAGGTGAATAACTGGAGAGCTCATTTTTTCTTAGCGGTAGAGCGTCGCGCATTGGCGAGCGCCGAATCAATGTCGTTTCGATGGCGCTCGTATTCGGGCAGATTGCGGGCTCGCTCGGCGTTCTCTGCTTCAAGAAATCTCGTCTCGTATTTCCTGGCTGCTAAAGAGTCGCCCGAGAGCGAAGCAATACGGGCAGCCAGGATGAGACCGAGAAGATGATTCGGACTCGAGCGAAGAATGGTATCGGCTTGAGCTTTAGCGAGTGGCAATGCGCCGGCGACTTCTGCTATTCGTCCCATGTCGTAGCGCTGATCTGCATTCAGCGGCGAGAGCATTTCATACGCGCTGATTGCCATGGGCGCAAAGAACATGACACTGTCGTTTTTCCCTTGAGTGTTGAGTAGCATCACTCTATTGAACAATCGATCAGCACGTTCCTGCGGTGACAACGCAGATATGTCGGGGCCACGAACTTCCTCTGATCCAGCGGGTGTAGCATCGGAGCCAACCTGTCCGCGATCGTCGAGGCCAGCTTGAGGCAATGCATTTTGTGGTGCATCGAGTGAGCTACCTCGGGTTGCGTTAAAGAATTTTCCGGCGGACATAGCCAGAAGCGCGAGCAGTGCTACGGCGGCGACGGCCCAGGGCAGCGATGATGCAACGCTAGTGGTGCGTTGCGGTGCGGGTTGTGTCGCGACCGGTGCCGCGACCGTGGCACCGACTGCCTTGCCGCATCGATGGCAATAATGTGCGCCGGGCGAGAGCGGAGTCTCACATCCGGCGCACGTTCCAGCGGTCAAAGTCGCGCCGCAATTCGCGCAAAATCGGCCCGATCCTTCTGTGCCGCACGCGGCGCAAACAGCTTTCGGAATTAGTGGAGACGCCATGGCCTACAACCTACACAGGCCCCAGCGGCAGTACAGGTCAGTCTGCGTGTTTTCCGTAGGGCCGGGAAATCTGTTCGAGAGTTTCTTCGGCTTTCTTACCGTCGCCACTTTCAAGGACAATGTCTGCCTGCGACACGATGCCGACCAGATCTCCGCGCTCGTCGACAATTGGAATGCGTCGCACCTGCTCTTCGGCCATCAAGCTCATGACGCGATCGACGTCTTCGTCAGCTTTGCAGGTGGAGACGTTGTCTGTCATTGCTTCTCGCACGGGGCAATCACTCAGATGTCCTTCGGCGACGTGACGGATAGCGATATCTCTGTCGGTCACGACTCCGACAAGCCGGCGGGAGCCTTCACTCTCGACGACGGGGAGCATTCCGACGTTGTGGTCCTTCATCAATCTCGCAGCTTCGGTGATGGGGGTGTCCGGAGTCACTGTGCTTGGCTCGGCGGACATGATGTCCTGGATTTTCATCGACGGGTCTCTCCTGTGTCAGTGAGGATGCGGTGTCAATGCTCTGATGCGGCAAGTTCCGCGCTTCCTCGCGAGGTATGATTCGTCCGTGGCGTGGCGTATCGAACTCTTAATCGGCCTCGACCAGCAGGCTGGCTCAAAGAGGACCGAGAAACACTCGTGGTCACCAATTGTGCATTGCTGCACGCAAGAGGCGCAAAATTGGGGGTTTCAACTATGCAAACATCCAAAAACGCATCGGATTGGTGCAAGTTCTGCAGATTTTGTTTGACAACCCGCATAGGCGACAGTAGGTTCACGGCTTCCCGCCAGCCACCCATTTTCGGCATCAGACAGAGGTTCACTTGGCTCCCAAATTACGTGCGACGGTTCCCGATACTTCGGGTGCGAGCAAGAAAGACATTCTCGATCTCTCCACAAAAAACAATGTGCGGTTCATGCGACTCCAATTCACAGACATTCTTGGAGTCAACAAGAACGTAGAGATTCCTGAAACCCAATTTCAGAAAGCGCTCGATGGTGACATCATGTTCGACGGCTCATCGATCGAAGGATTTGTTCGAATCGAAGAATCGGACATGCTGTTGGCCCCGGACCTGTCGACGTTTCAGGTATTTCCGTGGGGTGATCCGGAGAACCGAGTCGGGCGTCTGATCTGCGACATCACCACTCCTGATGGACAACCGTTCGACGGCGACCCGCGCGGTGTTCTTCGCCGGCAGCTGGATCACGCGAAGGCGCTGGGCTTCAGCACGATGAACGCCGGGATGGAAGCCGAGTTTTTCATGTTCAAGCTCGGGCCGGGCGGTGAAGCGACGACGGTGACGCAGGATGTCGGGGCGTACTTCGATCTCGCACCGGTGGACCTTGGCGAGGATGCGCGACGAGCAATCGTTGATGTGCTGGAGCAAATGGGATTCGAGGTCGAAGCAGCGCACCACGAAGTCGCGCACGGTCAGCACGAGATCGATTTCCGCTACGCGGATGCGCTGAAGACGGCGGACAACATCGCAACATTCCGTTTCGTTGTCCGACAAGTCGCGCAGCAATTCGGATTGCTCGCGTCGTTCATGCCGAAGCCTGTCTATGGACAGAATGGAAGCGGAATGCACACCCATCAGTCACTATTCCGCGGAAAGGAAAACGCGTTCTGGGACAAGAACGCACAGTGGGAGCTATCTCAAACCGCGCTTCATTATATCGGTGGACTGCTGAACCACGCGCGAGGATTCTGCGCGATCACCAACCCGCTGGTGAATTCCTACAAGCGATTGGTTCCAGGCTTCGAAGCGCCGGTGAACGTTGCATGGTCGATGCGAAACCGCACGCCGATGATTCGCATTCCAGATCGCAGAGGACTTGGTACGCGGTGTGAGCTTCGGATACCGGATCCTTCAGCGAATCCATATCTCGCTCTCGCCGTTCAGCTAGCGGCAGGTCTCGACGGAATCGAGAAGAAAGCAGATGCGCGCGAGCCGGTGAACACGAACATCTGGGAGATGTCGCATCGCGAGAAGCGACGACTCAAGATCGACGACCTTCCGCACAACCTCGAGGAAGCATGTAACGAGCTCGAGAGGGACAAGGTGATCACTGACGCGCTCGGCGAGCATATCACGGCAAACTTTCTCGAGGCCAAGCGTCAGGAGTGGCAAGAGTACATCACTCAGGTATCGCAGTGGGAGCTGGATAACTACCTCGCGAAATACTGAGCAACAACAACCGCGGACTGCGAACTACGGACTAACTGCGGACTAACTGCGGACAATATGCCAGGGCCAAAACAGCCCTGGCATATTGTTTGGCGGATAAAAACCCCGCGCTGTAGATTCGCGGCAGATGAATCCATCCGAGCAAGAACTGTCGTATTCACGCGAGGTACGGTCAAACGCGGAGGATGTTGCGTTGATCCGTCGAATGTGTGATGCGGACGAGACGGCACTGGGCGCATTGTATGATCGCTGGGCGCGATCATTGTATTCGCTCGTGTTTCATTTGCTCAAGGATCCAGACGAAGCCGAGGACATCGTCGAGGAAACTTTCTGGCAAGCATGGAGGAAGGCATCGTCGTACGAGCCGTCGCGTGGAGCGGTATCTACATGGCTCTTGACAATCGGACGTCGACGTGCACTCGACCGGCTGAGAGCGAAGGCCCGGCGCAAAGAAGAAACAACGCATACAGGAGTACTCGCTGATATCGCATCCCCGGCGAGTGATCCATTACAGATGGTAGAGAGCTCAGAGCGGCGATCGAATGTGCTGAGCGCTCTGCGCGAGCTTCCGGACGAACAACGGGAAGTTCTGGAGCTCGGATACTTTCATGGGTTGAGTCAGTCGGAGATCGCGGACACGACAGGCCAGCCGCTTGGAACGGTGAAGACCCGGATGCGGCTGGCGATGCAGAAACTGAGGGAACCGTTATCGATGTATCGGGAAGGAACGCAGTGAACACCTTGACGCACGAAGAAGCGTACGCGGAACTGGCGGCAGTAGCGCTCGATGCTCTGCCGGCGGAATTCAGCGCTGCGGTGCGCGAGCACGCCGCTATCTGTCCCGAGTGTGGTCCTGAATTGAGCGTGATGGAAGAGACTGTTGCTCAACTCGGATTGCTGGTTCCCCAGCGCGCGATGAATCTCGGACATGGCGCTGGAATAAGATCACGACTGATCATGCGCGCGCGAGGTGAAAGAGAAGCGCGTTCAGCTGCCGCACCGGGACCGCCGGACATTGCGCGGGGCGTTGCGAGTTTGTCCGGGCTCGGACACAGGCTTACTCCCGGAACTCAACGTGCTGTCGATGCCGAAGTGAAAAAGGCGCTGCCGCCGCAAAAACGTCGACGCACCAAGTTTTCGCACAGCAGCATTATGGGGATGGCCGCTTCCGTTGCATTCGTCCTTGTTGCTATTCAGCTCATGCGTGTGACTTCCGATCGAAACGCGATGCGAGATGAGCTCGCATTGCGTCCTGTTTCTCCGCTCGTTCACGATACAATCAAGAATCCTCCCTCCGCGCCTACTTCTGAAAAAGCGGCGCTGTTTGAGGCACTGGCTGGCCCCGACGTCAAAATCGTTCCGCTCTCAACGAGTCGCGCGACGCGCATGGGTCGGATGTTCTGGAACAGAGCATCGAATGACTGGACAATGGTGGTGTACACGATGCCTCCACCAAAACCGGGAATGACTTATCAAGTGTGGCTCGTCACGAAGGACAAGAAGATTTCTGCCGGTACATTCCAGCCGGATGCGTCCGGTCACGCATTCATGCAAGCGAAGTATCTGCTCGACAGGAACGCCCTAAGGGCGGTTGCCATAACCGAAGAGCCTATGGGTGGCATGCCCTCGCCGACTGGACACATAGTCGTTTCTGGGGCGGCAACTCCGTAAGCGCAGATGCTCAAGAGGAAAACCCCGGCTTTTGCCGGGGTTTTTTGTTCACTATCTGGAAGATTTTTTTCGAGGAACTTTCGCGCCCTTCTTTCGCGCTTCGGAAAGTCCGATGGCGATTGCCTGCTTGCGGCTCTTTACTTTTCCGCCCTTTCCGCCCTTCCGGTTTTGAGTGTTCCCTTTTTTCGATCTAAATCCTCCTCGACGAGGTGTGAGAGCGGCTCAAGCCGCGAGAGTCCTGGCGTGCGCCAGGCAGTAATCGAAATAGTCCAGGCTTGCATCGGCGCGCACGATCAGACCTTCAGCGATTCCAACTCGCGCAGCCGGAAAAGATTTCACCTGCTGCTCGATGACGTGAGACAACCAACCTTCAGCGTGCCCGATGTCTATGATTGCGTGAGCGCCGTAATAGACGATGGTCTTCTTCGGAATTCCCACGCGTTGCGCACCGTGCACGAGGCGAGTGCATCGTTGCGGCGCCAGCAGCTCAACCGCGCCGAGGCAACCTTGCGCGCGGAACGCATTGCGGCGTGGGATGCAACACCACGGCATGACGTTTACACCGGCGAGAACCTGCCAAGGTAGCTCCGATGCTTGTGGCGGCTCGAGTGCGAGCCCGGTGATGAGATTGAAAAAGAGATGAGTGTGTACAGCGTGACTTTTTCCGCGGCCCATCTCATCCCAGTAATTGGAGGCCATCTCGATCTTGACGTCTCCACGTGTGCCAACCTGCGCCAGCGCGACGAGATCGTCGAAGGCCGCTTCACCGGCGCATTCCATTCGGAAGAACCACTCCAGCTGATATCGTTTTGCTTCGGATGCGACGAAGCTGTAGAGATCATGCTCGTAGAGCGGATGTGCGAACGCCGTAGCGCGATACCACTCGGAGAATTTTGACGGATCGTCCGGAAGCCCATTGACAGAGAGGTCGTATACCGAATGCGCGCGGCGCAGCATGTCGTGCTCCCATCGAATTTCCAACTCGCGCATCAAACGACAGACGAGCGGATGAAACTGATAATCGGGAGCTTCGTCCAGCGGCAGGCGTAAGTGCTGCTGATAAATCAGGAGAAGTGCGCGGTGCAACTCGTCGCGTGCAGAGTGATCGATCCAGGGCGCGGATTGGCGATCAGTAGTGTGATGATCTGGATAAGCTGCTCTTCCGAGTTGCCGTGCACGTTGGATCAGGCCGGATTCGAGCTCAGGCTTCCTTGCGAGGAGCTCGTCCAGCGAGGGATCGGCAAGAACTCCTCGCACGCGCTGCGAGAACGGTATTAGTGCGCGAATTCCCTGAGAAACGGATTGCCGAAGGAGTGGAACTGCCGGCAGCTCTATCGACTTCGACAACAGTATGGCAGTCATGCGAAAGCAAAGTCAGTGTGCGGTGCGCCGCTTGCATCGGCGGTGGTTAACAGCCTGCCCTTTTGCAAGAGGCGAGCCTTTCCCTGTTCACGACACACGGGTAGACGTTGCCATTTCAGTATGGACGGCCATCTCCACCATCTACGGTACTTCCTTCGCTATTGAGTGAAGCAAGTAGACTGCGACCATTTCTTCCGCCGTTCAGCTTCACTGCTTTCTTTTCGCCGGAAGACACGCTGTTGTGCGCCATCGCTGCTGAATCATCGCTGTCGCGTGCAAGGTTGCCGACTGCGCGAGGAGCAGTAGGCGAGCCACTTCGGATCGTCGAGCTCACGTCAGGAAGCGGACTGATTGGCTTGCATCTGCTGCGAATGGAGCGCAACAGCACGCTACTCGGCCTCGACGTCGATCCATTGGCTGCGACTGTAGCAGCAAAGAATGCGGAGCTTCTTCGTTTATCTCGGCGAGCGCGGTTCACTCGCGCCGATCTACGAGCGCGAAATACAGAGAATCTTCTCGCGCGAGAGAAACCGCAGCTACTCGTATGTAATCCGCCGTACGTTCCGGAGCCCACAGAAGGAAATCTTGCGGCGGAAGCCGGCGCCGGCGCTGATGGAACGGCTCACGTAATACGCGCATTGGAGCTCGCGCGAATTACGTGCCCCAGAGCGGTGGCACTTTCGTGGTGCAGTCTTTCGGATCCCGACAAAATCCTGAATCACGCCGACAAGGCTGGCTACCGATTGAACTCCTTATTCATAGTTGCCATCGCCGACGGCGAATATTCAGGAGCGGTTGGTGGCTACGTGCGAAGCTTGAAGACGGCGTTTATGAATGACTCCGCCGAAACATTGCGCGCGGTCGCGCCGGATGGATCAGCATCCTTTGCTTATCTCTTGATGGCCGGCGAGTTCTCGCGAAAGGATGAAGGACCGAGAAGACGCGAGGAAAAAGCGAGCGGGGTAGTGCGTACGATCTGCGCCAGGTTCGCCCGGCGCGGAATCGCAACGCTGGCATCGATCGAAGCTCCGTTTCCTGTGCGCACATGGTTATTGGATCGATGGGATGAAGTCAGGCTTCGCGCATTTCTGCATGCTTCTGTCCGAGTAATGGCGAGCGAATCCGCATGAGGTTTCTCGGAATCGGTGAGACGAATGAGCTCGGCGACATGTACCTCCGCCTGAAAAATCGAGGGCATGATGTGCGCGTCCATATGTCTGATGGGGACTCAGAGGGCGTGATGGATGGAATGCTCCACTTCACTTCCGACTGGAGAGACGAGCTGGAATGGGTCCGCGCCGCGGACAACGATGGAATCATCGTCTTCGAAACAGCCTCGGATGGCATTCTGCAAGACGAACTTCGAATGCAGGGCTACAACGTCATAGGCGGATCCGCACTCGGCGACCGATTGGAGAGTGACCGTGCTTACGGTCAGAAAGCTCTGCGGGATCACGGCATTCAAATCGCAGTGACTCACGAGTTCGACGACTTTGCGGATGCGATGGATTTCGTCAGGAAGACGCGGCGTCGATATGTGCTGAAATTGAATGGCACGGTTTGGCCGTCAATCAGCACTTATACCGGACAGCTGGATAGTGGAGAGGACATGCTCGCGGTGCTGCGCGCGACGAAGCAGCGATGGCGCGAGGGCGCGATGGTAAGCTTCGTTCTCATGGAGCATTTATCAGGGGTTGAAGTCGGAGTAGGCGCGTTCTTCAACGGGCAAGAATTTCTGCGGCCGGCGAATCTCGACTGGGAGCACAAGCGGTTTTTTCCAGGGGACGTCGGTGAGCTGACGGGAGAGATGGGAACAGTGGTGACGTATCGCGGCGCGGAAAAACTTTTCGATGCGACGCTTGGGCGAATGGATTCGCTCCTTCGCTCATCGGGCTACTGCGGGTACGTCAACTTGAACACCATAGTGAATGCTGATGGTGTGTGGCCACTGGAATTCACCTGTCGTTTTGGATATCCGGGTTTTCCGATTCTCGATTCACTGCAGCTGGACCGTTGGGACGAGCTGTTCGCCAGAATGCTTTCTAGAGAGAGTGCGACGATACGAACATCGGGTGGGTTCTCTGTGGGAGTGGTGATCACGGTTCCACCATTTCCCTATCAGGCCGGCTACGAAGGGCTCGGTAAGGGAATGCCGATTTGTTTCAGCGAGGAACTGACCGGCGAAGAACGAGATGCGCTTCACTATGGTGAAGTGCGGTTGTGCGATGGCCAACTCGAAACAGCCGGCATGATCGGTTACATCGCCGTTGTCACCGGTATCGGCGGCACGATCGAGGATGCACGGAAGAATGCTTATCGGGTGGTGAAAAAAATCGTCGTTCCGAATTCGCGCTACCGAGACGACATCGGCGAGAAGCTCATGCGGGAAGACTTCGAGTCATTGCGCGAGCTGGGGTGGATCGCCGAATGACGCGCGCAGGTCGAGAAGAGGAAGCGATCAAGCGTCTGCTTCCCGGAATTCATGACGAGGAAGTAAGAAAAATTCTGATCAGATGTCTGAATGGAACGATCTCTCCGTCGGTGGCACTGATGCGAATGCTCATCGAAACCGAGGATGCTGTCGCAGTGCGTGCAGCGGTGGATGATGTTACGCGTCGTGCCGCAGACTTATCGCGATCGGGTGATAGTCTGTTGCGTGATCGTGTCGACGATCTAACACAGCTTGTCGTAGAGAACGAACAGGGCTGCACGCGCATCGCCGAAATGCTTCGATCCAACATGGACTCATCTGAGCCAGCGCCGAGTGTCGAAGAGGGAATCGCTTTCTGCGAGCGGTTATTCGATTGGTCGGTGCAACAGTCCGAGGAAGCGAGCGTCGCACTTTATTCGCTTGGCAATCCGGATCTGCTCGAGCGTGCTACGAAGGAAATCGTCATCCAGCTGGAGCACTGGGGAATTTTGTCACCTGATCGAGTTGTTCTCGACATCGGATGCGGAATTGGCAGACTCGAGGCAGAACTCGCGCCGCGAGTAGCAGCGGTATATGGAATCGACGTCTCCATGCAGATGATCAACACTGCTCTCAGGCGATATGGAGGATTGTCGAACGTTCATTTTCTCAAGGTGACAGGGCGCGACCTCGCCGATTACGCGAGCGATACTTTCGACGCCGCGGTTGCGGTCGACACTTTCCCGTACATCAAGCAGTCTGGTGCTGCGCTGGTGGAGAGGTACTTCGCTGAAGCGTCGAGGGTGCTCAAAGCGAAAGGCGATTTCGTCATTCTGAATTTCTCGTACGACGATGACGATGCGGCGGACGAATCAGAGATCGAAGCCCTGGCAAAGCGCCATTCGTTCGAGATGGTAATCGCCGGAGCTAGACCATTCTCGCTCTGGGATGGTTTGGCATTCCACCTTCGAAAACGCGGGACGAATTCTTAGGACTTTGTCGGCGGCGCCGGCGCCTCAGCCTGCTTCACTTGAGGCGCGCCACGCTCAGCAAATCTCTGAATTGCTTCGAGGGTCGCCATGCAAAACGCCGCCCAAGCCAATCCCATGATGATTCCGGCGAGTACATCGGAGGGATAGTGCACTCCCAGATAAATCCGACTCACTCCGATGAGAAGTATGACGAGCAGCGCAACTGACATAGTCAACCACCGAGCCCATGCTCTTCGGTGAAGACGAGCCGCAAGGTAGGCCACGGTACTGTAAGTAACCGTCGCACCCATCGCGTGCCCGGAAGGGAAGGACGAGCCAAACACCTGCGTTCCCCAGATGAAAACGTGAGGTCGTGCGCGATTGAACTGAAGCTTGAGTACCATATCGAGGAGCAATCCGCCGGCGGTTGCAACAAGCAGCAACAGCGCGGAATACTTGTGCTTCGTGAGCGTCAGAAAAAGTGCGGCGACGCAAACGACCATCATCACGACCGTGCCAGTGCCGAGTGTGGTTATCTCGAGCATGGCTCCTGTGAGTGCCGTTGTGTGGTGAGCTGACATCCAACGCAACACCGCTTCGTCGAAAGCCTGCGTTCCTCCCGCCATGACTCGTTCTGCGAGCTCGGTGAAAACCCAGGTGAGAAGCGCAGCGACGATGACCCCCGCCACGAGAAAAATTCCAAGTGCCCCGAGAAGAGAGCCTGCCCAGGTCGTGAGCGCTTCCAGCGCTTCGGTTATGGAATCAGAGCGAAAGCGCAGCTCTGCTGCATTTGGTGACGAATGTTTTGTTCTGGCCATTGACAGGTCTGCTTTGCACTTACCGGGCCTGTGTCTAGCTTCTCGCGATCATGACCACACATCTCCGACGCTCGCTGACGATTTTATCGCTCGTCGCGGTGATGTTCTTCAACGTCTCCGGTGGTGCGTTTACGACGGAGTCGTTGATAGTCGCGGTAGGCCCTGCAATCGGCCTCCTGATTCTTGTTCTCGTCCCGATTTTCTGGTCAGTGCCGGAAGCATTGATCGTCGGCGAGCTCGCGAGCATGCTGCCCGAGGAAGGTGGCTACTATCGCTGGGTATATCACGCGTTCGGTCCTTTCTGGGCATTTCAAAATGGATGGTGGACGTGGATGTATTCGCTGGTCGACATGGCCATTTATCCGGTGTTGTTCAATCAATATCTCTCGTGGTTCGTTCCCGGACTGAGCGGTAGCGCGCAGTGGATGATCTCGCTCGCCGTGATCTGGATCGCGACGGCGATCAATCTTCGTGGAGCCGGACGAGTCGGCGCCGTCTCTGTTTTCAGCGGTGTCTTCATCCTGCTGACTTTTCTCCTGGTGTCAGTTGCTGCAATTCCTCACGGGAATCATATCCCCTGGGAAACACTCGGACGAACACCTGCGAGTGGGGCGAGTGCAATCGGCGTCGGGGTATCGATTGCACTGTGGAACTACATCGGATGGGACAACGCTTCAACGGTGCAAGGCGAGGTGCGCGATTCCTCGCGCAATTATCCGCGCGCACTCGCAATCACTCTTCCTCTCGTTGCGCTCGGATATCTCGTTCCTCTCTCGGCAACTCTTGCAGCAACTGATTGGACGAAATGGCGTGAAGGCGGTTGGCCGGACATCGCAATAATGGCTGCAGGCTCTTTCGGAAAACCGCTGGCGGTGATGCTCGCAGTCGCAGGGATGGTCAGTGCTCTAGCGCTGTTCAACGCGCTTCTCCTTTCGTACTCGAGAATTCCGCTCGCAATGGCGACGGATCACTTGCTCCCAGGAAATCTTGCGAAACTGGATAAGCAGTCCACTCCACGTAATGCGGTACTCGTCTCGGCAATCTTCTATTCAGTCTTTGCGCTGCTTTCGTTTGTGCATCTCGTAGTAGCGGACGTGCTGCTTTATTCCATGGCGTTGTTTCTTGAGTTTGCTGCATTGATTGTATTGCGAGCTAAACAGCCAGAGCTGCGAGGTAGTTTCAGAATACCACTTGGGCGGAGAGGAGTGACAGCGCTCGCGTTGCTGCCTGCAGTGATACTCGTGGGTGTTGTTGCGACTGAGATGAGCGATGGAGAGTATGGCGGCCCGGCGATCATCGGTGCATTTGCGGCGCTTGCGTTGGGCCCAGTCGCCTACTTCATGGGCAAGCGCTTCTCGGCGAGCTAGTACTCGCGAGGAAGTGTTGGCGGGTCTGAAGTGTCGCGGCGGTCCGTGTGGCGACGCTCGGTATGTCGGCGGTCTCCTCCTTTTCTTCTTCTTCTGATCCAGCGCCACGTGGCGAAGATCGCAAGAGTCACGATGATCGCGTAGATCGGCAGCAACACCTCATGGAACGCGGGCATTGCGGTCTCGAACCAATACACCAAAGCGGCGGCGACCACCGCAATAATCCACGTGGTAACCAGTGGTGCGAAGCGCCGACTGAAAAACGTTCGCCTCGGCTCAGGCCGAGGCGGCTCGGTTAATGTCATTCGGTTAATTGTATCGCCCGTAGCTGTCATTGACAGAGAAATCGCCGGAAGAAGTTTCCTCCGGCGATCTATAGCATCATTCGGGCTACTCTTTCGTGAGTCCCTCATCTATCGCGACGCAAATCTCTCAAGTCACGCCGGCGATCACGTCTGTCGAGTGAGAGATCGCGATTGTCGACGCGCAAATCGCGCCTGTCGTTTCTGACTTCACGGCCTTCACCTGTTCTCACATCGTGTCTGATGTCTCGTCTGTCGGTTCGCAGGTCTCGGCGGTCAGATCGAATCTCTCTCGTATCGAGCCGAAGCTCGCGGCAATCGGCCTTCGTTCCGTCGTGATTTCTGCATGAGCGTGCGGGCGTTCGGGTAATTCCCGCAATCTGTGCTGAAGCAGTTGCTCCGCCGAAAGTGATTGTCGCGGCGAGTGCTGCTGTAAGTGCCGTGATCTTTGTCATGGTGGATTCTCCGATGTCATATCGTTCAGTCGCGCGGTGTTGCGCAGCCTCAACACGGTAGACGACGGCATCACGGCAGCGTTAACGATTTCATCGGATAGACGCGAGCCGGCGCAGCGGAGTGCCCGAAATGCGGTAGACGTCCCAGTCGTGAAGAGGCTCGGCACCGATGCGGTTGTAGAAGTCGATTGCCAGCTGGTTCCATTTGAGAACCGCCCATTCCATGCGCCCGCAGTTGCGGGATATGGCAATGCGGGCGAGCTCAGACAGCAATGCGTAGCCAACACCTTTGCCGCGTGCGTCGGGAAGGACGAACAAGTCCTCGAGATACAATCCGCGCTGAGCGAGGAACGTCGAGTAATTGTGAAAGAAAAGCGCGAACCCCACGGGAGTCTCTTCGTGGTAGGCGAAAATCACTTCTGCCGAGGGACTGTCGCCGAACAGAGTTTCCCTGAGGTTCTCTTCCGTGGCGATGCAAACTTCCGCCAGCCGCTCGTATTCGGCGAGATGACGGATGAAGGAAAGTATGAGCGGAGTATCGCGCTCGGTCGCTGGTACGACTCGAATCGCGGCAGTCGGCGCGTCCACCGCGTGAGTATCCAACTGGCGGCATCACGTGTCAATGACATCTTTAGTTCACTCAACCTCGAACCCGATATCGATGCGCATCAAGTATCTCGTTGCTCCGCTAATTGTTGCAACAGCCTGTACTACTTCTCCTGGACTTTCTGTGCCCGTGAATGCGAGTGAGCAGCGACGATTGCCAACTGGTGCGCGTCTCGATCCTGCCGGTCGATCGGTCGATGTCGGATCGATGCCGCTTGCGATCGCTCTCTCTCCCGATGCGAAGAGCATCGTCGTGTCACTCAACGGCTGGCGCGAACAGGGAATTCAGGTACTGGATCGCGGGACAGGCGCAGTTGTTCAGAGCATTGCGCAACCAGCGGCGTTTGTTGGAATGGCGTTCAGCCCCGATGGAAAATCGTTGTACGTGTCCGGCGGAAACGAAGACGTTGTGTATCGGTACTCGTGGAGCAACGGACGAGCGGCTGCCGCGGACACGATAGTGCTTGCGAAGAAAGCGGCCAATCGACCCGGTACGCGCTATCCTTCCGGCCTCGGTGTTTCGATAGACGGAAGAAACCTCTATGTCGCAGAGAATCTTGCTGACTCCGTCGCGGTGGTTGATCTCGCAAGCGGAAAAATCACTCAGCGATTCGCTACCGAGCGATATCCATATGGGGTTGCAGTAGCGAAAGACGGCTCGGTGTATGTGTCATCATGGGGCGGATCGAGCGTTTCGATTTTTCAACGTGGTGAAAGCGGAACGCTTAGAGAAAGCGGACGCGTTTCGGTGGGGCGTCACCCTTCAGCGCTCGTTCTTTCAGACGATGGCGGCCGACTGTTCGTAGCGTCCGCAAGCACTGATCGTGTCGCGGTGGTCGACGCGCGGGCGAAGCGAGTCATTGCAACTCTCGACGATGCAGCTCCAGCTGGACCTCACGAAGGCAGCACGCCGAACGCGCTCGCTCTCTCACATGACGGCCGACGATTGTTCGTTGCCGAAGCGGACAATAATGCGGTCGCGGTGTTCGATCTGTCGGCTGACGGTGCGGGCAAACTTGCGGGTCGCATTCCGGTGGAATGGTATCCGTCAGCGGTTGCTGTCGCCGGCGATTCGTTGTTCGTGGTCAACGCGAAGGGAAAAGGAACTGGACCGAACCCCAAAGGTCCACAACCGAATAACCCGGAGCCACGAACATCGCGTCTCTACACGCTCGGACAACTGGCTGGCACTGTGACGATGATGGCTACAGCAAATGCGTCACCAACTGAGCTCGCGAGTTTTTCGCGGCGCGTCGCGTCGGCAAACGGCTGGGATGGATCCACAACGAAGCCGAAGTACCCGCCGATTCAGCACGTGATCTACGTAATAAAGGAAAATCGAACCTACGATCAGATCCTCGGCGATCTCAAGAGCGGTGACGGAGATACATCGCTGCTCTTTTTCCCGAGGCCGGTATCGCCGAACCACCATGCACTCGCCGAGCGATTCGGAGTGTTCGACAGATTTTTTGTGAATGCAGAAGTAAGTCCCGATGGCCACAACTGGTCAACTGCGGCGTACGCGACCGACTATCTGGAAAAAACGGTTCCGGCGAACTACTCAAATCGCGGCCGGAGTTATGACTACGAAGGGACGAACCGTGGAAAGGTTCCGGATGATGATGTGGCTGAGCCGTCGAGCGGATATCTATGGAATCTCGCCCAGCGCGCGGGCATCACGTTCCGGAATTACGGAGAGTATGTAATTCCACTCGATTTTCTACCGGATGGATCTCGTCCCGCCGGGTATCGTGCAGACAAGCCGTATCTCAGCGATCACACCAGCGAAAAATTTCCCGGGTTCAGCTTGAGCATCCTCGATCAGCTGCGTGCTGACATCTGGATCGCAGAGCTCCAGCAATTTGATCGCGATGGAAAAATGCCGGCGTTGGAGATCGTCAGACTGCCGAACGATCACACATCGGGGTTGAGGGCTGGCGACCGAACGCCATTTGCGTTCATGGCGGACAATGATCTTGCGTTGGGGCGAATGGTCGAGGCGCTTTCGAAAACACAATTCTGGAAGAACAGTGTGATGTTCGTGCTCGAAGACGATGCACAGAACGGCTCCGATCATGTCGACTCACATCGCTCACCGCTCCTGGTGATCTCTCCATACAGCAGTGGAGGTGTGTCGCATTCATTCGCGAACACGACAGATGTACTGGCGACCATCGAAGAGCTGCTTGGGCTGGGGCGTCTTTCGCAGTTCGACCATTTCGGGCGCCCGTTGCGAACCATCTGGCGCGAAACACCGGATGTGAGTCCTTACTTGGCACTCAAGCCTTCGGTCACACTCGAGGGCAGGAATCCGCGAACCGGCATTGGTGCGCGTGAGTCGACGAAGCTTGCACTCGACAAGGAAGATCAGGCTGACGAGGATCTTTTCAATCGAATACTGTGGCGCGCGATCAAGGGCGATAAGCGGTCGTGGCCCGGCCCGACGAGAATGTCGGTGCTCGAGTATCGGAGGTAGCGAGAGGAACACGGCCCGGCTATGATAATCGAGTGCCCGTGCGTGTCAGCGCACAGGCATTTTCTTTCGGCGCCGTGGCCAAGTGGTAAGGCGGCAGACTGCAAATCTGCTACCGTCGGTTCGATTCCGACCGGCGCCTCTCTTGCATTCGGGCTCCCTCATGACTCACTTCGCTTTGTTACTGCAGGGAGCCGAAGAGCACACTACGGCGAGCAAAATTGCGCTCGAGTACGTTGGATTCATTTCGTTCTTCGCTGTTTACGGTGCACTGGGTTTTCATTTCCAGGTATTGAAGGCGCTACGCACCGAGAGTGCTCTGACTGTGGCTGGAAGCCCGGTGGATCGCGCCGACAGACGTGCTGCGGCAATCGGATTGTTTGGCGCAGTGCTGATGATCTTCACGCTCCTCAATGGTCTCATCGGTCGAGCCGAAGAGAAGCACATCTCGATCGTAAGCGCAGTGAGCGGTGGTGGCGCGCGGCAGATTTTTCAGATTGCCTGTATCGCGCTTCTATTCATCTGCTTTGCATTCGCCGCGCAACGAAATCGGACAGCGTGGATTATCGCCGGAATCACTGGAGTAGTGTACGCGCTGCGCAACATCACCACCGGGAGATGGTTCTCGATGGTCAACCCACTTCACGAAGTCGCGGCTTCGCTCTGGATCGGAACTTTGGCGGTGATGGTTATCGCGGGACTCAGTGTAGTGTTCAGACAAACGGTGCCGAGCGACGAGCGAGGGCAGCTGGTTACTGAAATGGTAAATCGTTTCTCACCGCTTGCATTGAGTGCCGCAACTTTGCTCGGGATCACGGGCGTGACCACGGCATGGCGTCACCTCAAGCATTTGAATGCGCTATGGACCAGCCCCTATGGATTTGCTCTCGATGCAAAGCTTTGCGTCGTCGCTATCGTTGTGGCGCTCGGTGCCTGGAATTGGCGGAGGATGAGACCAAAGCTCGGAGACGAGACGGGCGCGCGCGCGATCGCTCGATCAGCAACAGCAGAGCTCAGCTTCGCTGCAATCGTGCTTGCAATCACGGCTCTCCTTGTGAGTTTGCCGAGTCCTGGTCCGTCGGGACCGCCGGGTGCAGGCAGTCCACCGGGTGAAGGCAGGCCGCCAGCAGGCCCTCCTGTGTCACCGGGCGGATAGTCGACGACGAAATTCGTGATAGCAACGAAGCCTGTCGTGAATCCGCCTCAATGGCGCACAGGATGCGCGACGGCTCCGCGACATTAGTCGCGGAGCCGTCGCCAAACATTCATCAGATCAGATCAGGAAATCTTGAACGGCTGCACCATACCGTGAACGAAGTGCGGCTTGCCGTCTTTGGCATCTTGCAGGAAGCAAACCAGCACATAGTCACCGGCGTCGAGGTTGGCGGTGAAGAACGCGTGCAAACCTTTCGATAGACCAACGACTCCACCCATCGGCATTGCCGGCGGCGGCTGCTTATCCGAAACCGGCAGCCATGCCTGGAAATCTTTCATGGTCTTCCCGGGCGGGATCTTGAAAATGACGACTTCATGCGGTTGATCTGCGGTGTTCTCCACTCGCACGATATTTTGCCCACCCTTCAGGGGCTGAACGAGATCGAACTTGTAATCGGACAGCGTAATAGTTGATGTCGGAGTCGGCTCAGCAGCAGGCGCAGCCGTGCTTGGTGTCACGACCAGCCCGCGCGCCATTCCCTTCATCACGTGAGGGACGCCGTCTGAAGACGGGATGAAGCACAGCAGAGCATACTTTCCAGGCTCCAGGATCTGGGTCGCTTCTGACGTTCCTCCGGGCGCTGCCGCGTTTGGACCTCCGTCGAAAATCACCCAGGACGGCGGCGGAGTATTGGGTTTCATCGACTTGAATGCAGCCATGAAATCCTCGAACGTCTTTCCTTCACCAAGCTTGATGAGCTGCGCCTGGTGCGCCTCTTTACCCTGATCCATCAGGTGCAGCGTGGTGAGGCCGGCGGGAATCGTGGCCGGTGAGTCGAAGGAATAATCCTTGGCGACGATATGAACTGTGTTGGGTCCCGATTGCGGCGCGGCGGCAGTCGACGCAGCGGACGCTACCGTTGTGTCTGTGGGCTTCGGCGTTTCCTTTGCGGTGCAGGCTGCGAGACTTGCGGCGACGAGCAGCAACGCTGCGCCGACACTTCGGTGGTGGTGCATCAATCCTCCGTACAGGCTATGTGTTTTTTGGGGAACGAGGATAATCTATTGCAGAAAGTCGTGAGTCAAGCGACCCACGACCCGTTTCCAGCAGCGAGCATACTCGGAGTTATTTCCCGGTTTTCTCGAGAGCTGCCGAGTTGATGCAATAGCGCAGTCCAGTTGGCGCTGGACCGTCGTCGAAAACGTGTCCGAGGTGAGCATCGCACTTGCTGCACAACACTTCGGTTCTCTTTATGAACAGGCTTTTGTCCGATTCCGTCGCCACACTCTCAGGCGACGCGGGCTCGTAAAAGCTCGGCCATCCTGTGCCAGAGTCGAACTTGGCATCGGAGTCGAAGAGCTTGTTGCCACAGCACACGCACCGGTAAACGCCGGGCTCTTTTGACGAATTGTACTTGCCGCTGAAAGGCGGCTCTGTGCCCTTCTGTCGAGTTACACGGTATTGATTGGAAGTGAGCTGCTGTCTCCACTCATCATCGGTTTTCTGAATCTTGTCGGTCATTGAACGATTCCTCCATTTGCGTCAACTGTTATACGATCGGTCGTGGGTCATCGGTTTGGAAGGGATTAATTGATACGACGATATCGGGGGTCGCACGGAGTGCCATATTAGACCCTCCCGCGTCGTGAGCACTTGCAGCCAGTGAAACTGCTTGTTCCCGTTCAGATAATTCCAGCCCCAATCGTTGCACTACTGCTCGTGGGAGCAAGCGCTTGCGCGTCCAAGCCCGTCGAAGTAAAGACCGGGGCGATCGTAACACTCGATACGACCGTACAAGCTGCTGCGCGAGTTCGAAAACCGGCTCCGGCGAAGAGCTTCTGGATTGCGATGATGAATCTCGATCCCGACTACGTCCTCACTCACCCGGTAGCAGCAGACGAGAGAGAATTTGCTGTAGCTCTCAAACTGGTAATGTCAGGATCTCCCGATGAAGCCGAGCTCGTCCTCGACAGCCTGGGACGACACGCCGCCGATTCAATCGTCCGCTCGGCATCGCACATTCTGTTGACCGCGGCGCTTCAGTATCAGGACAAATGGAAAGAGCTCGCGGAAATTTCACCGCACACGTCGGGTGAGAAAGATCCAACGGATACTGACCGCGCGGGTGTCGAGCTTTGGGCAATGGCATTCAAAAGCGTACCTCGGAGAACCTTGACGTTTCCAACCGGCAGCGTCGTAGTGCCACTCACTGTTTCGGCAGCCGGCACGCCTGTGATTCCGGTGCAGATAAACGGCAAGCCGAAACATTTCTGGCTGGACACCGGCTCGAGCATGTCGATCATCTCTTCGGACGTCGCCGTGGAGTGCAACGTCGAGCCACTGGTCAGCGATACACTCGAGGTCGCAACCACCACGGGCCGAGTTGCCGCGCGTCCGGCGGCAATCAGGAAGATCGACATTGGCGGACTTTCCATTTCGAATTCGACGGCGATGATCGTTGCCAGCAGGTTGATGGAGGTTCGCATCGGCGATCTACAAACTCCGGCGGCCACAACAAAGATCGATGGCATCATCGGCTTCGATATCATTCGAAGATTGAAAGTGGAAGTCGATTACGCGAATGGGAGTGTGAGGCTGACCAAACCGGTGCAGGGCACGAGTGCACCGCAGCGCAATTTTTTCTGGGTCGGAACTCCAATAGTTCGCGTCGTTTCTTCGAGCGGTGTGCCGCTTCATCTGGGCCTCGACACAGGCGCGGAGGAAACGTACGCCACCGAGCGACTGCTCGACAAAGTTCGTGTGCGAACGTTCATCGGAGAGCGAAAACGAATTGGCGGCTTCGCCGGACTTAAGGAATTCCGTGGTCGCTTCATTGCAGATTTGCGACTCGGGCTTCGCGGAAAGACTTTGCTATTTCAAAAGCTGTTGGTGTTTGCGCCGTCGGTGACGACGTTCATCACACTCGATGGCGTGCTTGGAAGCGACATCGGCAAAACGGGCGTGGTGCAAATCGACGCAACGAATGGGGTGTTCAGCATCGATGCGCCGCCGGTCAATGGAGTAATCAGGTAGTCATCGACCAGAAAAGGTCACTCGATAAATCCGGCCGCCTGCGTCATCGCTGATGTAGAGTGCGCCATCGGGTCCCTGCGCGAGACCAACGGGGCGGTGCGCGGCGCCGCCAGCCGGCGGAGGCGAAGTCGTGAAGCCCTCCGCAAAAACTTCATGAGCCGACAGCGGTGTCCCATCGCGCATCGGAAGAAAAGTCACATTGAAACCAGCTTGGGGTAGGGGCGCGCGATTCCATGATCCGTGAAATGCAACGAAGACCCCGTTTTGATAATGCGCGGGAAAAACAGATCCCGTGTAGAAGAGCATTCCAAGGGGCGCCCAGTGTGCGGGGTAGGCATAAAGCGGAGCTTTGATCTTGTCGCACCGCCCGACTGTTTTGCCATCGCCGCCGTATTCCGGACCGGTTCGATATCCGCGCTCGATGCCGTCGTAGTAACAGAATGGCCAACCGAAATCGTCTCCCTTGTTCACTTGCACCAGCATTTCCGCGGGAAGCTCGGCGTTCTGCTCGACTGTAAACGACGGAAAGAGGTTGAGTTGATCGCGGCCGTTCGGAAGGGCAAATAATCGCGTTCCAGACGGATCGAGCGTGAGCGCAACGGAATTGCGCAAACCGGTTGCGTAACGCGCGGAGGACGACGGAATTTGACCGCGAGTGTTCGCATTGAATCTCCAGATTCCTGCGCGGGTCTCGCGCTCCGGACAATTTTCTTTTCCCGGCGATCCCGCAGTCCGATCCTGCAGCTGACACGCATTGCTCGGCGACCCGAAATTCACGTACAACGTTCCATCGCGAGTGATTACGAAATTGCGCGAGATGTGCTGCGGCGGGCCGGGCATTCCTGACACGATTGTATCGGGCGGTGCATTCGGCTTGAGCTGGCCCGCGACTATCGGGTAGCGCACGATGGATGTGCCGACGTCCTCGTAGACG
>WNGI01001398.1_pt1 | contig 38364 bp, 33 predicted proteins | sample 5400621 | NCBI WGS metagenome assembly WNGI01 (sample SAMN13153374, study PRJNA577476) | soil metagenome | isolation source: 20 cm soil or saprolite under Garry oak tree replicate 1 | place: USA:California | collected 2016-06-15
GGGCTGGCCGGATTGCAGATCGCCAGGCGTCCCGGTGTGCGCCGGGTCGTCACGTTGCTGTGCGTCGCCACCGCGCTGATCGTGTCGGCGGCCGATCAGTGGCGTGTGTCCGACCGTAATCGATCCGTGCGAGCCGGCGCCGACATCGGGGCCAGCGTGGTGCTCACCGTCCATGCGCCGAGCGCGGGAACGCTGTCGACGGCGGTCGCCGCCGCCGATCCGGACGGCCGGTACGCGAGCCCGGTCGTTGCCCAGCGGCCGGTGAACGGGCTGCCGGTCCTGGCGGTCGAGCCGTCGTCGTTCGCCCGGGTCGCCGCATGGGGCTGGAATCGAGATCGGCCCGCGCCGGCGCTGACGTCCGGGTTGCGTCCGCAGCGACCGCGGCCGATCTCGTTCAGCGGCACGTCGCTCCAACTGCGGCTCAGCGTGGACCTCAAGCGCGAGCCCGACCCGGCGGCCGACATCGTCCCACCGCATCCGCAACCCGTCTTCTTGCTGGTCACCCTGCGCCGAAGCGATGGCGAGGCGGTAGACGCGAAGCTCGGCCCCCTGCCGGAAGGCACCGGCCGGCCCGCGATGCTGTCTACCGCCGTGCCGTGTGCGAGCACGTGTCGCCTGTCGCAGATCGGCCTGCTGCGCACCAACGGCGACGGCGAGCTGATCGAGTTCGCCGCGCGGATCAACGGCGCGTACGCCAGCAACGCCGGCCAGCTGCAACAGGTCGATCTCGGCGGCGCTGCGCAGTGGGCCGAGGCAACGCAGGAGTCCGCGAACTCCGAGGGCACGCAGCAGATCCACATGGACTCGGCCGGGGGGCCGTTGACGCTCAGCGGCCAGAACTCCGGATCATTGGCTGCGGTCCAACAGCTCGCCGTGCCGATCGCGCTGCCGGCGATCGTGGCCGGTGCGGTACCCGACGACCGCGACGACCGGGGATACCTCAGCGACAACGGCATCGACGGCATCGCGACCTCGTACAGACCGATCGGGACGATGCCGCTGCTGCCTGGTGCCGGCGGGCCGGCGTTCCTGGTCGATCTCGATACCGCCGCGGCGCTGGCGACCGGCGGACTTGGCGACAGCACGGCCGCGGTGTGGCTCTCGGCCGACGATCCGGCGCGCGAACGAAACCTGTCGGCGACTCTCGCGCAGCACGGGGTGAGCGTCGTCTCGCGCGACACCGCCGCCCGGCACCGCGCCACGCTCGCCGCGACCGCGCCGGCGTGGGCGATGCAGTTCGCCCTGGTGACCGCGTTGCTGGCGGTGGTCATCGCGGCGGTCGTGATCGTGATCGCCGCGAGCACGTCACGGCGGACGCGCCGCTACGACATGTCCGCGCTCGAGCTGGTCGGTGTCGGCCGGCGAACGCTTCGCCGCGCGTTGCTGGTGGAGCAGGCTGTCGTGACGATCGTCGGCGTCGCCGTGGGCACTGTGGTCGGCGTGATCGGCGCGCACCTGGCCCTGCCCTCGGTTCCGATCTTCCTGGTCGACGCCGATCAACCTGTCGTCCTGCGACCGGTCGTGTGGGGCAGCATCGTCCTGGCAGCGGTAGTCGCGCTGGTGGCGCTGAGCGTGGTCAGCACGCTCGTCGGCCTGCAGATGCTCCGGCAGGTCGCGCCGGATCGACTTCGGGAGAGCCAGCTATGACGGGCACAGCGGTCTCGGCGCACGGCCTGGTGCACATCTACCGGATGGAAGGCAATGACGTCGTGGCGCTGACCAGCGTCGACCTCGACGTCGCGCCGGGTCAGATGGTCGGGCTACTTGGGCCGTCCGGATCGGGCAAGTCGACGTTGCTGCGGCTGCTGGCCGGCCTGCAGCGGCCCAGCGCCGGGAGACTGCGAGTCGGCGGGCACGACCTCACCGCGATCAGCGGCGGCGATCTCGACCGGATGCGCGCGCTCGAGGTGGGCATCGTGCTGCAGGGCGCCGCGAACAACCTGCTGCCGTACCTGTCGCCGCAGGCGAACGTGGCGTTCGCGCAGCAGGCGGCACGGCGGTTCGGCCGATCCGACCTGCTGGCGCCGGTCGACGTGCTCGGCCTCGTCGGCATGGCCGATCACCGCAGGCGCCGGCTCGTCGACCTCACGCCAGGGCAGCTGCAACGGATCTCGCTGGCGGTCGGCGTTGCCGCGTCGCCCGGGCTGCTGCTGGCCGACGAGCCGACGAGCCAGCTCGACCGCGGATATCGCGACGAGGTTCTCGACGTCATCGACCACCTGAACCACGAACTGCACACCACGGTCATCACCGTGACGCACGATCCCGAGGTCGCCGCGCGGTTCGCCCGCACGATCACCATCCGGGACGGGCGGATCGGCGCGGAGGGCCGTGACGGAGAGGAGTTCGCGGTGGTAGGACGCGACGGATCCCTGCAGCTGCCACCGCACATCCGCGAGATGGTCCCGTTCGGCGCGCTGTTGCGGGTGCGCATCGACGACGACTCGACGATCACGCTCGAGCCCATGACCGGCACCGACCGCGAGCCGCCGCGATGACGGCACAGATCACGACCGGCGACCTGTACGCCGAGCAGGTCACGGTGCGCTACGGCAGGGTCGAGGCGGTTCGTGACGTGACGATCCGGGCCTACCCGGGTCAGTTCATCGCGGTCACCGGGCCGTCCGGTGCGGGCAAGTCCTCGCTACTGCTCAGCCTGGCCGGTGTGGTCGTGCCGAACCAGGGCGACGTGAGCTTCGGCGGCACTGCCTTGCGCGGACGCGAGGACGCGATCGCGCGCGGCATCGTGCTGATCCCGCAGGGCAACGCGCTAGCCGCGGTGCTCACCGCGCTGGAGAACGTCGCGGTGCCTCTGCTCGCACGGCCGGAGTTGGTGCGCGGGGCCCAGGAGTCGGCCATGGCTGTGCTTGCCGAGGTGGGTCTCGACGAGGCCGCCGATCAGCTCGTCGACGAGCTGTCCGGCGGTCAGCAGCAGCGTCTGGCCGTTGCGCGGGGCCTCGCCCAGCGAGGTGCCGTCGTCCTCGCCGATGAACCGACCAGCGAGCTCGACTCGGGCAACCGCGCCAAGGTCATGCAGCTGCTGCGCGCCGAGGCCGAACGCGGTGCGATCGTGCTGATGGCGACGCACGACCCGGAGACGGCCGAGCTGTGCGACGCCGAACTCCACCTCGACGCCGGCAGGCCGAGCTGGGCGCGCGACGATCGCTAGCCCAGCTCGATGCGCAGCTTGCTCGGCGCCGCGAGCACCTCGGCGCTGCCGTCGGCGGCCAGCCGGACGTCGAGCGCCTCGCCGGCCACCCGCAGGCCGCGCACGATCAGCTCGCCCACCGGCGACGGGCGCTGCGGCGCGAGTCGCAGCACGCCGTTCGGGACGTCGGGACGCAGCCCGAGCAGCGTCGACAGCACGACCACGGCGGCGGCAGCCGACCACGCCTGCGGCCGGCAGGACGCCGGGTAGGGCACCGGGCGGACGCCGGCGCGCGCCGTGTCGCCGGCGAACAGCTCCGGCAGCCGGTAGTCGAAGGCGTGCCCGGCCGCGAGCAGCCCCCGGATCAGCCCGTCGGCAACGCTGCCGGCGTCTGCTGAGTCGGCGCCCGCCGCGCCGCTGAGCGCGATCGCCGTGTCGTGCGGCCACACCGCACCGCCGTGGTAGCTGATCGGGTTGAAGCCGGCCGAGGTGCTGGACATGGTCCGCAGGCCGTAGCCGCAGTCCAGATCCGGCGCGCCGAGGCGGGCGATCACCCGCTCCTCCTCGGCGGCGTCGAGCAGGCCGGTGCCCAGCAGGTGGCCGATGTTCGAGGTGACTGTGTCGACCTGGTGGCCGTCACCGTCGAGCGCGATCGCCGGGTACTCGCCGCCGACCCAGAACCGCTCGCGGAAGCGGTCGGCCAGCGCGGCCGCCCAGTCGCGCCAGCGCGCACCCCCTGGCCGGCCGAACGCGTCGAGCAGATCGGCGCCGTGCCGGGCAGCGGCATGTGCGTATGCCTGCACCTCGCACAGCGCGATCGGCGGCGCCGCGAGCCGCCCGTCGCGGAACTGCACCGAGTCGAACGAGTCCTTCCAGCCCTGATTGGCCAGGCCCCGCCCCGACGCGTCCTGGTAAGAGACGAAGCCGGAGCTGTCGAGCGCGTGGTCGGCCAGCCAGCCGAGTGCCGACTCGAGCGCCGGCAGCAGCTCGACGACGTCCGCCTCGGGCAGTCCCCAGCGCCAGGCATCGTGCAGCAGCGAGATCCACAGTGGCGTCGCGTCAACCGTGCCGTAGTAGACGGGCGGCAGCGTGCGGCGCTGCGCTGCGGGATCGGTCAGGGGCCGGCGGATCTCGTGCAGGATCTTGCCGGGCTGCTCGCCGGTGTCCGGATCGCTGCGCACGCCCTGCCGCCGGGCCAGCGTCCGCAGCGTGCCGGCCGCCAGGTCGGTGCCCAGTGGCAGCAGCATCCGAGCCGCCCAGATCGAGTCGCGGCCGAACAAGGTGAGGTACCAGGGCACGCCCGCGCTGAGGAAAACGTCGCCCGGCGCGAGCGGATCGGCGAGCAGCAGCGCGTCCAGGTCGGCCACGCTCTGCGCTACCAGTGCCGAGAGGCGGTGGTCGCCGCTTACCACGGACGGCGCACCGAACGCCGGAGCCTGCGCTGCTGACACGATCGCCGGGCCGCGGTCCTCGACGAGCCGGTAGGTGACGTGCAGCGAGAAGACCTCGCCACGCGCAAGGTCGATCGTCCAGTCCAGGCGACCTGCCTTGGCATGCACAGCGTCGGGCGGCACGTCGGCGCGAACCTGCACGAGGCTGCCGTCGAGTCCGCGCCAGTGCATGCCGTCCGGCTGGGTGGCCGCCGGCAACGCGCTCGCGGCCGCGCCGCCGCGCACGGTCACCAGGTCGGCGAGATCGCTGGCGACGGTCAGCGAGAGCGTCGCCCGTACCGGTGCTCGGGCGTAGGAGGTGACCTCCACCTGCTCCTCGGCGCCGTACTCGACGGTCGTCCGCTCGCGCCGCACGATCACGGTCGGATCGGCGTGCCGATCGCCGAGTGTGCGAACGGTCGCGACGAACCGCGCTGCGTCGCCGCCGACCGGATGCCCTTGCAGGGCAGTGGGTTCGGCGCCGTCGATCGTCCAGACGGCGTGGGAGACGATCCGGCGGTCGCCGACGTACACACCGTGCACGCCCTCCGAGCGGATCTGCCCGTCCGTCCCGCAGACGGCCAGCGCCGGCGCCCGGACAGCGCAGACCAGGTCGTGCAGGTACGGCTGAGGCACAATCGCACCCTAGTCATTTGATCCTTCATATGCCACTATGGGCGCGGTCCGTTTGAACGATCAATTCGCTGCCTCGAAGGGGGCTTCGCCGGTGGCGAGACCGAGAGCGTCCGTGGATGCCAGGCAGCCACGGGCGACCATCGAGTCGGTTGCCGAGCATGCGCACGTGTCACGGCAGACCGTGTCGAACGCGCTGAACGCGCCGCACCGGTTGCGCCCGGACACTCTCGAACGGGTGCTCCGTTCGATCTCCGATCTCGGCTACCGGCCGAACCACGCGGCGCGGACGTTGCGGACTCAGGCGACCCGCCTGGTGGCCTGCCGGCTGATGTCCAGCAACTACGGCGGTACCGAAGGCGTACTCGACCGCTTCCTGCACGTGCTGTGCGAGGCCTGCCGCCACCGCGGCTACGACGTGCTGAGCTTCGCGGCGAACAGCGACGAGGAGGAGATCGCGGTCTACGACGACCTGCTGCGGCGCACCGCAGTCGACGGCTTCCTCATCGCCGGCACGCACTTCGTCGATCCCCGCGCGGCATGGCTGCGAGATCGCGGAGCGCCGTTCGTAGCGTTCGGGCGGCCCTGGGGGCTGAGCCGGCCGGGGCACTCGTGGGTCGACGTCGACGGCGCGCAGGGCGTCGCGGACGCCGTCGAGCATCTGGTCGGGCTGGGTCATCGCCGGATCGGGTTCGTCGGGTGGCCGGAGGGGAGTGGGGTCGGCGACGACCGCCGTTCAGGATGGCTCCGCCAGGCGACGGCGCGTCGCTTGCCCGTCCGTGGCCTGGACGTGCGCGGCGAGGACGGCATCGCGAGCGGCGCGTCGCTCACGGAACGGTTGCTCGACGCCGCCAACCCGCCGACGGCGATCGTCTGCGTCAGTGACGCGATGGCGGTCGGCGCCCTGGACGTCCTGGCCGATCGCGGCCTGCAGCCGGGTCGCGACGTCGCGGTCGTCGGCTTCGACGACAGCCTGGTCGCGAGCGTGATCCGGCCCGGTCTGACGAGCGTGCGCCAGCCCCTCGAGCAGGTTGCCGAGAAGGTCGTCGAGTTGCTCCTGGAGCACCTCTCCGGCACACGATCCAAGCCGGCGAGGGTTCTCCTCCCGCCGGCGCTCGTCATCCGCGGTAGCAGCGCCGCCTCGCCACGCGCGCGCTTCATACACAGGAAGAAGGGAAATCAATGAGGATCCCAGCGGCTCGAATGGCCGTCGCCGTCGCGGCGGGCGTCGCCATGTTGATCACCGCGGCGTGCGGCAGCAGCGGCCCCAGCGCCCCCAAGACGAGCGCCGGCGGCGGTAAGACGACAGGCCTGCACCTGACGCTGCTGATCGGATCGTCCGGTGACGCCGAGACGAACGCCGTCAACGCCGCGGCCAAGGCCTGGGGAACGAAGAGCGGCAACACCGTCACCGTGACCCCGGCGAAGGATCTCACCCTGGAGCTGACCCAGGCTCTGGCCGGTGGGTCGCCGCCTGACCTGTTCTACGTCGACGCGTCGAAATTCGCGGGTCTGGTCAAGGCGAATGCGCTCGTCCCGTACGGCGACCAGTTGCCGAACAAGGCCGACTTCTACCCGTCCCTGGTGAAGTCCTTCAGCGCCAACGGCAAGTTCTACTGCGCGCCGAAGGACTTCTCGACGCTCGCGCTCGAGATCAACACCGACATGTGGACGAAGGCCGGGCTCACCGACGCCGACATCCCGACCAACTGGGATCAGCTCGAGGCGGTCGCCAAGAAGCTCACCAAGGGCGGCGTCACCGGCCTGGTCTTCAGCGACACGCTCGACCGCGTCGACGCGTTCATGCGACAGGCCGGGGGCAGCCTGCTCAACGCCGACGGCACCGAGTTCACCGCCAACTCGCCGGAGAACCTGGCCGGGCTGCAGTACGTCGCCAAGCTCGCGAAGGAAGGCGTGCTCAAGTTCCCGAAACAGACCGACACCGGCTGGGGCGGCGAGGCGATCGGCAAGAACAAGGCTGCCATGACGATCGAGGGCAACTGGATCGTCGGCGGCGTCAAGAGCGACTTCCCGAAGCTGCACTACAAGGTGGTCGAGTTGCCGGCCGGGCCGAAGGGCAAGGCGACCTTGTCGTTCACCAACTGCTGGGGCATCGCCCAGAAGAGCAAGAACCAGGCAGCGGCGATCGACTTCGTCAAGTTCCTCACCTCGACCGACCAGCAGATGGCCTTCGCCAACGCATTCGGCGTGATGCCGTCCGTGCAGTCGGCGAAGTCGCAGTTCACTGCCGCGTTCCCTGACCAGCAGGCTTTCGTCGCGGGAGCCGACTACGCGACCGGCCCGACGAGCCTGCCCGGGTTCGACCAGGTGCAGAAGGACTTCGACTCGAAGATCCTCGGGCTTTCCGACGGCAGCTCGAACCCGCAGTCGATGGTCGACGACCTGCAGAAGAACGCGGAGGCGGCCCTGAAGTCAGCCGGTTAGGCAATGAGCACGACCCAAGACGAGTTGGTCGACCTCCGGCGAACAACCGGCCGCCGGAGGTCCAGCAACTGGGTGAAGCGAGGCAACATCCGCGGGCGGGAGCGGTGGGCCGGCCTGCTGTTCGTCGGTCCCGGCCTCGCCGTGCTGCTGATCTTCCTCGTGGTGCCGATCGGGCTGGCGTTCTACGTCAGCCTCACCAGGTGGGACGGCCTGTCCAGCCCGTTCGGCAACGGCGCCAAGTTCACCGGGCTGCAGAACTACCGGAGCCTGCTCACCGAGGACTCGCTCACCCGGCAGAACCTGGCCGTCTCGGTGCGCAACAACTTCTACTTCGTGCTGTTCGTGGTGCCGGTCCAGACGATGCTCGCCCTGTTCCTTGCCGTGCTGCTGAACAACAGGTTCCTCAAGGGCAAGAGCTACTTCCGCACCGCGTTCTACTTCCCGTCGGTGACGAGCAGCATCGCGATCACGCTGGTGTTCCTGTTCCTGTTCCAGGGCGGTGGGGCGGTCAACCGGTTGCTCGACTTCGTCGGGATCCGCGGGCCGAACTGGCTTGCCGACTCGCGTGGGGTCTTCCACCAGGTATTGCGGATCTTCGGGGTGAACGCCGCGCCGAACTGGGCTAAGCACGAGTTCCTGAACCTGTCCTGGTGGGACTGGCTGTCCGGGCCGTCCATCGCCATGTGCGTGATCATCATTCTCGTCATCTGGACCACGTCCGGCACGTTCATGTTGATGTTCCTGGCGGCGTTGCAGAACATCCCCGAGGAGGTCGAGGAAGCCAGCGAGATCGACGGTGCCACGCAGTGGCAACGCTTCCGGCTGGTGACCCTGCCCATGTTGCGACCGGCGTTGCTGCTGGTGCTGACGCTCGGTCTGATCGGCACGTGGCAGGTGTTCGACCAGATCTACCTGACCGGCAACAACCCCGCGACGATCACCCCGGCGTACCTCTCCTACAACCAGTCCTTCCAGAACAGCATGTTCGGCGTCGGCGCGGCGATCTCGTTCCTGCTGTTCGCGTTGATCATCGTGCTGAGCACGATCCAGCGGCGCCTGGTGGGTACCGGGGAGGACTACTGATGAGCGCGCGCGCGTATTCGCCGCCGTGGCGCCGGACCATCGGGTACCTCCTGCTGATCGTGTTCGCGCTGGTCTACCTGGGGCCGTTTCTCATCCAGATCGCGACGTCGTTCAAGACCGACACGGACGCCGCGAACCACTCGCTCTCGCTCGTGCCGCATCCGGTCGATCTCGGCGCCTGGAAGCGGATCTTCGGCTACACGCCGAACTCCGGGGTTCCGTTCGGCCGCTGGCTGTTCAACAGCACGCTCGTGGCCACGTGCATCACGCTGGGCCGGGTGTTCCTCGACAGCCTGGCCGGCTACGCGCTGGCCCGGCTGCGATTCCCCGGCCGCAAGGCGATCTTCCTGCTGGTGCTCAGCGTGCTGGCCGTGCCCCCGGTGGTGCTGCTGATCCCGCGGTTCCTCGTGCTCAAGGAACTGTCGCTCTACAACAGCTACAGCGGGATGATCCTGCCGATCTGCGCCGACGCCACCGGCATCTTCCTGATGCGGCAGTTCTTCGTGCAGATCCCGGTGGCGGTCGAGGAGGCGGCGCGCATCGACGGCGCGGGCATCTGGCGCACCTACTGGGACGTCGTGCTGCCGCTCGCACGTCCCGGGCTGATCACCCTGACGATCCTGAGCTTCCAGGGTTCGTGGAACGAGTTCAGCTACTTCCTGATCGCGACCTCGGACCCGAAGTACAACACGCTGACGACCGGCCTGGCGAAGTTCAGCAGCGGCTCGCTCGGCTCGGGCACGCAGTACCCGGTGACTCTCGGGGCGGCGCTGCTGTCGACCATCCCGGTCGCGATCCTGTTCTTCGTATTCCAGCGGCAGTTCGTCAGCGGGCAGCTATCGGCCAGTACGAAGGGCTGAGTGTCGGCGGCGATCGGTAACGTCCACGCCATGAGCGAGCCAAAGGCGGCGCCGGAGCAGGCGCGCGAAGAGCACGCGCGGCTGTCCCAGGAGCTCGACGAGCACAGCTACCGCTACTACGTGCTCGACGCCCCGACAGCGAGCGATGCCGAGTACGACGCGCTGATGCGGCGGGTACAGGCCCTGGAGGACGAGTACCCGGAGCTTCGTACCCCATCCTCGCCCACCCAGCGCGTCGCCGGCACGTACTCGACGCTGTTCACGCCGGTCGACCACCTCGAGCGGATGCTCAGCCTCGACAACGCGTTCACGGCCGACGAGCTGACGGCGTGGGCGCATCGCGTCGAGCGTGACGCGGGCGCGGTGCCGGCGTACCTGTGCGAGCTGAAGGTCGACGGGCTGGCGGTCAGCCTGCTCTACGAAGGCGGCCGGCTGGTCCGGGGCGCGACCCGCGGTGACGGGCGCACCGGCGAGGACGTCACGCCGAACATCCGCACCATCGAGGGCGTCCCCAGCCGGCTGGAAGCCGGCGCTGGAGTGCCAGCCGCGCCTCGCTTGCTGGAGGTCAGGGGCGAGGTGTTCTTCCCGGTCGCCGACTTCGAGGGCCTCAACGAGGCGCTGGTCGCGGCGGGCAAGGCGCCGTTCGCCAACCCCCGCAACACGGCCGCGGGTTCGCTGCGGCAGAAGGACCCGCGCGTGTCGGCCAGCCGGCCGTTGCGCATGGTCGTGCACGGGGTGGGCCGCGTCGTCGACGGTCCCGAGATCAGCGCGCAGTCGCAGTGGTACGAGGCGCTGCGCGGGTGGGGCCTGCCGACCTCGGCGCGCGCCGAGGTCGTTCCGGACCTGACCGGCGTACAGCGGTTCATCGACCACTACGGCGAGCACCGGCACTCGGTCGAGCACGAGATCGACGGAGTGGTCGTCAAGGTCGACGACCTCGCGCTGCAGCGCCGGCTCGGCTCCACCAGCCGGGCGCCGCGCTGGGCGATCGCGTTCAAGTACCCGCCCGAAGAGGTCAACACCAAGCTGCTCGACATCCAGGTGAACGTCGGCCGCACCGGCCGGGTCACCCCGTTCGGCCGGATGCAGCCGGTGCGGGTCTCCGGCTCGACCGTCGAGATGGCCACGCTGCACAACGCCAGCGAGGTCGAGCGCAAGGGCGTGCTGATCGGCGACACGGTCGTGCTGCGCAAGGCGGGCGACGTCATCCCCGAGATCGTCGGCCCGGTCGTCGCGCTGCGCGACGGCACCGAGCGTCCGTTCGTGATGCCGACCGAATGCCCCGAGTGCGGCACGACGCTGGGCCCGGAGAAGGAAGGCGACGCCGACATCCGCTGCCCGAACACCCGCTCCTGTCCGGCTCAGCTGCGCGAGCGCTTGTTCCACGTGGCCGGACGCGGCGCCTTCGACATCGAGGTACTCGGCTACGAGGCTGCCGTCGCGTTGCTCGACGCCGGCGTAGTGACCGACGAGGGCGACCTGTTCTCCCTCGACGCCGCGACACTGCGCGGCGTCGAGCTGTTCACCCGGGCCGCCAAGAAGAGCGACCCACCGGAGGCGATCCACGACGGACGGGTGCTCTCGGCGAACGGCCAGCGGCTGCTGGACAATCTCGAGGTCGCCAGGCACCGCCCGTTGTGGCGGGTGCTCGTCGGGCTGTCCATCCGACACGTGGGCCCGACCGCCGCGCAGGCGCTGGCTCGCGAGTTCCGCTCACTCGATCGCATCGCGACCGCGTCCACGGACGAGCTGGCGGGCGCCGAGGGCGTCGGGCCGACCATCGCCGAGGCGATCCGGGAATGGTTCGCCGTCGACTGGCACCGCGCCATCGTCGACAAGTGGCGAGCGGCCGGCGTGTCGATGGCCGACGAGACCGCCGATGACGGCCCCCGGCCGCTGGAGGGGCTGAGCATCGTCGTCACCGGTTCGCTGGACGGCTTCTCCCGCGACTCGGCGACCGAGGCGATCGCGGCGCTCGGCGGGCGGGCGTCCAGCTCGGTGTCGAAGAAGACCGCGTTCGTGGTGGCCGGTGAGTCGCCGGGCAGCAAGTTCGACAAGGCGGTGCAGCTCGGCGTCCCGGTGCTCGACGAGGCGGGCTTCGGGGTCCTGCTCGACAGCGGACCGGACGCCGCCCGCGAGGTCGCCCAAGCACCCGATCGCGACACGGCGGCCAAGGCGACCTAGCGCTCAGGCGGTCGCTGACGCGGCCGTGACGCTGGCCGCGATCGCGGCCAGGTGCGAGAGCCGAATCAACTCGGCCGGCAGCCAGCGCAGTGCCGGGCGCCCGACGAGCAGCGCCGACGACCCGAGCGGCGCCACCGCCAGCTCGGTGCCGACGCCCGCCCAGTCACGGGGCGCCCAGGGCTCGTCCGCGTCGAGCAGGCGCGCAGGGCGCGGTGGCCACCACGGCGCCGCGACCCAGCGCAACTCCGGGGCGGCGGAGCTGGCCACGACGACCGGGGCCTTCCCGTCGTTCGGCGGGTCGAGGACGAGTGACCAGCCGGCGCGGAAGATCTTGGCGACGCCGTCGGCGAGCAACTGCAGCGAGGCCTCGGGGTTGGCGGCGATCCGGTCGAGCACCTCCAGCTCGCGGTGCGGATCCATCGTGCCCGCGTACGGGCGAATCGACTCGATCCGGACGCCCGGCACCGTGCTCGCGGCGGTCAGCAGCGAATCGGCGAGCTTGTCCGACGGCAGTTCGAGCACGAGCTCGTCGACGGCGTAGCCCGCCGACCGTTCGATGACGTCGACGGAGAGTATGTCGGCGCCTGCGGTACCCAGTGCCGTGGCTACCGCGCCCAGGGCGCCGGGCCGGTCAGGCAGCAACAGGCGCAGCAGGTAGGACACATCAACAGCGTCCCTCATTCGTGTGTCCGTCAGGTAAAGGGGTCGGCGTGGCCGAGTAAATCCGTCCGCGGGGCGTTATCCGCGAGCCCCGCGGCAGGGCAGCCTCGTAGACTCCGGCTCCGTGCCTGCAGATTCATCGACGAACATCAGCCGAGCCGAGGTTGCCCGCCTCGCCCGGCTGGCCCGCCTAGCCGTCACCGACGAGGAACTCGACGTGTTCGCCGGGCAGCTGGACGTGATTCTCGGCGCGGTCGCCCGGGTCCGCGAGGTCGCCGCCGCCGACATCCCGCCGACCACGCACGCGGTGCCGATGACGAACGTGCTGCGCCCGGACGAGCTTCGCCCGTGTCTGCCCCGCGAAGCCGTGCTGGCCGCGGCGCCCAGCGTGGAGGACAACAAGTTCCGAGTGCCGCGGATCCTGAGCGAGGAGTCATGAGACGAGGTGCGTCACGAGCATCGCAGCGAGTACCGCAGCGTCAGCGCCGTCGGGCGCTGAGGGAGCCCGCACGGAGCGAGGAGCGGAGTGGGGCACCGAGACGGGTGGTGCGGTCATGAGCGACCTGACCCGGGGTAGCGCGTCGCAGATCGCGGGACTCGTCGCGTCCGGCGAGGCATCGGCCGTCGAGATCGCCCAGGCGCACCTCGACCGGATCGCGGCCGTCGACGGCGAATTGCACGCGTTCTTGCACGTCGACGCCGACGGCGCGCTGGCCGCCGCGAAGGCGGTCGACGAGCGGCGCGCGGCGGGTGAGGCGCTCTCGCCCCTCGCCGGCGTGCCGCTGGCGATGAAGGACGTCGTGGTCACGCACGGGCTGCCGACCACGGCGGGCTCGAAGATCCTCGAGGGCTGGGTGCCGCCGTACGACGCGACGATCACGCGACGGATCAAGGACGCCGGCATCGTCATGCTCGGCAAGACCAACATGGACGAGTTCGCGATGGGCTCGTCCACCGAGAACTCGGCGTACGGCCCGTCGCACAACCCGTGGGACCTGGCGCGGATCCCGGGCGGCTCGTCCGGTGGATCCAGCGCGGCGGTGGCGGGCTACGAGGCGCCGCTCGCGATCGGCACCGACACCGGCGGCTCGATCCGCCAGCCCGCCGCGGTCACCGGCATCGTCGGGCACAAGCCCACCTACGGCGGCGTGTCCCGCTACGGGCTGATCGCGTTCTCGTCCTCGCTGGACCAGGCCGGGCCGCTCGGGCGGACCGTGCTCGACGCCGCGCTGCTGCACGAGGTGATCGGCGGGCACGATCCGTGCGACTCGACCTCGATCGCGGCGCCGGTCCCACCGGTCGTGGCCGCCGCCCGCGAGGGTGCGCGTGCCGACCTGACCGGGGTGCGGGTGGGCGTCGTGCGCGAACTGGGCGGGGAGGGTTACCAGGCGGGCGTGCTCGCGTCGTTCGAGGCCGCGGTCGAGGTGCTCCGCGGTCTTGGCGCGACCGTCGTCGAGGTCAGCTGCCCGCACTTCCAGTACGCGCTGCCCGCGTACTACTTGATCGCGCCGAGCGAATGCTCGTCCAACCTGGCCCGCTTCGATGCAGTGCGGTACGGGCTGCGGGTCGGTGACGACGGGGCGCGCGCGCTCGAGGACGTCATGTCGCTCACCCGCGAGGCCGGCTTCGGCCCGGAGGTGAAGCGGCGCGTGATGATCGGCACGTACGCACTCTCGTCCGGCTACTACGAGGCGTACTACGGGCAGGCGCAGAAGGTGCGCACGCTGATCACCCGTGACTTCGCCGGTGCGTTCGAGCAGGCAGACGTGCTGGTGTCGCCGACCTCGCCGTTCGTCGCGTTCGGCATCGGCGAACGGGTCGACGACCCGATGGCGATGTACGTCAACGACCTGTGCACGCTGCCGGCGTCCCTGTCGGGCACGCCGGCGATCTCGGTGCCATGCGGATTGTCGGAGAACCTGCCCGTGGGTCTGCAGGTCATGGCGCCGGCGCTCGCCGACGACCGCTGCTATCGGGTGGGCGCCGCCTTCGAGGCGGCTTACGAGTCGGCGAACGGCCCGATCCTCGACCGATCGGGGGCGCTGCTGTGAGCTACGACGAGGCAGTTGCCCGCTTCGAGCCGGTGATCGGGCTCGAGACGCACGTGGAGCTGGGCACCGCGTCGAAGATGTTCTGCGGCTGCTCGACGGAGTTCGGCGCGGAACCGAACACGCACACCTGCCCGGTGTGCCTCGGCCTGCCCGGAGCCCTGCCGGTCGCCAACGCCGCGGCGATCGAATCGACGATCAAGATCGGCCTGGCGCTGAACTGCTCGATCGCGTCGTGGTGCCGCTTCGCGCGCAAGAACTACTTCTACCCGGACATGCCGAAGAACTTCCAGATCTCGCAGTACGACGAGCCGCTGTGCGTCGACGGGTACCTGGACATCGGGGTGAACGGGTACGACGTCCGTGTGGGCATCGAGCGGGTGCACCTGGAGGAGGACACCGGCAAGAACACCCACGTCGGTACGTCCGGGCGCATCCATGGCGCCGAATACTCGCTGGTCGACTTCAACCGCGCGGGCATCCCGCTCGTCGAGATCGTCACCAAGCCGGTGCCCGGTACGGGCGCGCTGGCTCCCGAGGTTGCGCGGGCGTACGTCACGGAGCTGCGCGACCTGCTGCGCACGCTCGACGTCAGCGACGTCCGGATGGAGCAGGGCTCGCTGCGCTGCGACGTCAACACGTCGCTGAACCTGCCCGGCGACGAATGGGGCACGCGCACCGAGACCAAGAACGTCAACTCGCTGCGCAGCGTCGAGCGGGCGGTGCGCTCGGAGATCATCCGCCAGGCGGGCGTGCTGGATGCGGGGGAGAAGGTGCTGCAGGAGACACGGCACTTCTCCGAGACGACGGGCGACACCCGGCCGGGGCGCAGCAAGGAGGAAGCCACCGACTACCGGTACTTCCCCGAGCCCGACCTCGTGCCGCTCGCGCCCGACCCCGATTGGGTCGAGCAGATCCGGGCGTCGCTGCCCGAACTGCCGGCCGCCCGGCGGGTTCGCCTGCGCGAATCGCTCGGGCTGAGCGCCGACGACCTGCAGCAGATGACCAACGCGGGCGTCGTCGACCTGGTGGGCGCGACGGTCGACGCCGGCGCCCCGGTCGGCGAGGCGCGCAACTGGTGGCTCGGCTACCTGGCGCAGACGGCCAACGAGCGCGAGGTCGACCCAGCCGACCTCGGCATCACGCCGGCACAGGTCGCCCGGGTGGTCGCCTTGGTCGCTGACGGCTCGCTGTCGTCGGCGCTGGCCCGGCAGGTCGTCGACGGCGTCCTGTCGACCGGCTCGGACGTCGATGCCCTCATCGCCGAACGCGGGCTGAAGGTCGTCTCCGACACCGGCGCGCTGAGCGCCGCGGCCGACGAGGCCATAGCCGCCAACCCGGACGTGGCCGAGAAGGTGCGCGGCGGAAAGGTGGCCGCGGTCGGCCCGCTCGTCGGTGCCGTCATGAAGGCGACACGAGGGCAGGCCGATGCCGCGAGCGTCCGCACGATCCTGCTGGAGCGCCTGGGCGTCAGTGACTGATCCGGTCGGCATCGTCCGTGCCTTCTTCTCGGCCGTACGCGGAGAATCACCGGCGTGCCTGCCCGCCTAGTCGCCGCGATCGGTGCCGGAGCCGTCCTGGCGTCCGGTGTGGCGCCGCCTAGCGCCCTGTTCCACATCGCCGATCCGCGCATCGACGAGGCGAGCGGCATCGCCGTCGGAATCGCGTCGCCTGGCACGGTCTACGTGCAGAACGACAGCGGCGACTCGGCGCGGTTCTTCGCGCTGGACGCGCACACGGGCAAGACGCTTGCCACCTACGACGTCCCCGGCGCGACGAATGTCGACTGGGAGGACATCGCCGTCGCCCGTGATCGCCGCGGCGTGCCGTCGGTATGGCTGGCTGACATCGGCGACAACGACAGCAGGCGAAGCGAGATCCGGGTGTACCGCGTCGACGAGCCGCGGGCCGGCGCCACGACCACGACCGCCGCACCGGAGGTCTGGCGGCTGCGCTATCCGGGCGGCCCCGTCGACGCCGAGTCGCTCGCGGTCGCCCCAGGCGGCGCAGCCTTCGTGCTGACGAAGTCGATCTTCGGCGCGACGGACGTCTACGCGGTGCCGTCGCGCAGCGATCCCGGGCGGGTGCAGGTGCTGCGCCGGATCGGCGAGATCGACTTCCACCCGACCGGGACGCCCGGCGGGCCGAACCTCGTCGGCCAGGTGACCGCCACGGGTGCGGCGCTGTCACGCGACGGGTCGCTGCTCGCCGTCCGCACCTACACCGACGCCTACGTCTGGCGGGTGAGCGACGGCGACGTCGCCCGTGCGGTGAAGGCCCGCCCGGCGCGCGTCGCGCTGCCACGGCAGCCGCAGGGCGAGGGCATCACGGTTGACGGCAAGCGCCTGCTCGTCGACTCCGAGCAGGCAGGCTCGGCCGTCTATGCCGTCGCGTTGCCGCTGCCGCCCATTCGATCCGGCACGCCTCGACCGACGACGACACCGATCACGTCGCCGTCGCGTCACGACGTCCGTTCGTTCCCGTGGCCTGCCGTCCTCGGCCTGATCGCGGCTGCGCTGGTGGCTGCCGTCCTGCTCGCCCGCCGGGTTTCCCGCAGGCTCGGCTCCTAGTGTCGCTTGTCGGACCCGCCGGGCAGGCTGGCGGTCATGGCGACGTGGAACCAGATCGCGACCGAGGCACCGCAGTTCGCGCAGCGGGTGCGTGACGTCTTCGATGTGCGCAAGCACAAGACGATGGCCACGCTGCGCGCCGACGGGTCGCCGCGGATCAGCGGCATCGAGATCGAGTTCGGGCCGGACGAGGTGCGGTTCGGTTCGATGCCGGACGCTCGCAAGGCGCACGACCTGCGCCGTGACCCGCGGCTTGCCGTGCACAGCCCGACTGTCGACGCACCCGAGGGCGATGCCTCGGGGTGGGCCGGCGAGGCGAAGATCACCGGGCGGGCCGTTGCTGAGCCGACCGATCCGCCGCCCCCGGACACCCCGCCCGGCGGCCGGTTCCACATCGATATCAGCGAGGTCGTGCTGACCTACCTCGACGAGGCGGGCGCCCACCTCGTCATCGAGTCGTGGCATCCCGGGCGCGGCTGGGAGCGGCGGACCAGGGAGTAACTCTGCATCAGAGCGCGCCAAAGAATGTCGCGATGTCACGGGCGAACAGCTCGGGTTCCTCGACCGGAAGGAAGTGCCCACCGCTCGGCATCGGCGTCCACTGCCGGACGTTGTAGATGCGCTCGGCCCACTCGCGAGGCTGTTCACCCTCGGACACGAAGTGGTTGGCCGAGACGGCGATCGCGGTGGGCACGTCGACGAAGTCGTCCGGGCCGAGCGGCGGGTTGAACCATCGGTTGTCGAAGTAGTCCCGCATGGACGTCGTGATCGTCTGAGTCACCCAGTCCACGGTGAGCATCGTCAGCAGGAAGTCGCGCGACAGGTGCGCGTCGGGATCGCCCTTCGAGTCGGTCCAGGACCGCCATTTCTCGACGATCCACGCAGCCAGGCCGGCGGGGGAGTCGTTGAGGCCGTACCCGAGAGTCTGCGGCTTGGTCGACTGGATCGAGCTGTAACCACGCTCGACGGCGTCCCAACGCTCGGTCTGTGCCACGTACGCGCGCTCGGCGTCGCTGAGCGGCCGCGACCCGGGACCGGTGTACGGGGAGATCTCGTCGGTGCTCACGTGGATGCCCAGCATCGGCGCCGGATCGTCCAGCGCCATGTACGTGGCGACGCCGGCGCCCCAGTCGCCGCCCGCGGCGCCGTATCGCTCGTAGCCGAGCCCGCGCATCAGGGCGTGCCACAGCCTTGCGGTGTACCGGGTGGTGACGCCGGTTCGCGCGGGACGCTCGGAGAACCCGTAGCCGGGCAGCGACGGGATAACGACGTCGAATGCCGGGCCGTCGATGCCATGCGCGCCCGGGTCGGTCAGCAGTGGTACGAGCGGCAGGTACTCGACGAACGTGCTGGGCCAGCCGTGGGTCAAGATCAGCGGGATGCCGTCGCCGCCCTGCCTCGCACGCTCGTGCACGAAGTGGATCCGGGTGCCGTCGAGTTCGGTGCGGAAGTGGGCGAACGTGTTCAGCCGACGCTCCTGCGCGCGCCAGTCGAACTCGTCGGCCCAGTAGGCAAGCAGCCGACGGAGGTAGTCGAGGTCGGTGCCCTGGCTCCAGGCGTCACCCGGTGCCACATCGGGCCAGCGCGTGTTGCGGATCCGTGAGCGCAGATCCGCGAGAACGTCGTCCTCGACGCGAACTGAGAACGGCTCGACCGGTATCGACGAACTCCGCACGGCTAGGTCGGCGTTCCGCCACCGGGCGGGGGCCAACCCGGCTCGCCCGGCGGCTGTGCCTGCCCGGGTGGTGGCGGCCAGCCGGGCGACTGGGGCCAGCCGCCCGAACCGCCAGGCGTCCCCGGCCAGCTCGGGCCGGGGGCCAGCGCCTGATAGGGGCTGGCGGTACGAAGCTCGCGCTTGTGCCGCCGCCGCTTCGCCACGCCGACGATCAGGGTGATCAACCCGCCCAGCATGGCAAGAACACCGACGAGGATCAGGATGGCGCCGACGACGACCCCCTGCGCGATCGACTTGCCGAACGCGACCTGCGCATCGGCGGCAGCTCCGGGATTGGGCCCGAGCTCGACCTTCCATGCTCCGGCCTGGTCGATGTGGAACTGCCACGTTGCCAGGCCCTTGTGGCCCTTGTAGTCGTACCGCAGGGCCTTGAAGGTCCCGTCTGCTCGCTGGCCGTACAGCCGGTCGAGCGTCATCTGCTGGCCGGTGGCCTCGTTCGTCAGCGTCACCGCAATGACGGGCACGCTCTTCGTATGGGCCGAGACCGTCGACGACTCGTAGTAGGCGAGGTAGCCGCCCGCACTCCTGAACGTGACGGTGCCCGTGCGGTCGGCCAGAGCCACCCGCTGAAAGCCCGGGACCTTGCGGTCGGCGTTGGCGGAGCTGAAGACGCCGCCGACGACGGCGAGTGCGAGCCCGGCGACGACCAGGGCGATACCCACCTGGATCGGCCGGCGCCCGCGCAGGCGAGGCGGCGCCTGCGGTGCGCCGTACTGCGCCGGAGGCGGCGGGCCGTAGCTCGCCGGGTAGTTGCCCGGACCCGCCGGATAGTTGCCGGGATATGCCGAGGCCTGCGGATCGGGAGGGTAGGTCACGCGCAGAGTGTGCCGTATCAGGTGACCGCACGACAGATCCGGACTTGCCGTTACAACGGCGAGCCGCCACCGCCGCTGGTTGTCGGGACGACGCGCAGGACGCGCTCGTCGTCGGGCACGGGTGAGCCGTGGCCGTCCTTGTTGGTGGTGGTCAGCCACAGCGCGCCGTCCGGTGCCGCGACGACGGTCAGCAGCCGGCCGTATCGCCCGCCGAACGCGACGGTGAACTTGCCGGACGGTGCACGGCCGCTGCTCGGCGTCGTGAGCACCGCCTTGCCGTCGCTGGTCGCCACGAAGAGCCGCCCGCCCATCACCGCGCATCCCCCGGCGCCGGACCGGCTCGCGGGCAGCGTCTGCACCGGCCGCGTCGACGCGGTGCCCCCGGACGGCCAGCCGTAGTCGGAGCCGATGGCGTCGATGCGCAGCACCTTGCCGGCGAGGCTGCTCGGCTTGGCCGCGAGCGCCGGATGCCCCGCATCGCCGGTGCCGACGTAGAGCAGGCCCCGAGCGTCGAACATCAGCCGGCCGGTGTTGCCGGTCTTCCCGCGCGGGATGCCGGTCAGCACCGGTGCCGTCTTGCCGGTGAGGGTGAAGTCGATGACCCGGTTGTCGGTCGGCGTGGTGACGTAGGCGTAGATCAGCCCGTCGTCGGCGTAGGTCGGCGACAGGGCCAGGTCGAGCAGCCCGCCGTCGCCGGACGTGGCCAGGCCGGTGAGCGTGCGCACGGTCGGGACCGGCTTGCCCGGCTGCGGCTGCACGCGCACGATCCGCCCGGTCGTCCGCTCGCCCACCAGCGCGCTGCCGTCCGGCAGCAAGGCGAGGCCCGTCGGCGCGTTCAAGCCAGTGGCGAGGGCCCTGGGATCCGGCGCGCCCGACGGATTGCCGGGCTGCGGCGTGCTACCCGGAGCGGAGCTGCCCGACGGCCCGGGCCGCGGACCCGGCTGGTTGGGCAGTGATACGTGCGGTCCGGCCTCGAGCGTCACCGAGGGCTGAGGCACCCAGGTCGGCGGGGATGCATTGGCGCCGGCTCCACAGCCGGCCAGCAGACCGGCCGCGGCCAGCGACCAGGCGAGCCGCCAATGGATCGGACGCATGACTGCCAGTCTGCCTGGTGATCCTGTGTGGCCGCTCGTCCGCCCGTCGCTAACCTCTGCACGGTGACCGTGATCTGCCTGCCCGACAAAGAGGCAACCGAACTCGTCGGACCGCTCCCGGACGGCGCCCAGGTCGTGACGTGGGACGGATCGGGCGACGTTCCGGGCGACGTCGAGTTCTGGGTGCCGAGCTACATGCTTGCCGCCGCCGAACAGCGCGACGCGGCGCTACGCGCGATGAAGCAGCTGCGCGTGGTCCAGCTCGTCTCAGCGGGCGCCGACGTATGGGTCGGCCATGTCCCGCCCGGCGTGTTGCTCTGTGACGGGCGTGGGATACACGGCAGCTCGACCGCTGAATGGGTGCTCACCGCGATCCTCTCGGTGGTGCGCGAGTTTCCACGGTTCCTGCGGGCCCAGGACCAGCGTCGCTGGGATCCCGCGACGACCGATGAGCTGGCGGGCAAGCGAGTGCTCGTGGTGGGCGCGGGCGACCTGGGCGAGAACGTCGCGCGCCGGCTGCGCTCATTCGACGCCGAACCGACGATGGTCGCGCGCACCTCGCGCGCCGGCGTGCACGGCGTCGACGACCTGCCGTCCCTGCTGCCGGCGGCCGACGTCGTCGTGCTCGTCATCCCGCTCACCGAGCAGACCCGGGGCATGGTCGACGCGCGGTTCCTGGCCGCCATGGCCGACCACGCGCTGCTCGTCAACGCCGCGCGGGGCCCGGTCGTCGTCACCGATGCGCTGGTCACCGAGTTGGCCTCCGGGCGGCTGCGCGCTGCCCTGGACGTGACCGACCCGGAGCCACCGCCCGCCGACCATCCGCTCTGGGATGCGCCGAACCTGCTGCTGACCCCGCACGTCGGCGGCGGCGTGCTGGGCTTCGAGAAGCGTGCGTTCCGCCTGGTGCGCGAGCAGATCCTGCGTTACCTGGCCGGTGAGCCGCTCATCAACGTCGTCACCGACGGCTACTGACGCGACGGTCGCCTGCTGCGCCGCGACGGCGGGTACTTGGGCGTCGCCTCGGCGACCGGCGGCAGATGCCCGCCGCTGGCCGTCGCCACCGCCGCGAGGTCGGCCACCCGCACGCACGGCAGCCGCATCGCCGCGTCGGCGCTCACCACGTAGACGCTGCGCCCGGTGACCGACAGCCCGCGCACGTCCGCCCACCGCAGCGTCCGGTGCCCGATCAGCGCCCGCACCGTGATGCCGTCCTCGCTGACGACGGTGGCGGTGCGGGCGATGAAGACGACGGCGCCGGCAGGCAGGAGGTAGACCAGCGCGGCCAGCGGGTGCTGCACCACGACGGTCACGCACAACGCCAGGATCAGCACGGCGAGGTAGGCCGACTTCGGCAGCCGGAACACGCGGGGGGACACGGCGGCAACCCTACGGCGGCACAGTCGTAGGGTGCACGGCGTGACCAGCAAGCAGCCTCGTCAACACCGCAAGCCGCACAGCAACATCGTCACCGACGGCATCGAGCGGGCCGGTGCCCGCGGCATGCTGCGCGCCGTCGGCATGGGCGACGACGACTGGCGCAAGCCGCAGATCGGCGTCGCGTCGTCCTGGAACGAGATCACGCCGTGCAATCTCTCCCTTGCCCGCCTGGCCAAGCAGGCCAAGATCGGAGTGCGCGGCGCGGACGGCTTCCCGCTCGAGTTCGGCACGATCTCGGTCTCCGACGGGATCTCCATGGGCCACGACGGCATGCACTACTCGCTCGTGTCGCGGGAGGTGATCGCCGACTCGGTGGAGACGGTGTTCCGTGCCGAGCAACTCGACGGCGCAGTGCTGCTGGCAGGTTGCGACAAGTCCGAGCCCGGCATGCTCATGGCCGCTGCCCGGCTCGACGTGGCCGCCGTGTTCCTCTATGCGGGATCGAGCCTGCCCGGCCGGGTCGACGGGCGCGACGTCACGATCGTCGACGCTTTCGAGGCGGTCGGCGCATGCCTGGCCGGCAAGATCACTCGCGAAGAGGTCGCCGAGATCGAGCGGGCGGTCTGCCCGGGCGAAGGCGCCTGCGCCGGTATGTTCACGGCGAACACGATGGCCTCCGCGGCAGAGGCGCTCGGCATGTCGCTGCCCGGCTCGGCGTCGCCGCCCGCGCCCGACTCGCGCCGCGACGCGTACGCCGAACGTTCCGGCGAGGCCGTCGTGCATCTGGTCGACGCCGGCATCACCGCGCGGCGCATCCTGACCATGCAGGCGTTCGAGAACGCGATCACCGTCGTCATGGCGCTCGGCGGCTCGACCAACGCCGTGCTGCATCTGCTGGCGATCGCCAACGAGGCGCATGTCGACTTGACGCTCGACGACTTCAACCGGATCGGTGATCGCGTCCCGCATCTCGCGGACGTCAAACCGTTCGGCCGCTACGTGATGAGCGACGTCGACTCGATCGGCGGGGTGCCGGTCGTGATGAAGGCACTGCTCGACGCGGGCCTGCTGCACGGCGACGCGCTCACTGTCACGGGCAAGACGGTCGCCGAGAACCTGCACGACATCGCCCCGCCGGATCCGGACGGCAAGATCATCCACGCGATGAGCGACCCGATCCACCGCACCGGCGGGCTGACGATCCTGCGCGGCTCGCTGGCGCCGGACGGCGCGGTCGTCAAGAGCGCCGGCATGGACTCGGAGACCTGGGAGGGGACGGCCCGCGTGTTCGACGGCGAGCAAGCGGCCATGGACGCCGTCGCCGCGGGCAGCCTCGGCAGCGGCGACGTGGTCGTCATCCGGTGGGAGGGGCCCAAGGGCGGTCCCGGCATGCGCGAGATGCTCGCCGTCACCGGCGCGATCAAGGGTGCCGGCCTCGGCAAGGACGTCCTGCTGGTGACCGACGGGCGCTTCTCCGGCGGCACGACCGGGCTGAGCATCGCGCACGTGGCTCCCGAGGCGGCGGTCGGCGGGCCGATCGCCCTCGTGCGAGACGGTGACCGGATCCGCCTCGACATGCCCTCGCGCACGCTCGACCTGCTCGTCGGCGCCGCCGAGCTCGAACAGCGGGCTGCCGACTGGAAGCCGCTGCCGCCGAAGTTCGACTACGGCGTGCTGGGCAAGTACGCGAAGCTGGTCGGCTCGGCCGCTGGCGGCGCCGTCTGCGGCTAGAGCCTCGTGTCCGGCCGTTGCGGTGCGGTCTCGTTGAATCTCTAGGCTGATCAACATGGGCGCATTCTCGGGGCCGGTCTTCCGGCCGGGTGAGGACGGTTACGACGCCGAGCGGGCTGGGTTCAACCTCACGGTCGACCATCATCCCGAGCTGATCGTCGGGGCGACCGGGCCCGAGGATGTGGTCGCGGCGGTCAGCTACGCCTCAGCGCGCAGGCTCGCGGTGGCGGTGCTGACGACCGGGCACGGGCCGGCGATACCCGCCGACGGCCAGGTGCTGATCAACACCCGCCGGATGAGCGACGTCCAGGTTGACCCGGCAGCGCGCACGGCCCGAGTCGGCGGCGGGGTGCGGTGGCACCAGGTGCTGCCGCAAACCATGCCGCACGGTCTCGCCCCGCTCAACGGGTCCAGCACACACGTCGGCGTCGTCGGCTACACCCTCGGCGGCGGTGTCGGGCCGCTCGGCCGCTCCTACGGCTTCGCCGCGGACCGGGTACGCCGCGTCGACATGGTCACCGCCGACGGGCAGCTGCGTCACGTAACGGCCGATAGCGAGCCGGAGCTGTTCTGGGCGGTGCGCGGCGGAAAGGGCAACTTCGGCGTGGTCGTCGGGCTGGAGTTCGAGCTGGTGCCGGTGTCGCGGCTGTACGGCGGTGGGCTGTTCTTCCCCGCCGAGGCGACCGCCGATGTGTTGCACGCCTACAGCCGGTGGGTGCAGACCGTGCCGGAGGAGATGTCGTCCTCGGTGTTGCTGATCGACTTCCCGCCGATTCCGGAGATCCCGGAGCTGTTCCGGGGGAAGTACGTCGCCAACCTGCGGCTCGCGTACACCGGTACTGCCGAGGAGGGCGAGCGGCTGGTCCAGCCGCTGCGCACCATCGGGTCGCAGATCCTGGACACGCTGGGCGAGCTGCCTTACGCCGAGGTCGGGACGATCTACAACGATCCCACCGAACCCGCGCCGGCGTTCGACTCGAACATCTCGCTGCACACGCTGGACGCCGGCGCGGTCGACACGATCCTGTCGCTGGCCGGGCCGGACGCCGGCTCGCCGCTGATCATCGAGATGCGCCACCTCGGCGGCGCCTACGCCCGCCCGCCGGCGATCCCCAGCGCGGTCGGCGGCCGCGACGCCGCGTACACGCTGTTCGCCGCGTGCATCGTCCGGCCCGGCCAGGACGGCGCCATTCGCCGGGCCCACGAGGAGCTTCGCGAGACGATGCGGCCCTGGGCCACCGGCGGGACGACGTACAACTTCTCCGGCGTCGGAGACGCTGATCCCGAGCGGGTCAGGCTGGCGTTCGCCCCCGCCGACTACGCTCGGCTGGCCAAGGCCAAGGCGACCTACGATCCGGAGAACATGTTCCGGATCAACTTCAACATCCCACCGGGCTGAACCGATCAGAGCAGCGAGGTCTGGGCGAAGTCCTCGGTCAGCCACAGCATGTGGTGCGTGGTGTCGAACAGGACGTCGACCCCCACCACGTCCGCGTTGCTGGCCAGGATGTTCTTGCGGTGACCGTCGTTCGGCGCCTGCTCGTTCACCATGCCCGCCTCGAGGCCGAGCGCGCTCTGCGTGGTGAGCGAACTCGAGTCGGCGATGTTCTCGGCAGCCCACCACCAGGTAACGCCGGCCGCCGTCTCGCGGTCGCCGAGACTGTCTTCGCCGGGCAGTTGGTGCGACAGCGTGTTGGCGCGCGCCATCGCCAGGTTGTGCTGGTGCGCGCTGTCGTGCAGGTGCGGGCTCCACTTGAGCTGGTGCACGCCTGCGGCGCGTCGCGAGTTGTTGATGGAGTCGAACACGGCCTGGGCGACCTCGGCGGCGTCGGGCACCGGCGCCGTCGTCGGGGACCGCGGATGCGGCGAGGCGCTCGGTCCCGCAGGCTGGGTCGTCCGGCCTGAAGACGAGTGCCCGGACGGCGTGGGCGCATGTTTCGTCAGCGCAGGCGCCTTGGTCGGGTTCGGGCTCGGGTGCTTGCCCGACGCGCGGGTGCTCGACGACGGAGGCACGATCGTCGCCGTGGCAGGCAGCGCGGCGTCGGGAAACGTCGATGCGTCGTCGAGACTGGGCAGGAAGCCGGTCGGGGCTGCGGTCGAGCCGGCGTGCCCCGGCAGCGTGACGAGAGCGAGCAGGAGCAGAGCGAAGAAGACGGTGCTCGCGGCCGCGATGAGCGCCCGGTTCTCGTTGGTGGTGCCGAGTCTCCGGCGCTTGTTCTGTGCCCCCGATGCTGCACGGTGCCGAGGCACCTGCTGCATGGACATCTGGCTGACTCCCTGGTGCGGCCCCCCGCACGGCAAACCCGATGCGGACAGAGTCTGCCAGATCGGCCTGTTCAGTCGCGGTTTTGCCGCGGCGCGAGTCGTCCTCGTCTCGCTATTTGAGACGACTGTCTCGCTGGGTTGAACCCGCTCGCGTGAGCCGTGTAAGGTCTGCGGCGTGCGGCATCTCGTACTTATCGACAGGCGCGTCGACTAGGTCGGAACAGACCACATCGACGCGCTAGCCCTTCGTGCATTGGCACGAGGGGCTTTTTGTTGCAGTCCGAGCCGTGCGCGAAGAACTGCCGTACCAGGAACGACCGACCGAAGGAAGGGCAGCGGATGAGTACGTCAGCAGGCGACTCGACCAGGATCACCGGCGCGCAGGCGCTGGTCCGTTCGCTCGAAGAGGTCGGCGCCGATGTCGTATTCGGCATCCCGGGCGGCGCGATCCTGCCTGCGTATGACCCCCTCTACGACTCCACGAGGGTGCGGCACATCCTTGTCCGCCACGAGCAGGGCGCCGGACATGCCGCGGAGGGGTACGCACAGGCCACCGGCAAGGTCGGGGTCTGCATGGCGACATCGGGACCAGGGGCCACGAACCTCGTCACCCCGATTGCCGACGCCTACATGGACTCCGTGCCGATGGTCGCGATCACCGGACAGGTCGGCCGCGCGTTCATCGGCACGGACGCGTTCCAGGAGGCCGACATCTCCGGGATCACGCTGCCGATCACGAAGCACAACTTCCTGGTGCAGTCGGCCGACGACGTCGCGTCCGCGATCGCGGCGGCGTTCCATCTCGCCTCGACGGGGCGGCCCGGTCCGGTACTGGTCGACGTCCCGAAGGACGTGCTGCAGGACCGCACCGAGTTCTCCTGGCCGCCGCGCATCGACCTGCCGGGCTACCGGCCGGTCACCCGCCCGCACGGCAAGCAGGTCCGCGAGGCGGCGAAGCTGATCAGCGCCGCGCGGCGTCCGGTGCTCTACGTCGGCGGCGGCGTGCTCAAGGCCCGGGCCACGGCTGAGCTGCGCCAGCTGGCCGAGCTCACCGGCATCCCGATCGTGACGACGCTGATGGCTCGCGGCTCGTTCCCCGACAGCCACCGCCAGCACCTCGGCATGCCGGGCATGCACGGCAGCGTCGCCGCGGTCACGGCGCTGCAGAAGTCGGACCTGCTGATCGCGCTGGGCACCCGCTTCGACGACCGGGTCACCGGCCGGCTCGACACGTTCGCCCCGGGCGCAGCCGTCATCCACGCCGACATCGACCCGGCCGAGATCGGCAAGAACCGGATCGCCGACGTCCCGATCGTGGGTGACGCGCGTGAGGTGCTGGCCGAGCTGATTCCGGCTGTGCGGGCCGAGTTCGACGCCGGCAACCGGGCCGACCTGACCGGCTGGTGGCAGCAGCTCGACGCATGGCGCGAGACGTACCCGCTCGGCTACGACGAGCCATCCGACGGCACGCTCGCGCCGCAGTACGTCATCGAGCGGCTGGGCAAGATCGCCGGCCCGGACACGATCTTCGCCGCCGGGGTCGGCCAGCATCAGATGTGGGCGTCGCAGTTCATCCAGTACGAGAACCCCTACACGTGGCTCAACTCCGGCGGCGCCGGGACGATGGGCTACGCGGTGCCGGCGGCCATGGGCGCGAAGGTCGGCATGCCCGACAAGCTGGTGTGGGCGGTCGACGGTGACGGCTGCTTCCAGATGACCAACCAGGAGCTGGCGACCTGCTCCATCGAGGGCATCCCGATCAAGGTCGCGGTCATCAACAACGGCAACCTGGGCATGGTGCGCCAGTGGCAGACGCTCTTCTACGGCCAGCGCTACAGCCAGACCGAGCTCGGCACGCACAAGCTCATCCCCGACTTCGTGAAGCTCGCCGATGCGCTCGGTTGCGTCGGCCTGCGCTGCGATTCGAAGGCCGACGTCGACGACACGATCGAGAAGGCGAACTCGATCAACGACCTTCCCGTCGTGGTCGACTTCCAGGTAGGCAAGGACGCGATGGTGTGGCCGATGGTGGCCGCCGGAACGAGCAACGACGACATCCAGGCCGCCCGTGGCATTCGCCCCTTGTTCGACGAGGACGAGTGAGTGAGCATCGAACGAGCGCCGGCGAGTGAGGCGCTGACCCGGATCGGACTGCTCGGCGGCATGAGCTGGGAGTCCACGGCCGTCTACTACCGGCTGCTCAACGAGATGGTGCACGAGCGGGTCGGCGGGCATGCCAGCGCGCCGGTGCTCGTCTGGTCGGTCGACTTCGCCGAGATCGAAGCGCTCCAGCGTGCGGGCGACTGGGACGAGCAGGGGCGCATCCTCGGCGAGGCGGCGTGGGCCTTGCAGCAGGCCGGCGTCGAGGCGGTGGCACTGGGCACGAACACGCTGCACCTGGTGGCCGACGCGATCACCGCCCGGATCACCGTGCCGTTCGTCGACCTGATCGACGTCGTGGGCAAGGCCGTCGCCGATGCGGGCCACCGCCGGGTCGGCTTGCTGGCCACCGGATACACGATGGCGAGCGACCTCTACTCGACGCGGCTGGCGAAGCACGGCGTCGAGGTCATCGTGCCGGACGAGGCTGATCGCGCACTCGTCCATCGCGTCATCTTCGACGAACTGGTGCACGGCGTCGTCCGCGACGAGTCGCGTGCCGCGTACCTCGACGTCGTCGCGCGCCTGTCGGCCGGTGGCGTCGACGCGGTCGTGCTCGGCTGCACCGAGATCGGCCTGTTCCTGCGCGACGGCGACGCCGCCGTGCCCCTGCTCGACACCACTCGGCTGCATTGCGAGACGCTGACCGACATCATGATCTCCGGAGTCCGCCCATGAGCACCCACACGCTGTCCGTCCTCGTCGAGAACAAGCCCGGCGTACTCGCCCGCGTGTCCGGGCTGTTCAGCCGGCGCAGCTTCAACATCGAGTCGCTCGCGGTCGGCCCCACCGAGCATCCGGAGATCTCGCGCATCACGATCCTGGTCGGTGTGGAGGGCACCGCACTCGAGCAGGTCACCAAGCAGCTCAACAAGCTGATCAACGTGATCAAGATCGTCGAACTCGAGGATGCGAACGCGGTTCAGCGCGAGCTGCTGCTCGTCAAGGTCCGCGCCGACGACGCGACCCGCCGCGGCGTGCTCGAGACCGTCGAGCTGTTCAAGGCGAAGGTCGTCGACGTCAGCCCAGAGGCGCTCACGATCGAGGTGACCGGCCCGCCGGTCAAGCTCGAGGCGATGCTGAAGATGCTGGAGCCTTACGGCATTCGCGAGATGGTCCAGTCCGGCGTTGTCGCGCTCGGGCGGGGCCCACGTTCGATGACCCAAGCCGCGCTGCGCTCGGTCGAGCGAAGCGCCTGATCGAAAGCAGCCCAAGGAAAGGGAGCTCAGTGGTAGAGATCTTTTACGACGACGACGCCGACCTGTCGATCGTGCAAGGGCGCAAGGTCGCCGTGCTCGGCTACGGCAGCCAAGGCCATGCGCATGCCCTGTCGCTGCGCGACTCCGGCGTGGACGTGCGAGTCGGTCTGCCCGAGGGATCCAGGAGCCGGGGCAAGGCCACCGACGAGGGTCTGCGGGTGCTGACGCCGGCCGAGGCGTCGGCCGAGGCCGACCTGATCATGGTGTTGGCCCCGGACCCGGCGCAGCGCTCGCTGTACGCCGAGTCGATCGAGCCGAACCTGAAGGACGGCGACGCGATCTTCTTCGGCCACGGCTTCAACATCCGGTTCGGCTACATCAAGCCGCCGGGCAATGTCGATGTCGCGATGGTCGCGCCGAAGGGTCCGGGGCATCTGGTGCGCCGGCAGTTCGTCGACGGCAAGGGCGTACCGGTGCTCGTCGCGGTAGAGCAGGACGCGTCCGGCTCGGCGTTCGAGCTCGCGCTGTCCTACGCGAAGGCGATCGGCGGCACGCGCGCCGGCGCGATCAGGACGACGTTCACCGAGGAGACCGAGACCGACCTGTTCGGCGAGCAGGCCGTGCTGTGCGGTGGCGTTTCGCAGCTCGTCCAGTACGGCTTCGAGACGCTGACCGAGGCCGGCTACACGCCTGAGGTCGCCTACTTCGAGTGCCTGCACGAGCTCAAGCTGATCGTCGACCTGATGTACGAGGGCGGAATCGCCAAGCAGCGCTGGTCGGTGTCCGATACGGCCGAATACGGCGACTACGTGTCCGGCCCGCGGATCATCGACGCACACGTCAAGGAGAACATGCAGCGTATCCTCGGCGAGATCCGCGACGGCACGTTCGCTGCGCGGTTCATCGCCGACCAGGACGCGGGTGCGCCCGAGTTCAAGGCGCTGCGCGAGAAGGCCGAACAGCACCCGATCGAGGCGGTCGGCCGCCACCTGCGCGGCCTGATGAGCTGGGTCGCCACAAGCGACGACGACTACACAGAAGGCACCGCCGCCCGCTGATCGCTGCACCAGTTGACTCGCGCTCCCTCGCTCCGCTCCGGGAGCACTCGCAACCGGTCGCTCGCTGCGCTCGCTGGCAAGCTCGCTCCGCTCGCGCCTGCGATCGCTCTTCGCGCGAGCGCTCATCGCGTGGTGGTCAGGTCATGTCCAGAGCAGCGTCTTGGAGAGTGGGATGGCCAGCCCGGTAAGTGGGACCTGACGAGTGGGCTCGGCTACGCTGCCCGGCATGAAGCTTGCGGTCATTCCGGGCGACGGCATCGGGATCGAGGTCACCGCGCAGGCGCTGCACGTGCTGCATGCGGTGCTCCCGGGTGTCGACGAGACGACGTTCGACCTCGGCGCCGCGCGCTGGCATCGCACCGGCGAGACGCTGCCCGACTCGGCGCTGGCCGAGATCCGCGAGAGCGACGCGATCCTGCTGGGCGCGGTCGGCGACCCGTCCGTGCCGTCGGGCGTGCTCGAACGAGGGCTGCTGCTGCGGCTGCGCTTCGAGCTGGACCATTACGTGAACCTGCGCCCGGCCAAGCTCTACCCGGGCGTGGCCTCACCGCTGGCCGGATCCCCGGACATCGACTTCGTCGTGTACCGCGAGGGCACCGAGGGCCCGTACACCGGCAACGGGGGAGTGCTGCGGCGCGGGACGCCGCAGGAGGTGGCCACCGAGGTCAGCGTCAACACGGCATTCGGCGTCGAGCGGGTCGTGCGTGCCGCGTTCGAGCGTGCGCGGTCGCGTCCGCGCAAGCACCTGACGCTGGTGCACAAGAACAACGTCCTCGTATATGCGGGCGATCTGTGGACGCGCACGGTCTCCGCCGTCGGCGCGAGCTACCCGGACGTGGCGGTCGCCTACAACCACGTCGACGCGGCGATGATCTATCTGGTCACCGACCCGGCACGCTACGACGTGATCGTCACCGACAACCTGTTCGGCGACATCATCACCGACCTCGCAGCAGCCGTGTCGGGCGGCATCGGCCTGGCAGCCAGCGGCAACGTCGACCCATCCCGGCGGAGCCCGTCGATGTTCGAGCCGGTGCACGGCTCGGCGCCCGACATCGCCGGTCAGGGTAAGGCCGACCCGACCGCCGCGATCCTGTCCGTCGCCATGCTGCTGGACCATCTCGGCGAGACGGACGCCTCAGCTCGTGTCGAGGCCGCGGTGGCCGCCGACCTCGCGGCGCGCGACCCGCGCCGGCCGGGCACGACCAGCGAGATCGGCGAACGCCTGGCTAAGGCCGCGGCCGGCTGACGGCTGGTTTTGGCTGTGCCGACCGCCATGGGCGGTTGCGACGGCCAAAGCCCGGCGACGTCCGCACCTTGACCTGGAGCGCACTCCAGGTGCGAACCTGAACTCATGCAGAGCTACTCGCCGGGGCAGGTCGTCGACCGGACCGGCTTCAGCCTCGACACGTTGCGGTACTACGAACGCATCGGCCTGGTCGGCGGCGTCGCCCGCACGTCGGGCGGGCGACGCATCTTCACCGACGACGACATCGGCTGGCTGGAGATCCTTCGCTGCCTGCGCGACACCGGTATGCCGATCGCCCGGATGTTGCGCTACGCCGAGCTGGCCCGGGCGGGCGACGAGACGATCGCCGAACGCGTGGCGCTGCTGGAGGAGCACGACCGTGCCGTCGACGACCAGGTCAGCAACCTGCGCGCACAGCAACGCCATCTGCGCGACAAGATCCGCTGGTATCGGTCACTTTCCGCCGAATCCGGATGACATCCCGGCGCGCCGACACACCGATTCTGTGGCACACTCGGCGCGTGCAGTTCCGCTTCGTCATTATCAGTTAGCGCGTCGGCCGAGATCGATTCCGACGCGCAGACCCTTCGCCATCCGGCGGGGGGTCTTTTGTTTTGTCCCTACCAGGCAAGGATTCGCGACGATGCAGACCGACGACTTCCACGTCTTCGACACGACATTGCGTGACGGCGCGCAGCGTGAGGGGATCACCTACTCGGTGGCCGACAAGCTCGCCGTCGCACGCCTGCTCGATCAGATCGGCGTCGGCTTCATCGAGGGGGGTTGGCCAGGCGCCATGCCGAAGGACACCGAGTTCTTCGCCCGCGCAGCCGACGGCGAGCTCGTGCTGAAGCACGCCACGCTCGTGGCATTCGGCGCCACTCGCAAGGCAGGCGTGCGCGTCGAGGACGACCTTCAGGTGCGCGCACTGGTCGACTCTCGCGCGCCGGTGGTCACGCTCGTCGCGAAGTCGGACGTGTGGCACGTCGAGCAGGCCCTACGGACGACCTTGGAGGAGAACCTCGCGATGGTGCGCGACACCGTCGCGTTCCTGCGCGCTGAGGGGCGCCGCGTATTCCTCGACTGCGAGCACTTCTTCGACGGCTACAAGCACGATCCCGACTACGGCGTACGCGTGCTGGACGCGGCACGTGAGGCGGGGGCGGACGTCGGCGTGCTGTGCGACACCAACGGCGGGATGCTGCCGATGGGCGTGCACGCGACAGTCACCGCCGTACGCCAGCGTACGGACATGCGGCTCGGCATCCATACCCAGGACGACACCGGCTGCGCCGTGGCGAACACGCTGGCCGCGGTGGACGCCGGCGCAACGCACGTCCAGGGCACCGCGAACGGGTACGGCGAGCGTGCCGGCAACGCCGACATCTTCGGCATCATCGGCGGGCTGATGACCAAGATGGACCGCGACGTCCTGCCGCCCGGCTGCCTGCGCGAGATGGTGCGTGTCTCCCATGCCATCGCCGAGATCGCCAACCTGGCGCCGAACACCCACCAGCCCTACGTCGGCTCGTCGGCGTTCGCGCACAAGGCCGGGCTGCACGCGTCCGCGATCAAGGTCGCGCCGGTGCTGTACAACCATCTCGACCCGGCACTGGTCGGCAACGACCAGCGCATCCTCGTCACCGAGATGGCCGGGCGCGCATCCGTCGAGCTGAAGTCCCGCGAGCTCGGCGTCGACGTGACCTCCCGTCCCGATGTCGTCGGCAAGGTGGTCGATCGGGTCAAGCAGCGCGAGGCGGAGGGCTGGTCCTACGAGGCCGCGGACGCGTCGTTCGAGCTCCTGCTGCGTGACGAGTTGGGCTCGGCGCCGGAGGCGTTTCGGGTCGAGTCCTACCGGGTGATCGTCGAGCGCCGCGAGGACGGCACGCTCGTCAGCGAGGCCACCGTCAAGGTGCACGCCGGCGGGCAGCGTGTGATCTCGACCGACGAGGGCAACGGGCCGGTCAACGCCCTCGACCGGGCGCTGCGATCAGCCTTGGAGACGGCGTATCCGCGCCTGGCACAGCTCGAGCTCACCGACTACAAGGTGCGCATCCTGCCCGGCAAGCACGGCACCGACGCGGTGACCCGGGTGCTCGTCGAGACCTCGGACCGCCATCGCGAGTGGACGACCGTCGGCGTGCACGGCAACGTGATCGAGGCGTCCTGGCTCGCGCTCTTCGACGCCGTGCGCTATGGCCTGCTGCACGAGTAGTGCAGGTGCACGACGCCGCCGGCGAAACGGTGCTCGTCGAGCAGTTCGAGTTCGAGGCGCACATGGTCAGGCAACACCGCCGTGCCACCGCCCACCACGATGGGCGTGAGGAACAGGTGCAACTCGTCGACCAGCCCGGCCGCGATGGCGGTGGCGGCGAGGCCGGGCCCGCCGACGCTGATGTCGTGGTCTGCCGAAGCCTTGAGCTGCCGGACGGCATCGACGTCGAGGTCGCGTTCGAGCCGCGTCCGGGCGCTGGACACTGCCGGCAGGGTCCTGGAGTACACGATCTTGTCGGCGGCCCGCCAGATCTGCGCGTAGTCCCGCGAGACCGGCGGCTGATCGTCGTCGGTCGGCATCGTCTCCCACGCGACCATCACCTCGTACATCCGGCGCCCGTAGAGGTAGGTGCCAATCGGGCGTTCGAGGTCGTTGACGAAGGCGTGCACCTCCTTGTCCGGCGCCGCCCAGTCGAAACTGCCGTCGGCATCAGCGATATAGCCGTCCAGAGACGCGATCGCGGAGTAGATCAGCTTGGCCACGAGCTATCCCCGTGCCGCGCCCAGCAGGCACGTGGCGCAGTCATGGGCGCAGGCGTCGCCGGACGGGCACGCGCCCGCGACGTGCATCTCGTCCGGGTCGTGGTCGTCACGACCGACATCACACGCAACCCGGCGGACGTGAGGTTGACCCAGGGCAGGACCCCGATCGCGACGAGCAGCGTGGCGAGCAGCCCGGCCATGGCCGCAGCGCGGCGCCGGCGCTCGACGGGCACGGAGGACAGTGACGAACTCACGGCAGAAAGTATGCCCGGTAGCCTTGACCCCCGTGCGCATCGCCCGCTTCGCCGCCCCGCCCGGCGGCCTGAGCTGGGGCGTCGTCGAAGGTGGCCGGGGTGCCGAGATCGTCGCCGCGATCGCCGACCATCCGTTCGGGCCGATCACGTTCACCGGCCAACGGTGGGCGCTGCCTGATGTCCGGCTGCTCTCGCCGATCCTGCCGAGCAAGGTCGTCGCCGTCGGCCGCAACTACGCCGATCATGCGCGCGAGCTCGGCAACGAAGTTCCCGACGTCCCACTGCTGTTCCTCAAACCGTCGACGTCGGTGATCGGTGACGGCGACGTGATCCGACTGCCTGCCGACTCGCAGCAGGTCGAGCACGAGGCCGAACTCGCCGTCGTGATCGGCCGTCCGGCGAAGGACGTCGACCGCGAGAAGGCGCTCGACCACGTCCTCGGCTACACCGCCGCCAACGACGTCACCGCGCGAGACCAGCAGCGCGCCGACGTGCAGTTCACCCGCGCGAAGGGCTACGACTCGTTCTGCCCGATCGGCCCGTGGATCGAGACGGTGCTCGATCCGTCCGACCTGCGGGTCACCGCCAGCGTCAACGGCACGATCCGGCAGGACGGCCGTACCAGCCAGATGGTGCACGACGTCGCGAGCCTGATCGCGTTCGCGTCGAACATCATGACCTTGCTGCCGGGTGACGTGATCCTGACCGGAACGCCGGCCGGCGTCGGGCCGATCCGCGACGGCGACACGGTGAGCGTCGAGATCGAAGGGATTGGCACGTTGACCAATCAGGCACGCGCGAAATGACGGTCCGGGTTCGCTTCGCGCCGTCGCCCACCGGCGACCTGCACGTCGGTAACGTCCGCACGGCGCTGTTCAACTGGGCGTACGCGCGGCATACCAAGGGCACGTTCGTGTTCCGGGTCGAGGACACCGACGCGGCCCGCGACTCGGACGAGTCGTACGCGCGGCTGCTCGACGACCTGCGCTGGCTCGGCCTGGACTGGGACGAGGGCCCCGAGGTCGGCGGGCCCTACGGTCCGTACCGGCAGAGCGAGCGGCGGGGCGTCTACGCCGAGAACATCGACAAGCTCAAGGCAGCCGGGCACGTCTACGAGTCGTTCTCGACGCCGGAGGAGACCGAGGCACGGCATCGCGCCGCAGGGCGCGACCCGAAGCTCGGCTACGACGGCTTCGACCGCGAGCTGACCGACGAGCAGCGCGCCGCGTATCGCGCCGAGGGCCGCCAGCCGGTGCTGCGCGTGCGCATGCCGGACGAGGAGATCAGCTGGCACGACCTGATCCGCGGCGATATCAGCTTCGCGCCGGGCAGCGTGCCCGACTTCGTCGTCGTGCGCGGCAACGGCGAACCGTTGTACACGCTGACCAACCCGCTCGACGACGCGCTGATGCGGATCACGCACGTACTGCGCGGCGAGGACCTCATGCCGTCCACGCCACGCCAGGTCGTGTTGTACCGGGCGCTCATCGATATCGGCGCCACCGACTTCGTACCGTCGTTCGGGCACCTGCCGTTCGTCATGGGGGAGGGAAACAAGAAGCTCTCCAAGCGCGCGCCCGAGGGATCGCTGCACCGCTATCGCGACGGCGGCTACCTGCCCGAAGGTCTGCTGAACTACCTCGCGCTGCTCGGCTGGTCGATCGGCCCGGACCGCGACGTCTTCAGCATGGACGAGATGGTCGCCGCCTTCGACATCGCCGACGTCAATGCGAACTCGGCGCGCTTCGACCCGAAGAAGTGCGAGGTCATCAACGCCACGCACATCCGGCTGCTGCCGGCGCCCGAGTTCGCGCGGCGCCTCGGCGAGTACCTGCCGGACGCCACTCCGGCGCTCGTCGAGGCCGCGGCGCCGCTCGTCCAGGAGCGCATCCAGACGCTCGTCGAGGGCGCCGACATGCTGCGCTTCCTCGTCGACGCCGACATCGAGATGGACGAGGCGGCCGCGGCCAAGCAGCTCGGCGACGGCGGCCAGCCGGTGCTCGCCGCCGCGATAGCCGCGCTCGACGCCCTGCCGTCGTGGGACGCCGCGTCGATCGAGGCCGCGCTGCACGCATCGCTCGTCGAGGGTCTCGGCCTGAAGCCGCGCAACGCGTACGGGCCGATCCGTGTCGCGGTGACCGGGCGTACCGTATCGCCCCCGCTGTTCGAGTCGCTGGAGCTCCTCGGACGCGAGCGGTCGCTGGCTCGGCTGCGAGCTGCCGCCGCATGATCGAGGCGGTCTTCTTCGACGTCGACGACACCCTCGTCGACTCCGACGGCGCCGCACGGGCCGCGTTCCACGCCGTGTTCGGAGCGTCGGCCGACTACGCGGCCTGGACTGCGCTGTCGCGCGAGTGGTACCCGCGTCATCCGCAGGAGCTGTCCTGGGAGGCCATGCGGGTCGGTCGCACGCGCGCATTCCTCGACTCGCTGGCCAGGCCGGACGAACCCTCGATCGCCGAGGCACGTCGAATGCAGGTCATGGAGGCGTCCTTCGAGCTGTTCGCGGATGTGCCGGACTGCCTTCGCGCACTCCGGCTGGCCGGCCTCAAGCTCGGCGTGATCACCAACTCCGAGTCCGCGCATCAGCGACGCAAGCTGCGCGCGGTCGGGCTCGCCGATGCGTTCGACGCCGTCGTGATCTCCGGCGAGTTCGGCGTCGCGAAGCCCGATCCGGCGATCTTCGAGCATGCCTGCGCGGCAATCGGCGTCGCCCCAGGGGCCGCGCTGCACGTCGGCGACCGCCTCGACCTGGACGCTCTGGGCGCGTCCGATGCGGGCCTTCGCGGCGTCTGGCTCGATCGCCGCGCAGAGGCGAACGGCGAGCACGGCGTGCCGATCGTGTCCGGCCTGGCGGGGCTGCACGAGGTGCTCGGCTGACGGTGCGAGCGACGCGGCCGGCGTTTTGGTCCGGTGTATCGCGGTCCGGTAGAGTGGCTCGACGGTCTGGTCGGTAATCCCGGGCGGGCCGAAGTGGGGTATGGGGTAATTGGCAGCCCAACTGATTCTGGTTCAGTTAGTCTAGGTTCGAGTCCTGGTACCCCAGCGCCACGCTCGCGTGGACTTTCTGGCCCCGTCGTCTAGCGGCCCAGGACGCCGCCCTCTCAAGGCGGTGGCGCCGGTTCGAATCCGGTCGGGGCTACGCACATCTACGCCTCCCGAATTCCGGGCGGTGCAGTCATATGCAGCACGAGCGTCATCGGCGCGGACGCGCATACGCAGGCTGCCTCATGGACGTCTCGGACGTCGAGGAGTAAGACAGACTTCGGCGTTAAAGGCGAACGTTTCAAACGCCCAAGGCTGGCCATGATCCGGGCATGTTGCCAACCCGAGGCCGGTAGCCGGTTCTGCGCCGAACGGGTGCTTGTGTCTCGCTTTCTTTTCAGCGTCCGCAGAACCCGATGTGTCACTCGAGCGCCCCCGTCCGCCAGGGGTCGAGCGCGCCGTGGGGAAGACTGACCGGCGTGCAGGTAGATTGATCGTTGGCGGTGGGGTTTGCGCCGTTGGGTGAGGCATTTGCCGAGGTGGTGGCCGGGCAGGTCGGGACTGGGGCTGCGGTGGCCGCGTGGCGTGAGGGCCGGTGGGTGGTCGACCTGTGGGCCGGCC
>WNGI01001372.1_pt1 | contig 38360 bp, 33 predicted proteins | sample 5400621 | NCBI WGS metagenome assembly WNGI01 (sample SAMN13153374, study PRJNA577476) | soil metagenome | isolation source: 20 cm soil or saprolite under Garry oak tree replicate 1 | place: USA:California | collected 2016-06-15
CGGGGGCGGGGCAGGAGTGCCTGAGGACGTGCCGGAGGTCGCGTTCGCCGTCGCGGCGTTGACCGCGTCGATATCAGCGCCGACGTCCTTGCCGTCGGTGCCGGCGTTCTTGTATGGACTTCCGGGGACCAGATGGTAGTCGGCCCCGCCATAGAAGGCGTTCACGACCGGGGTCGTCCCCGGCGGGAACCAGTTCCCGAGCGGGTACAACGACACGGTGCCGCCCAGGAGCACGTTGTGTGTGAACACGAGGCCTGGGAAATTACCCAGGTTGATCGCGTTTCCGTCGGAGAGGTTGTTCGTGAACTCGAACCCGTTCTGCGTGCTGTTCGCCTGCGCGGGGGAGGCGGTCACGAACGCGGTGTTGTGGTCCAGCGCCACGCCCTGGGACGATCCGGTGTCCATGCCGATGAGGAGCCCCGGCGGGAACCACTGCAGGGGTCTATCGGAGAACGCGCCGATATCGTAAAACAGGTTGTTCTGAATCAGGACCCGCCGCGTGTTCTGACTCGGGTTGTTGTTGTCAGTGCCGTGGACCATGACGCCGTTTTCCGTGTGGCGCACGATGTTGTGGGTGAACGTCACGTCCTGGACAATCGCCCACGGGGCTCCGCCGTTCTGGTTGCGCGGCGTGAAGATGATGGCGAATCCGTCCTGGTCGGCCTGGCGCCAGTTGTTCTCGAAGATGTTGCCGTCGATCAGCACGCGCTGGGCGTTCTTCAGTTCGAGCACGTTCTTCACGATCCAGGGCGTCCCCGCGTAGGTCGGGTCGCCGATCTTCCAAGACAGGCGCTTCGTCATGTAGTTGCCGCGGATCTCGATGTCGGAGGAGATGAGGCCCGAGACATTCGGGTCCTGGCCGCCGAACATCACGCTCTGCCCTGCGCTATCGAGGTAGTTGTTCTCGAGCTTGAACGGCCCCGCGCCGCTGATGGACGTGAACGCGTGCGATTCGAACGCGGTGTCCCGGAAGTTGGCGAGGTAGGAATCGACAAGCCCGAACGAGGACGCGTCGGCGCGCAGGCCCCAGAGCGTCCCGCCTTGGTTGGGGTCGCCGTGGATGTAGCAGCGGTCGAGCACGAAGTTCCAGGCCCCCCCGCCCGACCCGAGGTACACGAGGTCGTGCTGGACGGCCCCGGGGGCGGGGGCGAACTCGATCCCCACGAAGCGATAATTGTGGGCGTTCTGGTCGGTCCGGATGGCGGGGCTCCCCCCCGGGCCCCAGAGCTTCGGCATCGCGGCGGCCTGGGTGGGGGCGACCCGGTTGCCGGGGCCGGGGAGGCTGGAGAGGGCGGAGGAGACGATGTAGATCCACCCGGCGCCGGATTTATTGCGCAAGGTGAAGGGCCCGGTGTACGCGGCGCCGGCGGCGAGCCGGATGGTGTCGCCCGGGTTGGCGTTGTTGAGGGCGGCCTGGAAGTCCCCGCCGGCGGGGACGGTGAGCGTGTTCCCCGATGGGGGGGCATAGGTCGTGTCGAGGTAGGTCTGGGGGAGCGCCGGGGATACCTGCGCGTGAGCGGGCGCGGGGAACAGGGGCGGGATCGGCGCCGTCATGGCGACCAGCACCAGCCACGCCGCGGCAATCCGGACGTATGGACGGAAAAGCATAAAGGGCCTCCTTTATCCAACGGAAGGCCCCCATATCCCGGAGAACCTGTCCTTCCTTCGGTAACCCCGCTGGCCTCGTCAAGAGGTCCGGTGGCTTTGCGTCCCCGAGTCGCCTCGGGTTTGCCTTTTTCGGGAAGGAGCCTTTCCGCGATTTCTAGGACTACCCCAAGAACTGCTGAGGTATATCCCCTATCACCAGAGACATATTCCCTAGGGTAAGTCCCACTAGACTAGATTATCTTGTGCCACTATACAATTGGAGCGCATCAATGGAAGGTTTTCCTTAATAAAAGTCCAGAGATCTTCTTGACTGGTTAGGTCAGATCTGCGGGGAAAAATCAGCTGCCTTCCAAGATGTCGTCCTCGCGGGATCCAGGGTCTTCCGCGAGGTGGCCTGGGCCGAGTCCCATCATCGGGACCGGCGCCGGGTGATCCCTTACTACTTATTTCCAGGCATGTCAGGTGGCGGTGGTGGTGGGGGGGGCGGAGGGGGCGGTGGTGGTGGGGGGGGCGGCGGTGGCGGCGGTGGTGGTGGCGGAGGCGGCGGTGGTGGTGGCGGCGGCAGCGCAGCGCTGCCGGTGACGATTGCGGTGGACGTGGTGCCATTCCAGCTGAAGTTGATGCTCGCCCCGTACGCGCCAATCGCTGTGGGGTTGAACTCGACGACGATTGCCTGGCTGCCGCCGGGACCGAGGACGAACGAACTGCCGGAGACCACCTTGAACGGAGCACTGCTCGAGATTGCTGCGGTAACCGACCCCCCGCCCGGATTCACGGCGATGAACGAACGGTCTGCCGACCCTCCGACGAGGAGGGATCCGAAGTCCTGGGTCGCGGGTGTGATCACCAGGGCTGGAGGAGCATTAGGGTTGGTGATACCGGAGATGACGTTCGCCGTGGCCGCGTTGATCGCGTCGACATCGACGCCGAGATCCTTGCCGTCGGTTCCCGCATTCTTGTACGGGCTCGAGGGGACGAGGTGGAAGTCGGGCCCGCCGTAGTAGGCCTCGACCACCGGGACGTCCAGCGACATGAAGAAGTTGTTTGACGGATAGATCGACGCGGTTCCGTTCAAGAGGACGTTGTTGGTGAACACGTAGCCGGGAAAGTAGGTGGTCAGGGTGCTCATCGGGTCATCTGGTGTGAAATCCGAGCTGACCCCCTGGACCGTAAGGTTGTTGGTGAATACCAACCCGGTGTTCGGCACGGCGGTGTTCACCTGGGCGTGGACGGCATCCTCGTTCTGGAAGGCGGTGTTGTGGTCGATCGTGGCGTTCGCCACGCCGTCGCGCAGCTGGAGCAGCCGCCCCACGGAGCCGCCGTTGTCTGCGAAGGCGCCGATGTCGGTGAACAGGTTATTTTGAATGAGCACCCGCTGTAGCTGCTGGCTCGGGTGGGCGTAATCCCAACCCAGCATGTGGACGCCCGCGGTGGAGTGCCGGACGATGTTGTGCGTGAACGTGACGTCCTCGACGGTCGACCACGGCGAGCCCCCGCTCTGGTTGCGCGGGGTGAAGACGATGGCGAACCCGTCCTGGTCGGCCTGACGCCAGTTGTTCTCGAAGATGTTGCCGTCGATCAGCACCCGGCGCGCGTTCTTCAGCTCGAGGACGTTCTTGACGATCCACGGCGTGCCGGCGTAGGTGGGATCGCCGATGCGCCAGGACAGGCGCTTGGTCATGTAGTTGCCGCGGACCTCGATGTCGGAGGGGATGAGGTTCGTGACCGTGGGATCCTGGCCGCCGAACATGACGCTTTCGCCGGCGGCCTCGATGTAGTTGTTCACGATCTTGAAGGGACCCGGACCGTTGTGACTCTGGATCGCCTGGGCTTCGTTGACGGTGTCCCGCCAGTCCGACAGATACGAGTCGATGATGGCGGTCGATCCGGCATCCGCCTGGACGCCCCAGAGGGTGCCGCCGGCGGAGGGATCGGCGTGGATATAGCAGCGGTCGAAGGTGAAATTCCACGCGCCGCCGCTCGATCCGAGACGGACGAGCGCGTGCTGCTGGGCGCCGGGGGCGGGGCTGATCTCGATGCCGACGAAGCGATAATTGTGGGCGTTCTGGTCGGTCCGGATGGCGGGTTTCCCCCCCGGGCCCCAGAGCTTCGGCATCGCGGCAGCCTCGGTGGGGGCGACCCGGTTGCCGGGGGCGGGGAGGCTGGCAAGGGCCGAGGAGACGATGTAGATCCACCCGGCGCCGGATTTATTGCGCAAGGAGAACGGCCCGGTGTACGTGGCGCCGGCGGCGAGCTGGATGGTATCGCCCGGGTTGGCGCTGTTGAGTGCCCCCTGAAAGTCGCCGCCATCGGCGACGACGATCGTATTCCCAGGCGTGGCCGTGAAGGACGTATCGAGGTATACCTGGGGCAGTGCCGGTAAGACGACCTGCGCTTGAGCCGCAGACCGCGGGGGGGACAGAGGGGAGATAGGGGCCGTGGTGACGATCAGAACGCAGCAGATCGCGGCGATACGACCGTATGCGCGCAAAGACATGGGCCTCCTCCTGTCAAGGCGGACGGCCCCGATGTCCTGAAACGCGTCCTTCCTTCAGCAACCCGGCTGACCATCGCGAGAGGTCCCGTGGCTTTGCGTCCCTGAGTCACCCCAGGTTTGCCAAATGATTCGTGACGGAGCCTGTCCGCGACACTAATGCCGTGTCCCTAGTTAAGGTACTTACCCTGGGGTGGGGTATCCTAAACCAATTGGTCTAACCTGATAGAGGACAGGCCGCACCCGAGGTGCGGGGGCCGGATACCCGAGGGTGATCTGCTTACCTTAGTGCCGGCCGAGGAGCACCGCGGCGTCAGGCACCACGGCCACAAGCATAAGAACCAGGAGGATCAGGGGAATCGCGGCGATGTAGGCCATCGCCAACCGCTCGAACCGGAGGTTCATATAGTAGGCGCCGATCAGGGTGGCTTTCATGAGCGCCAGGACGATCAGGAAAATCGCGCGCAGCCCCGGGGCGATATGAAACACCAGGACCAGGCTCACCTCGATCGCGGTGATGGCGATGAGGACGATCCAGGCGGTCAGGTACAGCCGGGTCAGGCCCTGAGGTTCTTCGGTCATTGGTGGCCGCCCTCCCAGCGACGGATCCGTTCCGTCCGCATCAGAGCAGGTAGATCGACGACCAGATGAACACCCACACCAGGTCGACGAACCCCCAATAGAGTCCGGCGACCTCCACCCCGTCCGCCGATGAACGTCCCCGCGCCACCCGGTCCGCGATGGCCCACAGGTACACGATGCCCGCGAGGACGTGGGCGCCGTGCAGCCCCGTGATCACGAAGAAGCTGAAGCTGAACGCCGGGACCCCCCACGGGTTGCCGGTGAGGCGCGCCCCTTCGGCGATGAAGTGCGACCACTCCTTCGCCTGCATTCCGGCGAACACGAGGCCGGCGAAGATAGTGGCGGCGAGGAACCAGACGGTCTGCCGGCGTTCCCCCCGCCGGATGGCGTACACGGCCATCGCCATCGTCGTGCTGCTGCAGATGAGGATTACCGTCATCGCGGCGACAAAGTGCAGATCGATGATCTCGAGCCGGTTCGGCCAGGTCCGGCTGCCGAGGCGGGTGACCCAGAGCCCGATCAGCATCGCGGCGAAGGTCATGGCGTCCGAGATCAGGAACAGCCACATCATCAACTTGGGCCAGCCGACGTCCCATGGGGAACGGCCGCCCCCCCAGCGCGCCCCGAGGGTTTCCCGCTCCCTGGTCCCGACTGCGTTTGTCATCGTCTCAGGCCGTCCCTCGCGCGGTTACAGCCAGTACAGCAGAATGAACAGGTAGAGCCACAGTCCGGTCAGGAAATGCCAGTAGAGCGCGGCCATGTTGATCGCCGTCGATCCCTCCGGAGGGGCGGCCTCGCTCCACACCCGCGGCAGGATCACGCCGAGCGCGACGAGGCCGCCGAGCAGGTGCGCGCCGTGGGCGCCGGTGAGCAGGTAGAAGAAGGAACTGTGAGGATTGCTCGAGAGATAAATTCCCTGCTGGATGAGCTGCCGCCATGCCAGCAGCTGTCCGGCGAGGAAGGCGAGGCCGAGCCCCCACGCCGCGGTGACGTCCCGGCGAAAGCCGGCGAGATTCCCCTGCCGGAAGCTCCGCCGGCCCCATTCGAGGACGGCGCTGCTCGCGAGCAAGACCCCCGTATCGAGCCACAGGACCGGCGGTAGCGGGACCGCCGGCCAGGTCCCATCCTGCCGGTGGCCGAGGTAGGTCGTGGTGAACGCCACAAACAGCATGGTGATCGCCGCGAGGGCGAACCCGAGCCCCAGGGTCGTCGTGCTTGCCGCCACTGGTTTTCCCGGCGACCACGCGCCTTCTCCATCGGACGGGCGCCGGCCGCCGGGCCCGTGTGGGCGCCGCGGCCAGGACACGCGGGGGCCGGAGCGGCCCGGTCTGTCGCGGCGGCCGAAGACCGGTCTCGTCCGTTCGGGGAGTTCGGTCGGCATCGCTACGCCTCCCCGCCGCCCGCGTCCCCGCCGCCGTGGCGGCCGGCGTACGCCGGCGCGGTGGGCACCGTCTGCGGGATGTAGTCCTCCGGCGCGCCCGGCACAGCGTAGTCGTAGGGCCACCGGTACACCACCGGCGTCTGGGGCCAGTTGCCGTGGGGGGGCGGGGAGTCCGCGGTCCACTCCAGCGTATTGGCCTGCCACGGGTTGGGCTCGGCCCTCGGCCCCCGCAGCAGGCTCCAGAAGAAGTTCGCGATGAAGATGAACTGCGCGGCGCCGAGGATAAACGCGGCGATCGACACGAACACGTCGAGCGGCTGGACGCTGCCCAGGAAGGGATAGAAGTTGGGGGTGTACAGCCGACGGCTCATGCCGTGGGTGCCGAGGAAGTGCATCGGATAGAACGTCCCGTAGATCCCGAGGAAGGTGAGGACGAAGTGGATTTTCCCCAGCCGCTCGTTCATCATCCGTCCGAACATCTTCGGGAACCAGAAGTAGGTCCCGGCGAAGATCGAGAAGAGCGCGGCGCTGGCCATCACGAAGTGGAAGTGGGCGACGACGAAGTAGGTGTCGTGGAGGTAGATGTCGACCGGTGAGGCCGCGAGGAAGATCCCGCTCAGCCCGCCGGTGACGAACAGGGAGACGAACCCGATGGCGAACAGCAGCGCGGTGGTGAACCGGATCCGCCCCTGCCAGAGCGTGGTGAGCCAGTTGAACGTCTTGATCGCCGACGGGATGGCGATGATCATCGTGGAGATCGTAAAGGTCGCCCCCAGGATGGGGTTCATCCCGCTGACGAACATGTGGTGCCCCCACACGAGGAAGCTGAGGAAGCCGATGGAGGCCAGCGAGAGGACCATCGCCTTGTAGCCGAAGATCGGCTTGCGGGAAAACGTCGAGATGATCTCGGAGACGATCCCCATCGGCGTGAGGATGAGAATGTACACCTCGGGGTGCCCGAAAAACCAGAAGAGGTGCTGCCACAGCAGCGCTTCCCCGCCGCTGTGGGGCGTCAACTTCCCGCCGATCAGCAGCCCCGCGGGCACGAAGAAGCTCGTGCCGGCGACGCGGTCGAGGATGAGCATGGCCAGGGCCGCCATGAGCACGGGGAACGAGAGCAGCGCCAGGATCGCCGTGATGAAGATCCCCCAGATCGCCAGCGGCAGCCTGCCCAGCGACAGCCCTGGCGAGCGCATGTTGATGATCGTGGTGAGGAAGTTGAGCGATCCGAACAGCGACGAGGTCATCAGGATGAGGATGGAGACGGCCCACAGCGTCTGGCCGAGCCCCGAGCCCGGCGAAGCCGCGGGGACCGCGGAGAGCGGGGCATACGAGGTCCAGCCGTTGCCGGCCGGCCCCCCGGGGACGAAGAAGGACGCGAGCAGGACGAGCACCGAGGGGACGAAGGTCCAGAACGAGAGCATGTTCAGGAAGGGGAACGCCATGTCGGGCGCCCCGATCATCAGGGGGATCAGGAAGTTGCCGAAGGCGCCCGTGAGGATCGAGGTCAGGAAGAAGAAGATCATGACCGTGCCGTGCATCGTCGCGGCCGCAAGGTAGGTCGATGGATCCAGGATCCCCCTGTCCGGCCACCCCAGGTGCGCGCGCATGAGCATCGCCAGCGACCCGCCGACGAGGGCCATGAAGAGCGTGACGAAGAAGTACTGTTTGCCGATCGTCTTGTGGTCGAGGCTGAAGACGTAGTGGCGGATGAAGCTTTCGGGGTGGTGCCCGACGTGCGTTTCATGCGCGACCGCGGTGTCCACGGGCCTCTCCTTGATCGGGATCCAGCCTTACTGCGCCGCCTGTTGCTGGAGCCATGTGTTGAACGCGGCCTGGGATTCCACGGTCACGTTGCCGCGCATGGTGTAGTGCCCCGTCCCGCAGAGCTGCGCGCACGCGATCGAGTAGGTCCCGGGCTTATCCGGCGTGAACCAGAGCCCGATGGTCCGGCCCGGCACCGCGTCCTGCTTCACCCGGAAGTTCGGGAGGAAGAAGCTGTGGATGACGTCGAGCGACCGCACGCGGACTTCGACCGGGCGGCCGGTGACCATGTGCAGCTCGTTGACGAGGACCACATTGGTCCTGGTCGCGGGGTCGGCGGGATCCAGCCCCAACGGATTGCTCTGGGAGATCAGCCTGGGATCCGTCCGGGCGAACCGGCCATCCTGTCCGGGGTACCGGATGTACCAGAAGAACTGCTTGCCGGTCACCTCCACGACCTGCGCGTTCGACGGAGGGGCGCTGTAGATCCTCGACCAGGTGAACACGCCCAGAATGCCGAGGATAATGAAGGCCGCTCCCGGGACCAGCGTCCAGGTGAGTTCAGCGCCGAGGTGCTCGTGCCAGTGGGCGGCGCGCTCTGTGCCGTGCGCCGCGAAGCGGATCAGGGCGGCCGCCAGGAAGAGGTGCACCGCGACAAAGCCGATCGCCGTGGCCCAGAGGATCCAGTCGAAGTATTCGTCGATGACCTTGCCCTGAGCCGACGCCAGCGGCTGCAGCCACCAGTGGGATCTGGCGACGATGAACGAGCCGACGCCGGCCACCAGGATGAACAGCACGAGCATTCCGGCCCACAAGCCGGCCGGTCGCTCGTCGCGTATTTCACCCTGCGATTGCATCGGATGTCCTTTCCAGGGCGCCTTCGTGGAGCGGGGGGAACTGCAGCCCAAGCAGGGACGCACCGTCCGGGCAGGATCGCGATCCGCCTGTCATCGGTGAGGGGTTCGCCTTGGGTCGCGAGGAACCCTGCCCGCTAGTGCTTGATCACCAGGCTCGGCTTGGTCGCCGCCGACGGGGAGACTTCGAAAAGACCGTACATCCCCAGCAGCGCGTGTCCGGGGAAACCGCAGATCAGCAGGTACTTCCCGGGTTTGGCGGCCGTGAACTTGACCACCGCGGTTTGTCCCTTGTTGATGCCCACCTGGGGGTCCTTCGACACCGCCCCAGGAAACGCCGGAGTTGTCAGGGCCATCGGCGGCAGCCGGTCCGTGTAGGGGATGACCTCGAGACTGTGGGGCAGGCTGCCCTTGTTCGTCAGGGTCAGTTCCACGCCCGCCCCCTCCGGGACCGTGATCATCAGGCGTCCTTTGTCCGCGCCGTTGAAGTTGAGTTCGCCGTTCGCGGGCGTTTGCGCCGCAACGATCGAGAACGCCGCGGCGGCGCTCCCGGCTGCCGCTCTCCCCGGCCCAGGAAGGCTCTGGAGGGCGAGCAGCCCAGCGATGACGATGGCGCACCGGCAGATCCGTTTCATGCGTTCCTCCTGTCTACGAGGTGAGCCGATACGGCCCACCCATAGAATTCGGTGCAGACACCCCAGTATTATAGGAAGTTGAGAGGATGCCCTGCAATCGAGGGAAGCCCCGGATCTCCGTGGGCTCCGAAGCGAAGCGCTGCGCTACCGAGGGGCGTTTCCTTCCAGACGGCTGCCCTCCCGCTCCTTCAGGGCGTTCGTCAAGACCGCGAGGAACTTCATCACATCGAGGGGTTTGATGAGGTACCCTCTCGCTCCGGCGGCGAGCAGACGGTCTACGTGCGAGGGTGTGGCATCGGCGGTGATCATGACCACCGGGATATGGCGGGTCTCGGGATATTCCTGTAGCCGCCGCAGCACCTCATCTCCCGTGATATCCGGAAGGTGCTGGTCCAACAGGATCAGCGCGGGTTGGTGCTCTTGAGCCAGCTCCAGGCCGAGCCGTCCCTGCATCGCCGGGATGAGCCTGACTTCGGGCCTGTGCGCCAGGATGTGCTGGATCAGCTTGAGATTCGACAGGTTGTCCTCGATGTACAGGACGATCTGCGCCTTCTGTCCGTCCCTGAAGTCGGCCTTGGTGGGGATCGGGATTCGCGCCTGCGTGACGCGCTCCACCGGGCCGTCCGTCAGGGCCAGTTCCATCCAGAAGGTGCTCCCCCCGCCCACGACGCTCTCCACCCCCAGCGCGCCCCCCATCGCCTCAACGAGCCGCTTGGAGAGCGCCAGCCCAAGCCCGCTGCCTTCGACCCCCGTGTGCTCGACGCCCAGGCGGTCGAAGGGTGAGAAGAGCCGCTGCATCTTGTCCGGGGGGATCCCGGGGCCCGTGTCGATTACCCGGATCCGCATCCGCCGCTCCGGTCTCTCCTCGCAGGAAAGGGTCACCTCGCCTCCATCGCGGTTGTATTTGACGGCGTTGGAGAGGAGGTTCAGCAACGCCTGCTTGAGCCGCTGGCGGTCGGCCTGGATGTGCCGGTCGCACTCGGCGGCCTCGGCGCCGTTGAGCCGAACGTGCCGCTGGGCCGCAATGGGGGTGATCAGATCCAGAGCATCTCGCACCGCCTCGGCGATGCGCACCGGCTCCATGGACAGGGCCAGGCGGCCGGCCTCGATCCGGGAGATCTCCAGCACCTCATCGATCAGGGTGAGCAGGTGTCGTCCCCCCTTGAGGATCTGCTCCACATTGTCCCGATGCTCGGCCGTGAGGCTGTCCATCTCCAGAATCTGGGCAAACCCGAGAATGGCGTTCAGAGGGGTGCGCAGCTCGTGGCTCACGCGGGACAGGAAGTCGGTCTTGGCCTGGTTGGCCCGATCCGCCTCTCCCCGAGCCGTTTCGGCCAGGTCCGTGGCTTTGCGCATCCCGCGCTCACGATCCGCCAGGAGTGCGCTCGACCGGTCGAGCGCCTCTGCCAGGTGGCCGATCTCGTCGTTGCCGGGCGACCAGGGGGACAATGGAAGTCCCCGGGCGAGCTGGCCGGCGTTCTCCTCGAGGCGCCTGACCCGCCCGCCAATCGCCCCGGCAAAGAGGATTGAGGCCATGATGCCGGATAAGAGGCCCACGAGGAGGCTGAGCCCGATGACGATCAGGAGCCCCTTGTGTGTGTCCTCATTCTGCCGCTCCCGCTGGGCCAGCAGACGTTCCTCTTCCGCCAGCATGCCGTCCACCTCTCGGCGCACGCCGTCCATGATCCCCGCGCTCTGGAGTATGAGCGCATCCTGGCGCACGGCGGCCGTGCCGGCCAGGGTGGGGGAGGGACGGAAGGCGGCCAGGGTCCTGAGCTGTTCCTGGACCAGCGACGCCATCCGGCGCATCCGCGCGATCTGGGTGGGTTGATCCTGCACGAGACGCTCCAGCTCGGCCAAGTCTTTTGGCAGGGCCTGCGTGGCATTCTCATAGCGCCTGAGGAAAAGGTCCTGCCCCGTCAAGAGGTACCCGCGCATCCCGGTTTCGGCGTCGAGGAGGAAGATGAGCGCCTCCTGGATGTCGGTGCGGACATCCTGCGCGTGGGCGACCCACTGCTCCGCCTGGAGGTCCGCCCTGTAGTTCACAAAATACGCGACGGCGGCCGCCAGTAGCGCGGAGAGCGGAATGGCCACGACGACCAGCACCTTGCCGCGGATGGGCAGATTGGCCCAGGTCAGCGTGACTCGTTTTCGGTTGCGAACGGGCAGGTGGACCCAGGAAAGAGTAACCGGCCTGCGGGATTTACGGAATTTCAATGAGCTCGAAGGGCGGCGTCGCCGGCCAGGGAGCGCGTCACCTTTCCGCTGGTGGTGGCGACCGTCGCCCTGAGGCGGGCGATGCTGCTCAATTGTCCGGCCGTCGGCGACGAGCCCAAAGAGGTGTTGCCGCTGTCGAAGTACGTGAACGTGAGCCCGGTGCTTCCCCCGGCTCCCACGACCAGGTAGGCGAGCGTCGCCGCGGGGTTGTTGTCCTGCGTGCGGGTGACGACGTGGTTCACGGCGTCGTAGGCGAACGTCACGCTGTACGGGCTGGTGGCCGAGAACGGCGTGTTCTGGGGGATCGAGAGCGTGACGGAGGTCGGGCCTCCCGCGGTGACGCTCTGCGCCCACCGGCTTTCGTCGATGATGTTATCGAGCGCCGCGCGGATCTGCCCCTGCGCCTGGATGAAATCGTTTGTCTTGGCCGCCGAGACCGCCCCGTTCACCACGAACTCGTAGATTCCCCCGATCACGATCGCCAGAACGGCGAGCATGACGACGAACTCGATGAGGGTGACCCCCGCTTCCTGCGAAGAGGGTCGTGAGAGGGGACGCGTCATGGCAACCGGCCACATCCTATGTACCGCTTCTATATTGAACTTGTATGCCCAATTCCACAGACGAACGGACCGGAATCGAGGTGTCCTCACCCGAACCGCGCCCAAGGGGCGGCGCCCCGTTCATTTGAACGAGTCGGTCCGCGAACATCCGTTCGGTTGCCTCAGCAGCATACCGGAATTGCCGGCGCAATGACGTCCGGGATGCGCCGATGCGGAAAATACGGAGGAAATCGCGAGCCCACGGCGGAACCTCACGGGAGAACACCCGTATTATCAGAGTACCAGGCTAACTGTTGTGAGAGGGGGAGGTCTATGAGAGTGACCAAGTTCCCATTGATGAGTCGGTTGCTGGGGCTGGCGCTCAGCCTGACGCTGATCGTCACGCTGGTGACGTTGGGGGCGCTGCCCCGAACCCAGGCGGCGGCCAAAGTGCTCGCCGTCGGCATCACGTTGCCGCTGACCGGCGCGGACGCCGAGGACGCCGAACTGATCAAGGACGGCGCGGTCCTGGCCATCGAAGAAGCGAACGCCAAGGGCGGCGTCGCCGGGTACAAGATCGAGATCATCATCCTCGACAGCGGCACGGCGACGGCGGGGCAGTACGACCCGGCGCAGGCGGCCACGAACACCAAGAAACTGGTCGCGAACGTCGGGGTCGTGGCCAACATCGGCCCGCAGATGAGCGGCGAGGGGAAGGCGATGTCCCAGATCCTGAGCGAGGCGGACATGGCCACGATCACGCCGAGCTCGACCAACCCGGATATCACGGACCCGAAGTTCAAGGATAAGTACCGGCCCCAGGGGAAGCCGGTCTACTTCCGCACGGTCACGACCGACGCGTTCCAGGGGCCGAACATGGCCAACTACTACGCCGACACGCTCAAGGTCCATTCGGTCTACGTGCTGGACGACTCCGGGGCGTACGGTGTGGGCATCGCCAACTCGTTCCAGAAGCGCGCCGAGCAGAAGGGCGTCAAGATCCTGGGCCGGGATCAGCTCAACCCCAAGGAGGCCGACTACACCACGATTTTGACGAAGATCAAGGGGCTCAACCCCGATGCCCTCTACTACGGCGGGGTGGAGCAGGCGGGGACGAAGCTGGCCAAGCAGGCCTACGACGTCATCCCCAAGATGCCCAAGGGCGGCGGCGACGGCATGTACAGCGCCAGCCTGCTGAAGGGCGCGGGCTTCCCGGCGTCCGACGGGTGGTACGCGACGATCGCGTCCCCCCATCTCGTGGAGAGCGCCGAGATCCAGGACTGGGTGAAGCGGTTTGCGAAGCGGTTTGGCAAGCAGCCCGGCGACTACTCGATCACGGCGTATGATGCGGGGCTCGTCATCCTGGACGCGATCAAGAGGGTCGCCGCGAGCGGGAAACCGGTGAACCGGCACACTGTGCGGGACGCCATCCAGAACGGCGCGGTCAGGACGCTCCAGGGCACCGTGTCGTTCGACGAGAACGGGGACATCAAGGATAGGACCGTCAGCGTCTTCCAGATCGTGCACAATACCAGCTACCCCGACGACGACATCATCCACCAGTTCAAGTACATCGGGGTTGCTCCGCAGAACTGAGGGTGCGAGGATCTCGCCGCACGTCTGGTGGAGCGGGCCGGAACGCGGCCCGCTCCACCTGCTGCCTTCCCCCGGCCGGGACCCGGTAAGATGACGCTGCACGACATCGTCCTCCAGCAGATCATCAACGGGTTGAGCCTCGGCGCGATGTACTCGCTGCTCGCGCTGGGGTTCACGATGGTGTACGGCATCATCGAGCTGATCAATTTCGCTCACTTCAACATCTTCATGGTCGGCTCGTTCATTGCGATGTTCGCGCTGCAGTCCCTCGGCCTCCACGGCCAGTCGCGCCTCCTGACCGGGTGGCCGCTGGTGGGGGCGCTGTCCCTGGGGTTCGCCAGCACGATGCTCGCCTCGGGATGCCTCGGCGTGGTGATCGAACGCGTGGCCCTCCGGCCCATGCGGAACGTCAAGGGCACCGCCGCGATGATCACCACGATCGGCGTCTCCTACATCCTCTTCAATATCATCCTCCTCACCACGGGAGCCGGCGCGCAGAACTATCCCAACCCGATGCCGCAGATCAGCTGGCACATCGGCGGCGCGGTCCTGCGGCTGCGCGAGGTGCTCCTGTGGAGCGTCTCGCTCATCCTCATGTCGGTGCTGCATGTCTTCGTCCAGCGTACGAAGATGGGCAAGGCGATGCGGGCGACCGCCCAGGACCAGGAGGCGGCGCGGATGATGGGCGTCGAGGTCGACCAGATCGTCATGCTGACGTTCTTCATCGGATCGGCGCTGGCCGGCGCCGCCGGGCTGATCTTCGGCCTTTATTACAACAACACGAGCTTCCTGATCGGCTACACCGCCGGGCTGCGCGCGTTTACGGCCGCGGTGCTGGGCGGGATCGGCAACATCGTCGGGGCGATGATGGGGGGCCTCATCATCGGCCTGATCGAAGCGCTGGGCGGGCAGTTCCTGCAGGTCCGGTGGACGGACGTGATCATCTTCTCCATCTTGATCGGCGTGCTCGCGCTCAGGCCGACGGGGCTCCTCGGCCTGTCCACCCCGAAAAAGTCGTGACGGCGCGCGATGGCTGACGTCTCGCCGGCTCCCGCCCCAGACCTCGACGCCGCCCCCCCGGCGCGCCGGGCCACCCTGGCCGCGACCCTCCTCGCGCCCATTCGGCGGGTTCCGGAGACCGCGCGCAGGCGTGCCGGGCTGGCGCTCCTGATCGCCGGCGCGCTGCTCTTTCCCTTCATCGTGCGAAACGCCGGAGACATCGACGCGGCGGCCAATGCGCTCGCGTTCGCGATGCTCGCCCTCGGCCTGAACATCGTCGTCGGCTTTGCCGGCCTGCTCGACCTGGGGTACGCGGCCTTCTTTGCCATCGGCGCGTACATCTACGGGATGGTGGGCTCGACCCAGATCACCCCGCCCTGGACCGACGTCTGGCAGCCCCTCCAGTGGCTCGGGCTCGTCAGCCGGGCGCACGTGGAGGGCGGGCCGGATCTCGTGCACCTCCACGTCTCGTTCTGGCTGATGCTGCCGGGCGCCGCGCTGGTCGCGGCCTTCTTCGGCCTCGTCTTCGGGGCTCCCACCCTGCGCCTCAGGGGCGACTATCTGGCAATCGTGACCCTCGGCTTCGGCGAGATCGTCCCCATCGTCGTGCGCAATACCCCCGATTGGACCAACGGTCCGATGGGGCTCAACGGAGTGATCTCCCCGCAGATGTTCGGGTTCCGGTTCGGGGTCACCTCGACGCCGTACTACTACCTCGCCGCGTTCCTGGTCGCGCTGCTGATCTTCGTGAGCTACCGGCTCAAGGAGTCCCGGATCGGCCGGGCGTGGATGGCGATCCGCGAGGACGAGATCGCCGCGGGGGCGATGGGCGTCAACCGGGTGCGGCTCAAGTTGATGGCGTTCGCGATGGGGGCCGCGTTCGCCGGCGCCACCGGGACGTTCTATGTCGCCAAGCTCGGCACCGCGACCCCCGACATGTTCCAGTTTCCGGTGTCGGTGATGGTGCTGGTGATGATCGTGCTCGGCGGCATGGGCAGCGTGCCCGGCGTGGTGCTGGGGGCGCTGGTCCTGCAACTCCTGCAGTCCTGGTTCCTGCAGGACCTCACGCAGTGGGTGCACGCCCTGGGCCGGCTCGTCGGGAGCGCAGGCCTCCAGCAGGTCGAGCTCGTGCAGACGATCGAGCTGATCTTCGGGATCATCCTGGTGCTGATGATGCTGTACCGGCGAGACGGGCTCATCCCCGCCTCGCGCACGACGGCATCGCTCACCCTGACCGAGCAGGCGGCGATGCCCTCGCGCGGCGGCATCGGCGCGTCGTTGAGCGGGATCCGGGACGTCCCGCTGCCGGCGGGAACGCCGATGCTGGAGGTCCGCGGCCTCACGAAGCGGTTCGGCGGGATCACGGCGGTGAAGGACCTCGGCCTCACCCTCCTTCCTCGGACCGTGGTGGGCCTGATCGGGCCCAACGGATCCGGCAAGACGACGTTCTTCAACCTGGTGACGGGCATGGACACCCCCGACGCCGGCCGGGTGTTCCTCATGGGCGAGGACGTCACCGGTCTCCCCTCCCACGCGATCGTCGAGCGGGGGATCGCCCGCACGTTCCAGTCCCTGCGCCTCTTCGCCAATATGACGGTCCTCGAGAACGTCCTCGTGGGGATGCACGCCCGCACCCGGGCGAACGCGGTCGGCGCGGTGCTGCTGCCCCGCTCGGTGCGGGCCGAGGAAAAGGACTCCCGCGAGTGGGCGATGGAGGTGCTCGCGATTTTCGGGAACCGCCTCCTGCCGCGCGTCAACCACCTGGCCAGCAGCCTCTCCTACGCCAACCGCCGGCGGCTGGAGATCGCCCGGGCGGTCGCGTCGCGGCCGAGGCTCCTCCTTCTTGACGAGCCCACCGCCGGCATGAACCCGGCGGAGACCATGGAGCTCGCGGAGCAGATCCAGAGCCTGAACAAGATGGGGCTGACCGTGCTCCTGATCGAGCACAAGCTCAACGTCGTCAACACCATCTCCGATAAGGTGGCGGTGCTGGACTACGGCGAGAAGATCGCCGAAGGCAAAGCGGAGGAGGTTCACCGGAACGAAGATGTCATCCGCGCCTACCTCGGACGGACGGCCGCTGCTCGAATTTAGAGACGTCGACACCTACTACGGCCAACTGCATGTCCTGAAGCGGGTCAACTACGAGATCCGCGCGGGGGAGATCGTCTGCCTCCTCGGCGGGAACGCCTCCGGCAAGTCCACCACAATGAAGACGGTCCTCGGGATCGTGCGGGCGGCCCGGGGGGAGGTGCTCTACCACGGCGAGCCGATCAACGCCGTGCCGACCTCCGCGCGCGTCCGGCGGGGGATCGCCCCGGTGCCGGAGGCCCGGCGGCTGTTCCCCAAGATGACCGTCTACGAAAACCTCGAGATGGGGGCGTTCACCCGTTCCGACCCGGCGGCGATCCAGGAGGACCTGGAGCGCGTCTACACCCTGTTCCCGCGCGTCCGGGAGCGGCGCGGTCAACTCGCCGGGACGCTCTCGGGCGGGGAGCAGCAGATGGTGGCGATCGGACGGGCGCTGATGGCCCGCCCGCGCCTCCTGTGCATGGACGAGCCGTCGATGGGCTTGTCCCCCGCCTTCGTGGAGCAGGTGTTCGAGATCATCCAGGCGATCAACCGCCAAGGCACCACGATCTTCGTCGTCGAGCAGAACGCCAACATGGCGCTCTCAATCGCGACCAGGGGCTACGTCCTGCAAACCGGCCAGGTGGTCCTTTCCGGGACGGCGCAGAGCCTGCGCGAGAACGCGATGATCCGGGAGGCCTACCTCGGCGAAATCAAGACCTGAATCGAGGCCCCACGGCGATCCAATCGGCCGCATCGATCCGTCAGGCCAGGGCCTCCCGAACACTCCGGCGCAGCAGGTCGCCCAGTTCGGCGATCTCGGTGTCCGCGACCGTGAGCGGCGGTCCCACCAGGATCTGGTTCACGGTCGACCCCTCAAGCGACCCGCCCGCGGGGTAGACGAGGAGCCCGTTCCGGAAGGCCGCCTCGACGACCGCCTGGCCGGGGGCTGCGGCGGCGGGGTGGTCCGGCGGGACCGCGAATTCGATCCCCCACATCAGGCCCAGGCCGCGGACCTCCTCAACGCCCCGGTAGGCCCGGAGCGGCTCCAGTTCGCGGCGGAGCGCTTCTCCTTTGCGCCTGGCCGCGGCGACCAGGTCGTGCGTCCGCACATACTCGAGGACCGCGGCGGCCGCGGCGCAGGCGAGCGGGTTGCCCGCGGAGGTGTGGCCGTGGATGAACTGGCCGGAGGCGCTCAGGATCCGCCCGCCGATCCGCTCGTGGGCGATGACGGCGCCGACCGGGACGTACCCCGCCCCCAGTCCCTTGGCGCAGACGATGATGTCGGGGATGACCTTCCAGTGGTCGATCGCGAAATTTTCGCCCGTACGCCCGAAGCCGGTCATCACCTCGTCGGCAATGAAGAGGATGTCGTGCCGATCGCAGATCTCCCGGACGATCGGGAAATACTCGGGTGGGGGGACGACCGCCGCATTGGCCGCGCCCGACACCGGCTCGGCGATGAACGCCGCGACCGTGTCCGCGCCTTCCCGGCGAATGGCCTCCTCCAGGGCGGTGGCGCACTCGATCCGGCACCGGCCGTAGACGAGACCGAACGGGCAGCGGCGGCAGTGGACCTCCGGAATCTGCGGAAACGGCAGGAGCAGGGGGATGTAGGGTCCGCGGCGGGCCGCGAATCCCGACAGCGACAGCGCCCCCAGCGTGGCCCCGTGATAGCTCGCCCGTTTGCTGATGATCTTGTACTTGCCCGGCCGGCCCGCGTCGACCCAGTACTGCCGCGCCAGTTTGATGGCCGTCTCGGTCGCCTCGCTGCCCCCGGACACGAAGAAGACCCGGGTATGTCCGGCCGGCGCGAAGGCGATCGCGAGGTCGGCGGCGCGCTCCTGGGCATCGGTGCCAAAGGTAGAGCCGTGAGCGAACGTGATGCGGTGGAGCTGCGCCTCGATGGCAGCGAGGATCTCGGGCACGCCGTGGCCGAGATTGGCGGCGAGCGGCCCGGACGATCCGTCGAGGTACCGGCGTCCGTCGGCGTCATAGATGTAGACTCCGGCCGCGCGGTCGGCCCGCACGCGGCCCGCGGCGCCGGCGCGGTAGAGGACGTGGCTGGCCGGCGTGCCGGTTTCGTCCATGCGGTCCTCCTCAAAAGGGCGAAAGAGTCTTCGTTCCGGTCCGCCGATCCCCTGCGCAGTTGCCCCATGCCCGGGCCCACCCGGCGGGGAGAGGACTGGGCGGGCCGGGCGGACAATACTAGTGGAAGGGAGGTGCGGGAACAGCCTTATCTTACATGGGAGATAAGGCTTTTTTCGCGCCCGGAAAGGCCGATCGAAGCGTGGAGTAGGACAAAGGTAAGGCCAATCGAAGCGTAGAGTGCCCCCTGCGGGGGCTCCAAACCGGAGTGGGGGAAACGGCGAGCAGAGGTTGGGGCAAAGGTAGGTGCGTATGGGTGGAGGGCGGGAGGTCACCGACGAGATCCGGCGCCGGGTCAATATTTTAGATGTCGTGTCCGCGCACGTCACCCTGCGCCGGGCCGGCCGCAACTACAAGGGCCTCTGCCCTTTCCACTCGGAGAAGACCCCTTCGTTCACCGTCGATCCGGAGCGCGGCTTCTTCTACTGCTTCGGCTGTCATGCCGGCGGGGACGTCTTCGACTTCATCATGCGCACCGGGGCGCTCACGTTCGGGGAGGCCCGGCAGGAACTGGCCGAGCGGGCCGGTGTCCGGCTGGAACAGTCGCCGCGCGATGAGCAGGCGTCCGGCGAACGGGAGCGGCTGCTCCGGGTGGTGGCGGAGGCGGCCGCATTCTTTCAGACGCAGCTTCGGGGACCTGCCGGGGAAGGTGCGCGCCGCTACCTGGTTGCGCGCCGGGTCGATCCGGCGATCCAGGAAACCTTCCGGCTCGGGTTCGCCCCGCCGGGCTGGGACAACCTGATCCGGGCGCTCCACCCCCGGGGGTTCGCCGCCGCCGCCCTCGAGCAGGCGGGCCTGGCCGTGGCGCGTCCGGCGGGTGGGGGGCATTACGACGCGCTCCGGGATCGGCTGATCTTTCCGATCCACGATCTGCAGGGGAGGCCGGTCGCGTTTGGGGGCCGCGTCCTCGACGACGGCACCCCGAAGTACCTGAACACCCGCGAGACCCTGCTCTTCACCAAGGGGAAGACGCTGTACGCGCTGGGGGAAGCCCGGGAGACGATCCGGGAAACAGGAGAGGCCGTCGTGGTCGAGGGCTATATGGACGCGCTGGCCTGCCACCAGTACGGGATCCGCCATGCGGTCGCGTCCCTCGGGACGTCGCTGACGCTCGACCAGGTGCTCTTGCTCAAGCGCTTTGCGTCCAGGGCGGTGCTTGTCTACGATGCCGATGCGGCCGGGGTCGGTGCTGCGGAGCGGGGGCTCGATGTGTTCGACCAGGCAGAACTGCCGGTCCGGGTGGCGGTCCTCCCAGGGGAGCTCCTCCGCCGCGACGGCCCCGAGGCGTTCCGGGGGATCTGCCGGGGTGCCCTCCCGATCTTCGACTACAAGCTGGCGCTGGCCTCGCGTCGGTTCGACGGCAAGACAGTGGAAGGAAAGGTAGGAATTGTTAACGAAATTGGGCAGTTAATCAATATGGTGTCGAATCCCGTGCGCCAGGGGGAGTATGTCCGCCTCCTTGCGGATCACCTCGGCGTTCGGGAGGATGCCATCCGGGCTCAGTTGCGCCGAATCGGCGGGGTGCGGCCGGAAGGCGGCGGGGCTCGCCCGCAGGCGGAGGCTCAGCCGGCCTCCGACGCGAGCGGCCGGGCCGTGACGGAGCGGGAACTGCTCCACCTGCTGGTGGTGGAGCCGGAAGCTGGGGAGTCCCTCCGGGGTCAGATCGCCCCGGAGATGTTTATCGGTGCGGCGCACCGCGAACTGGCGGCGGCGCTGCTGGCGGAAGAGGCCGCCGGCGCCGGCGAGCCCGGGCGCCTGCGCGAGCGGCTACGGAGTGAGGCGGCGATCTCTCTCCTGAGCCGATTTTTGATTGCTGAGCCCCCCGCGGGGGACCGGCGGCGGGCCGCGGAAGACTGCGCTCAGCGGCTCCGGAAGTTCCGGCTGCAGGAGCAGGTCGATGCGCTGCGCGGTGCCGTCGAGCAGGCCGAGCGCGCCGGGGACGGAGCGCGCCTCGGGACACTGACGGCTGAGCTGCAGGAAGCATACAGGGAGTTGAAGGGCAGTGCCCAAGCCACGTAAAGCACAAGCGATATCAGGGTCGAATTCGGCGGCCCCGCCGAGGAAGAAGGCGGACGCAGAGAAGGTGCTGAGCACCCTCTCGGCCGAACTGCGCGCGCTCGTCGAGTTGGGGCGCAAGCGCGGATACGTCACGTACGACGAGATCCAGGAGACGGTCCCCGAGGTTGAGCACAACCTCGACGAGTATGACCGCATCTACGGGATGCTGGTCGACCTCGAGATCAAGGTCGTCGACGATCCCAAGGAGGCCGAGAAGCGCTCGGACGACGAGGAAGAGCCCGAGGCGGCCCTCGAGCCGCTGGAAGGGGTCAGCATCGACGACCCCGTCCGGATGTACCTCAAGGAGATCGGCAAGGTTCCCCTGCTCAACTCGGCCGATGAGATCAAGCTGGCCAAGCGGATGGAGCGGGGGGACGAGGAGGCGAAGCGCCGGCTCATCGAGGCCAACCTCCGCCTGGTCGTGAGCATCGCCAAGAAGTACGTGGGCCGCGGCATGCTGTTCCTGGACCTCATCCAGGAAGGCAACCTCGGGCTGATCCGCGCCGTCGAGAAGTTCGACTGGCGCAAGGGCTACAAGTTCAGCACCTACGCCACCTGGTGGATCCGCCAGGCGATCACCCGGGCCCTCGCCGACCAGGCGCGGACGATCCGCATCCCCGTCCACATGGTCGAGACGATCAACAAGCTGATCCGGATCTCGCGGCAGCTGCTCCAGGAGCTCGGCCGGGAGCCGACCCCGGAGGAGATCGGCCAGATCATGAAGATGCCGACGGAGCGGGTGCGGGAGATCATCAAGATCGCCCAGGAACCGATCTCGCTGGAGACGCCGATCGGCGAAGAGGAGGACAGCCACCTCGGCGACTTCATCGAGGATCAGGACGCCCTCGCGCCGGCGGAAGCGGCCTCGTTCACGATGCTGAAGGAGCAGCTGGAGGGGGTCCTCGATACCCTGACGCCGCGCGAGCGGAAGGTGCTCAAGCTGCGCTTCGGGCTCGACGACGGCCGCCCGCGCACCCTGGAAGAGGTGGGCCAGGAGTTCGGCGTCACCCGCGAACGCATCCGCCAGATCGAGGCGAAGGCCCTCCGCAAGCTCCGTCATCCCAGCCGGAGCAAGCGGCTCAAGGACTTCATCGAGTAGGACCTGAGGGCAGACACCCGCCCGCAAAGAGCCTCCGGTCCCGATTCTCCCCCATCTTGCCGCGCCCCACGGCGGCCCGGCCGATCCACCCGGTCCCAGCGCCCGTCTCCCCGAACGGATGAGTTCGGCCTCGAACGTCAGGACAAAACCCACAGAACGGACGAGCCCGGCCGGTCTCGACAGCGGGCATCTCTGATTCAGGGGATGACGCCGTAGGGCCCGAGACTCCCGGTCTCGCGCCTGTGGCGCGACCCCGGGGGATGCAGATCATAATACCGAAGGGGCAGGTGCTCCGATGCGGCTGATGGCGGATGCGGCCAGGGGGGAACGCGGGGCCGTGATGCTATTCGTCCTTATGGCGGTCCTGCTGGTCGGGGCGGTCACGATCTCCGTCATGCGGGTCATCAGCAGCGATGCGGGCGGCGGGATGGAATCGCTGGAGGCCGATCAGGTGTTCAACATCGCCCAGGCCGGCGTGCACTATGCGATCGGCAAGTTGAGCCTCTCCACGGGCAGCACGTACGCGGGGGAAACGCGCGCCATTACCACTGGCTCCACGAAGCTCGGCACCGCCACGATCACCGTGAACTGCGTCGATACCACGTCCGTCAACAACTGGACCCCTCCGTGCTCATCGTCCGCATACCCAGGGAACCGGCGGATCATCTCCACGGGCTCGCTGCCCGTCAGCGGTCCCTCCCGCACGATCGTCGCGGTCGTCCAGGGAACGTCCCCGGCGAGCGGCGTCTGGCCGTACGCGTTCTGTGCCACGTCGTCGGTGACCGACACCACGAATGACCCCGGAACCGATGCAGCCGTCATCTCAGCCGACATTGCCTCCAACGGTTCGATCAACATGACGCCCGCGGTGGGATCGGGAACGACGGTCTCCATCACCGCAGGAGCCACGTGGACGGGAAAGATATCGGCGGGCACGACCGCCTCCTGCGGCACCGGTTGTTCGGCCGCCGGCGGGGTGCTCGCGAATCAGGGCACGGGCCAGTGCAAAGCCCCGACGCTCCCGACCTTCACCGCGGGGGCCACGAACGTGACCGTGGCCGCCGGGACGACGTACACGATCCCTCAAACCGGGGGCAACTATGGTGCGGTCAGCCTGACGACGAATAACGGGAGCGGCGCGACGCCGTGCCAAGCCAACAAATTCACCACGCTGGCGATCCAGACCGACCCTCTAAATTCCTCGGCCGTTACCACGGTGAATATGAATACGCTCTACATGGACTCGTGCACCCGGCTGCAGATCCTCGGCGTGGGGCAGGTCAATCTGCTGCTCGACGATCCGCATGCCGAGGCCCTGCATACCGTCGGCCACATGTCCGGGGGCGCCCAGCCGACGCATTTTGGCGTGGGCCCCGCCGACACGTATAGCACCCCTCAGCCGATCGCCGCCAGCCGGCTGACCGTGTACATCAACTCGGACGGCGCGTCGGGCACCGATTGCGATACAGTCCCCGGCGTCTCCGGGTGCGCCGGCTTTCTCATGCACGCCACCGGTGGCGCCACCTTCGTCGCGCCGAACGGGACGTTCCAAGTTGACGATGACGCTTCCACGTGTGCCTTGGGGTCGGGTTGCAGCAGCGGGGATCAGGGAGCCATTTTTGCCAAGGACCTTCTCCTGTCCGATAAAGTCAACTGGAACTCTGACATGTCGGGCGCCTCAGTCATCGGCACTCCGACGTACAGCAACTTCACCCAACTGCTCTCCTGGAAGGACCAGTAGGACCTCAAGGGAAACCTCCGCGGGAGTTCGGAAAGCCTCGTCCCAATCCTCCCTCGATCTTGCCCTTCCCCTTGTGTTCTCCGCCCGCCGCGCATGGCGTGACCCCGGCGAGATCCGCCAAAGGGATGAAATCGACCCCAAGCGGATGAGGCCGAAATCACAGAACGAACGGGTCCGGCTTTGTGCAAAGACGGGCATTTTCAATACTGAAGGATGGTGTCGGAGGCGGGACATCCGGCCGCGCGCTTCTCTGCCGGCCTGGAGGTTCCGCCGTGGCGCCGGAGGGGCGGGGCGGTCATCGTGATAGGGCATGCAGCGGCGGCGATGATGAGGGGGCGCACGCGGGCCGAAGACGGGTTCTCGATGATCGAACTCGCCGTCGCGCTTGGGTTGGCGGGGATCATCATTACCGGGGCCATGTTCAACATGCGCGGCGCGCTGAACCGTGAATCGCTCGACGGATGGGCGCGGTCGGCGACGATGGACATCGCGGCGGCCCAACAGTCGGCCATCACCGAGCGGGCGACCGCCAACATCACACTGACGAGCACGTCCTATACGCTCGCGGTCGGCAGCCAGACGCTCAAGGTGGGTAGGATGCCGACAGATATCACGATCACCACCACATGCGCCTCAAGCGTCTGCTCGTACGACAAGCACGGGGTGCCGTCGTCTGCGGGCACGATCACGCTGACGAGCGCGTCCACCGGGGCCAGCAACGTGATCACGATTCAGTCGAACACGGGGAGCGTGACATACCAATGATGCGTCCCGAGCGCCTGCGGCGGTGCCCGCCCGGCCAGCGCGGGTTCACGATCATCGAGACGGTCATGTCGACGGCTCTGCTGGGTGTCCTCGTGCTCTCGGCGCTGGGTGGGCTCCTGTTCGGGATAACGCAGGCCCGCGGCGGCCAGAACCGGGCACAGGCCGCTACCTGGGCGGAGGCAGAGATGAGCTATCTGCTGCTTCAGGGATACGCGGGCCTCTCTGCCCAGACCTACACACTCACGCAGACGACCGGGTACCACAATTTTGGGAACCTCGCGGAGCCCACACTCCCGGCGGGCATCGACCACGCCGTCGTCGCCATCTCGGCGGTCACCGGGGTGTCGGTGTGGCAGGTGACCATCACCCTGTACCAGATCCCGTCGACCGTCTATACCACGATCAGCACGTATGTCTCGAACTTTACCAAGTGTGCGGGGTGCTGAGGGAGACCGTTTCCTGCGACAACGTACGGCTGAGCCCACACAGGACGACTTGAGGAGGAGTACCGGATGAATCGTTGCGATGGCCTGCGCCCGACCCGGATGCTGCGCCGTGACCACAACCAGCGGGGCCTGACGGTGGTCGAGATCCTGGTGTCGACCGCGCTCATGGCGGTCATCGCCGGCGCCATCGCCATCCTGATGGGGGCGGCCGTGCAGAGCAAGATGATCTCCGCCAGCTGGTCGGCCGATACGCAGTCGGCCCGGATCACGCTGGCCTGGATGGCCGAGCGGCTGGGGCAGGCCGGCTTCAACGTCAGCCCGCTTGAGTCCTCCCCGTACAACCAGGTGGCCTACCAGCCCCGCTGCAAAGACAGGGTGGTCGCTCAGGATCCCATCCTGCTTCCCACGGCGAACAGCGTGTACATCAGCGGCGAGATTCCCTATGTCACCGGATCGATCCCCGGGAGCCACGTGGTGACCATCGGGTATTATCTGGCGACCGATGCCGGAACCGGGAACCAGGTGATCATGGAATACAACCAGACATGCGTGGGGGCCACGAGCGTCGCCGCGAACTCGACGCGGCTCTCGAATCCGAAGGTTAATGTGACGAACCTGACGTTCAACTACTACGACGGGAGTGGGAATGTCCTGACCCCTCCCTTCACCACCAGCTCCCCTCCGCCGCCGGCGGGGACCATTCGCACAATCCAGATCATCAGCATTTCGCTGACCGTGAAAAGCACCGAGGGGAAGTACGGGAAGCAGACGGAGGTCTACCTCAATCGCTACGTGAGGCTGTGGGAGCCCGAACCCTACGCCAACAGCGCGGCAAACAACAAATGGATCGACTTCAATGAGAACTACTAGAGGAAGCGCGCTCAAGGACTTCGTCCACGACCGGGGGTCCGGCCCGCATGACGCCGGAAGGCGGGGGCGGCGATGGGCGAGCGCGGCCGGGGGGGAGCGCGGAGCCGTGATGATGTTTGTCCTCATGGCGATGATCCTCGTCGCGGCGATCACGGTCAGCGTCATGCGGGTCATCGGCAGCGATGTGGGCGGAGGGGTGGAAGAGCTGGAGGCGGACCAGGTCTTCAACATCGCCCAGGCAGGCGTGCACTATGCGATCGGCAAGCTGCAGCTCTCCGGGGCGAGCACCTACGCGGGGGAAACGCGCGCCATTACCACCGGCTCCACGACGCTCGGCACCGCCACGATCATCGTGAACTGCGTCGATACCACGTCCGTCAACAACTGGAGCCCTCCGTGTTCATCGTCCGCATTCCCAGCGGACCGGCGGATCATCTCCACGGGATCGCTGCCCGTCAGCGGCCCCAGCCGGACGATCGTCGCGGTCGTCCAGGGCTCGGGAGGGGGGGGCGGATATGGGCTGTGCTCCCTGGCGGGGGTTTCGGCCGCCCCATCGGGCGGGGATACCATTAGCCTGTATTCTGACATTGCCGCCAACGGTGCCGTGACCCTGAGCGGGCCGGTCAGCACCGTTGGCGGCCAGGGCTACACAGGAAAGGTCACGTCGAATTCGGCCGTCTCCTGCACTTTGGGGTGCTCGATCGCAGGCGGCTCCACCCAGAACGTATCCGGAACGCTCTGCCCCACTCCTACGATGCCGGCTTTCCCTTCGGGGGGCGGTCCCTTGTCCGTTCTGTCCGGCACCGTTACCACGATCCCTGCAGGAGGGGGGAACTACGGTGCTGTCACCCTGGCCGATGGCAAGTGCCCCGCGGCGCCCTGGTACACCGATCTTGTGATCACCGCCGGGGCGGCCGGCACAACCACAAGCGTGAAGATGGACACGCTCACCATGGGCAAGTGCGGGCGTTTGATCATTAACGGCGCCGGGAACGTCAATTTATTCATCGCCGCCGCGTCCGGCCAGAGCATCACCTTGAACGGGTCACACGCGACCAGTAACAACTGGAGGGACCATTTTGGCGCGACCCCCTCGGATACCGCGGCGGCACCCAGCCTGGTCCCTGCCAGTCAGCTGACTGTGTACGTGAAATCGAATAGCGCCACTGCGGCGTACTTCACGAACGTGGCCGAGGGGGGCACCTTCATCGTGCCGAATGGCGGGGTGACACTTGATGATAACCAGCCCCAGGGAGGATCGGCCTTTGTGGCCAAGGGAATAACGTTCAGCGCCAATACCATCTTCACCTCCGACACAAGCGGCCTCGCGGGAGTGTACGGGTACAGCAACTTCCAGCAGTTGATGTCCTGGAAAGACCAGTAGGGTCACGCCACCCGGGTAGAGCAGGCGCCGGCGCCAGTGTGGCGCGACACGTGCATGTGATGTTCGCCGCGGGATCGACCCCCTTTGTGCTCCCATCGCCCGAGTGCGCCCGAAGGCCCGCGAACGGCGGCCGGCGAACCTGGGGTGAGAAGGGGGTGGGGGCCTCAATGGACACGGTTCGGTTTCGGGCGGAGCCACTGCAGGCACTGGGGGTGCGGATCCTCGAGGCCGCCGGCGCGCCTGCGGAGACCGCGCGGATCGTGGCGTCGGCCCTCGTCGAGGCCAACCTCAGGGGGCACGACTCGCACGGCGTGCTGCGGATCCCCCAGTACGTCGACCGGGTCCGCACAGGCCAGATCCGCCCGGCCGCCCAGCCGCGGATCCAGGCAGAGCGGGGGCCGACCGCGCTGGTGAGCGGTGAGTGGGGGTTCGGGCAGCCCGCCGGCGTCGCCGCCACCGACGAGGTCGTGCGGCGCGCCCGGGACTACGGCGTTTCAGCGGTCGGGGTGGTTCGGTGCAACCATCTCGGGCGCGTGGGCGCGTATGTCGAGCGCGCGGCGGCAGAGGACTGCGCGGCCATGGTGTGGGTGGGCGGGCTGGGGCACCGGCCTGCGGTCCCGCACGGCGGAAGCCGCGCGGCGTTGGGGACCAATCCCATCGCGGCCGGATTCCCGGTTGAGGGTGAGCACCCGGTCGTCCTCGACTACGCCACGACGGCCATCGCCGTCGGGAAGATCATGGTCGCCCGCGATGCCGGCACGCCCCTGCCTCCCGGCATCATGCTCGACCGGGACGGCAGGGCGAGCACGGACCCGGCTGAGTTCTTCAACGAGGGCGCGCTCCTGCCGTTTGGCGGGCACAAGGGCTACGCCCTGTCGGTGATGGCCGAGCTGTTTGGGCAGGCGCTCACGGGAGCCGATCAGCACGAGGGGGCGGGGACCGCGGAAGCCGTGTTTCGGCGCTCCGGGGCGCTGCTCTTCGCGATTCACGTCGGCGCCTTTCGCCCTGCGCAGGAGGCCAAGGCGGTGGCGCGGGGGCTCGTCACCCGTCTTCGCGCGGTTCCGCCCGCCCACGGCGTCGAGTGCGTGCTCACCCCCGGCGAGCCGGAGGCGAGGACGCGGCGGCAGCGGGCGTCTGCGGGGATCGAGATCGCGGAGAGCACATGGCGGGCGATCGTGACGGCGGCCGAGTCCGTCGGGCTCGCGTCCACGGAGCTCCCGGAGCCCGCCGCCTGAGGGGCTGCGGGCGAGAGCCCGTCGCCCGGCGGGATCCGCCCGCGGGGTGGAGATCGGGCGCGCGCTTCGCCGCGGCGCCGCCATGAGCGGGATTCCCCAGGTCGCGCCCGCGGCCCGCCGCGCGGCCCTCGGGTTGATCGCCGCGGCGCAGATCGGCGCCATGAGCACGTGGTTCAGCGCGGCCGCGGTCGCGACGGCGCTGGCCCGCGACTGGCATCTCGCTCCCGCCACGGTGGCCCTGCTGACGGTCGCGGTGCAGGTCGGCTTCGTTGCCGGCGCGCTGGCGTCCGCGGTGAGCGGGATCGCCGACGTCCTCCCCGCGCGCGCCGTGTTCGTGGCCAGCGCGCTGGTCGCGGCCGGCGTGAACGGTTTGCTGATCGGCACGGGCGGAGACCTCCGCCTGGCCCTCCCGCTGCGGTTTCTCCTGGGCGTCTTCCTCGCCGGCGTCTATCCCACCGGCATGAAATTGATGACCGGCTGGTTTCTCCAAGATCGGGGACTGGCCATCGGGATCCTGGTGGGCGCGCTCACGCTCGGCGCGGCATTCCCCCACCTCGTGGCCGGGATCGGCCTGGCCGGACTGTTCTCCTGGCCGCGCGTGATCGCGGCGACGAGCCTGGGGGCGGTGGCCTCGGCCGCGATCGTCGCGTGGTTCGTGCGAGACGGCCCTTATCAGGCTCTCTCCACACGCCTCGATCTGGGCTGGGCCCTGCGGTCCCTGCGGGATCCCGCCCTGCGGCTGGCCAACCTGGGTTATTTCGGGCACATGTGGGAACTATACGCAATGTGGACGTGGATCCCGGTCTTTCTCCTGGCGAGCGTTCAGGCGTCTGGCGCCGCGGGCGGTGAAGCGGCCGGCCGGTGGGCGAGCCTCTGGGCCGCCGCCGTGATCGGCGCCGGCGCCCTCGGCTGCGTCGCCGCAGGACTGCTGGCGGATCGCATCGGGCGGACGGTGATCACGGCCGCCGCGATGGCGATCAGCGGCAGTTGCGCCGTGGCGACCGGGCTGCTGTTCGGGAAATCCCCGGCGCTCGTGGTGGCCGTGGCGACCGCCTGGGGGATCAGCGTCATCGCGGACTCGGCTCAATTTTCGGCGGCGATCAGCGAGCTCGCGGAGCCGGACCGGGTTGGGAGCGCCCTGGCGCTCCAGACCGCCGTGGGCTTCCTGCTGACGGCGATCAGCATCCAGCTCGTGCCTGTGTTAGTCAGCGGCGCGCACTGGTCCCAGGCCTTCGGTGTGCTTGCCGTGGGGCCCGCGCTGGGGACGGTGGCCATGGTCCGGCTGCGCGCGCGGCCGGAAGCGGTGCGGCTCGCGGGCGGCCGCCGGTGATCAGCGAGCAGGCCAGGGAGCCTGGGCGAAGGCGTAGAAGCAAGGGACGCGGAGCGTAAGGGACAATCCGCCGGAAGGGAGTTCATTGTGCAATCGGACGTGAAGGATATAAAGCTCGTGGCGCAAGGGTGGCAGCGCATCCTCTGGGCCGACGGGGAGATGCCCGTGCTCCGGCTCATTCGTGAACGTTTTGCCCGCGAACGTCCGCTCGCCGGGCTGCGGGTCGCCGCCTGCCTCCACGTCACCACCGAGACGGCGAACCTGATGCGCACGCTGCAGGAGGGCGGCGCGTCCCTCGCCCTCTGCGCCAGCAACCCGCTCTCCACGCAGGACGACGTCGCCGCCGCGCTGGTCGAGCACATTCATCTGCCGGTGTTCGCGCGCCGGGGAGAGGATCGGGCGACCTACTACCGGCACATCGACCAGGCGCTCGATACCCACCCGAACGTGACGATGGACGACGGCGCGGACCTGGTGTCCGTCCTCCACAGCAAGCGGACGGACCTGTTGGGGGATGTGGTCGCGGGGACCGAGGAGACCACGACGGGGGTGATCCGGCTGCGTAGCATGGCCCGCGCCGGCGCGCTGCGCTATCCGATCGTGGCCGTCAACGACGCCAATACCAAGCATCTCTTCGACAACCGGTACGGGACGGGACAGTCCACGCTCGACGGCCTGATCCGGGCGACCAATTTGCTCATCGCCGGCCGAACTGTCACCGTGGCGGGGTACGGGAACTGCGGGCGCGGGTTGGCGATGCGCGCGAATGGGATGGGCGCGCAGGTGGTGGTCACCGAGGTGGATCCCCTCCGGGCCCTCGAGGCGCACATGGACGGCTACCGGGTCATGCCGATGCCGGAGGCCGTGCGGATCTCGGACGTGCTCCTGACGGTCACGGGGAACACCGCGGTCATCCGGCGGGAGCATTTCGAGATCATGAAGGACCGCGCCATCGTGGGAAACTCGGGGCACTTCAATGTCGAGATCGATCTCCCGGCGCTGGCCGACCTTGCCGTGGAGCGGCGGCCCGTCCGGGAGCACGTGGAGGAATTTCGATTGCCGGACGGCCGCCGGATCTACGTGCTGGCGGACGGGCGGCTCCTCAATCTCGCCGCCGCGGAGGGGCATCCCGCCGCGGTCATGGACATGAGCTTTGCCAACCAGGCGCTGTCCCTCGAGTACCTGGCCCGCCGCGGCAGGTCGCTGGCCCCGGACGTCTACACGGTCCCTCCCGAGATCGACCAGCAGGTGGCGGCCCTCAAGCTCAGCGCCGAAGGCGTACGGATTGATACCTTGACCGAGCAGCAGACGCAGTATCTCAGATCCTGGCAGGAGGGCACGTAGCGCCCACGGGCCTTGGGCACCGATGAACGCCAGCGCTCGGCCGGTCCCCGCCACGGGAGGAGGGGCGATCGCAGTGGTCGCCATCGGCGGAAACTCCCTGGTCCGGAACGGCCGTCTGGATGTGGAGGGCCAGCAGGCCGCGCTGCGTGAGACGGCCGCGCACGTGGCCGGGTTTGTGACCGGCGGCTGGGGGATTGTGCTGACCCACGGGAACGGCCCGCAGGTGGGGCTCAACCTGCTGCGCAACGAACTGGCCGGTCAAGCGGTGCCGCCCGCTCCACTCGACGTCCTCGGGGCCGAGACGCAGGGGGCGATCGGGTACCTGATCCAGCAGGCCTTCGCCGAGGAATTCCGCCGCCGCGGAATCGGCAAGGCGGTCGTCGCCATCGTGACCCGAGTGGTGGTCGACGGCCACGATCCCGCGCTGGATCATCCGACGAAGTTTGTCGGCCTGGGGTATCCGGCGGCGGAAGCGCAGCGGCTGGCGCGGGAGCGGGGATGGAACGTCGCCGAGGATGCGGGGTCGTGGCGGCGGGTGGTGCCGTCGCCCCAGCCGCTGGGGATCGTGGAACTTCGCGCGATCCGCGCTCTGGTCCACCGCGGGTTCGTCGTGGTCGCGGCCGGCGGGGGCGGGATCCCCGTGACGCGCGGCGCGGACGGATCCCTCCGCGGGGTGGAGGCGGTCGTCGACAAGGACCTCGTCGCCAGCCTCCTGGCGCGGGATCTCGGCGCGGAGCGGCTGGTCATCTCGACCTCGGTCCCCAAGGTCGCGCTCAATTACGGCACGCCGCAGCAGCGCGATCTCGATCTGCTGACGGTGGAAGAGGCGAGGCGGTACCTGGACGCCGGGCAGTTTCCTCCCGGCAGCATGGGGCCCAAGATCCGGGCCGCCGTCGAGTTTCTCGAGCACGGAGGCCGGGACGTCATCATCACGTCGCCGGAGTGGCTGGGCCGGGCCATGGACGGCCGGGCAGGCACCCGGATCGTCGGCCGGACCGAACCGCGGTAGGGAGGGAGCGTCGTGGATCAGGCACCGCAGAAGCCGATCGAAGCGAGGAGTGGTCCAAAGGTCACCGGTGAGTTGCGACTGGCCGATCGGATGGGCGTCCTCGGCACGGAGACCGCGTTTGAGGTGCTCGCCCGGGCGAAGGCCCTCGAGGCCGCCGGGCACTCGATTATCCATCTGGAAATCGGCGAACCCGACTTCGACACCCCGGAGCACATCAAGGAGGCCGCGGTCCGGGCGCTGCGCGACGGGTACACCCATTACACGCCCGCCGCCGGGCTGCTCGAGGCGCGCGAGGCCATCGCCGAGCACGTGGGCGCCCTGCGGGGGATCACCGTGGCGCCGGATGAAGTCGTCATCACTCCCGGCGCCAAGCCCGTCATGTTCTTCCTGGTGCTGGCCCTGCTGAATCCAGGCGACGAGGTGATCTACCCCGACCCGGGCTTTCCGATTTACGAATCGGTGGCGCGGTTTGTGGGAGCCCGTCCCGTCCCCTGGGTGCTGCGCGAGGAGCGGCAGTTTCGGGCCGACCCAGAAGAGCTGCGCGCGCTCCTCACCCCGCGCACGAAGCTGATCATCCTGAACTCCCCGCACAATCCCGCCGCCAGCGTCCTGTCACGCCGCGACGTGGAGGCGGTGGCCGAGATCGTGCGGGGCCGGCCGGTCACCGTCCTCGCGGATGAGATCTACGGACGGATCCTCTATGACGGGACGTTTGCCAGTCTGGCCAGCATTCCCGAGGCGCGGGCGCAGACGGTGATCCTGGACGGCTTCAGCAAGACCTACGCGATGACCGGGTGGCGTCTCGGGTACGGCGTGATGCAGGCCGGTCTCGCCGCGCGCATCACGCAGCTGATGGTGAACTCCAACTCCTGCACCGCGGCGTTCACGCAGATGGCCGGAATCGCCGCCCTGCGGGGTCCCCAGGACGGCGTCGCGCGGATGGTCGCGGAGTTCCGCCGCCGCCGCGACGTCATCGTCACCGGGCTCAACGCGCTGCCGGGCGTGACGTGCCTGCGGCCCCCGGGCGCATTCTACGCGTTCCCGAACATCCGCAAGATCGACCCGGATGCCGGGCGCTTACAAGATTACCTTCTCCGCGAGGCGGGCGTGGCCGTGCTCGCCGGAACCGCCTTCGGGGCCCACGGGCAGGGATACCTGCGCCTGAGTTACGCCAACTCGATCGAGGCGATCACCGAGGCCCTCCGCCGGATGACCCAGGCGATCGCCCGCTACGCGCCTCAGGCCAAAGCGTAGCGGCTCAAGGCCCGGCCAAGACGTCGGGCGTTCGCGCCGGCGCTTCTCCGCCGTCCGAGGGCGCGGCGGCGGCCGGGACGTAGACGTAGGCATCGAGGGTGCGGCCCTCGATCGTGTCGACCCCGACGACGATCCGCCGGTAGCGGTCTCCTTCGTAGGCGTCCAGGATCTGGAGCGCGCGCGCGTCGATGCCGTCGAGCACTTTGCCGGCCACGCGGGCGCCGTCTTCGGGGTAGATCACCGGATACCCGATCGAGGGATCACATGCGCGACGGTAGCCGTTGAGAACCGCCGGGCGCCCAAACAGTCGGTGGCCCAGGAGCCCCTGGACCACCGCGTCGTCTTTCAACGTCCCGTAGACGAAGAGTCGGGAAACCGTCACACCGCCCTGGCCCGCTGGCTCAGCCACTTGCGGATGGCCTCGTGCGCCGCTTCCCACCCCTGGCGAAACGCTTCCTGCGCGACCGACGCGCTCTCTTCGCGCCCGCCGTGGCGCGGCGAGCCGGCGACCAGGCGGGTCTCCACCGTGGCGGCGAGGTCTTCGACCCGCATCCGCTCCAACGCCGTGCGGAGCTCTTCCGGCGCGATGCTGCGGCCGATCTCGACCGGAAGATGCTCGAGGCGGTGGATGAGCTCGAGGTGGCGCTGGACCGACTTCGCCTCGAGCGCGTCCACGGCGTCCTGGGTCGATTCGATGCGCCCCTTCGCGGGCCGCTCCCGGTACCCTTCGATGAAGTAGGCGGGCGATTGATTGAGCGCCTCGCACAGCCGCATGAACGTCTCGAACTTTGGCAGGGCCTTGCCGCGTTCCCAGTCCCCCACCGCGACGCCGCTGCGGAGCCCGAGGCGCTTGGCCAGTTGCGCCTGGCTGATGCCCGCGGCCTGCCGGGCTTCATGAACCCGGCCGCCGAAGGCGCGCCGCAACTCGACTACCGGACGCTGTTCCATGTCCTCATTTTAGGTGACGTCCTCGCAAAGTGCAATCCCGCGACAGCCTCGGGCGCGACTCCCGGCCGTTCATCAGAACAACCGCTCCTGCACGCGCGGTCGTTGAATCTGGCGGACCGCTTTGCGCGCGGCATCGAAGGTCAGGCCATCCGACGTCATCAGCCTGTGAATCACCTTGCCGTCGTGGCCCGGGCGGAACCGGGCGCCCCGGGTGATCGTCGGCTCGCCGCATCCGCAGAGGCACGGCTCGCCCCGTCCATCGATGCGCATCGCCGACGAGTGCCGGCGGAGCCAGCGTTGAAGCTCCGCTTCTTCCACGCGCCAGGCGCGGCCGACCCGGACGGCCGGGAGCGCGCCGCGCTGCAGCAGCCGGCGGATTGCCGCCGGCGAGACGCGCAGCAGCGCGGCGACTTCCTGGGGGGTGAGAAACCGCCTGGTCATCGTCGCTCTGTTTGGCGGCCGGCGCGGCGTCGTCCTCGTCAGTGCGACGAGCTCTTTTGCTGGTAGTCGCGCACCAATCTCGGATTCCGGTCGGCCGCCGTCAGGAGCTCGTCGCGAGTGGCCTGCGGGAGCCTGGTGGTGGCCTCCCGGATCGCGGCGACATATTGCTCGTGCGATTGGAACGTGGTTTCCGCCAGGCCGGTGGCGACCACTCCGGCGCCGCCGAACTGATCTCCGCTGCCGGTGAGTGCAAACGACAGGCGCGCCCCGAGGTACGTCCCGAAGAAGAGGAGCGTGGTCTGCTTGCCGTCGCTCGTCATGAGAATCTGGCCGGCCCGGATGGGGCCGGCCTTGGTGGCCATCGTGAACGTCCCACCGCCGGCCCGCTGGCTCGCCCCGTTCGCGTAGGTATAACTCCCTTCCGTCAAGGGGAGCCCGCCCAGGCTGCCCCGCAGCGCGCCCACGTAGGTGCGCTTGGTGCCCTGGTCCGTCAGCGTCAGCCCCGGGATCGAAAGGGGAAGGTCAAGGCTGTAGTAGAGGACGTACTCTGCCTGGCCGAAAGCGGTGGGCATCTGCTGCGCCATCCCGACGGAGAGCCAGGCCGCGGTCAGGACACCGGCAACCGCCGGCCGCCATCGTGTCAGGTGTCGCATCACGAGCCTCCCCCCTTCCGTACATCGGTTCGGCGATCCCCGCGCGCATCCCTTCGCTCCGGCCGTGGAGTCGTCCGCGACCTCGCACGACTCGACGGGGCGTGGAGCGGCCTTGTCACCCCGAAAGACGGGATCGTATAATCAAGGGAAAGCTGGTGCGCGATACCGCGCCGAGATGAGCGTTGGGGGAATGTCGCATGCCGTTCGTCGACAAGACCCTGCATTGCCTCGACTGCGGAAAGGAATTCGTGTTCACCGCCGGCGAGCAGGAGTTCTACCAGAAGAAGGGGTTCACGAACGAGCCGCTGCGGTGCAAAGATTGCCGGGACGCGCGGAAGCGGTCACGCGAGGGAGCCCCCGGGCTGCCGCGCGAGATGTTCGACGCCGTCTGCGCGAAGTGCGGGGCGAACACCCAGGTGCCGTTTCGTCCTCGGGAGGATCGCCCCGTGTATTGCCAGGACTGCTTCCGCGAGATCCGCGCGCAGCAGCGCGTGGGCTAAGGCCCGGCCCCGCTTGTCCCTTATCATGTTCCGGCCCGCTGTGGGCCGCCCGGCCGCGCTCGCCGGGCTCGTCGCCCTCGGCCTCGCCGCCTGCGGACCCGCGGCTCTGGGCCCGCCGCTGCCGCCGCCGCCCCACCCCGGCGTGCGCGGTCCGTCGGTGGCCGCCATCGTGCAGACGGGTGTGCTGCGCGTGGCCTCGGATCTCTCCGATCCTCCTCTGGCGTTTCGAGAGGGAGCGGCGCCCCGCGGATTCGAGATCGATCTGGCCGAGCTGCTGGCGGCCTCGCTGGGCGTGCGCCTGGAGGTGCACGACACACCCCGGGTCCTCCTGCGCACGGGGTTTTCCGGCGCGGATCTCATCATCAGCGCGATGCGGAAGGAGGAGGTGCCGGGGCAGGCCTCAGAGTCCTACTACACGATGAGTCAGGGCATACTCTGGGGGGGAAACGAGGCGCCGGTCCGCGACCACCCGCTGCGCAATGTCCGCGTGGCGGTGCAGGGGAAAAGCCCCGCCGAGACGCTGGCCGAGCAGATGGGCGCCGGCCCAATCCTCACGGCGTACCTTCCCGCGGCGGCCCTGGCGGCCGTGTCGCGGGGAGAGGTCCAGGCCGCCGTGGCCGACCTGCCCGTGATCCTCGACTACGCACGGAGCCACCGCGGCCTCAGGGTATCGGTGGAACCGTGGGCGGAGGTTCCCCTGGTCGTGGGGGTGCGGCCCGATGGGCCGGATCTCCTGGCCTTCATCTCCGCTGCGATCCGCGAGCTCGAGCACACCGGAGGCCTGGCGCAGCTGCGGCAGCGGTGGCACCTGTGACGATCCGCCGCGGGGCGCCCTGGAGGAGACGATGAATATCATCGTGGCCGGCCGAAACGTCGCGGTCAGCGAGGCGTTGCGGACCCGGGTGACGGAGAAGGTGGAGCGGCTCGCGCATCACTTCGAGCGGGTGCAGAAGGTCCAGGCGCTGCTGCGGGTCGAGCCGCACCCCGGCCGGAACCAAATCGTCGAGGTGACGCTCTGGGGAGACGGCGTCGTCCTCCGGGGTGAGGAGGCCAGCCAGGATATGTACGCCTCCATCGATCGCGTGGTCAACAAATTGGACAAGCAAATCAGCAAGTTCCGCAGCCGGGTCATCAAGCGGCGGCGGGTCATGGCGGGGCGGCGGAAGCATCAGGCGGCGGCTGCCGCCGACGCGGCCCTGCGCGCGGGGCTCCTGTCCGAGCAGCCGCGGGACGGCGAATCGGGCCGCGCGCCCGTCCAGATCCACCGCCGCAAGCGATTCGAGATGAAGCCGACGCCGCCCGACGAGGCCGCCGTGCAGATGGAACTGCTCGGGCACGCGTTCTACATGTTCCGCAACTCCGAGACCCTCGAAATCAACGTCGTCTATCGGCGCGCCGATGGCCGCTACGGATTGATCGAGCCGGAAGACTGAGAGGTTCGTGATGGATGGGGGGGAGCAGCGGTCTGTGGCCCAAGACGCGGAGGGCGTGATCCGGCGCATCCGCGGGGTCTCGGCGACCCGGGTCGATCTCGGCGCGGACGGCCGGATCGAGCAGGTCCACGTGCTCGGGTCCGCCGATCGGACGGCCCGGGTCCTGGCGGGGGATGTCATCGCGGCCCTGGGCGCTGAATTGGGCGTCACCCTGGAGCCCTCCCAGGTCCGGGTCGCGCTCCTCCGCCCGGGACAGACGCAGCCGGGGCCTGCCCCTCTGCGGGCCCGGCTCAAGTACGTCGGGCTGACGATGACGACCCTCCGCACCTCGCTCGAGGCCCGGGTAAAGGTGGAGCACGATGGGCTGATGTACGAAGGCGCCGTGGCCGGCCCCGGCGGCGCGGCTCAGGGACTGGAGATCGTGGGCCAGGCCGCCCTCCGTGCGGTCGAGACCTACCTGCGCACCGACGGCGCCTTTCGCCTTGCGCTGGCCACCGTCGCCCCGTTCGGCCCGCATCGGGTGGCGATTGCCATCGTCACCTGGATGGGACCGGAAGAGGAGCTTCTCAGCGGCGCGGCCATCGTTCACGACGATCCCCGGGAGGCCGTGGTCCGGGCCGTGCTCGATGCGGTCAACCGGCCGGTGAGCTGGCTTGGGGCCGGCTGAGCGCGCCCGCAATGCTGTGGCGGCCGCCTGCGCGGTCGCGATCGCGGTGGGGGCAGGGCCCGCTTCCCTGGGGTCCACTGCTCGCGTCGATCAACCGTCCGCGGCCCGGGGGGTCCCGGTGCTGATGTACCATCGGGTCGACCTGCGCCTGTCCGCGCGCGATCCGATCACGGTGCACCTCACCGTCATGGCGCCGGCGTTCGAGACGCAGCTCCGGCTGCTGCGGGATGCGGGGGACCGATCGATGACGCTCGACGCCTTGCGAACGGCCATCGACCGGCGCGCGCCGCTGC
>WNGI01000735.1_pt1 | contig 38335 bp, 44 predicted proteins | sample 5400621 | NCBI WGS metagenome assembly WNGI01 (sample SAMN13153374, study PRJNA577476) | soil metagenome | isolation source: 20 cm soil or saprolite under Garry oak tree replicate 1 | place: USA:California | collected 2016-06-15
TCTCGACCGACCTTGTGGGATTCGAGCGCGTTCTTCCATGTGGCTTTCAACACGAGGTCGGATCGTTCGCGCGGCTCGGCGTCGAGGCCGGTGTCCGCGAGGTCGCTGAGCGCTGTGCGGTGGCGCTGGCGGCGCGGTTGGAACGGGAGCTTGTCGCCGAAACGCACATCGAGCCGCCGATGGACTACGAGATCCCCGACGACGCGCCGGTCCGGACCGCAGTCGATCTCCTCGCGGAGGCCGTTCCGGCGTAGCTCGCGCGTTTGCGGATGGCGTCTCATTCATTTGAATGACGCGAGACCGATATCGGCGCATGGTCCTGGGCCGGGCGTCCCCCGCCTGGGTGACCGAACGCGCTATGGAGACACGAATTCGAGGGGCATAACGTTCTTCGCGGTGGTGGGCAGGAATGTTCGGTAAGGGCGAGATCACTCGGAGCCTCGCAGGCGAGGAGCCGATGGTCATCCTCGACGCCTCGGCCATCACCGAGCGGATCGGCAGGATCTCCCACGTGTCGGAACCGGTGAAGCCCCCGATCTACACCGCGCTCGCCGAGCGCACGCAGCCGACCGAAGCCAAGTGGCGGAGGGCCCTCAAACCGCGACCGGTCAGCTGACCCGCACTCCGCGGTGGTACACGCGCCATACGCGCCACAGCGCGGCGGGATCGGAAAGCGGGTCGCCGTGAACGAGGACGACGTTCGCCGCGCCGCCTTCCGCGATCGTCCCCGCATCCTTAAGCCCGAGGAGCTCGCCGCCGACCCAGGTCGCTGAGGCGAGCGCCTCGTACGGTTCGAGGCCGGCGCGAACGAGCATCTCGACCTCCCAGGCAAGGTGACCCGGCCGCACCGAGCCCCCGCCGAAATCGCTCCCCGTCGCGATCCTCACACCCGCGGCCTTCGCCGCGCGGACCGCACCAAAGGCCTGCTCCTGGAGCGCGGCGGTCGCGGCCCTGCCTTCCGCGAATCGTCCGCCCGCGGTCGCCGCGAATCCCTTGAAGCTCTCGAGGACGCTCAGCGTCGGCACGAGCGCCGTACGTCCGGTCATCCCTCGTGCCGTCGCCTCATCGACACCAAAGCCGTGTTCGATGGAATCGACACCTGCCCCGGCGGCGACGACCGCGCCCTTGCCTTGCGCGTGAGCGGTGATGCGTTTGCCTCGCTCGTGCACCGCGTTCACGGTGGGTGTGAGCTCGTCGACCGTGAAGGTGACCTCCTCGCCGGTGCGCCCCGTATCGACGGCGATCTTCACCAGGTCCGCGCCGGCATCCATCTCGGCGATCGCCGCGGCGCGCAGCTCCTCAGCCGAGTCGACGAAGACCGCGAACGGCGGGAACTTATCGCGACGCGCGAGCCAGGTGCCCGCGGCGAGAATGTCCGGGGCATCGGCTCGGCCATGGAGCGAATCGCGGATGCGAAGGTTGAGGCGGCGTGGCGCGCCAACATCACGCGCGGTGAGCACGCCCATTCGCGCGAGGTCACGGGCGGCTTCGTCGCCACGCGCCAGAAGCTGCGCCTCCGGGTCGCCGAACCGCGCGATCCAGTTCGCGCCACCGAGACCCGTGAAGTGCGCGTGGCAGTCGACAAGCCCGGGAATGATCGTCGCGCCCGAGGCATCCACCGTTTCGGCGCCGAGCGCGTCGCGAACGCCGTCGTCGGGACCGATGTATGCGATGCGGCCGTCGCGCATGAGCAATGACATGCCGCGACTGAGGGATGCCGAACGGCCATCCGCGAATGCCGCGCCCCGCAACAGGACCGCGACGGGGGCTATCGGGCCTTCTTTCCGATGCTGCGCATGAACGTCTCGATCGGGATCGCGGTAAGCGTCTCGATCTGAACGGTGCCGCGTGCGCCGAGACCGACGGAGACGCGGGCGATGGTCTCGTTGTCCTTCGCCTCGACGATGTTGACGAAGTCATAACGGCCCAGAGTCGCGTACTGCGCGACAACACGAGCGCCGAGCGTCTCGATCTCCTTGTTGACCGCTTTGATGCGGCGCGGGTTCGACTGCAGTGTCTTGACGCCCGCCGCTGTCACTTTGGTGAGAAGGACATACGTCGCCACGGTTCTCCCTCCGGCCCCATACTCGGGCGAGAGCATATGCCGACGTTCACGCGGTCTCAGGCCGAGGCGACCCTCCCGAAGATCCGTCCGCTGCTCGAAGATCTACAGCGTCGGAAGGCGTCGTACGATCGCCGGCCGACGGACCCGGTCGCGCAGGAGATCAACGCGCTACTCCTCGAGATCGCCCGACTTGGCGCCGAAGTGAAGGATCCTGATAAAGGGCTGATCGACTTCCGAATGAACCGTCGCGGCCGCGAGGTCTACCTCTGCTGGCAGCTCGGCGAGGGCGACCGCATCAGCTACTGGCATGACGTCGAGACGGGCTTCGCCGGAAGGAAGCTCATCGAAGACTGACGCGCCCGGCGATCGTGACGCGACGAAGGTCCCGCTTGGTCTTGATCGATGGTCCCCCTGCGCCGCGACCTAAGGGCCGTTAGACAGGAAAGCCGAGACGCCGCGCCAGAAGGGAGGTTCGAAAGCGGCAGGTCGGCTCTCCGACTTGGGAGAGGGGCGGAGGAAGAAAGGAATGGGACGCATGCTGTCAGCGCTGATCGCGCTGACGATCGCTTCCGCACCGGCCTTTGTGGCAAGCGCGTACGTTGTCGCACCGGCCGCCACAACGAGCACGATCACGGACACCATCACAAGCGCGGCGAAGCTCACGACCACCGTGACCCAAATGGCGACCAAAGACGCAACGACGAACACCCCGCTGACGATCGCCTCCGTCACCACGACAGGCAACGGCGCGCCCAGTGGCTCGCACTTCAATCTCAACATCATCGGCGTGCCGAAGGACAAGACTGCCGCGATGACGGGAAACGACGGTCACCGCATCTTCGTCCAGCTGAACGGCGGCGAAGACGCGGCCAGCCTCAACGGAAAGCTCGCCAGCCAGCTCAGCAAAATCAACAAGATCTCCTTGCAGCCGGCACCAGCAGGCGAAAGCTTCCAGGTGCTGGACGCCAACGCGACCGACGCCAATGGCGCGCTCTTTCAGCTTCCGGCCGACGTGTCCGCGACGTGGACCGTATGGGCACGGGCGCTTGGCAAGCCAGGCGGCTCATCGAAGACCACCACCTGTGCGACGGTGACCGTGACTGATCCGGTCACTCTCGTGACAACTCAGGAGGCCATCTGCTCGATGGGCACGCTCACCATGACACGGACGAAAGGCAAACAGTCCTTCACCAACGTTTCGTCCGACCTGCTCTTCATCACGATCACCGTCGACCCGACGACGAATCTGGCGCTCGCGACTTGCCTCGGGGTCACGACGACAACGCAGGTGGCCGTCGCACTCTTCAACGGCTGCCTCCAGGACTACTTCTGGAACTACCAGAACGACGGGCTCAAGCTCCTTCAGCTCCGCTTCTATCCCGGCTCGGCGACACCGCCGCCCGGCGGCGTGTAGCTCGTTCTCGTGAGGCCGGGCGGATCGCGCCCGGCCTCGCATCACCGGCGCGCACATTCGTGCGAGGGCTGTCGTCAAAAATAGCGGGGCCGATGCTCACTTTGTGCGACGACTTCGCACGTTTGGAGGACAGACACGAGGCATGTGTTCTGTCTAACTCCTGTGGTTGGACAATCACGACCTCGCCTGGGCCGCGGGCTTCTTTGATGGCGAGGGCTGGGCGAACCGGACGGAACGAGGCGTAGCGGCGCGGATCAACCAGGCGGGTTTGCACGGAATGCCAGAGGTCCTCGTCAAGTTCCAGCGGATCGTCGGCGTAGGGCGGTTGAAGGGTCCGGTAATTAAGGAGGGGAAGCAGCCTCTCTACCACTGGGAGGCCACCTCGCGCCCTGACATCGCGCGGGTCGCGGAGGTTATCGGATGCTGGCTCTGTTCCGTGAAGCGTTCTCAGTTCGAGACGACGCTCGGAGCTTCCCTGGCTGGCCAGGCGTGGCCAGGCTCGATGAGCGAGGAGCTGGCTTGGGCGGGAGGCTTCTTCGATGGCGAGGGCAGCACCTACCTCGAAAAACACAGAACCCACTTCGGTTATCTCGTCCCCGTTCTGAACGTGACTCAGTCCTCGGAAGTCGGAATCGCTCCCACCCTGCTTCGCTTCAAGAGCGCGGTTGGGAACCTAGGACGAATCTCAGGCCCCAGGCAGGATCGTCCGGATCAAACGCCGTACCGAAGATGGCGAGCATGGGCGCGAGATGACGTCGAGCTCATCGTTCATAGGTTGCTCCCATTCATCGGGAGTTCGAAACGGAGACAAGCGATCGCAGCGATGTCGGTTGCCCACTCACAACCCGAGCTGCCGCGAGGTAACCCGGCCTTCGGTGTCGCGGGGGCGCGCCATTGCCTACGGGGGCACGACAAAGAGTCAGCACGACTCCGCCCTTACCAAGGTCGCGGGCGAGGAGATGATCCGGATCGCCACCTAAGGCAATGTCTTGAGTGCAGTCGCGACCAAGCCCGTGAGCGCCGCGTGAAACGTAAACTACTAGGTGACGACTACTTGTTGAAGTAGTTCTTGTTGATCTCGGTGTAGTTCTTCCACTTATCAGGAACTGCATCCTCAGGAAAGATCGCACTCACTGGACACACCGACTCGCACGCGCCGCAGTCGATGCACTCGTCGGGGTGGATGAAGTACATCTTGTCTGCATCCGTTGTATATATGCAGTCCACAGGGCACACATCGAGGCATGACGCGTCCTTCACATCGATGCACGGCTCCGTTATCACGTACGCCATATGCGATTCATTCTCCCGTGGCTTCTAGTGGAGGTAGTCGCGCGCTGAATTTCCAGCCTATCATCGCGCGACGTGGCAAGCGAAATCGCGGAGTTTCCGCTTCCCGCCGATGCGACCGCAGAGGAGCGCGCGACCGCAAAGCGTGAGATCGGCAAATACACGAAGATCGTGGCCGAGGAGCCGCGCGTCATCAAGTTCGAGGGCCGCGCGATCGGGCAGACCGGGCCGGTCTGGCACCTCCAGTACACGCGCCTTTACGCGCTGCCCAAGGGATATCTGGTCGCTGCGCACGACCTGCACGAGGGGATCAGGGTCGCGCACGCGGATGCCCCCGAAGACCTGCCGAAAGCCTTCGAGAACGAGACGGTGCGCGAGTTCATCGAGGACGAGCTCCGCTTCCGTAAGGTCCTCGGGTCCGAGCACGCCCCAGCCCAGTAGCCGCGCGCGCAAGGCCGCACGTCCGCCAAAGCGGCCGCCTGCCGGAGCGCCGGATGAGCCCGCGCGCGCGAGATGCGGTGATCCGCCGCCGCCCGAGCTCGTGAGGGGGATCGAGCAGTTCAACGCCGGCGACTTCTTCGAGCAGCACGAGACGCTCGAGCTCCTCTGGCGCGCCACGAGCGCTCCGGTCCGCGGGCTCTACCACGGCATCCTGCAGATCGGCGTCGGATTCCATCACTTGCGCCGCGGCAACTTCCACGGCGCGGCGGTGCTCCTCGAGGAAGGCATCGACCACCTCGGGCCATTCGCGCCGGTCTGTCAGGGCGTCGACGTCGCGCGGCTCATCGCCGAGGCCACGATGGCGCGTCAGAGACTCCTGTCGTTGGGTCCCGACCGGATGAGCGAGTTCGATCTCGCTGGCGCGCCGCGCGTACGCTTCACGCCATGAGCGCGACCGCCGGCGTCGCCGCGACCGTGCACGAGAAGGCCCGCGAGTGGGCGAAGCGCTTAGGAGCGGTCGGCATCTGGACCATCGACGTGGATCGCCTGCCGGTCGTCTCCGCGCGCGAGTATGTCCGTGCGCTCGAGTCGCTCGGGTTTCCGGCACTGTGGATCGGCGAGGGCCTGGGCAGCAGAGAAGCCTTCGCGAATGCGGGTGTTCTCCTCGCCGCCTCGCAGCGGCTCATCATCGCCACCGGGATCGCCAACATCTGGGCGCGCGATGCGGTTGCGATGGCGAACGGCGCGCGAACGCTGGTCGACGCGTACCCCGACCGGTTTCTTCTCGGCATGGGTGTAAGCCACGCGCCGAGCGTGAAGACTCGCGGCCAGACCTACGCGAAGCCGTTCGAGCACATGCGCGCGTACCTCGATGCGATGGACGCCGCCCCGTTTGTGGGACCGAAGGTCGAGGCGCCGCGCGTCCTCGCCGCGCTTGGCCCGCGAATGCTCCGGCTCTCCGCTGAACGGGCACTGGGCGCGCATCCGTACTTCGTTCCGGTCGAGCACACCACCCAGGCACGGGAGGAGCTCGGTGACGGGCCGCTGCTCGCGGTGGAGCAGGCCGCGGTGCTTAGTGATGACCCAGCGACCGCCCGCGCGGCCGCGCGGCGACACATGAAGCGCTACCTGGATCTCGACAACTACACCAACAACCTGCGGCGGCTCGGCTGGAGCGACGCCGAGCTCGCGAACGGCGGGAGCGACAGGCTGGTCGACGCGATCGTCGTGTGGGGCGATGCCGGGGCGATCCAATCGCGAGTGGCTGAACACCGGAAGCGCGGGGCGGACCACGTCTGCTTGCAGGTGCTGCGTACGGACCTCGCCGCGCCGCCGACCCGAGAGCTGGAAGCGATCGCGAAGGTCGTGCTCTAGGCGCCGTCGGGGTTCGGGAGCTCCACGGGTTTGAAGTCCGGCTGGTCCCACCCGAGCACCGTGTAGGGCGGCAGGTTCACCGCCTCCACGCCGCGAAGCTCGGGGATGTCGTCGAGCAACGCTCGCTCGATCCCGCTCTTGAACTGCAGCGACGCGACGAGCCGGCTCGTTCGCGGGCGTGTGAGCGCGACGCGGATCCGCGCGATCCCATCCTCGACGTCGACGAGCTCGACCTGTCCGCCGCTCCGCTCGAGGTATGGGCGCATCTCCGCCAGCCTCGCCGCGACCCGCTCCTTGAGGTCAGCCATCTCGGGCGAGCATACGGAAACCGCCGATCGCGCCGATCGCGCCGGTCCAGATGCGCGCCACAGTCTCCGGCGCGTAGCCCCCACCGCCGAGCAAGACAAGTGCGCCGCCGCAGACGTCGTGGGCGAGCGCATGGGCGCGCTCGGCCGCGGCGAGGTATGCGGCGTCGGTCAACCGAAGGTGGCTGAAGGGGTCAGCGAGGTGGCCGTCGGTCCCGAACTGGACCAGGATGATCTCCGGCTGATGCGCGCGCACTCGCACGAGGGCGGCGTCGACCGCGGCGAGAAAAGCCGTATCGCCATCGCCACGCGCGAGTGGGAGGTTCACCGTATAGCCGTGTCCCGCGCCGGCGCCGCTCTCGCACGCGGCGCCGGTGCCTGGGAAGAAGCGACCGCCGTGTTCGTGGACTGAAATGACCAGCACGTCCTCGCTCCAGAAGATCGCCTGCGTGCCGTCGCCGTGATGCGCGTCGAGGTCGAGCACCGCGATCCTGCGGACGCCTTCGCGCTGCAGCGCCCGGACTGCGATCGCGATGTCGTTCAGGAGGCAGAAGCCTGAGGCGCGATCGGGATGAGCGTGATGCAGGCCGCCCGCGGGGTTGAACGCGTGCGTCACGCGTCCGCTGCCGACCAGGCGCGTGGCGAGTACGGTGCCACCGACCGCCACCCTGGCGCGGAACAGCATGCCTGTGTAGGCAGGTGTCTGCCGGCCGTCGACCAGGCCGACGCCGCGCGCGTCGAGGTCGCGCAGGAACGCGAGGTACGCGGCCGTGTGCACCCTCGCGAGCTCGTCCTCGCCGGCCTCGGGCGCGGGGAAAGGCGCGAGTCCCTGTCTGAAGAACCCGGCGTCGTCGAAGGCCTGCAACGCGAGCGCGTATCGCGACCAGGACGCGCGGCGGGGAACGAATCCGCGACCGAGATAACGGTCGTGCCACACAAGTCCGACGGCGCCGCTCACCTTTTGGCAGGATAGCGAGCCGACATGTGCTATCCGCCAGGTGCTCGACCCCCCGCGATCCCGGAAGACCTTCTTCCGCCGATGTCCGGCGGCGCCGGCGGCGACGAGGCGATTCTCGCGAGCGCCGATGGCACAAAGTTCCGCACCTACCTCGCGAAGGCGACCGGCGATGCCGCGGTGGTCATCGCGCCGGACGTGCGCGGCCTCCATCCGTTCTACGAGGAGCTCGCTGAGCGGTTCGCATCAGCGGGCATACACGCGCTCGCGTTCGACTACTTCGGACGCACGGCCGGGGCCGAGCGCCGACCGGAAGACTTCGATTACATGCCGCACGTCCGCCAGACGGCGCCGAAGACGCTCTTTGCGGATATCGCCGCGAGCCTCGCCCATCTTGCGAAGGAGACGGGTGCCCGGCGGCGCTTCGTCCTGGGGTTTTGCTTCGGCGGTCGGATCGCGTTCCTCTCGTCGGCGGAGCAGCCGGGTCTCGCGGGCGTTGTCGGGTTTTACGGTCGTCTCTCGAAGCGGGAGGGGGAGACCTGGCCGGTCCCTGCGGAGGAAGCAAAGCGCATGCGCGCGCCGATCCTGGGTCTTTTCGGCGGAAACGATCCGGGCATCCCGGCGACGGACATCGCCGCCTTCGACAAGGCCCTCACGGGTGCGGGCGTCACGCACCACCTCGAGACGTATCCGGGCGCGCCGCACTCCTTCTTCGACAGGAGCTTCGCGGAGCACAAGCGTGAATGCGACGACGCCTGGCGGCGCGTGCTCGCGTTCATGAAGAGCGGAGACCCGACGAAGGCTTCGTGACCAGGGACGCGCCGACCGTTGCGTGCGATACGGACGGCGACTCCGATCTCGGCTAGCCTCGGGGCGATGCGACTTCTCGGCCTCTTCCTCATCGGGACGATCGGCTTCATCGCGATCAGTTACTTCGAGCAGCTCCCGGTGCTGGGGTGGCTTGGCTGGCTCGTGTCCGTCGTGGCGTGGGTCACGCTCGGCCGGGCGGTCGCGCGCGAAGGCGGATCGGCGGCGGTGACGTCCGCGATCCTCGGCGCGTGGACCGGCTTCGTCGGCGCCTGGAGCGCATGGGCGTTCCAGACCGGCAATCTGTTCGGCCTGTCGACGACGGGGCTCGAGCGCCTCGGCGCGGGTTTCGGATTCGTCGGTGCGACTCTCGGTCTGGTGTACTGGCCGTTCGTGGGCGCCGCGGTCTGCTTCGCTGCCGCGTTCTTCTCGCTGGGCCGCCGCGCGATCGAAAGGGCCTAGAAAAGCCGAGCGGCTCTCTGGCAAAGACAGAGACTATTCAGGCGACGCGTCGCCTCTTGTGCGTGACGTAGTCGACGAGCACGTACTCGCCCAGGTGCTCTGGCTCGACGTAGAAGGCGCGGCCGGTGTTGATCTTGGACATCTGGTTCACGAAGTCCACGAGGTAGTGCCCGCGTGCCAGCATGAACGTGTTGATCGTGATCCCCTCGCGCGTGCAGCGCACGACCTCCCGCAGGGTCTCCTCGAAGGTGCGCCTCGTCGGCGGATAGGAAAAGCGCGGGATCGGATTGCCCTGCTCGAAATGCGCCGTCGGCTCGCCGTCGGTGATCAGGATCACCTGCTTGTTCTTTCCGCGCGAGCGCGAGAGCAGCGTTCGTGCCGTTTCGAACGCGTGCTGCATGTTCGTGCCGTAGACGTACTCGTTCCACGTGAGGCGGGGCAGGTCCGCCGGCTTCAGCTCCGCGGCGTACGCGGAGAAGCCGACGATGTACAGATCGTCCTTCGGGAAGGTCGAGCGGATCAGCGAGTCGAGCGCGAGCGTCACTTTCTTCGCCGCGAGGAAGCAGCCGCGGAAGAGCATCGAGCGGCTCACGTCCACGAGGATCGCCGTCGCCGACTGGGTCACCAGCTCGGTGCGGTACACGTCGAAGTCGTTCGCGGTCAGCTTGACCGGCACCGCGGCGCCGTCGCGCATGACCGCGTTGCGGACCGTGCCCGGCAGGTCGAGCAGGAATGGGTCACCGAACTCATAGGTCTTGAGCTCGTCCGTCGGGTCGCCGCCGCGGCCGCGCGATTTGGCGCGGTGACCGCCGAACGCGTCCTTCTTGAGCGTGGCAAAGATCTCCTCGAGAGAGCGCTGGCCGATCTTGCGGATGCCGCGCGGCGTGAGCTCGTAGCGGTCACCGTCCTTGCGGATGAGGCCGGCCTCCTCGAGCAGCTGCGTCATCCTGCGGAGGTCGTCCAGGGCCTGCTTTGCGGACGGGCCGGCCAGCTGCTCGACCTGGTCGCGGTCGAGCGCCGACAGGTCTTCGGAGTTGCGCGCGCTCCGGACCACGTCCTCCATGTCGGAGAGCTGATTCATCTCGTCCATGAGGCCGAGCGCCTCGGCCAGGGTGAGGGGCTCGTCGCCCGACGTCGCGTGCTCGTAGCCCTCCATCGGCATGAGCTGCCCGAGCGTCTCGGCGAGCTCGTTCATCGCCGCCTGGAGACCGGGATCGTTGAAGGCGGCGCCGAGCAGGTCTTCGAGCTGCGAGCGCATGTCCGCGGACATGGACTGCCAGAGCGATCGCATCGCCGCCATGCCCTGCGCGAGCTGGCGGAGCAGATCGTCCCAGTCCTTCGCGCTGCCGGCGAGTTCCGGGTACTGCCGCTGGAACGCCTCGAAGTCGGGCTCGCCGCCCTCCATGCGTTCCTTCAGCGCGCGGTTCAGGTCGCGGATCATCTGCCGCGTCCGCTCGAGTTGCTCGGGGGTCAGGTTCTGCAGCGAGTCGCGCATGTTCTTGAAGTACGACCCGAGGACCTGCTGCTGCAGCTCCTTCAGGAGCTCCTGATACTTCTCCGCGGCCTTCGGTTCGATGAACTCGTAGTCCTTGAGCGCCCGCACCGCGCGACCGAAGTCCTCAGGCAGCTGATCGAGCTGTGCGATGCGTTCCGCGGCCAGCTTCTCCATGGCCGCCTTGAGCTGCTCGTTCGGCGCGGGAGCGCTCCGCCGGCGGTCGAGTCCGTCTCGCTCCAGCCGCTTCACCTCCTCCAGCTTCTCCTTGAGCTGGTCGAAGGTCTTGGAGAGATCGTGCCGCTGCGCGCGCCGCTGCTTCGCCATCCGTAGCCGCTCGAGGAAGTCCTTCAGGCCTTCCATGCGGCCGGGGATGCCCCAGCGCGCCAGACGCGCCATCGCGTCCTCGAGATCGCCGCCCGATAAGAGCTCGTCGGACATCGCGCCCAGCAGCTCGTCGGCCTCGAGCGCGTCGAGGCGTTGCGTTCCGTCCCAGCGCGAATAACGGACGTCGCCGAATTGCCGCGCGAGGCCCGGCGGCTCGTTCCCGCTCGGCTCCTGCGCCGGTTCGCTGGTCAAGCCCGGAAGGTCGAGCGCGTCTCGCCGCGCTCCTTGTTCAGCTTGCGATTGAGGTGCAGGCCCTCGAGAACGAACTCGACCGCCGCCGCGATGGCGGCGGGATTGCCGGTGGCACCGAGCTTCGCGACCGCGCCCTTCATGCCGGGGATCTGCAGCGCCTGCTTCACATACTCCTGGCTCCCAAGCATGGAAGAGACGTGCATCGTCGCCCCGCGTTGGAACGCGGCGAGGAGCGAGTCGAACTCGACGAGCGAGAACGTGCGGTTGAAGACGTTGAGCACGGCGCGCTGAACAAGCCGGTCGATCACGCGCTCTTCGGAGATCTCGCCGACCGACTCGAGCTCGATCTTGCCGGCGGTCGATGCGACGACCGCGGGGAGGTCGCTGATGCGCGGCACGACGCTCGTCTCGCCGGTGCGCAGGGCCCGCTTCAACGCGGCCGACACCAGGTTCTCGTAGTTCGCGACCGTGACGCGCACCGAGACGCCCGAGCGCTGCGAGATGTCTGACGAGCGGCGCGCCAGCTGCGAGATCTCGGCGAGGACCTCCTTCATGTAGGCGGGCACCACGGTCGTGATGCCCTCGTCGACGAACGCGAGCCGCTCCTGCTCGGTGATCGCGACCTCGGTCGCGATCTCGCGCGGATAGTGCGTGCGGATTTGCGAACCGAACCGGTCCTTGAGCGGGGTGATGATGCGGCCGCGATTGGTGTAGTCCTCGGGGTTAGCCGACGCGACGACGAAGAGATCGAGCGGCAGCCGCACCTTGTAGCCGCGGATCTGAACGTCGCGCTCTTCCATGACGTTCAGCAGCCCGACCTGAACGCGCTCGGCGAGGTCGGGGAGCTCGTTCAGGGTGAAGATGCCCCGGTGCGTACGCGGGACGAGTCCGTAGTGGATGGTCAGCTCGTCGGAGAGGTAGCGGCCCTCCGCCACTTTGATGGGGTCGACCTCCCCGATGAGGTCGGCGATGGAGATGTCCGGAGTCGCCAGCTTCTCGCTGTAACGCTGATCCGGTGTCAGCCAGACCAGCTCGACCGAATCGCCGTCATTCGCGATGCGGTACTTGCAGGCGGCGCAGATCGGAGCGAAAGGATCGTCGTTGATCTCGCATCCGGCGATGGCCGGGACCGCCTCGTCGAGGAGCTCGATCAGCTTGCGCGCGATCCGCGTCTTCGCCTGGCCACGTTCGCCGAGCAGGATGATGTCCTGGCCCGAAAGGATGGCGTTCTCGATCTGCGGGATGACCGTCGTCTCGTAACCGACGATCCCCTCGAAGATCGGGCTCTTGGCCGAGAGAGCGGCGATCAGGTTTCCGCGGAGCTCCTGCTTCACGGTCTTCGGCCGGTAGCTCGTCTCACGAAGTGCGCCGATGGTCGTGGCTTGCGTCATACGGTCGGATCTCCTCGCATGTCGACTCGGGCTCGCTCTCCACGGTACTCGGCGAGGGCCGCGCGCACATCGGGGATGGTGCGCCGGCGTCGCTTGACAAGGTCTTCGAGGAACGCCTCCCGCCGCTCGAGCTCGACTTGAGCGTTCTGCCCGCAGCGTGCTCGCAGCAGCTCGAGCTCGGCGTCCTCGACGTGTTCATGTTCGTCGTTCGCTTCGTCGTGCTCGACGAGGGAGACCATGCGCACGCCGGAGCCGTCTCGGGGCGTCAACCGGTGAAGCGACACGACACGACGCGCGTACTGCCCGCGCGCCGTTCCGTATACGCGCATGACCATGAGCAGATCGACTCTCGCCAGATCCGACGGAGCGACGCCGAGCTCGCCGGTGAGCTGCGCGACCGCTTCCGTGGCGCTGTCGGCGTGCAGGGTCGAGCCGAGCGCATAGCCCTTTCGCAGCGTCTCGAAGACCCGCACCGCCTTGGGTCCCCAGAGATAGACCGGTAGATGCGAGGAGAGCTCGTTCCCGAGGAGCAGCGTCTCCCGCGGATTCGTCTGCGTCAGGTAATCGAATGTCTCCACCCAGCCGCGCAAGAAAACGCGCCGCACGCGGTTCGGCAGAAAGTCAAGGAAAGCGGTGAGGGTCGTCGTCTTGCCGGAATGCGGCTGCTCGGCCGCGATGAGCAGCGAGCCATGCGTCTCGAGCACCATTCCACAGAGCGCCGCGGTCCGCGCGTCCATGTTGCGCGCTTCAAGCAGCTCGGTCACCGACATCGGGATCGGCGGCTCCCAGTTCCAGCCCCACCAGCCGACCGGAACGTCGTAGTCGCGCGGCGATAGTGGCTGCTCGACTAGGGTCTGACGTCGATGCTGCAGGCTCTCGGCTCCTTGGCCGAGCCTAGCACGCTATTGTCGTCGTTCCGGTGGCGGAGGAAGAGCGGAACATCGACGATCCCGCACGGCTCGCCGACGAAGCGCGCGAGAACGTGCAGAAGGCCGCGACCGAGCTTCGCGCGCAGCGCCTTCCTATCGAGACCGAGCCACCCACGGTCTTCAAAGCAGACTAAGAGTTGAACGATGTTCGGTTCTGCACGGCGGCGGAGCTCGCCTCGGCCCTCCGGAAGCGCCGCATCTCCGCCCTGGAGCTCGCGCATGCCTACCTCGATCTCCTCAAGAAGCTCGGACCGAAATACAACGCCGTTGCCGCGCTGATGCCGGAGCGCGCGCTCGACGAAGCGCGTCGGGCCGACCGCGCGCTCGCGAAGAAGGACGGCGGACCACTGACCGGCATTCCGTACGGCGCCAAGGACTTGCTCGCCGCGCGCGGCGCTCCGACGACCTGGGGTGCGCCGCCTTATCGGGATCAGATTTTCGGAGAGGACGCGACCGTCGTCGCGAAACTCAAGAGAAGCGGCGCGGTCCTCGCCGCGAAACTCGCAATGGTCGAGCTGGCCGGCGGCGGTGGGTACCGCTATCCCAGCGCATCGCTCCAGGGTCCGGGCCGTAATCCCTGGAACACGGAGCGGTGGTCGGGTGGGTCCTCGAGCGGCTCCGGCGCCGCGGTCGGCGCGGGTCTCGTGCCCTTCGCGATCGGCTCGGAGACATCCGGATCGATCGGCACCCCATCGGCCTACTGCGGGGTCACCGGTCTCCGACCAACGTATGGAGTCGTTTCGAGGAGGGGAGCGATGGCGCTCTCGTGGACCCTTGACAAGCTCGGTCCGATGGCGCGCACCGCCGACGATTGCGCGACGGTCCTCGAAGCCATCGCCGGCGCGGACACCGGCGACCCGACGGCGAGCGGTAAGCGTTTCCGCCCGCTGACCGGGCGCGCCGCGGCGAGCGCCGTAAAGCGCGTGCGGATCGCATTCGCCGAGGAAGACATCGCCGAGCACGCCTCACCCGAGGCAAAGCGCGCTCTGGAGAAGGGCGTCGCCGAGTTCAAGCGCGTCGCGCCCAAGTTCATACGCGCCACGCTCCCGGCGATGCCGTTCGGCCCGATGGTCTCGACCGTCTACGGCGCGGAGGGCGCCGAGATCTTCGCCGAGCTCATCGAGGGCAAGCGGTTCGAGCAGCTCGTCGACGCGCGTCAGAAAGAGGGTCTCCGGGCGGCGCTCGAGATCAAGGCGCGAGACTACCTGCACGCGATGCGGCTCCGCACGCGTCTGCAAGACGCGTTCGCGGGGATATTCCGCGACGCTGACGTGATCCTGTCCGTCGGCCGTGCGATGACCGCGACCCCGATCACGCAGCCGCTCGACAATCCGACGATCCCCGGTGCGCCGAAGCCCGCCCCGGACAAGCGCAACCTCTCGGGGCCGGGAGCGGGGAACATGGGTCTCATCGCGGCCGGCAATCTCGCGGGGGTTCCCGGGATCTTCTTTCCGTGCGGACTGGGGACCGATCGTCTCCCCGTGGGCCTGCAGCTCGTCGGCCCGCCGTTCAGCGAGCCCCTTCTCGTCGCTCTCGCCTCCGCGTACCAGCGCGAGACGGACCACCACCTGAGGCGCCCGCCTGATTAGCCGCGAGGCGTTCGCGAGCCTCCCTGCTGACCGCGGCCCCGCAGTGCCAGGACCCAGGCGACCGCGATAAGGAGCGACACGAGCGGGACGACGAGCGCGAGGAATACCGTGAAGGCCGTTTGCATCGCGGTCGCATACGGGCCCGCCGGCGGAAGCGCGACAAGGTAGTTCACTCCAAGCCACACCACCACCGCGATCCAGATCGCGGTGTTGCGCCGCAGAGTCGTGAGATCGTCGGGATTCATGGTTGCCCGGCGTTCATGAGGCCGCGGCGGTTGCACCGGCGAGATCGGCCGCGGTCTCGCCGAGTGCGGCGATCTGTTCGCGCTCGCTCCCGTATGGCTGGAACATGACGTTCGCGTGGCCGATCCCCAGCGATGCGTACCAGCGCAGCTTCTCGAGAGCGACATCGGGCGTGCCGAAGATCAAACCAGGGCGCGATGCGAGGAAGCCGGCCCGGTCCGTCTTCGCACGTGCGGCGAGCTGATCGACGAGCGCGTCCGCGCCGTCCTGCGTGGTCCCCACGCACGCCATGAGAAAGGCGCTGCGGAGCAGGGTCTTCGGGTCGCGATTCATTGACCGGCAGGCCTCATCAAGGTCCTGCAGCCGCTCCGGGAGGTCGGTCGGCGATGACGCGCTCACGGTGATGTTGAAGGCCTCGCCGTACTTCGCGGCGGCGCGCATCACGCGCGGCTTTGAGCCACCGATCCAGATCGGCAGCGGACGCTGCACCGGCTTAGGTGAGCAGAGGGCGTCATCGATCCGGTAATGCTTCCCGTGATAGGTCGCGCGGTCTTCGCGCCACATTCGTGTGCAGATCTCCAGGGTCTCGATCATCTGCGTGACGCGCGTCGGTGCATCGGGGAAGTCGTAGCCATACGCGCGGTACTCGATCTCTTTCCAGCCCGCACCGAGGCCGAAGTCGAGCCGACCGCCACTCATCACGTCCACGGCCGCTGCGATCTTGGCCAGGAGCGCGGGATTCCGGTACGACTGCGCGGTCACCATGGGTCCGATGCGGATGCGGTCGGTGCGGACCGCCAGCGCCGCGAGGAGCGTCCAAGCTTCGAGGCAGTCGACCTTCGCCGCGTCCTTCCCGAGGAAGAGATGGTCTGAGACCCATAGCCGCGTGAAGCCCGCGGCATCCGCATCGTTGGCGATGGCCAGGATGTCCTCGAACTTGAAGCCAAACTGCGGCTCGATCTGGACGCCGAGATCCACCGGAGGGGAGGTTAGCGGACCCGTGGGTCGGGGGGCATAGCCGCCCGCTCGTCGCTCTCTTCGGCGGTGAACCGGAACATCATGTGCCTGCCGGTCACGGTCAGCGTCGCGAGAATGAACGCGGCGAACACCGCGATCCCCGCGTTCGCGAGCGGCCCCAGCCCCATCACGAAAGCGTTGAACGCGCCGACGATCGCGAGCCACAGCGCGAACGCGAGCAGCGTTTCGCGGACCTGAAAGGTCACCGGACGCCGCGGCACCCGGCGCGGCGGACGCTGCTCTTCGGGGAGGGCCGCCTCGAGCTGGCGCCGGCGTCGGCGATCGTCGCGCATGACCCGCGCGACGTAGGCGACGCATCCGATCAGGACGATGACCTCGCCCAGGACGTTGGCGAGATGCCCCAGGGTGATCGAGACCGGGATGAGCAGCAGCGCAAGCACCGCGACGACGGTCGCTCCGGTCGCAAGCAGGATCGTGACTCCCCGATTCATGCGCCTGGCATCGCCCGGTCGAGGACCTCGATCACGTGCAGCACGGGGATGCTCTTGCCGCGCGAGCGCAGGCCCGCCGCGAGCTGGAGCATGCAGCCAGGGTTCGCGGTGACCACCGCGTCCGCTCCGGTCGCGAGGATCGCGTCGATCTTCGCATCGAGCAGTCGGTCCGCGTAGTCCGGTTGCGCCAGGTTGTAAAAGCCGGCGCTTCCGCAGCAGACATCGGCATCGGCCATCTCGATGAGCTCGAGGCCACTGACGCTCCGGAGCAGCGCGCGTGGCTCTGCGCGGATCCCCTGCGCGTGCGCGAGGTGGCAGGGATCCTGATAGGTAACGCGCAGGGGGAGCTCGCCGAATGTCGCGCCCTCGCCGGCTGCCGCGAGATATTCGGTGATGTCCCGCGCCCGCGAGGCCATCGCCGCCGCGCGATCGGCCCAGCGCGGATCGCCCTCGAGAAGATGGACGTAGCTCTTGAGATGCGCGCCGCAGCCCGCGGCGTTCGTGAGGATGGCCTCGGCGCCTGATCGCTCGAAGGCCGCGATGTTGCGTTTCGCCAGGCGGATGGCTTCGGCGTTGTCGCCGGCGTGCGCGTGGAGCGCACCGCAACAGGTCTGGTCGGCCACATCGACGACCGCGACGCCGAGCCGCGCCAGGACCCGGGCCGTGGCGGTGTGGACGTCGCCGTACGACACGCGCATCACGCAGCCCAGCAGCAAAGCCACCGAGGCGCGCGGCGTAGCGACAGCGACCGGGCGGTACGCGGGTCGGCCGAGCGGGGGCGCGAGTGCGTCGAGGCGCCGCAGTCGCGGGGGCAGGATCCGTCGTGCTACCGCGCGCAGTCCGAGACGGTCCGCGACCGCGAGCAGCGCGGCGAGCGCACCCAGGACCCGCGGCCGCGAGACGCTCCAGAGGGCGACCTTCCCCAGTGCCGGCGTTCCGCGCGCTTGCGCGATGTCGGCCCGAGCCTCCTCGATCAGCTCTCCATACGGCACGCCCGATGGGCACACCGCTTCGCACGCGCGACACGCGAGGCAGCGATCCAGATGCAGCACGGCGGCGTCGCTGCTCCGCGGATCGATGCGACCCGACGCGATCGCGCTCATGAGATGCAGCCGGCCGCGCGGCGATTCGGTTTCGAGCCTCGTGATCCGATAGGTCGGGCAGGCTTCGAGGCAGAGCCCGCAGTGGATGCAGCGGTTGAGCCCCTCCGCGTCCAGGAGCGGCGGCGTCACGCGGGCATCCGCCCGGGCGCGAGGACGCTCCGCGGGTCGAACCGTTCCTTGAGCGCGCGAGCGATCGGAACCGGCACGCGCGCTCTGCCCCAGGCGCCGCCCACCTCGCGCTTGTACTCGGGGCCAGCGCGCTCGAGGATCGCGTATCCGTCGAGACCCTCGAGAGATTCACGCACACGACGGAACGTACTGCGGTCGATGGCGCGAAGCAGGTATGCCAGGCCGTTCGCCGGATAGATGACCGCGCTGTACCCCGTGAACTCCAGCGGCGGTGTCCCACCGGGCGACCAGGCGACGCGCGCGGTCCACTTCGCCTCGAGCGGAAGAGCGGCCACGGTCTCCCAGACCTCGTTGCCGACGTCGCGGCACTGCACGATCTCGCGGAGCGAGCGACCGAGCCGCCGGACCGCGGCGACCGGTCCGGCGATGCGTACGAGAAGCATCGCGTCGGCGCGGGCGCCAAGGCTCCGCGCGGCCTCCCCTGCGACGATCGCGAGAGCATCGATGGGCAGTCCCGTCGCGTGTAGAGCGGCGGCCTTCGTGAGGGCTGTCGCGATATCGAGTTCGGCGGAAAGCGTCACCGTGCGCGCGGGGACCGTTGTGAGCTTCAAGGTCAGCTCGACGATCGCGGCAAGAGTGCCGAATGTCCCGCTCCAGAGGCGAGTGAGGTCGTAGCCGGTGACGTTCTTGACCACCCTGCCGCCCGATTTCACCGCGGTCCCATCGCCGAGCACGACGCGAGCGCCGATCACCCAGTCGCGCGGATGGAAGTAGCGCAGCCGCGACGGGCCGCCGGCCGCGCTGGCGAGCGTTCCGCCGACGGTCGCACGGTCGTGCATTCCCGCCTCGACCGGCCAGCGCTGCTTGCGGCCGGTGAGGGCATCGGCGAGCTCGGTGAGCGTGGTCCCCGCGCGGACGGTCGCGACGAGATCATCCGGCTCGTACTCGACGATCCCGCGGAGGCGTGAGAGATCCAGAGCGCGGTCATAGCGCGCGGGCGGATCGCCGATGCCGAGCCTGGTGCGTCCGCTCGCGAGGACGATGGCTTCGCTCCGCTCGTTCGCGCCGCGGACGGCCTCGATGACCTCACTCTCGTTCTGGACGGTCACCACGTCGCCTGGCTCCACTCCGTCGATGGCGTGCGCCCCAGAGGTAGCAACGGTCAGACCCACATGCCCTCCGCCAGCGCGCGCTTGGTGCGCTCGGTGGGGATGTCCGCGCAGGCCTCGCCGCCAGGGAAGATCTTTCCCGGATTCATCGTCCCGTCAGGATCGAAGGCGTCGCGCGCGCGGCGCATCGCCTCGAGGTCCTCCGCGGAGAAGACCCAGAGCATGAAGTGGTTCTTCTCGAGCCCGACGCCGTGCTCGCCGGTGAGGGCGCCGCCCGCGTCGATCGCGACCTTGAGGATCTCCGCACTCGCCTCCATCACCCGGTCGATCGACTCGGTGCGCGCATCGAAGAGCAGCACCGGATGCAGGTTCCCGTCGCCGATGTGGAACATGTTCGCGATCACGTACCCGTATCGCTCGGCGATCCCGTTGACTTGCCGCAGCACCTCGGGCATGCGCGTGCGAGGGACGACGGCGTCATGCAGGTAGTTGTTCGGCTTGATGCGCGCGAGCGCCGCGTATCCGAGCTTGCGTGCTTTCCAAAGCAGCTCCCGCTCGGCGGCCGAAGCGGCCGAGCGCACGTCGGTGGCGCCGTTCTTCCTCAGCACTCGCTCGATGGATCCCGCCCAGTCCTCAGTCTCCTCGCGCAGGCCTTCGATCTCCACGAGTAAGAGCGAGCCGGCGTCGGCTGGAAGATGAACGTCGAACGCGGCGTTCAGCGCTCCGATCGTCACCTTGTCGAGCATTTCCATCGCGGCGGGGACCACGCCGCTCGCGATGATGGCGCTCGCGGCACGTGCTCCGTGATCGATGTCCGCGAAGATGGCGACGAAGGTGCGCACGTCCTCGGGCAGGGGGAGCAGCCGAAGCCAGATTTTCGTGATGATCCCGAGCGTCCCCTCGCTGCCGACGATCAACGGCACGCAGTCGTAGCCAGGTAGGTCCGCGGCCGACCCACCGAATCGCGCGATCTCTCCGTTCGGCAGGACCATCTCGATCCCGAGGACGTGGTTGACCATCGAGCCGTAGCGCAGGGCGTGCGGACCGCCGGCGTTGGTCCCGACGTTCCCGCCGATGGTCGAGATGCGCTGGCTCGCGGGATCGGGAGCGAAGAAAAGACCCGCCTCTCGGGCGGCGGCGCTCACCGTGAGGTTGGGCACGCCAGGCTCCACGACCGCCACCCGCGCCGGGGCGTCGATCGCGACGATGCGCCGCAGCCGCGCCGTCGAGACGACGATCGCGCCGGCGCACGCGATCGTCCCGCCGGAGAGCCCCGTGCCCGCTCCGCGCGGGACGATCGCCGCGCCCGCGTCGTGCGCGGCCTTCACCACCGCGGCCACCTCCTCGGTACTTCCCGGAACCGCGACCGCGCTCGGGGGATGCCGATCGAATCCGGCGTCGTACTCCCAGACCAGGAGATCCTCAGCGCGCCAGAAGACGTTGTCGTCGCCGCAGATCTCCTGGAGCCGTTGCACCAAGGCGCTCGCCCGCGACGGAACCGCCGGCGCCAAGTGTTAGGCCGCCTTGCCCTTCCGCTCCGCGCGTTCGATCGCGCGCTCGATCGCTGCGAAGTCCGCGTCAACGAGCTCGTGGACGTTGCCCTGGAACGCGAGGCTCCAGTGCTGGGGCGGCCACCGCTTGACGAAGGCGAGGGCACCGAGGAGCGACGTCGCTTGAACAGCGCTCTCTGGATCGAGGGCGTGATCCTTCGTGATCCTGAAGCGCCAGGGGTACATGTCGCCTGTTTTCTCCGAGACCCAGATCGGCTCCGTTCCCTCGAAGAACCGCGATGTGATCGTCCCGGTCGCCGCGAACGATCGAACGCCCGTCAGGTACCAGCAGATGCGATCGCCGGGCGCCATCCGCTCGGCCTTGCGGCGATGGCGGCTCTTGACGCCCTGAACTGTGAAGCGCAGCTTCCGCGTGCGCTCGTAGTTATCCGGGCTCGTCACGATCATCCAGCTCGTCACCTACGCATGCTCCTCGACCCAGACCGCCCCGTCCTCAGCGTGTTCCTTCTTCCAGATCGGCACGATCGTCTTGAGCTCGTCGATGGCGGCGCGCGCCGCGGCGAAGGCCGCGTCGCGGTGTGGAGCGGCCGCCGCCACGACGACCGCGATGTCGCCGATGGCGAGGTCGCCGACACGGTGATGCATGGCGATCCGCAGTGGACCGTGCTCGCGCGCGAGCCGGTCGGCGATCTCGCGCATCTTCACTTCGGCCATCTCCGCATACGCCTCGTACTCGAGTCGCAGGATCCGCTTCCCGCGACTGCGGCTGCGGACGGTGCCGAGGAAGACGACGACGCCTCCGAACTCGTCGTCTCGCACCAGGGCGAGAGCGTCGTCGACCGAGAGCGGCGCTTCGCTCACCGCGATGGCCTCGAGCGTGCGCGCATCTCCGCCGGAGACCGGTGGAATGAGGGCCAGCTCGTCGCCGTCGGCGAGCGGAGTGTCGAGTGATGCGTATTCGCGGTTGCGCGCGATGACCACCTGCTTGCCTTCGGCGATCAGAGGATGCTCCCGTGTAAGGCGTGCGACCGCCTCGCGGACCGTCGACCCTGGTGGCAGCTCGAGATCGAAATGGCCGCGTCCCGCCGCTTCGCGATACGACGCGAACAAACGAACGAGAACGCGCACCAATTCAAGCCTAGCGGAGGTGCGAGAATCCCACGGGCATGGACGCCCGCACCGCCCTTGCCCTGGCGCTCACGCTCGTTCTCGTCCTGGCGAACGGCTTCTTCGTCGCCGCGGAGTACGCGTTCGTGCGTGTTCGCAAGACGCAGCTCGACGAGATCGCCCAGCAGGGGAGCGCCCGCGCACGGCTCGCCTCGCGCGTCCTCGGCCGCCTCGACCAGTACATCTCGGCAGCCCAGCTCGGCGTGACCCTCTGTTCCCTGGCGATCGGCTGGCTCGGCGAGCCGGCGGTCGCGGCCATGCTCGCGCCGGTCTTCGAATGGCTGCCCGACCCGCTCCTAAACGTGATCTCGTTCGCCCTCGCATTCGCAGCGATCACGTACCTGCATATCGTCGTGGGAGAGCTGGCCCCGAAGTATCTTTCGATCCAGCGGGCGCTCCCGCTGGCGCTCTGGTGCGTGTACCCGCTTCACTTCTTTTATCGACTCATGTATCCGTTCATCGGCCTCGTGAACGGGAGTGCGAACGCGATCCTGCGGTGGGTCGGCATCCGGCCCAACGACGAGCTGGATGTGCACAGCGAAGAGGAGCTCAAGATGCTGGTCGCCGTCTCCACGAAGAAGGGCGTGCTGCAGGAGAGCGAGCGGCTGATCGTCGGCCGTGCCATGGAGTTCGCGGACCGCATGGTGCGTCAGGTCATGGTGCCGCGGACGGAGATGGTCGCGGTTCCCGACGACATGGGCGTCAAAGAGCTGCTCGCGACGGCCCGCCACCACCGCTTCTCACGCTTCCCCGTCTATCAGGAGGACCTCGACCACATCATCGGGATCGTCCACGTCAAGGACCTTGTTGGCATCGACCGGGATTCCCGCGCCACCGCCCGGGAGGTCATGCGCAAGGTGCCGGTCATCCCCGAGACCATGCGCCTCGATCAAGCACTCGCCGAGTTCCGGCGTCAGCGCGTGCAGCTCGCGGTCGTCCTCGATGAGTTCGGCGGCACCGCGGGCCTCGTGACGCTCGAGGACGTGATCGAGCAGCTCGTCGGCGAGGTGCAGGACGAGTTCGATCGAGAGGAGCCGGCTTTCAAAGAGGAGGCGCCTGGGACCTACGTCGTCGACGGACTCACCTCGCTCGACGCGCTGCGCGAGCGTCTGCAGGTGGCGCTCGCGGACGAGCCGTACGACACCGTTGGCGGTCTGGTCTTCGGCCGTCTCGGCCGGCTCGCCGCGGTCGGAGACATGGTCGAGGTCGAGGGGTACCGCTTCCAGGTGACCGGCGTGGACGGCCGGCGTGTCGCACAGGTCCGCGTGATTCGCGCGCGGCCACCTCGAAAAGCTGCGTGAGTTTCGTGACCATTGTTCGACGGCGCGACGGAAGTGTGACGGCGGAGTAACGGCACGGTTGCCCGCTCCGCTGGCATGAGAGGTGCTTATGTAGATTCCGTGATGGACCTGATAACAAGCGATGGTGGCCTCGCGGTGCTTACCGCGGTGGGCATCATGGCGACGGCGTTCTCGATCGTGCGCGATGCGAAAGCGCAGAAGGCCCGCATGGTGACGGAGGAAGTCCGGACGAACCTCCCCAACGCGGCCTAACGCACGAAGAGCGAACGCACGAAGCTGACCGCCTCTCCGAGGCGGGAAGCCCAGAAGGCCTGCGCCCGCGGATCCATCAGTACGAAGATCCCCATCGCTCCGAGCGTCACGATCCCCGTCATGAGCCCGAACGCGACCGTGCTCCCTCGGAAACTAATCCGCATCTTGCCACTTTAGCCGGACCCATCGTCTACGCTCGGGCGCCGCTCCGCAGGCGTGCGACGAGATTGTCCAGGCGAGCGCGCGAGATCGTGAGGAACTTCGCCAGGTTCTGACGGTCGCTCTCAGGGATGTTTCCGTGCCCGTCCTCGCCGATGATCCGAGCGAGGTCGGCCAGGGCGTCGTTCAGCTTGCGCGTCGCCGTGATGAGCGCGTCGTCACGAAGCGGCGGTATTGCCGGCTCGGGCTTCGAGGTCTTCTCTCCCGGATGCAGGATCCGTTCGACACGGTCGTGTAAGCGCAGGAGAGTCAGCTTGCCGGCGATGATCTGTTTGGCGAGCGCCTGGCGGCGGCGCTTGTTGTCGACTTTCATCAGCTCGTATGCCGCCGAGAGCGTGTCGTACCGCTGGCCGACCATCTCGCGGACGTCGTCGGGGGCGGATGCGAGGCGGAGGCGATTCTCGACGTAGCCCTTGTCCTTCCCGAGCTTCGTCGCCAGATTGCGGATCGAGTAGCCGAGCTCGCCCGTCATCTTCTTGTAGATGACCGCTTCGTCGAGGGGCGAGAGGTCTTCGCGCTGGAGGTTCTCGATCAGCGCGATCTCCAGGGCGGTCGCATCGTCGAAGCGCTCGACGATCGCCGGGATCGTCTCCTTGCCCGCGAGCTTGGACGCGCGCCAGCGGCGCTCGCCCGCGATGATCTCGTACTCCTCACCGGCCGGACGCACCAGGATCGGCTGCAGGACGCCGTGCTCGCGGATCGAAGCGCCGAGCTCCGCGAGCGTGTCCTCGTGCCACGTCATCCGTGGCTGCGCGGGGTTCGGAACGATCTTCTCGAGCGGGATATCGCGTACGGCGGTCGGCGTGCGCGCGGCGAGCAAGCTGATGATCCCTGGCTGCGCGTCGCTCTCCTGTCGGAAGATGCGCTCGCCGGCGTCGCGGAACGACTTTCGGGGACGACTACTTGTGAGCACCGATCACCTCCTTCGCGAGGTCCACGAAGCTCTTGGCCGCGTCACTTCGCGGTTCGTACACGGTGATCGGCACGCCCGCGGTCGGCGCCTCGCCGATCTTGACCGACTGCCGGATGATGGTGTCGAACACTTGGTGGTCGCCGAGATCCTTGAGCGAGTCGAGCATGTCGCGCGCGAGGATCGTGCGGCTGTCGTAAAAGGTCGGAAGAAGTCCGTACACCTTGAGACTCGGATTGAGGCGCGTCTGAACCGTCTTGATGATCTTGAGCAGAGCGGCGACGCCCTTGAGCGCGTAGTACTGGGTCTGCACCGGGATGATCACGCCGGTCGCGGCGACGAGCGCGTTCAGCGTCAGGAGCCCGAGCGTGGGCGGGCAGTCGATGAGCACGTAGTCGTAGCGCTCGACGACGTCGCTTCCGAGCTTGTCCCGCAGCGCCATCTCCCGTCCGATCGCGTTGAACAGCTCGACCTCGGCAGCGGAGAGCTCGAGCGTCGCCGGCGCGACGTCGACCTTCTTGGTCTTCGTCGGGCGGATGATCGACGCGAGCGTGATGTTCGAATCGATGAGCACGTCGGCGATGCTCCGCTCCACGGTGTTGAGATCGATCCCGAGGCCGACGGTGAGGTTCGCCTGCGGATCGAGGTCCAAACAGAGGACTTCGTGCCCCAACGATGCGAGTGCCCCACCCAGATTGATGGCGCACGTGGTCTTGCCCACGCCGCCCTTCTGGTTCGCGATCGCTATGACCTTACCCAACCGCGCCTCTCCTCTTCGCGGACCCCACGCCCTGGGCCCGCTTCGAGTTGCTGTGCTCCCCACAGCGCGCGGAAACGTACGCGCCCCAGCCTTCGGAGGACTATAGCCGCTTCAGTCGCGTCTTTGTGCGGCTTTGTGAGATGGCCGCGCCAGAGCTCATCTCTCCTAGGGCCCTGGCGAGTGTCGCCCGCGAGCCTCCTCACCGATACTTGCTCGAGTCTGCGGGCTCGCGAGCGACACTCGCGGGCCCGTCGTCGCCGCGCTGAGATACTTGGCGGGACAGCGGGCCCTCTCGCTTCGCTCGCGGGCCCGTCGTCGGCCGCGCTGAGATACTTGGCGGGACAGCGGGCCCTCTCTAGAGCGGCGGACTCATAATCTGCTGGTCCCAGGTTCGATCCCTGGCGGGCCCACACAGGCAAAGGGAGCGCGCGGTGAACCGCTGTACCCACCTCGATCAGATCCGAGAGGTCACCCCGAGCGCCGACGGCTGCGAGGACTGCTTGCGCACCGGCGACGACTGGGTGCACCTCCGGCTCTGCATGATCTGCGGACACGTTGGCTGCTGCGACGACTCACCGAACAAGCACGCCACCAAGCACTTCCGCAAGGTCGGGCACCCGATCATGAAGTCGTTCGAACCCGGTGAGGACTGGGGCTGGTGCTTCGTCGACGAGGTCGATCTCGATGCCCGGCGATGGCCCGTGAAAGGCCCGGCGGCGCACACCGTCTAATCCCGCCTCAGCGTCCGATGTCCCTCCGGCGCATGGCGGCGACCGCGACCACCGACCCGACCGCCCCGATCCCGAAGAGCGCGGCCGACCGCGCAGAGTCGACGTTTCCCGAGACGGGATTCCCGTAGAGCGCGTACAGCGACAGGTCGGCGACCCAGTTCGGCCAGTCGAACAGCGGCGTGAGCTCCTGCAGGAAGAAGCTCACGATCGCCACCGCACCGAGCACGATCACCGTGGCCCGCGGCCGCCAGCTCACGCCGGCCGCGCCGAGGCCGCCGAAGGCGAACACCACGCCAAGCGCCAGGGCGGAGCCGAGCACGAGGTGACCCGTGTCGATGGCGACGTCCGCGGCTCTCGCGCCGATCGCGAGCGCGACCCCGGCCACCGCGACGATGACCGCGGCGGCGGCCAGCAGCGCCGCGAGGCGCTCGACGACGATCCGCGTCCGCGAGATGGGCTGCGACGCGACGATCTCGAGGCGGCCCTCCTGGTCGTCAGCCGCCCAGCCGTTGGTCTGGACGATCGCGAAAATCGAGAGGAGGAGCACGAGCGTGCTGAACCACACCAGGCCGATGAACGCGGTGTACGTTCCGAGGCCGGCGCGCTCCATGTAGACCCGGAACGAGGGCGTGGCGAGCATCGTGTCGACGAGCGTCCTCGTGAACGACAGGAAGAACACGGCGAGCGCCGCGAGCACGACCACCCACGCGAGCAGCGACGTTCGCTGCTGGTCGAGGATGGCAAGCACCGGGAGCCGGAGAAGCGGGTCGCCTGCGGGGAGAGTCGTCGGGCGCTCATCCCGGGGCGGGCGCCGCAGCAAGGGAGCGCCGAGGTCGCGGCGAACAAAGGCGACCGCTGCGGCGGCCGTGAAGACCACCGCGGTGACGTAGAGCGCGCTCGTCCTCGGCACGTCGAGCATGCCGCCATTCGTAAGCGGATGGTTCTGGTCGTACAGCCAGAAGGGCGAGATCCAGCGGATGCTCTCCGCGCCACTCGATCGCGCGACCACGTCGATGAGGTAGAGGACGAGGAGCGCTCCACCTCCGAGCGCCACGGCTCCTCGCCGCGTCGTCACGAGCTGCGCGGCGAAGAGCGCGATCGCGTAACAGCAGAGGACGAGCCCGACGAGCGCGGTCCCCTGCAAAGCGAGCGCCGAGGCGGGCACGGGTTCTTTTCCCAGCGCGGACCCGACGCCGGCCGCCGCCAGAGTGAGCCCCACCACGACCGTCGCGAGCAGCGCGAAGGCGCCGATGCGCGACCCGATGTAGCGGCCGCGCGGCACTCCTTGCGCGAGCCAGTGCTCGACGAGGCCACGCTCCTCGTCGCCGCGTCCCGCGCCGGACGCGGCCATGACCGCCCAGAACGCCAGGATCACTTCGAGGGCGCCGATCGCTCGCCACTCGATCCACCCCGCCATCGTCCCGAGCTGCTGGGGGAGCGGGAGGAGGTAGGTGAGCTGGCGCGCCAGGATCTCCATCTGCTGCGCGAACACCGCGCGCTCCGCGGGCGTGTCCCCGGCGAGCTGCGCGAACGCGAGCGGCTGGGCCAGGGCGGCAACCACGCCGATGGCGCCGGCGGCGATCGCGCCGACGCGTCCAAGGCGCAGCGCGAGCCGGAGGAGCGTCACGCGCGCGGCGCTGGCGCGGAGTAGTAAGAGAGAAAGATCTCCTCGAGGCTTGGCTCGCGGCTGTGCAGGTCGACGACGCGCTGGCCGGCGATCGCTTCCAGGAGAGATTCCATCTCGCCGCGGAGGATCCCAGTCACGCGGTGGTCGCGCACGTCGAGCTGGTCGAGCCCGGGCACCGACCGCAGGCGCGCGAGCGGCGGGTCCCCCGCGAAGGCGATCTCGATCCGGCGGGCGCGCACGCCGATGAGCTCGGCGAGCGTGCCGACGGTCACGAGATTCCCTTCGCGGACGATCCCAACGCGATCGCAGACGTGCTCCACCTCGGAGAGGACGTGCGACGAGAGGAAGACCGTCGCCCCGGCTTCGCGCGCCTCGCGCACGAGCTCGTAGAAGACCTGCTGGTGGAGGGGATCGAGCCCGCCGGTCGGCTCGTCGAGGATGAGCAGCGGAGGCCGGTGCATGAGCGCGAGCACGAGCAGGAGCTTCTGCTTGTTGCCGTGCGACAACTCGCGGTACCGGCGGCCGAGGTCGAGGTCCAGCCGCTTCGCGAGGCTCGAGATCACGGCCTCCGACACGTCTCCCCGCAGGCCCGACACGTACGCGACGATCTCCGATCCGCGCCATCCGCCGAAGTTGGGCGTCTCCCCAGGAACGTATCCGACCCGCCGCTTGACGGCGACGGCCTCGCGCTCGCAGTCGAGGCCGAAGATCGTAGCCGTGCCGCGCGTGGGATGGATCATCCCCATCATCAGCCTGATCGTCGTCGTCTTCCCGGCGCCGTTTGGTCCGAGGAAGCCGAAGACCTCGCCCTGCCGGATCGTGAGGTCAAGGTCGAAGATCCCGCGGTGGGCGCCGTAGTCCTTCGTCAGCGCGAGGCTCGCGATCGCGGGAGGCGACCCGTTCACGTCTGGCCCTACGGTAGCCTCGGCCCGTGAGCGTCGCGATCGAAGACATCGAACGGGCCCGCCGTGTGGTCGCGCCGGTGCTTCATCGCACGCCGCTCCTGTCAAGCCGCAGTCTCGGCGAGCGGATCGGCGCCCCGGCATTCCTCAAGGCAGAGAACCTACAGCGGACCGGGTCATTCAAGCCGCGCGGTGCCGTGTACGCGGTGAGCTGTCTCTCCCCGGCGCAGCGCGCAGCCGGCATCGTCACGATGAGCGCGGGGAACGCGGCGCAGGCGATCGCCTTCGCGGCGAGCACGGCACACGTGAAGGTGACCGTGGCGATGCCCGAAACGGCGCCGAAGACGAAGGTCGATGCCACCCGCGGTTACGGTGCGGAGGTCGTCTTCGCGCCGGATGTCACCAAGCTCATCGCGCTCGTGCAGGACATCCAGGGTCGCTCCGGCGCGTACTTCCTTCATCCCTACGACGATGCGGCGATGATCGCCGGCCACGGGACCTGTGCGCTCGAGATCATCGAGGATCTTCCCGACGCCGACCTCTTCGTCGTCGGCGTCGGAGGTGGCGGCCTTATCGCGGGGATCGCGGTCGCGGTTGCGGCCAAGCGGCCGGGCGCGCGGGTCGTCGGAGTCGAGCCATCCGGAGCGCCGACGATGCGCCGCGCCCTCGATGCGGGCGAGCCGGTGCGCCTCGAGCGCGTGAACACGATCGCGGACGGGCTTGCCGCACCGATCGCGGGGACGATCCCGTTCGAGATCGTGCGGCGCCTGGTCGCCGACGTCGTTCTCGTGGACGACGATGTCATCGCCGAGGGAGTTCGCTTCCTCGCCTCGCGCGCGAAGCTCGTGGCTGAGCCGGCCGGCGCCGCGGCCACCGGTGCGCTGCTCGCGGGCACGGTGAAGGCGCGTCCGGGCGCGCGCGTGGTCGCGATCGTCTCCGGTGGCAATGTGGACCTCGAGCGCTTGCGACAGGTCTTCGCGGCGTGACGCAGGGTCGCCGGTTGATCCTCTACGCGGACGGCGCGGCTCGCGGCAATCCCGGCCCCGCCGGCGCCGGTGCGGTGCTCTTCGACGAGGACGGCCACATCGTCGCGAAGCTGACTCGCGCGCTCGGCCGCGCGACGAACAACGTCGCGGAGTACAGCGCCCTCATCCTCGGGCTCGAGGAGGCCAAGCGGCTCGGCGCGAACGCCATCGATGTGCGCATGGACTCGCTCCTGGTCGTGGAGCAGCTGCGCGGGCGCTGGCGCACGAAACATCCGGGACTGATCCCGCTCGCCCTGCGCGCGGGTCAGCTCCTCGCATCATTTCCCGAGCGGGAGATCCGCCACGTGCCGCGCGAGCAGAACCTCGTCGCCGACGCCCTGTCCAATCGCGCCATCGACGAAGCCGCCGGCATTTCGAGCGACGAACCGCGGTGAGCCAGGATCCACTCACCGCTTTCGTCGCGCGGAGCCTTCGCGCCGAGGTGACCGATGTCCGCAGCGAGATCGTGACGAAGAACGCGGCGCTGGAGCTCGAGCGCATCCGCTTCCGGCAGGAGGGCGATGAGCGCTCGCTCGTCGTGAAGCGCGTGCCGCCGAGTGACGCGCTCGAGGTGCAGCTGCTGCCACTGCTCGCGCGGAAGACCGACCGGGTGCCCATCGTTCGCTCGCGCGGCATACCCCCGCCTGCGGTTCCAGCGTGGCCCTGGGTCCTCACCGAGGATCTGCTCGACGCGCAAAGCGCTTGTCACGAGGACCCGCGAGCGATCGTGAGGGCGAAGGTGAAGATCGAGCGTGCCGTTGCCGGTGACGGGCCGGCGCTGAAAGCGCTTGGTGTTCCAACGATCACTCCGGTGGAGCTGGTCGAACGCGCGTCGGAGCGCGCGGCGATCGATCGACCGTTGGATGCGGAAGCGCGCGGGGCAGCTAGCACCTTGGCAAGCCTTCCGACCGTGCTGTGCCACGGCGACTTGGCGTGTGCGAACGCGCGGCTCGCCGGGCGCGGCGTCGTCCTCATCGAATGGCGGCGCGCACACCTGGGATGCGGCTTGCTCGACATCGCCCAGCTGGCGACGGACGTAGGTGGCTTCAGCGGCAAAGCGCCGGGCGCCGATCTCTTCAAGCTTTACGGGGAACTGGCGGAGGTAAGCGTTACCGCGGAGCTGATTCGGGCTGCACAAACCGTGCGCGCATCGCTGGGGCGCTCGCGGTGAACAGGAAGTGAAACTCCCGGCGAAGCCGGATAGAAGAACTAGAATTAAAGCGCCGAGCAGGCTTGATGGTCGCGTCGGCGAAAGCCGCCGAGGAAAGTCCGGACTCCACAGGGCAGGGTAAGGGGTAACGCCCCTCCGCCGTGAGGCGAGGCCCGCGCCACAGTGACGATCCCGCGCAAGCGGGGTGAAACGGGCAAGCGCTACCTGGAGCAAGGCCGCGTAAGGGGACGATGGCGTGGCCCGCGCCGTCCCCGGGTAGGCCGCTAGAGGCGGAGGGTGACCTCCGCTCGAGAGGGATGACCATCCTCGCCAGAATCCGGCTTATGGCCTGCTCGGCCTACCCTTTTCATCCGAACGGCCCGCGGGGCCGTATTGATCTAGAAGCTGCAAGGGAGGATCGACCAGATGCGTCTATTCGCAAGCATCGCGGCGGCGGCGGTGGTTATCGCCGCATGTGGCGGGACCGCCGCGGCACCGAGCCCGTCGCCAACACGCGCGGCGACGACCGCGCCGACGACTGCACCTACACCGACCCCCTCACCGACACCGGCCAACACATTCAAGGCCGAGCTCAAAGCCTCGAATGAGAACCCGCCGATCACCGACGCCGAGGCGACCTGCACGGGTACCGCGACGGTGACCTTCACCGCGACGACCGCGAAATTCGATGTCGCGATCACCGGCTGCCCGGCGACGACCGCGATCAACATCGGTCACATCCACGAAGGGGCGGCCGGTGTGAACGGCGGTGTGAAGATCGATAGCACGCTGAAGGCAGGAGACATCGCGCTCACCAACGGGGCGGTGACCTTCTCCCGCACGAACTCAGCCGCCGACCCGGCCCTCATCACGGCCGTGATGGCGAACCCCGCGGGCTACTACGTGAACTTCCACTCCACGCTCCACTCCGGTGGGGTGATCCGAGGTCAGCTCACCAAGGGTTAGCGCTGTCGACCCACCCGCAGCAGGAGGACGCCCCCAGCCACGGGGCGTCCTTCGTTTGCGGGCGGGCGACAAGGCGAGCGGATGCCCGTGGCACGTCGCTTGCGTGCCTCTTTTGCGCTGAGACCGGCGGAAGGAGGTAGCCAGATGCTCTGGACGATCATCTTCATTCTCGTGATCCTGTGGCTGCTCGGCGGGCCGATCCTCAACCTCGGCGCGCTGATCCATCTGCTTTTGGTGATCGCGGTCATCGTCCTCCTGGTGCAGCTCATCTCAGGTCGCAGAGTCGCTCTCTAACAATCTCCAGGTACCCGCGCGCACGCTCGTCGCACGATGACTTGGCTCATTGACGCGGCGAGCGTGCGCTTGTTATCGTCCCCAGGTCACGCCGAACGCGTCGATCTCATGAAAGGAAGTGGCGCAGTGCTGAGCTTCATCCGCAATCGCACCGGCTCCGGCGCGCCCGCCGGTCGTCGGCGCAGCCTGCCCACTTACGGGATGGCCTAGAACCCAGCTTTTTCGCGAGGCCGCTCGGACCGTGGGCAGAGGCCCACGGTCTTTTGTTTTGTTTGAAGTAGGTGAAAGAGATGGCCATCCAGATACGCGATGCCGCCAGACGCGAGCTGAACGAGCGGAAGCCCACGGCCGCGCTTGCCGCGAGCGGCGTGCGGAAGGCCTTCCATTCCGCGCGCATGCTCTCAGGCGGCGGATCTTCGGTGCGCGCCGTCGATGACGTCAGCCTCGAGGTCTGGCCCGGCGAGATCTACGGCCTGCTCGGCGCGAATGGCTCCGGGAAGTCGACCCTGATCCGGCTCTTCTCGACACTGCTCACACCCGACGCCGGCGAGGTCCGCGTATTCGGACGCGACATCGATCGGGACGAGCTCGCGGTCAAGAGAATGATCAACCGCGTCTCGGTCGAGGCTTCGTTCTTCAAGAAGCTTTCGGCGATGGAGAACCTCGTCTATGCGGGGCGCCTGTACGGTGTCTCGCCCGAGGTCTCACGTCCGAAGATCCAGACGATCCTGCACCGACTGGGGATCGAGCAGGCCCGGTTGAACGAGCCGCTCGAGAAACTCTCGCGGGGGATGCAGCAGAAGGTCGCGATCGCGCGCGCGTTCCTGACGGCGCCGATGCTGCTCCTGCTCGACGAGCCCACCACCGGTCTCGATATCCGGAGCAAGCGAGAGGTGCAGACGTTCGTCCGCGATCTGCGCGACGAGCACGACGCGACGATCTTGCTCACCACGCACGACCTCGACGAGGCGGCGCGCCTCGCCGACCGCATCGGGATCCTGCATCAGGGTCGGCTCGTCGCCGAGGGCACGCCGGCGGAGCTCGGCGCGCGCCACGGCGGCGGAACGCTGGAGGACGTCTTCATGACGGCCACCGGGCGGCGGCTCGATGATGCCGACGCGCCGGAGGGTGAGCGCGCGACGTGATCGAGTACCGCGACGAAGAGGTGTTGCCCGACCGGAGGGAGGTGCTCGCGCGCCTCGACTCCGGCGATCGCGACACCCTCGTCGCCATCCTGCGGGCGCTCTGCCCGTGCGGGAACGTGTGCTACGACGACGAGATCTGGCGGGCGATGGTCGCATTGATCGAAACGAATACGGAATTCGTCGTTCGGGAGCAGGCCCGACACGCGCTGATCACGCTTGGCGAGCGTTCGCGGATCGATACGCGCGCCCGGGATCTCCTTCGCAGGCTCGCCGAGGAAGGCGGTCTGGGCGCGCGCATCTACCCGCCGTGGTTTCAGCGCCAGCTCCATGTGGTCGCCCTGCCGGAGCGCGTGCGGTACCCGAAGGTTTCGCGGCGCGACGTCCCCACACTCATCGAGGAGCTGTCCTCCGACGATCCCATCGAACAGCGGGACGCGATGAGCGCGCTCTGTCCCACCGATGGTCGCAACCCGAACCGCAAGGTGTGGGAAGAGATTCTCGCGGGTCGCGCGGCGGGCGATGTGCGGCTGCGCGCGAAGGCCGACGCCGCCACGCGGCGGCTCGTCGCGCACGCCGGAGGCTGCGCGAAGAAGCACCCATTCGCAGCTGGGCCCGGATGATCACGAACGTCGGCGCGCAGCTCGGTCTCGCGTATGCGTTCGTCGAGCGCGAGATCGCGCTCTCGAGGCGCTACTGGGCGTGGGAGATCGTGTGGCTCGTCTACGGGATCGTGACGAGCCTCTCGGTCGCATATATCGCGCTCGGCGCGCCAGCGATCACCGGCGGCGGCCTCGCTGAAGCGGACGTCTCGCGGTTCGTCCTGTACCTGCTGGTCGGGACGATCACCTGGCGCTTCCTCGGGCTGATCTTCGAGCAGATGGGCGAGACCATCGCATGGGAGCGGTGGGAGGGAACGATCGAGTACACGTTCATGGCGCCGGTGCCGCGCCTGACGCACCTGATCGGGATGTGCGGCGCGACCCTGGTGCGCGCGCTCGGCTTCAGCGTCGCGATCCTCGCCGCGGTCGCGTTTTTCGTTCCGGTCGATCTCTCGCACGCGAACGTTCTCTCCGCGCTGGTCCTGCTGGCGACGGGGGCGGTCGCGTTCATCGGGCTCGCGATCGGATCCGCGGTGTTCCCCTTGCTTTGGACCGAGAAAGGCCTGCAGATGGCGTACATCGTTCAGGCGGTCGTCCTGCTGGTCTCGGGCGTGTACTACGAGACCACGATCCTGCCCGCGTGGATGCAGGTTCTGTCGTTCGTCTCGCCCGCGACCTACGTGATCCGCGGAATGCGCGCGGCCCTGCTCGATGGTGCGGACCTCGCCGCCGTCTGGCCGAACCTCTGGCCGGCGCTGCTCGTCGGCGCGATCTCCATCCCGCTGGGCATGCGGATCTTTCTCTGGGCGGAGCGGCACGCCAAGAAGACCGGGCGTCTCAAAAGGAGCGGCTGATGAGCGACACGAGGACGAAGACCGAGCTTTCGTTCCGACCGGCGACGCCAAGCGATGGCGCGTTCGCGGCCGACGTCGACACCGCGCTCTGGCCGGATTCACCGCGCGACCCGGTCATCTACCGGTACTGGTGGTCCCAGCCCGACGAGCACCTTGAGATCGCGCGCTTCGTCGCGCGCCGCGGCGATCGCGACATCGGGTACGCGACGACCCAGCACGCGCGGTGGGACATGCAGCCCGAGCGCCACGCGTGGGTGGCCGGCGACCTTCTCCCGGCGGACCGCTCCGCCGCGATCCTCGACGCGGTTCTCGCCGCCATGGAGGAGCGCGTCATCGCCGACGGGGCGAGGATCCTGGGCACGGGGGCATACGAGGGTGACGAGCTACGGATCGCGACGATCCTCCGGCGCGGCTACAAGGAGGACCGGCGCAGCCGTCGCTGGGAGCTCGATCTCATCGCGAACCGGGAGCGACTCCTCGCGATGACGGAGCAGTCGCGCACGCGCATGCGCGAAGAGGGCGTACGGCTCCTGACGCTCGCCGATGACGACGACCCGGCCGCGATCGAGAAGGTCTGGCGCCTTTCCGAGGAGGCGGGCGACGACGTCCCCACCACCGTGCCGCGAGTGCCCGAAGCCATGGAAGCGTACGTTCGCTGGGCGAATGCGCCGGAGGTCCACAAGGATCGCTTTTGGATCGCGCGGGTAGGTGAGGAGGTCGTCGGCGTGTCCGTCCTCGCATACCCTCCCGTGCGCGGGATCGTCGGGACGAACTGGACCGCGACGGCGCGCTCGGTCCGCGGTCGCGGCGTCGCGCGAGCGCTGAAGTGCGAGACAGTGGCCCAGGCCATAGCGCTTGGTGTCGATCGCGTCCGGACTGGCAACGACGCCGCCAACGCGCCGATCCTCCACCTCAACGAGACCATGGGCTACCGGCTGATCGCGGGCGGGATCGCTTTCCTCAAGCCGGTCTGAGCGAAGGCGCCGCGAGCGTCGCTCGGTCCGAGCCTCCTAATCGCGCGGCGCGAGCCACGCTTTGAATGCGCCCAGGTCGTACGGCCGGCCCAGGAAGTCGCGCACCAGCTCGGCCGCTGGCTTCGTACCGCCCGGAGCGAGGATCCGGTCGCGATAGCGGCGGGCTACCGAGACATCCATCAAGTCCTCCCCGAACGCGGTGTGCAGATCCTTCGCGATCGTCGTCGACCAGAGGTAGGTGTAGTAGGCCGCGGAGTAGTGGTCGCCGTTCATGTGCTCCCAGCTCGCTGGAAATGCCGTGCCGTGGATGTTCTCGAACAGCGAGTAGCGCTGGTTGAGATCGTCGACGATCGATCGTGGATCGGCACCGGTCCGCGTGCCGTCGTGCAGTGAGAGCGAAACGCGCGACAGGAAGAGGAGACCCTCGTAGACGCGAATGGCACGCCCGAAATCGCGCCCTGCGCGCAGTCGTTCCACCAGCTCCGCGGGTATCGGGGCGCCCGTCTCGATGTGCGTCGCGAAGCTGGACAGCACCGCGTGGTCGTAGATCCACTCCTCGAGGAACGTCGAGGGCGCTTCCATGAAGTCGCCCTCGGTCCTCGAGAGCCGAACGTAGGGGACCTCGCCTCGCGCGAGGCCGTGCACGAGGTGCCCGAACTCGTGGAAGTACGTCACGACCTGCTGATGCTCCATGAGCGCCGGACCCAGGGCGGCGGCCGGATCGGGGAAGTTGCAGCAGAGGACGCTGTGCGGCAGCTGCGCCCCGCCCACCCCGAGCACGAGGGGCGCGTTGAAGAACCACTTGTTCTTGCCCTCGCGCGGATGCATGTCGAGCGAGATTCGCCCGCTCGGGCGTCCGTCGATCGTGACGTCGAAGCTCTCGACAGAGGGATGCCAGCGCTCTTCGTGCACGACCGGCGCGAACGTCATGCCGAAGAGCGTGGCGTTGAGGTCGAGGATCGCTTGCCGCACCCGGCCGTATTCGAGGTATGGCCGCACCTCCTGCGCGTCAAACCGAAACCGCTTCGCCTTCACGCGATTCGTGTAATAGAGCCGCTCCCACGAGCCGACCGAGGTCGCGCCGGGATGGTCGACCCGTTTTTCCGCGAGGAGCTCCGCAAGCTCCCCGCGCGCGGCTGGCTCGGCGATCGCGTCAACCTCGTCGATGAACCGCTTGAGCGCCTCGGGTGTCCCGACCATGCGCTCCTCGAGGTTGTAGTGCGCCCACGTCGTGTACCCGAGCAGCGTGGCGAGCTCGTGACGCGTCGTCGTGAGCCCCCGCAGGACATCGAGGTTCGCCGGGGCGCGGTCCTGGTTGGCCCGCTGCAGCTCCTTGCGCAGGCGCTCGCTGTGCGCGTAGGTCATGACCGGCGTCATGTCCGGAGGGTTCGTGCTGATGCGGATCACGCCGTCGGCATCGGCCGGATGCGACCTCTTGTAGTCGGCTGGAAGTCCGTCGAGCTCGCGATCGTTCTCGAGCGCGACCTGGCGCGTGTCGTCCCGGATGTTCCGCGCGTGATCCTGCCCGAGCCTCGTCAGCTCGGCGCGTAGCGCGCGGGCGCGGTCGCGCTCGGCGGGGCGGAGCGTGACGCCCGCACGCTTCATGTCCATCCGTACGAGCTCCACAAAGCGGCGCTCGAGCGGCCCGAGATCGATGCCGCGCCCGAGCGCGTCGTACACGGGCGTGCTCTGCAGCGAGGTTTGGCTGAAATCGGAGGCCTCGCGCTGGAGGCGCTCGGCCGTATCGCGAACTTCCTTCTCGGGATGCATCGACACGCAGATCCCGCATTCGCTCATCAGATTCGAGAGCTCGCGATGAAGATCGTTGAGGACGGGGATGGTCCGGCGGGCATCGGCACCGCGTTCCGACTCGAGTCGCCGGAGGAGCGCATCAGCGCGAGTCAGACGTTCCCGGTTTCGGTCTTCCAGAATGCGCGCGCTCACCGGCGCGGGCGCGGTCTCGAGCACGCGCCGAGTCTATGCCGCGTACGCTCACTGTCGTGGCGATCCCTCCGCCGCCGCCCACTCCGCGCGACGAAATCGTCGACACGTTGCATGGCGAGCGCGTTGCCGATCCCTACCGGTGGCTCGAGGACGCCGCGTCGACGCGCGTACGCGAGTGGACCGACGCGCAAAACGCGAGGACCCGCGCGGCCCTGGACGCGCTGCCTCAGCGGGCGCTGCTCGCTCGACGGCTGCGCGAGCTGCTCTCCGTTGGTCTGCTCGGGACTCCGCGTCCGGTCGCCGGGCGGATCTTCCATACCCGGCGTGAGGGCGATCAGAAGCAGGCCGTGCTCTTCGTGCGCGACGCCATCGACTCGCCAGATCGCACGCTCGTCGATCCGAACGCCATAGAAGCATCGGGACTCGTCACGCTGGACTGGTACTACCAGTCGCACGACGCGCGCTACGTCGCGTATGGGCTCTCGCAAGGCGGCGATGAGATGTCGACGCTCCACGTGGTCGAGACCGCGACCGGCAAGGAGCTCGGCGATCGCATCCCGCATACGCAGCACTCGAGCGTCGCATGGGTGCACACCGGTTTCTATTACACGGTCCATCCCGCGCCGGGCTCGGTGCCGCCGGGCGACGAGAACTACTTCCGGCGGGTCCGGTTCCATCGCCTCGGCGACGATCCGAGCAAGGACGTGCTGGTGTTCGGCGAGGGTCGCCCGAAGGAGGACATCCTCGTCGTCGCCACATCGCCCAACGGCCGCTGGGTCCTGTTCACCGCGATGAAGGGATGGGCACGCACCGATCTCTACGTCATGGACCGCGAACATCCCGGTCGCGGCCTCGTGG
>WNGI01001138.1_pt1 | contig 38286 bp, 37 predicted proteins | sample 5400621 | NCBI WGS metagenome assembly WNGI01 (sample SAMN13153374, study PRJNA577476) | soil metagenome | isolation source: 20 cm soil or saprolite under Garry oak tree replicate 1 | place: USA:California | collected 2016-06-15
GCAAACAATCCATTCCTGCAGCATCGCGCTCTAAATTGATTATCCAGAAAGCCGTCCACATGGACCTTTTTGGCAGCAACGCGGTCGTAAGCTGCAACGAAGCCGAAGCTCGTAAATTTGTTGCTGTATGCCGGTCATTTGCCCGGCGGGTGCTCGCTTCGATACATGAGGCACTTCGCTCTGCAGGGCTTCGTGCTGAACAATCTGAATAAATGTTCGTTGATGAAAGGACATTAAACGATTCGACTTAATGAGGCTCAGAGATTGTTTTTTACGCACGGCGAAGCGGATAGCTGAGGGCAAGGTCGAACACTCTTGCGCCGCTGGAGCTGCTTTCAGCACTACAGCGCGACGGCTCTACGTAAGAGTCATGAGTGACACAGGCCATTTGTTCGCACGTGATATCGAGAAAGCAGCAAACGCTAAAAGCGATCAGCGGGCATGCCGCGAACTCCGCGTGTGGCTGCTTTGCATGATGGCGGCGTGCTGCGATGACCTGAGGGGAGATACCCAGCTTCGAAAAGGTATCCAGCGAGTTTAATGTCTGTAAACGGTGATATTACCGGCGTGATTCTTAGCTTCGGCTTTACATCGGAGGCATGACGCCGCCGATACCCGCGTTGATGCGAGTTGCCGTGAGAGTTCCATCTGCGCTACGGACGCTAGGAATAAATACCCCAACACCTGGTTTTAGATTTAGCGCTCGCGCCAAAGAATCTCCCAAAAAGATTTTGCCGCCGCGCCTTGATGGAAAAAACTAGGCAACCCCGCGTATAGTTCTCCTTTCGCGCCAGGAGGTAGCCTGATCCCTGTTTATCCAAGGCGCTACAACCGCCTGGTTAGGGCTTGATGCGCTGCATGCACTCCTGAATCGCCAATGTTTCGCTTTTTAATAAAGTTTTTCCTTCGTCGTACGCCCATTTCGAGCAGATCTCCCATGCTTCTTGTCGTATTTTATAATCGTAGTATTGGCGCCAGATGTACGTGAGGCAAACCAAAGAGACGAGAATAAAAGTTAAGAGCTGGACCGGTTTTATGATCTTATCCATTTCAACGCTTCCTACTCTCCAAATTAAGGTACCAACATTCTCATAGGTACATAGCGATCGATCAGGGTCAAGGCTGTTAAGCCCGCGGGTGCGTGTTGGCGTGCACCGTCTTAGGGCCAACTGCCGACGTTTCAAAAGCTGTTCAACAAATCTGCCTGGTCATACATCACCAACCCCCGTGGATTGGAGGCCGGAACGTGTTGGGCATCCATGTGGACTGGCGTGTTGCCGGACGAGCACGGTATCCACGACGGGTTCTACGTGTTTGACACGCACGAGTATCGGATGCGCATCGTGCGCCCGGATGAGATTCCTGAACCATTCTGGATGGCGGCGAGTCGCAGCGGCCGCCGCCTGCTGCTGGTCGATATCCCTTACACCTTTCTCAGCCCACGCATAAATGGCGTGAAGATGTGCGATTGCCTGGTACACGTACGCTCGGACAAGAAGGGATTCACTCCCTTCCCGCCACGCTCTCCGGTCAGATCGCGCGAGACTATGGACTCAATCCTTGGTTTACAGCAAACCGCTGTCCGTTCAATGAACAGGACGCGTACAGCGTCGAGGGTCTCTCCGGCATTGTCGATACATTGAGCTCACGCATTGCGTTAAAGACCCGGTTCTGTCGCGACGTGCTTGCGCGCGCGCCGTGGGATATGTTTTTCACCGTGTTCCACGAGGCTCACGATGTCGGCCACATCTGCTGGCACTGCGATGATCCTTCGCACGAGCGCCACAATTCGAAATTGACGGTGGGGGTTCGGTGACCCGTTGCTGCGCGTGTACCAAAAATTGGACGCGGACGCGGACGCATTGCTCGATGCGCTGCCGCCGGATGCCGCGGTGCTTGTCTACTCGAGTCACGGCATGGGCACCGCCTCGCGTTTTCTCGATGCCATTCTCGCCCGCCTGGATTCCAATCCGCGCGCCGCGGAAAGCCGCTTGCTCGCGGACCGGTTGGCTCCTTTGTATCGCCGCGCCGTCCCCGCCGCCGTGAACCGCTGGATCGCGCCGAGCGTGTTGGGCAATCGGGGGTATCGATGGGCCGCTTCCGATAGTCTGCGCCATCGGCGCTACTTTGCGCTCAACTCGAGCTACGCGACGGGCGGCGTGCGGTTCAATGTAAAGGGCCGGGACGCACACGGCGGACTTTCTTACTCAAGATCCCTGAGAAGAGTCATGCGTCAGAACAAACACAAGCTAGGCGCACGCGTCAAGTAAAAATCTAATGAAATTGTGGCGGTCTGGAGCAGTCCTCATGCTATCGGACCCCGTTCTCGTTTCTGAGCGAACACAGGTTGTAGACCTTGCGGTCAAGAACCGGCTGCCAGCGATATACTGGAGGTCAGATTTTGTCGAAGTCGGGGGGCTTATGTCCTAAGCGCGAGTTTTAGTGACTTGCCCCGCCGCGCCGCTACGTGGACAAGATCCTCAAAGGGGCTAAGCCCGCCGATCTCCCGGTAGAGCAGGCGAAAAAGTTCGAGCTAATCATCAATCTGAAAGGTGCTAAGCAGATCGGTCTGACGATCCCGCAGACGGTGCTGCGGCGTGCGGATAAGGTGATCAAGTGAGCGAGCGAACAAAGCGAAGCGACGATGCTAGCATTGAACTGATTTCTCCATCGACTCAATCTCACGCGTGATCAATCTGACGCGTCGATCAGTTTAATATTAGCCACAACTGGTTCTGAATGAGCATCGGCGACCCAACCCCTTTCCGGTAGCGACCTTCAGCATGTCATGCTGTTTTCATCAGCTCGTTCACCATGCCGCGACGCTCTATAGGACGACAGCTACAAGCTGTGGAGATATTCCTGCTTCAGCATTCGAATGACATACGGACAAACTCACCCGGTCCGCTTGACTCACATGTCGTACCGGGTGCTGTCACGCCTGCCACGGTAAAACTCTGGATAACTCCCGTGCCATTTACGCCCGTTCGTGGCGGATTATATAGCGGTCCGTCGCTTGCTCTACCGGATATCCGGAAGCTTTCGAAAAGCACAGAGAGGTACAAATGAGCAGCGCTTTAAATGAGTACAAGAAGCCGATCGAGGAGTGGGCGTGCGCCGTCGTCGACGCGAAACCGATGGAGAATCTCTTGATTCTCTACAAGCTGCTGTACGCGCTCGGTTGCCGGATCGACGGAATCGATTTCGAGATCGACCGGCTGTGCTTAGCGGCTATCAAAAAGGCAAAAACGCTCTCGTAATCCTCATCTAGTTCTGATTTCTTCTCCGCAGCGTTTCCTTTCTATTTCAAGAAAGGTCTAACCATTGGGTTGAGAAGGACGCGGCAGACCGCGCTTCTCGCCCAAAACGTTACGCTCCAATTGCATTGAATTCTCCGATGATTTAATCCTGCGAGATTTGCCTGAGGCGTCGTTCAGTTCAATCTGAAGCCGAATTTAGCCTCTTATTCCTCGACAAATCCAGTTTCCCTTCCGCCTAAATATTACTTTTCTCAGCTTCCATGTTCGTGATAAGTCTTCTCACGAACGAGGCGCGCAATGAACAAAGCTGCTGTCTTAGCAATCCTGTTTGTAGTGGTGCTGCTTGCTGTTGCAGTCATCGCCGAAGCGCAGCAGCCCACGAAATCCCCCGGATTGGGTTTCTTGCAGCTGCCACTCCTGCCACAGCCGCACCCCTTGTTGAAGCGTTAAAGCAAGGTCTACGTGAACATGGGTATGTGGAAGGACAGAATGTCGTCTTGGAGCTACGGTTCGGTGAGGGTAAGGCTGAACAGTTTCCGGTCCTTGCTGCCGAATTGGTTCGTTTGAAAGTCAATGTCATCGTAGCACTTACCAACCCGGTGATCGAGGCTGTTAGGCAAGCGACACAGACAATTCCCATCGTCATGCCAGCCGCTTCTGACCCAGTTGGGGCCAGATTTGTCGCCAGCCTGGCGCGGCCCGGTGGAAACATAACGGGGTTAACCGGGTATTCCCCTGAACTTAATGGAAACCGGTTGGAGCACCTGAAGGAGGCTTTTTCCAAGCTCTCTCGGGTGGCCCTGCTCTTGAGTCCGAATTTTCCCGGAAGCGCTCTCGATCTCAAAGAGACGGAGTCTGCGGCTCGTGGAAGACCTATCAAGGACTTTCGCGAAGCATGGGATAGAGCTCGCACAGCGGTCGGTCTGGAAGGTCGTATCTTTCGTGACTTCCGGCGCACGGCAGTTAGAAACATGGTTCGCGCCGGGGTTCCTGAACGGCTAGCGATGATGATTTCAGGTCACAAAACGCGCAGCGTCTTTGACCGTTACAATATCGTGAGCGAGGACGATCTCAAGCAGGCGGCGCTCAAGACTTGGACACACATACAGGCACAGCCAACGACTAAAAAAGTGGCTTCGATTTCAACTAGGTCAGTCTAATTCGTTTGGGCACTGGACGGACACAATTCAGGCACAAGGAAGAGCGGGGTATGGCAGGCGCACCGATTAAATTATTGATTTATTGGTGCCGGAGGGGGGACTTGAACCCCCACAGGGTTACCCCTACCGGATTTTGAGTCCGGCGCGTCTGCCATTCCACCACTCCGGCACGAGAATTCATATTGTTAACGAACGCGTGCGTGGGATGCAAGAGCAGCAAACATCCGGACTGAATATTTAGAAAAGAAGTTTCCAACATTCCCCAAGCGAGGCGACGCCGGCGAGTTTGGGATACTTGATATGAGCCAATTGCACCGAATTGCTCATAGGTAAAACGCAACGCTCGAAGCCGAGCTTTCCGGATTCCTTGACGCGGGCTTCGGCTTGCGAGATGCCGCGAATTTCGCCCGCCAACCCGACTTCGCCGAAGAAAACCGTTTTCGGATCGAGCACGGTTTCCCGGCTGCTCGATGCGAGGGCGGCGACGATGCCCAAGTCGACTGCCGGCTCGTCGACATGGACACCACCGGCGACGTTGACAAAGATATCCTGATCGAAAAACTTGGCGCCCATTTTCTTTTCGAGCACGGCGACGAGCAGCGCAACCCGATTGTGATCGACGCCGATCGCGGTGCGGCGCGGTACGGCCAAAAACGATCGGCTGACGAGAGCTTGCAGCTCAACCAAGATCGGCCGCGTGCCTTCCATGCTGCAGACGACCGCCGAGCCGGGCACGGCGAGAGGTCGCTCCATGAGAAAAATCTCCGATGGATTGCTGACTTCCTTTAAGCCTGCTTCCTTCATTTCGAAAACGCCGATCTCGTTGGTCGAGCCGAAGCGGTTTTTGACCGCGCGCAGAATGCGGAAACTGTGGCCGCGCTCGCCCTCGAAATAGAGGACTGTGTCGACCATGTGCTCTAGCAGACGCGGCCCGGCGATGGCGCCGTCTTTAGTGACGTGGCCGATCAAGAAAGTCGTCAAGCCGGTTTTTTTCGCCAGCACGATGATCGAGCCGGAAGCTTCTCTGACCTGGGCGATGCTACCGGGCGCCGAGGGAATCGCTGACGAGAAAATCGTTTGCACGGAATCGATCACCAGCAAGCCAGGTTTGATTTTCTTGACGTGGTCGAGAATCCGCTCGAGAGAAGTTTCGCTCAACACCAAGAGATTCGGCGCCTCGATGCCGAGCCGCTCGGCCCGCATCTTAATCTGCCGTGGAGATTCCTCGCCTGAGACGTAAAGGCAGGTTACCCCTTTTTGACTCACGGCGGCAAAAGCTTGAAGGAGAAGTGTGGATTTGCCGATGCCGGGGTCGCCGCCAATGAGAATCACCGAGCCCGGCACGAGCCCGCCGCCAAGCACCCGGTCGAATTCGCCGATGCCCGAGAGCACCCGACCTTCTTCAGTGATATCGATCTCGTGAATCGGCGCAGGATCTTCTTTCGTGCCCAGACTCAGCTCCCCGCGCGGCGTCGAGGCTCTCTCAAATCGTTCCTCGGCGAAGGTGTTCCACTGATGACAGTCGGGACACTTGCCGAGCCACTTGGAGGATTGAAAACCGCAGCTTTGGCAGGCGAAAATGGTTTTAGCTTTGGCCATCGGAAGTTATCGATGCGGATTCCGCGAAACGAGAAAACTGCGCGCGCATGCGCATCACTTTAACCAACTCTAATTCGAGCTGGCAAGCGCGATAGACGGTTTTCCGTGTAATTAAATTTTTTTTACGCAATTTGACAACGGTCTAGCCGCGCGTTGTTGAGAGTGTTAATTTTAAATGTAGTGGTCACGAAACAGAAATCATCGGCCGAAGAGTTCCTGCCAAAACGGCGCACACTTGAGAGCCTGCGCGCCGCCGCGCGCTTCTGCGAAGGATGTGATCTATACAAGAACGCCACCCAGACGGTGTTTGGCGAAGGGACAAAGAACGCGAGCGTTGTGCTCATCGGCGAACAACCTGGAGATATGGAAGATCGTCAAGGCCATCCGTTCGTCGGTCCAGCCGGCCGCATGCTCGACAAAGCGCTCGCCGAGGCACACATCCAGCGCGACGAGGTTTACATTACTAACGCCGTGAAGCATTTTAGATGGATCCAGCGCGGCAAGCGTCGCCTGCATCAGAAACCGGCGATCCGGCAGCTTACGGCTTGCAAGCCGTGGCTTCAGTCGGAGCTGGAAGTCCTCCGTCCCAAAGTAGTGGTATGCCTGGGCGCGACCGCTGCGCAATCTATACTCGGCAGAGTTGTCCCGATCGGTCAACAACGGGGAAAGTTCTTTGACGGCAACCAGGGTGAAGCGGTTTTCATCACCATTCATCCCTCGTCGATTTTTCGGCACCGCGAGGAAAGCGAGCGCGAAGAAGAGTACCGCCACTTTGTGGCCGACATGCGACGGGTGCAGCGCAAAATTCGCGGCATGGCCGCAGCGTGACCAGCTTCACCTCAGATAAATTCCTTTCAACAGGTTGATCCGCCCGCGACGCTTGATAGCCGCGGTATCGTGTTGCGATGCCGCGGGCCGTATATTATCTAAATCAAGCAATGCCGACAGTTAGCGTCCAAGACGAGCTGCAAGCGATCAGGAGCGCGTCGCTTTATCGCCGCTTGCGGCGGGTCGAGAACGATCAGGGTCCGACTTTGATCCTTGACGGCCGCGCGGTCATCAACTTCTCGTCGAACAATTATCTCGGCATCGCCAACCACCCGGCACTCGCTGAGGCGGCAAAGAGAGCGATCGACCAATACGGTTGCGGCTCAGGCGCTTCGCGCTTAATTTCCGGCAATATGGCGCTGCACGAGGAATTGGAAAACCGGCTCGCTAAATTCAAAGGAGCGGAAGCCGCGCTGGTGTTCAATTCCGGCTTTCAGGCGAACACAGGAATTCTCTCAACGCTCGCCGGCGAAACCGATGCGATCCTTAGTGATGAGCTGAATCACGCCAGCATCATCGACGGCTGCCGCCTGTCTCGTGCGAAAACATTCGTCTACGCCCATTGCGACCTCGGCCAATTGGAAGATGCGCTCAAACAGGCTGGTGGCGCTCGGCGCAAGCTCATCGTGACGGAAACCATCTTCAGCATGGACGGCGACGAAGCGCCGTTGGCAGCAATTGTCGAACTCGCCGAGAGATACGACGCTTGGGTAATGGTCGACGAGGCGCACGCGACCGGTATCTTCGGAGCGAACGGCGCTGGCATCGTCGCCAAGGTGGGGCTGGGCGATCGCGTTTTCGTGCAAATGGGCACCCTCGGAAAAGCGCTCGGTGGCTTCGGTGCCTACGTCGCCGGGAGCCGCGCTTTGCGCGAGCTGTTGATCAACCGCTGCCGCAGTTTCATATTTACGACGGCGCTGCCGCCGGCGATCATGGCGACGGCCATAGCGGCGATCGATCTGGTGGAGCGCGAACCGGAGCGGCGCGAGGCGTTGTGGAATAACTGTCGCTTGCTTTCGGAGGGATTGAAGAAAATAGGTTTTTCGCTGGGCGAGATCCAAAGTCCGATATTGCCGCTGATTATCGGCGACGCCGATCAATGCATGCAATTTTCCGAGCAGCTGTTGCAGCGAGGAGTTTTTGCCCAGGGAATCCGGCCGCCGACAGTGCCACTGGGTACGTCCCGTCTGCGTATCACGCTGATGGCGACCCATACGCGTGAACACATTAAAATCGCCCTCGATGCCTTCGAGGAAGTCAAAAAGCAATCATGACCGCCTATCACGATAGACTGAAACAACTCGATCATACCTATCTTTGGCACCCTTTCACCCAGATGCGCGACTGGATGGCCGAGGAGCCCTGCATCATCAGCCGCGCCGACGGCAATTTCCTGATCGATGTTCAAGGCCGGAAATATTTAGACGGCGTGTCTTCGCTTTGGTGTAACGTTCACGGCCATCGCAAAAAAGAGCTCGATGACGCGGTCCGTGCACAGCTCGAGCGCATTTCCCATTCGACGTTTCTCGGCTTGAGCCATGTGCCGGGAATTCAACTCGCGGAAAAATTGATCACGATCGCGCCCAAGGGTTTACAGCGGGTTTTCTACTCCGACAACGGCGCCACGGCTGTAGAGATCGCCATGAAAATGGCGGTGCAATACTGGCAGCTCAAGGGAGAAAAGAGGCGCACGCAAATCGCGTCGCTGGCGGAATCCTATCATGGCGACACCGTGGGCTCGATGAGCATGGGATATTCTGAAACCTTTCACCGGTTTTACAAAAGCTTGCTTTTCCCCGTGCTGCGCATCACACCGCCGCACCTCTTTCGTTATCACCAGCGGATGAGTGAGGCCGATGCTCTCAATGCAGCGATCAAACAAGCCGAAGACCAACTAACGGCCAATCAAAACACTTTGGCCGCGCTAGTCATAGAGCCGCTCATGCAAGGCGCGGCGGGCATGTGGTCGCACCCGGCGGACTATCTTCGGGCGTTGAGCGATATGTGCCGGCGCAACGGCATTCTTTTCATTCTCGACGAAGTCGCCACCGGTTTCGGCCGTACGGGAAAAATGTTTGCTTGCGAGCACGCCAGCGTGACCCCGGATATTCTCTGTTTGGCGAAAGGGATCACCGGCGGCTATCTGCCTTTGGCGGCGACACTGACGACGGAAGAAATATTTTCGGCATACTTAGGCGAATACAAAGAGTTCAAAACTTTTTTTCACGGCCATACCTACACGGGCAATCCGCTCGGCTGCGCCGTTGCGCTGGCAAACTTGGAAGTATTCGCAAAAGAAAACACGATCGAAAACATGCAAGCCCGGATTGCATATTTAAGTAAGCGCCTAACCGACGAATTTCTTCAGCTGCTCCACGTCAGCGACGTGCGCCAGTGGGGTTATATGGTCGGTGTTGAACTGGCGGAAGACAAAGCCGCCCGCAAAAACTACGCGCCGGAACAACGGATCGGCTACAAGGTAATTCTCGAAGCGCGCAAACGGAGCGTGATGATTCGTCCTTTGGGTGACGTCATCATCTTGATGCCTCCGTTGTCGATTACTGACGCCGAGCTCGCTGCGCTCCTCGACGTGGTTTATGGCAGCATTGCCACAGTGACCGAAAACTAATGGGTGGGGGAATTTTCATTACCGGCACCGATACCGGTGTCGGCAAGACTTTTGTGGCATCGGGTCTGGCGGTCCTGCTGCGCGATCTCGGCTACCGAGTCGGCGTGATGAAGCCGGCGGAAACGGGCTGCTCAGAACGAAACGGACAATTAGTGGCGGAAGACGCCGAGCGGCTTAAATATGCGTCAGGCTGCGCCGAGCCAATCGAAATCATTTGTCCGTACCGTCTGCCGGAACCACTCGCGCCAAGCATTGCGGCGGAACGAGCCGGCGTGAAAATCGACATCGATCATCTGCTCGCGCTTTATCACGAGATTAGTTCGAAGTATGACGTCACGCTAGTTGAGGGAGCCGGCGGCCTGATGGTACCGCTTTTACCGAGCTATACATTCGCCGACTTTGCACGTGTTGCAAAACTTCCAGTCTTGGTCGTCACCGCTAACAAGCTCGGCGCGATCAATCATTTGCTGCTCACATTGGAGCACGCCAGCTGTCAAGGTCTCAGCGTGGTCGGTTACGTGCTCAATCGGACGTCGAACGAAGTCTCACGCGCCGCGGATACCAACCGCGAGGCCTTGGTGAACTTGACCGCTGTTCCCTGTCTCGGTGAGCTGCCTTTCGTCGACACCGGCGGTTCAAAAACAACTATTCCGCGAGAATTATTTGAAAAGGAATTTGCCCTCAGCTCGATCGAACCTTTTTTGCTTCGTCAGTGAAAGGCACCCGTGCTCGAACGGATTTGCGAGGCACCGAAAGCGCCATGAACATGTGTCGTTTGATGAGAATAGTTGCGATCCTCTCATGCTTCGTCGCCCGGATTTCCGTTTACGCGGCGGACAAAGCGATCATTTCCTATAGTAGCCGAAGCTACGCGTTTCTGCCGGCTCAAGTGGCGGTGGCGAAGGATTTCTTCAAAGACGAGAATTTAGATCCGCTGCTGATTCAGATGAGAAGCCAGGTGACCGTGCCGGCGCTGATGAGCGGCGAAGTTCAATACACGCTGAGCTTTGGCAATATCATCGGCAGCGCGATGCAAGGCCTGCCGTTTAAAATTCTCGCCGTGCTGACCGATAAGCCGCTACACAATATTATCGCCCGGGCCGAGATCAAAAGCATCAACGACCTGCGCGGCAAACGCATCGGCACCCAGCGAATCGGCGGCTCCGATCACTTGGCCGCGGAAGCGATTCTCCAAGCCAAAGGGATCGACCTCAAAGAAGTCCAGTTTGTCACCCTCGGCGGCGATGAACCGGTGCGGGTGGAAATGATGAAAAAAGGCTTGGTCGACGCGGTTTGCATTGCCCCACCCGGTCCGGCGCGTCTCCAGCGCGAGGGCTACAATATTCTCGGCGGCCCGAAGGATTTAAAGATCGGCAGCCCGATTTCGGCGGTGGCCGTAACGGACACCCGACTGAAGAACAACCGCGACGAAACCAAAAGAGTTTTACGCGCCGTTCTGCGCGGCCTGCGCTTCATGCATGAGCGGCGGGAAGAAGTGATCCCGATCATGGCGCGCTGGCTGAGCCAGAGTCCAGAAGTTGCCAGAGAATCCTACGACGCGATTTTGCCATCGTTTAGTCTGGCTGGCAGCACCATCGATAAAACCTATGAATTCGCCATCGAAGCGCGCAAGGCATCGGTTCGATCGGATAAATCGATTCCGCTCTCTCAGGTGCGGGATTTGACTCTGTTGAGAGAGGTGCAGAGAGAGTTAAAGCTGCAGTGATCAATTGAAAAAATACGATGGCCAGGGAGAACGTCAGCGTCCAAATAAAGTAACGCTCAACAGTTTAGGTGAACAACCGATTCAACTGATCACCATCTCGACTAGGCTACGGACTCCCGTCCCTCGGTTCCAAACTTTCGTAACCCCGGCATTCCTGCCCAACATCCCAGCGTCAGCAAAGCACCGAGACCACAGCCGAAGAGAAGCGCGCCCGGCGCGCCGAGCAAAGCGGCCATGAAGCCGATCTCGGCGGCCCCCACCGAATTCGCGCCTTGAGAAAACATGTTGAAAACAGCAAAGGCGCGGCCGCGCACGCGGTCAGGAGTTAACAGATGAAAGCTCGTCTGGCGCATCACGGCTTGCAGTGAGTTGGCTAGACCCAAGACGCCTAGGAGAAAAAGCGACAAACCCATTCGCGTCGACAACGCGAAAACTCCTAACGCCGTCGCATAAGACAGAAACGACCAAAGTGCGAGCTGTCCTTTGCGACGCACGTCGCCAAAAAACAGTATGCTCACAGTGCCGAGGACCCCGCCAATTGCCGGGGCGGAAGACAGCATGCCGTAACCCGCAGGTCCGACGTGAAGGATGTCCTTTGCGAAGATCGGTAGCAGTGGTCGATAGTAACCGACTCCGACGATGGTGAAGTCCAGCAAAACCATGGCGAAAACGACCGGTTCGGAAAAAAGAAATTTGAGACCGCCTAGAATACTGATCAGCGAGAATTGCTCACGCCCTCGCTCATCGACCGTCGGGAGATTGAGCCGGAAAATGGCAATCGCCGCGGGAACATAAAACAACGCGTTGAATAAATAGGCGTTACCCGTGTTCATCCACGCCAGACTCAGACCCGCCGCCATCGGCCCGAAAAAAAAAGAGCTCTGCGATACGCTGGAGTTCAACGAGACCGCGTTGGTTAGATGAGAGCGAGGCACCAAATGAGAGATCAGCGACATACGTGTGGGATTGAGCACTATGTTGAGCCCTGAAGTGAGCGCCGTGCCGACAAGAATATGCCAAACCTGGATGGCGCCGTTGAGCGTCAGGACGCCTTGCACAAGCGCTACCAGACAATTGCCGAATATCGTAATCAGCAATAGTTTTCTGCGGTCAAGAAAATCAGCGAGCGTGCCGGCAAACAATCCCAGCGCGAAGATCGGAATTCCTTGAGCGAGACCCGTAAGTCCCAACTGAAACGCTGACCCGGAAAGTTCATAGACTTGATACAGGTTCTGTGTCTGGCGCATCTGCTGCGCGGTGGTCGCGAACAGGGAGAGCAAAAAAATCAGCCGGTAACCGGGATAATTTAGCGAGGCCCAAGGTCGGTTTAATGCAGAGGCATCGGAGTGGTGCGCGCGATCATCGTCCATGAGCGAAAAATGTGCGCTTCCTACCTAGCGAGCCTCCGCATGACCTCGTCGTGGATAATCTTGATCGGCAATTTGTTCGCCGCCGCAAGGCGCCGGATGTCGTCATATTCCGGCGCCGCTCTTTTGCTTCCATTCGGCAGTTCGACAATCTTGACCGCCACTTCGCCGAATCGGGTTTTTACCTTCGTTGAATGTCGCTTCAAAATCATCCGCGTCACCGGATACGAGCGAATTCCAATCGTCGAGGTTTCCTGAAAAATTATCTCGGCAAGCTTTTCTCGATCGCGCGCCTCGGCGATGACGCAAAGCAAAGTCGCGGGCCGGTTCTTTTTCATCTGGATCGGCGTGAGAAAGACATCGCGCGCCCCCGCAGCGAATAATCGATCGATGACAAGATCGTAGAACTGCGGACTCATGTCGTCGATGTTGGTTTCCAGCACCAGCATCTTTTCCTGTTGCCAGGCCGCATGATTATCCCCCATGACCAATCGCAATAAATTAGGGCGGCTGGCGAACACTTTTTGCCCGGAGCCGTAACCGATTTTTTTGATCGTCATCGGCGGCTGATCGCCGAAACTATTTCCCAGGGTCCGAACGATCGCCGCGCCAGTGGGAGTGACCGTCTCGCTTTCCACGTCAATGCCGACGACGGGCAATCCTTTGAGGAGCTCAAGCGTGGCGGGGCCCGGTACGGGCAGAGGCCCGTGCATCGAACGAGTCACGCCGCGCCCTAACGGAATGCGGGAGAAAGCGAAAGTTTCAATTCCCAGCTCGTGGATACCGATCGCGGCGGCCATGATATCGACGATGGAATCCGTCGCGCCGACTTCGTGAAAGTGGACGTTATCGATGGCGACACCATGAATTTTTGCTTCCGCTTGCGCCAGACGAGTAAAGACCGCGATGCCGGTTGTTTTAATCTCGGTGGCCAGTTTGGCGCGCTTGATTAGATTGCGAATCTGCTTCCACGAGCGCGGCGATGTTTCATGCTCGGGGCAAATAACCTGAAATTGCATGGCGCGGATCGAATGGACAGTCTTTCTGACTGTGTTGAGCTCGAATTTCAGCGTCGGGATTCTTCGCAGTTGCGATCTAAGCTGGTTCAGCGAAAGGCCGAGGTCGAGGAGAGCTGCAACAAACATGTCACCGCTCACTCCGCCGATCAGATCGCCGTAGGCAACGCGCATCAAATCCTCGTGTTCGTGGAACGTGATCGTGAACAAAAAACACGAACACGGAACACGTTCATGAGGGTACTCACCATTCCCGACGCACTTCCTTGCCGCTGGTTTCGACGCGGATGATCTCGGACTTGAATGGTTTGCCGAGCAACGTGTCGATGAGCCAGTTGACGACCAGCGGGCGCGAGCGTGGGTTGCGGATGGAATGTCTTTCACCTTCGAAGACGTAGAGCAGTCTAGGCGCGGGAATTTCACTCATCAGCTCGTAGACGAATTTCATATCGCAGTGTTCGTCGTCTTCACCGGCGACGACCATGTAAGGGCAAGTGATTTTCGCCGTGACGCCGCGCAGCGACAGGGTTTTGGCGAATTCATCGAAGGCGGCTTCGTCGTCGTACCCCGCCATGTACATGTAATTGAGCTTGAACGTCGGCGACGACATATTGAAGATCGCATACTGACCCGGTTCCATGCACACACCGCTGACGGCGCAGGCTTTGAAGCGCTTCTCTTCGGCAACCACGCGCGGCGCCCAATAAGATCCCATGCTGGAGCCCATGACACCGAGGCGATCGGCGTCAATCTCCGGTCGGTTCACTAAATAATCGCACGCGAGCTTACCGGCATCGGCATAGTTGGACGCATTGCAGGTAATGCCGCCTTCGCGCGTCTCGCCTTGGCCGGGGCCGTCGATGGCAAGCACTGCAAAGCCGCGCTCCAGGAACGGATCGCCGCTCGCAGGGTTGTCTTCTTTCACGCCATCCATCCCGGGAATATACATGATGCACGGAACTTTCTCGCTGGCTTTTCTGCCCAGTGGTAGATGTAGGATTGCCTGGATATTTTTCCCGTCATAAGGCAACTCGACCCGTTCGATCGGTCGACCGGCATACTTGATGAACTTGTCATAGCAAGCGCGCTTTCGTTCCTGCCAGCGCATGCGCTCAGGGTTGCCATCTTCGTAAATCGCCCACATGGCATTGGTGTAGAAACAGGAGGCGATGTAGTAGTGATCGCGCGCTTCGGGAAAGTGGCCCGCGGCCTCGGCTTCACGGCCTTGCTCTTCCCGGCGAGCAGCGGCGCGACTAAACTCGCGCGGAAGATCGACGAATTTTTGAATTCTCCGGCAAACTTCCTGGAGATCTCCCTGCACGCCCGGCCCGCAGTTGCGGAGAATTTTGCCGGTGCGGCCTTGATCCCAGTCGATGCCGCGGGTTTGGATCACTTGATCAAGGAGCCAACGCTGTTCGCGCCAGCGGCGTACTTTTCTCTCGGTCTCCAGTCGCATGGTCATGGTTCCACCTCTGCCTTATGAGCTAACGTGCTTTAACGAATCGAACGTCGATAAATTTTCTAAGATCGACTTGCTTTAGTTGAGGCACGGAATCTGGAAGGCTTTCGCGCACCGCCGGCGATAACTGACCAATTTGGATCTCTCCGGCGAGCAATGCCTGTACGGCTGTCGTGCCGCCGCCTTTGAAACTCATTGATCGTGGTTTTCGCGCCCCGTCATTTGCGTCCTCCGAAATATCCGTTCATGAGAGCTAATCGGGGATTTTGGATCGGCGTTGACTCTAGTCAAAAAACAGTTTGATCGCAAACTTAGCGGCATCAAACCGGCCGACCACGCGTTTGATTATGCGCGGCTTTTGTGGTTATAAGAAAATATAGTCTTCTTCCAGCGTAACTACGGAAACTTAGGATGTTATTTGATTTTGCTAATGTCTTAGTGTTTACGGCATTAGGACTTGGGTTTGTGGGCGTCAACCTGCTGATCGGCAAGTTGCTGCGCCCCTCGAATCCCCAAGCCCGAAAGCTGTCGACCTATGAATGCGGCGAACCCGCGATGGGTAGCGCGTGGGTGAACTTTAACATCAGGTTTTACATCGTCGCTTTGATTTTTATCATTTTTGAAGTTGAAATCGCCTTTATCTTCCCCGTTGCCACGGTTTTTCGTCGCTGGGTCGAAGGCGGTGCGGGCGTATTCGCGCTGGTTGAGGTTCTTCTCTTTATCGGCATTCTTTTTCTCGGCTTGGTTTACGCCTGGGTCAAAGGCGATCTAGAATGGATAAAGAGGATCAAGGCCTAGTGCGTCCGGGAGGAACACGATGAAACCTCTAATAAATTCATTGCCAGAAACAGTTTTTACGACGAAAGTCGACGATATTCTCAATTGGGGGCGAGCCTCGTCCCAATGGTACATGCTGTTCGGATTGGCCTGCTGCGCCATCGAGTTGATGCAGACCGGCGGGCCGCGCGCCGACCTCGATCGTTTCGGTGCCGTGCCACGGGCAACCCCGCGCCAGTCCGACCTGATGATCGTCGCTGGCACCCTCACTTACAAGATGGCCAAGCGCACGAAGCTCCTCTATGATCAGATGCCCGATCCCAAATATGTCATCTCGATGGGCAGCTGTTCGAACTGTGGCGGGCTGTTTCAACTGGCTTACTCGGTTTGTAAGGGCGTCGATAAGATCGTTCCGGTTGATGTCTACGTTCCCGGCTGTCCGCCGCGTCCCGAGGCGCTCACCGAGGGATTGCTCCGAATTCAAGACAAAATGATGCGCGAGCGCTGGCTGGTTAGGCCGTCACGGCCGGTAGAGAATCGGGCCGAGGCGTAAAAAGTGGACGCAAAGGAAATATACGCGTCGCTGGAAAAACTATTTCCGGGCAAAGTCGGCGATCTGAAGGCCGATGTCTTCGATCCCTATCTAAGCGTAGATCACGCGGCCATCGTGGAGGTCTGCCGCTTCTTGCGCACCGCGGCGGGATTTCGATTTGAAGTCCTGTCCGATTTGACCGCGCTCGATTGGCCCAAAGAAGAAAAGATTCAGGTCGTCTATCATCTTTTTTCTTACACGCACAATCATCAGATTGTGCTCAAAGCTGATTTGCCACGAGACAATCCCAAAATCGCCACGCTGGAAAACGTCTGGAAGGTGGCGAATTGGTTCGAGCGCGAGGTTTACGATTTGTTCGGTGTCATCTTTGAAGGCCACACCGATCTGAGAAGAATTATGCTGCCGGAAGACTGGGTAGGTTTTCCGTTGCGCAAAGACTACGTCGAGCAAGAAGAATACGACGGTATCAGCACCCAGCGCGCGCCGCTCGTCGAAAAACTACTGCGGTAGAATCATTATGACCGAACCCGCACCTGCACAAGGTTTCTATACCGAAGACATGACCATCAGCGTGGGGCCGCAGCACCCGAGCACCCACGGCGTGCTGCGCTTCGTCGTCAAGACCGACGGCGAGGTGATCAGCGAGGCGATTCCCGATGTCGGCTACCTGCATCGTTCCATTGAAAAAATCGGCGAGAAAGTCACCTACCACGGTTACGTGCCGTACACCGATCGAGCCGATTATTTAGCCGCCATGTTCGCCAACCAGGCGTTCTGCCTCGCTGCTGAAAAGTTGGCGGGCACTGAAGTGACGCGCCGCGGCGAATTTTGCCGAGTGATCGCCTGTGAGCTCAACCGCATTGCCAGCCACCTGATCTCCGTCGGCACCTTCGGCCAGGATATCGGCGCCATGACGCCGTTCGTTCACGCCTTGAGAGAGCGGGAAACCATTAACAACCTGATGGAAGAGATCTGCGGCGCGCGCTTGACCTATAATTATATCCGCATCGGCGGCGTCGGTTACGACATTTTTCCCGAGACTTGCACCCGGATCGGCGCATTCTTAGATCACTTCGAGCCGATCGTCGATGAGTTCAACCGCTTGCTGTCCGGCAATAAAATCTTCATCGAACGGCTCGCCGGCGTGGCGGTGGTGAGCAAAGAAGATGCGTTTTCCTATAATCTCGTCGGACCGAACCTGCGCGGCTCAGGTGTTAAATGGGACATCCGGCGCGATATCCCGTATTCCATCTATCCCGAACTGGAATTCGATGTGCCCGTCGGCACGGCGCACGTTGGCGTATTGGGCGACAGCTTTGACCGGTACTGGGTGCGCATCCGCGAGATGCAAGAAAGCTGCAAGATCCTGTACCAATGTTTAAAGATGATGCCTAAAGGCCCGGCGATCGCCAAAGTACCCCGCAAATTTAGACCGCCGGCTGGCGAGTACTATGCGCGCGTCGAAGCGCCACGCGGCGACATGGGATTTTACGTGGTGAGCGACGGCAGCGAGTATCCTTATCGCGTCAGAATTCGCACCGGCTCGTATACCGCCATGAGCATCATCGACAAGCTCAGCAAAGGCATCATGGTCGCTGACTTGATCGCGCTGATCGGTAGTCTCGACGTCGACGCGCCGGAGATCGACCGCTAACGCGGTCTCGCGAATCATGCAATCCTACATTGACCAGCTCATTAAAGACGGCGCTTTTGCCGGCCTGCCGAAAGAAGCCGTGTATGCGATCGGGATGGTGCTCACCGCACTGATCGTGCTTTCCGTGTTCGTTGCGCCACTTGCCGGGGTAACGAGCTGGCTCGAGCGGCGGGTGTGGGCGCGCATGCAGTCGCGCGTCGGGCCGAACCGGGTCGGACCCCAGGGAATTCTCCAATGGCTTGCCGACGGCATCAAAAATCTACTCAAGGAAGATCTGATTCCCGCCGCGGCCGACGCCAAGCTCTTTTCCCTCGCGCCGTACGTCGTGTTCATGGGATTTCTTTGCACGTTTGTAGTGATTCCGTTTGGCGGCGATCTCATCGTCGCCGATCTCAACATCGGCATTCTCTATATCTTGGCAGTAACCTCCCTTGTCGTCGTGGGCATTCTCATGGCCGGTTGGGCGTCGAACAACAAATGGTCGCTCCTCGGCGGCATGCGCTCTGCGGCGCAGATCGTGAGCTACGAGATTCCCGCCGGTTTGGCGTTGCTGAATATTGTGTTTTTGGCCGGGACGATGAGCATGCAGGGCATCATCAAGGCCCAAGGATGGGGTCCATGGGATTGGTTCCTGTTTAACAATCCTTTCACCTTTGCCGCGTTTTTCCTCTACTTCACCGCGGCACTGGCGGAAGGGAATCGCACGCCCTTCGACATTCCCGAAGCAGAGTCGGAACTTGTCGCCGGCTACGTGACGGAATACAGCGGCATGCGTTTTTTGTTTTTCTTCTTCGCCGAGTGGGGCAATCTCTACGTCATCGGCGCCGTGGCCACCACTTTGTTCCTCGGTGGCTGGCAAGTACCCCCGCTCGCCATCTTCGACCATCACCCGGTGCTGTTGGGCGTCACGCAGTTTGTGACATTTTTCGTGAAGGCTTATCTGTGGGTGTTCGTCGCCATGTGGGTGCGTGCCACGTTGCCGCGCGTGCGCGTCGATCAGCTGATGGCGCTCTGTTGGAAATACATGGTGCCGCTGTCGTTTGTCTGTCTGCTCGGCACCATCGGATTCATGTTCGTGCCGCACGACGTGCGCCGCATTGTCGGCGCGCTCACCTTGGGCTTTGCGCTGGCGACGATCATCAATTTCTTTCGGCGCGTCGTGTTTCAGGTTCGCAGCGCGAAGCCGGAGCTTTATTTTAAGCCGCAAATTTAGCTGCTGAGGGTTTATGAATGTCCTAAGCTATGGAAAAGATATCTGGCAGGCGATGAGCTCGACGTTCGAAGGAATGTCGATCACTTTTTCGCACCTGATGCGCCGGCCGATGACGATTCAATATCCGGACAAGATTCCGGTGCCGATTCAGGAAACCTTGCCGCGCCGCTACCGAGGCATCCTCGAAGTCGATATGGATATTTGCACGGGGTGCTTGGCCTGCGAAAGAGACTGCCCGATCACTTGCATCACGATCGGCATCGAAATGAACAAAGAAACCAAGCAGCGACAGTTTACCCACTTCGATATCGACGTGTGCAAATGCATGTATTGCGGACTTTGTTCCGAGGCGTGTCCGACCGGAGCGATTCGTCATTCACAAGAGTTCGAAGGTGCGAGTTACAATCCCGCCGGGCTGGTGCGTCATTTCGCGCCGCAGCCGCAAAATCTCTATAAGCCCAAAAAAGGCGGAGAAACAGAAGCCAAGCTGATCACGAAAGTCGACATCGGACAGAAATATCTCGACGAGTTTGCGACGCCGGATGGAGGGGGGAGCGCAGCCGAGGAGTGACAGGCGGAGGAAATCTGGCGTCGGGCTATGTTGTTGCCCCACCCCTTGATCCAGATCGAATCTTCCGGTATTTGACCCAGAACGTCTTCAGTTTTCAGAGATCCCAATAGTTCGAGAAGTTATGAGTGTGTCGACGGCGGTTTTCTATCTAATCGCGCTCATTACGGTTGTTTCGGCCGGCATGGTGGCGTTTTCAAGGAACATTATCTATTCCGCGTTTTCATTGCTCGGGACGTTTATGGGCGTTGCCGGCATTTATATCTTTCTCGGTGCCGACTTTGTCGCCGCTGTGCAAGTGCTGATTTACGTCGGCGGCATCCTGGTTTTAATTCTGTTTGCCGTCATGCTGACGCATCGGATTACCGATGTCGAGGTGACCAACCGCGCCGCGGGGAGGATTCCTGCTCTGATCATCGTCGGTGCGCTCGTTTATCTCTTGATCGAAACCATCCGGGTCACCCCGTGGGTCAAAGCCAAAGAACTGGTTTACGCCGCGACGACGGCAAAGATCGGCGATTTATTTTTGTACACCTACCTGCTGCCGTTCGAGTTGGCTTCGCTGGTTCTGCTTGCCGCCATGATCGGCGCCGTGGTCCTGTCGCGCAAGGAGATCAAAGAGTAGCCATGTCACCGAATGAGCTCTCTTCGTATCTTATCATCGGCGCGATCGTATTTTCTCTAGGCTTATTTACCGTTTTGACTCGGCGCAATGCCATCAGCGTGCTGATGGGCGTCGAGCTGATTCTCAACAGCGCCAACATCAACTACGTCGCATTTTCTCATTTTAGCAGCGGTAACGCCGACGGTCAGATCTACGCTATTTTTGTGATCATGCTCGCCGCGGCCGAAGCGGCGGTGGGCTTGGCGATCGTGCTGGCGATCTTCCAACTCTTCCACACCATCGATGTCGAAGCGGCGGAGACGCTGAAAGAATAATTTTGGATTTTCGATTTTGGATTTTGGATTGAAGAAAATGCCAGATCAAATCGCTAGCGATATTTACGCTTTGTTCCGACAATCGAAAATCCAAAATCCAAAATGGGGCGGGCGGCTTTCTAGGGATTAAAAGTCAGGTGGAAACTCCTATACAGACAGATTTCATTCGCTGGATTGTGTTCCTGCCTCTGCTCGGCGCGATCGTCAATGGCCTGCTGGGTGCGAAAATCCAAAAGCGCCTGGGGAAAGGGGCGATCAGTCTTCTCGCCTGCGCGCCGGTTGTGATCGCGTTCGGTCTGGCGCTTTATAGTTTCCTCATTCTTAAAGGCCTCGAATCGGAAAAGCGCTTTCTCATCGACAATCTTTATCCCTGGATCCAACTCGGTTCGCTGAAAGTTGACATGGCTTTTCTGATTGATCCGCTTTCCGCCGTGATGATCCTGGTTGTCACGGGGATCGGCGGGCTCATTCACATTTACGCCACCGGCTACATGCATGAGGACAATGCCTTTTGGCGGTTCTTTGCTTATCTCAACTTATTCACCGCAGCGATGCTTACGCTGGTATTGGGCGACAGCTTGCTTGTCCTCTTCGTCGGATGGGAAGGCGTAGGCTTGTGCTCCTACGCGCTCATCGGCTTTTGGTACACCGATCACGCGAACGCCAGGGCCGGCAACAAAGCGTTCATCGTCAACCGCGTCGGCGATTTCGGCTTTGTCTTGGGCATGTTCTTGCTGTTCTGGACGCTCGATGCTCAGGGTCATGGCTCGCTCACCTTTCGCGAGATGGTGAAGTGGGCATCTACCATTAAAGATTCCATGATCTGGGGAGTGCCGGTTATTACGTTGGCGACACTGTTTCTTTTTGTCTTTGTTTGGCTTCCCGACGCCATGGCCGGACCGACGCCGGTCAGTGCGCTGATCCATGCCGCGACCATGGTGACTGCCGGCGTTTACATGACCGCGCGCATGAATGTTTTCTTTTCCATGGCGCCGGCAACTTTACACGTGATTGCCGTGATCGGTGTGGCAACCGCTCTGGTCGCGGCCAGCATCGCGTTGACGCAATACGACATAAAAAAAGTTCTCGCCTATTCCACCGTCAGCCAACTCGGCTACATGTTCATCGGCATCGGTGTCGGGGGCTACGCCGCGGCGGTTTTTCATCTGATGACCCACGCGTTTTTTAAAGCTTGCTTGTTCCTCGGCTCGGGGAGCGTGATCCATGCCATGCATCACGAACAGGACATGCGCAAGATGGGCGGACTCAAGGCTTGGATGCCCGTGACGTTCATCACGTTCTTTATTTCCGTGCTGGCGATCGCCGGCTTCCCGCCCTTCGCAGGTTTTTTCTCCAAAGACGAGATACTTTGGCTGGCTGCTTCTAACGAACATTGGGGCATCTGGTTTTTTGCGGTGTGCGGCGCGGGCCTGACCGCCTTTTATATGTTTCGCCAGCTGTTCATGACCTTCTACGGCAGCTGCCGTGCTGATCACCACACTCAAGAGCATCTGCACGAATCGCCGCAGGTGATGACTCTACCCTTAGTGGTGTTGGCGATCGGTGCGGTGTTCGCCGGATTGATCGGTCTTCCCGGCGTACTCGGCGGCAGCCAGTTTGCCCAGTGGCTGGAACCCGTCATTCATGCACATGAGGAGGCGCATGCTTCACAGGCGCTTGAGTGGGGCTTGATGGCGGTGTCTGTTTCAGTCGCTTCGTTCGGCGTTTTTGTTGCCTATCTGATGTATCGTCGGGAATCGCTCTCGCCGGATATGTTTGCCAATCTGGCGGGCGGGTTGTTCTATCGTTTGTTCGATCGCAAATGGTATTTTGATGAAATTTATCAGGTGATTTTCGTCAACGGCACTTTGCTGCTGGCGCGCCTAGGTGCGTTGTTCGATCAGTATATCATCGACGGTCTCGTTGACGGATCGGCGGCTTTAGTCCGGTTTGTCTCCTGGCTCAACGGTTTGTTCGACCAGTACATCATTGACGGCATCGTCAACGCGATCGCCAACATCACTTTCGGGATCGGTAACAAGTTTCGCCGAGTGCAGACCGGCAACATCAACAGTTATCTTTACGGGATTCTGCTCGCGGTGGTGCTCCTCATCATCGCCAAATTGCGTTACGGGAGCTGACTTCTAGGGGGAATCTAGCAGATGGAAAACGTGCTCACCTACATGACCTTCATTCCCGTTGCTGGGGCGGCGATCGTGCTCGCGCTCCCCAATAACGCCAAGCTGATCCGCTGGGTTTCCGCGGCCGCAACCGTGCCACCGCTGTTTATGGCCGTTTGGCTGTTTAAAAATTTCGATCGCGCTAGAGCAGGATTTCAGTTTATCGAAAATTATACTTGGATTCCCAGCTATAACATCGGTTACACGATGGGTGTCGACGGCTTGAGCATCTCCATGGTGCTTTTGACCGCATTGCTTAGCTTCCTCTGTATCTTCGCTTCCTTTGGCATCGAAAAAGCCGTCAAGGGCTATTTCGCGCTTTTCCTCCTGCTCGACGCCGGCATGATGGGAGTGTTTTGCGCCCTCGATTTTTTTCTCTTTTACGTTTTTTGGGAAGTCATGCTGCTGCCGATGTACTTTCTGATCGGCATCTGGGGCGGCCCGCGGCGCGAATACGCCGCGATCAAATTCTTTCTCTACACTCTATTCGGCAGCGTCCTGATGCTGCTCGCGATCCTCGCGCTTTATTTTAATACGAATCCGCACACCTTTGATATGCGAATCATGATGGCTCAGGCCAATAAATTCGGCACCGACGTGCTGCCGATGTGGCCGTTCCACCAGCTGCGTTGGGGTTTCCAGCATGTGATCTGGATGACGCTGTTCATCGGCTTTGCCATCAAGATCCCGGCCTTCCCATTTCACACCTGGTTGCCTGATGCTCACGTCGAAGCGCCGACCGCGGTCTCCGTCATCCTTGCCGGCGTGCTGCTGAAGATGGGTACCTACGGCATTCTGCGCACCAATTTCCCGATGCTTCCGACGGCTACCGCGGACATGGCCTTTATTTTATTGGGCGCTCTTGGAGCCTGGAATATTATCTACGGCGCGCTTTGCGCCATGGCGCAAAAGGATCTTAAAAAACTGGTCGCGTATTCGAGCGTAAGTCACATGGGCTACGTGATGCTCGGCATGGCGAGCTTCACCACCCAGGGGCTCAATGGCGCGGTGCTGCAAATGTTCAATCACGGCACCATCACCGGCATGCTCTTCCTTTTGGTCGGCGTCATCTACGACCGCGCGCATCACCGCGAGATCGAAGGTTTCGGCGGTATTGCGGCGATCATGCCCGTCTATACAGGCGTCACCGCGCTGGCATTCTTCGCATCCATGGGACTGCCGGGACTGTCAGGATTCATCTCGGAAGTCTTGGTTCTTCTCGGTACCTGGGAGAAGTATCCGGTGTTAACGATTCTCGGCGCCAGCGGCGTGATTCTGACCGCGGGTTATCTGCTGTGGACGATCCAGCGGGTTTTTCTCGGGCCGCCCAATGAAAAATACTTGAAGATGCCGGAAATCAACGGCCGCGAAATGTTTACCCTGGTGCCCTTGGGGGTCATCGTCATTATCGTCGGCGTATATCCGAGCGTGGTATTGGATTTGTTGCGCGCATCTTTAGATCAAATCAATCAAGTGGTCATTCCGCATCTCTAGACCTCGGCCATGGATCTTAAGAACGTCGCTAGTTTGAGCTTCTTCTATCCGGAGTTTATTCTCTCCGCGACGATACTGCTGCTGATTGTAGTCGACCTGATTGTGCGCAGCCGGCGCGGCATTGCGATGATCGCGCTGGTCGGCTGCTTCGGTGCGTTGATCGCGACTTTGGATCTTTACAGCGCCCAACCTGGTTGGTTGTTTCACCGGATGATGATTCTGGACAATTTTAGCCTCTTCTTCAAAGTCGTGGCGCTGACGGCAACGATTCTGTGTATCTGGATGTCGCTCAGCAGCAACGAAATCGAGCAGGTGCACGAAGGTGAATATTACACCTTGCTTCTGACTTGCACCCTCGGCATGTTTTTCATGGCCTCGTCGAGCAATCTGCTGATGGCTTATCTTTCGCTGGAACTGGTCAGTTTGACTTCCTACGTGCTCACCGGCTTTTTGCCGCATAATCGCCGCTCCAGCGAAGCGGCGCTGAAGTATCTGATCTACGGCGGCGTCGCCTCCGGCACGATGATCTACGGCATGAGCTGGATCTTCGGCATGGCCGGCAGCCTGGATTACGCCGCGATTCAGGCCGCCCTCAGTCAATCGGAATTCAACAAAGCGGCATTGTTCATGGCGTTCGTTTTTATCCTGGCCGGGTTCGGTTACAAGATCGTTTTCGTACCCTTCCACATGTGGTCGCCGGACGTGTATCAAGGCGCGCCGACGCCGTTCACGGCGTTCTTGTCCGTGGCTTCCAACGCCGCCGGTATTGCCATCATGATTCGCTTCTTTTTCCCGGGCGTCTCCCGTTCGCTGCCGAGCGGCGATTGGGCGTTTCTCTCGGGCGTCGAATGGCCTCAGGTCTTATTGTTTTTGAGCATGATCACCATGACCGTCGGCAATCTCTGCGCACTTAACCAGCGCAATCTGAAGCGTATGCTCGCCTACTCCGGCATAGCTCACGCCGGTTACATGATGATGGGCTTGGCGGTGTTGAACAACGATGGCCTGTCGGCGATTCTTTTTTATCTCGTCGTCTACCTGATCATGAACGTCGGTGCCTTTCTCGTGGTCGCTATGATCGCCAATGTAACCGGCAACGAAGACATCGAAACCTACCGTGGCTTGGCGTGGCGAGGCGCAATCGTGCCGGCCGTGTGCCTGGCCGTCTTTCTCTTTTCACTGACCGGCCTGCCGCCGTTCGCTGGGTTCGTCGGTAAATTTTTCTTGTTCTCCGCCGTGCTCAAGCAAGGCGGGGCATTCGGCGCGCTCGCGTTGGTCGCGGCCATCAACAGCGTCATCTCGCTCTATTATTACGCGAAAATCGTCAAGACCATGTTTCTTGACATGCCCAACCCCGAAGACAAAACCGTCTCCGTCGCCGTCAACAACTTCACGCTTCTCATCCCCCTGACCGTGCTTACTATAGTCTTTGGCCTCTACTTTTCACCGCTGGTGCGCTATACCAGCCAGTCGCTACGCTTCTTCGTAAAATAGCTCTAGCTCCATAAAGGCTGGTTGAAATGGGACGCGGCATGCCGTTGCCGCTCGCTGCTGCAGAAGTCCACGGCACCTATTTGGAGCTGTATCGGACTTTTCGGCTGGGCGAGTTCCGCCACTTTGGCCAGTCTTGCCATTGGTACGGTCATCGATCGAGTTCCACGTAGAGGAAAAACTGGCATTTTCAAGGCGGCATAGACTTTCGGCGGTGCAAATCGGGTTTGGCCTTGTGATTGCGTTTGGATGGTTCCTCCACAGGAGGCCGCGATGCCGAAGGTTTGGAAATCCCTAGTTGTTTGCATGCTGTTCGCGCTTGGATATATACCCGGCCGGGCATTCGGAAATACCCCAACCGAACAGATCCAGGAAACTGTCGGGCAAGTTATGAAGGTCGTCAGCAGCACGGCTAATACGGACGAACAACGGAAAGAAATGCTGCGAAAAACCTTGATGCCACGATTCGATTGGTTCGAGATGGCTCGGCAAGCGCTGGGCAAACACTGGAATATCGCCGTCGGGCGTGAAGATGAGTTTGTTACGACCTTCGCGGAATTTCTCGGCAACGCTTACGTCGGCCAAATCAGTTCTTACAAAGACGAAAAAATTGTTTTTGTCCAGGAATCCATCGAAGATAATCAAGCTCAGGTCAAAACCAAGATCATACCGGCAAACGGAGAAACCACCTCGGTCAGCTATCGGCTTCACCGCGTCGGCGGTGATTGGAAAATCTATGACGTCGTCGTGGAGGACATTAGTCTCGTCGTCAATTACCGCTCGCAGTTCAATCGCATCCTCGCGAAAGGAAGCTTTGATGATCTACTGGCGCAACTGAGAGAGAAAAAATTGCCGGCGCGAAAATAAGTGTTCATCTGTTTTACAATTGTCTCCTGAGATATTCTTTCGTTTTCAACATCTTATCAGCCAGTGCGGATTTCATCAGAAGATCGTTAAAACACTTTACATCGTAATCGACCTGGTTTTGGAAACATTCCAATAATCCAAATAGTTAGAATACGGCATCAGGTTTGCTCAAGGTCCTGATGCATTCTCTTCGACTGCAGCGAGAGCGGGGAGAATCCCCAATTTAATGATTTTGGCCCATAGTTAATTACATCAAGTTTATTCATCGGTCCAAAAGCGGCGCCGGGCTCAATGCCCGGCGCTTTTTTTTTCTTTGGCATAAACCACAGCGGCGTCCCCTCTCCTTGACAACTTAACCCGGGCCAAATAACTACAAACCAGACGACGGACTTACTATTGAAACGCTCGGGAGGAATGGAGGGTTTTGATGCTGGACGCTACGATGAAAAAACAGATGTTGCAGCAAATGGTTCTGGTGCGCGCATTTGAAGAGAAGCTCGACGAGCTTTACCAGCGCAAGGCGATGTTCGGCAGCACCCATTCTTACCGCGGCCAGGAAGCGATCGCAGTCGGCGTTTGTTCCGCGCTGCAGACGGCGGATCTCATCGCGAGCTATCATCGCGGCACCGGGCATCTAATTGCCAAAGGCGCCGATTTGTACAAGCTTCTCTGCGAGTGCATGGGGCGCGCAGACGGTTACTCAAAAGGGCGCGGCGGCAAGATGCACATGGGCGACATGGGTTTCGGCTTCATCGGCAACACGGGAACAGTCGGCGGAACCGTGCCGACGGCGACGGGCGCGGCGCTGGCGGCGAAGGTCCGCGGTTCGAAGGAAGTCGTGGTGAGCTTCTTCGGCGACGGCGCGGCGAATCAGGGCGTCGTGCACGAAGCGATGAACCTCGCCGGCGTCTGGAAGCTGCCGGTGATTTACGTCTGCGAGAACAATCAGTACGCGATGACCGTAAGTTTGGAGAAGAGCGTCGCCATCAAACACCTAAGCGAACGCGCTGCGGCCTACGGCTTCGAGGGAAAGACAATCGATGGTAACGACGTCGAAGCAGTCTATGATGCCGCTCAAGCAGCCGTAGCCAAAGCGCGCAGTAGCGGCGGCGCGACCTTTCTCGAATGCATCACCTACCGTTGGGACGGCCATTTTGGCGGCGATCCGGGTACGGGTTATCGTACTAAAGAGGAAATCGAATCGTGGAAGCAAAAGTGTCCGATCAAACGGCTGAGCGAAAAACTGAGCGCGGAAGGGCAACTGTCAGCGCAAGAATTTACCAAGATGAGCGATACTGTTTACGCAAATCTTAACGAGGTGGCCAAGCGGGCGGAAGCGGCACCGCTACCGACAAAAGCGGTCGATCTCACAAGCATCTATGCTGCTGCGGAGGTGTCCAATGGCTAAACCCATGACAACGGCATCGCAGGGAACGATGAAAGAAATGCGCGTGCAAGAAGCGTTGCGCGAGGCGCTGCGCTACGAAATGGCGCGCGATAGCCGCGTGTTTGTCATGGGCGAAGACGTCGCACTTTTTGGTGGCGCTTACGGCGTGACGCGCGGCTTGATGCAGGAATTCGGCGAAGCTCGCGTCTTGGATACGCCGATCTCTGAAGCAGCTCTTGTAGGTCTTGCGGTCGGCGCGGCGATCAACGGCATGCGGCCGGTGGTGGAGATTCAATTCTGCGATCTTTTACCTCTCGCCATGGATCAACTCGCGAGCCACGCGGCGCGCTATCATTACATGACGGGCGGACGAGTCAATGTGCCGATGGTGGTGCGCAATAAATTCGCCACACGGGCCGGTGGCGGACCGAGCCATTCGAGTTGTAATCACGGCGCGTTCATTCATTTTCCCGGATTAAAAATTATTATGCCGACGACGCCGGCGGACGCCAAAGGTTTGCTGCTTGCGGCGATCCGCGATCCTAATCCGGTGTTATGCTTCGAGAGCCATCATCTCTACGGCCAACGCGGGCTAGTACCCGAAGGTGATTACACGGTGCCGATCGGCGTCGCAGCGGTGCGACGCGAAGGAAAGGATCTGACGATCGTCACCTGTGGCGGCATGGTTTTGAAAGCCGATGCGGCGGCAGACGCGTTGAAAGAAAAGGGCATCGATGTCGAAATCGTGGATCTGCGCTCATTGGCGCCGCTGGACAAGGAAACAATTCTAGGTTCGGTGGCCAAGACTAAACGAGCCGTCGTGCTGGACGAAGGACCGATGATTGGCGGCGTGTCGGCGGAGATTGCGGCGATGATTCAGGAGAATCTCTTCTCCGACCTAAGAGGACCCGTTGTGCGTATCGCCGCGCAGCCGATTCCACCGCCGCACAGCCCGCCGCTGGTCGATGCCATGATTCCCGACATCGATCAAGTCATCGACGCGGTGATGCGCTTGGCGGAAGGTGGAAAAGTCGGCTAGCGCAGAGAGCCTGTCACTGACCTAACCTCCGCAGCTGGATTCAGCATAACTTTCTTCGGGAGGCGATCATGAAGTATCGGACGTGGTGGGGCAAGTTGGCGCTTGGCGCAACCCTCGCCGCTTTCAGCTATTTAACGGCAACGGGGCAACTTCACGCCGCGGAAGCGCCGGCGTTGCGCGGCGTTTATAACGCCCTCGGTGGCACCATGACGCCGGCTTGGATCGCGCAGGATCTCGGCCTTTTCACCAAGCACGGGCTGCAACACAGCTTGAGTTATCTCGCCGCCACCAGCGCGATCCAGGCGATCGTCGGCGGCACGGAAGATATCGGTTTGGTCGGCAATCAGGGCATCGACGTGGCCTTGGAAGGCGCGGACACCGTCTATATCGCCAATACGGCGTCGCGATTTATTTTCCACCTGTACGGCGACCCGGCGATCAAGACGGTCGCCGATCTCAAGGGTAAAGTTCTCGCTGCAACGCAGCCGGCGGCATCAAGCGATTACGCCGGCCGCATTCTTCTTCGCCGCTCTGGTCTAGTGCCGGACAAAGACGTCAAGATACTTTACGCCGGCAGTTCTCCAGCCGTTTTGACCACTTTGAAATCCGGCAACGCCGCAGCTGGACTGATGAGCGCACCAATCACTTTCCAGGCTGAAGAACTCGGCCTCAAACATATTCTCAACGTCACGGATCTCAATATCCCGTTCATCTTCGTCGGTGTTGTGACGACGCGCAAAATCATCCAGCAAAAGCCGGATGCCGTCATTCGTTATCTCCGAGGTTACACCGAAGCCATCTCCATCATCCGGCGCGACAAAGAAACGACGTTGAAAATCATGGGCAAATACATGAAGACCGACAACCAGCAAGTCCTCGGAGCGGTTTACGAGGAACATCTGCCGGTTTTTCAGCGTCTCCCGCTTATGACCAAAGAAGCGGTCCAAGCCGTTTTGGATGTCGTCAAAAGCCCCAAGGGGCAACAAATGAAGCCGGAAGAGTTTTTTGACAACTCGTTTCTGCAAAAACTCGAGGTGTCCGGCTTTATCAATTCGCTTTATGCGCGGTGATTTTGGAATACCGGTGCGGCGGTGCACGTTGAAAGGATCGAGAATGGAAGATCGATGATCGAGGATTGCGATCTTCCATCTTCTATTCTCTATACTCGTCGTCTTTCTTGAATCACGGTTATAATCATGGCTTGGTATCTGCACATCGACATGGACGCGTTCTTTGTGTCCGTGGAACAGGTTCTCGATCCGACCTTAAAGGGAAAGCCGGTGATCGTCGGTGGCCGTAGCGGGCGCGGCGTGGTCACATCGGCTTCTTACGAAGCACGGAAATTCGGCGTGCATTCCGCGATGCCGGGCTTTCAGGCGAGAAAGCTTTGTCCGCAAGGCATCTTTCTGCCGAACCGTCGCCGCGTTTATTCTGAATTTTCCCACAAAGTCTTCGCTATCTTGGGACAATACTCGCCCGACGTTCATGCGCTTTCCATCGACGAAGGACTCGTCGATCTTACCGGCACCGACCGGCTCCTCGGACCGCCGTTGAAGACCGCCGACGCGATCATTCGCCGCATCGAAACCGAGCTTGGCTTGCCGTCATCCGCCGGACTGTCCAGCAGCCGAGTAACGGCGAAAATCGCCGCAACGTTGGCCAAACCGCGCGGACTTATTTACGTGCCGGCAGGTTCAGAACAAGATTTTCTTGCGCCGCTGGCCGTGGAAATGATTCCCGGCGTCGGGCCCAAAACCCACAAGGCGCTCAGTCAGAGGGGAATTAGGACTATTGAAGACCTCCTGGCGCGCGCCGAATTAGCTGAACGTTATTTGGACCTCGTCGCATCGACAGAGCACCGCCATCACCACGATCATTCGATCGGTAACGAGACCACCCTCGATCAACCGGTCAAAGAAATCGCGCAGATGGAAAAAATTCTCTGGGAGTTGGTCGAAGAAGTCGGCGGCAGATTGCGCCGCGATGAATTTTACGCGCGCTGCTTAACCGTCAAGATCCGTTACAATAATTTCCAAACCATCACGCGCTCGCGCACGCTGCAGGCGCCGACTTGCTTCGACAAGGAAATTTTCGAGACCGTCAGCGCGCTATTGCGTGAAAACGTCATCCGCGGAAGAGCGGTGCGTCTGCTCGGCGTGAGTGCCAGCGCGCTGCAAAGTTCCGGTTGGCAAGAACCGTTGTTGAATCGCGACAAACGCAAGTCTTTCGAGCAGCTTTACAAAGGCATCGACGATCTGCGCCGCAAGTACGGCGAAGAAACCATCGGCGCGGCGACGCCGCGCAACCGTGGCGGTTGATTTTCCCGCCAAAGCCCCTTACTGTTTAAAAACTTCAAGCATCATGGCCAAGCCGAATCATGCTTTCCTGGCTGCCTGTCGGCGCGAACATTCTTCCTACACTCCCGTTTGGCTAATGCGCCAGGCCGGGCGCTACATGGAAGAATATCGCAAGCTCCGCGCCCAATACGACTTTCTCGAATTGTGCAAAAAACCGGACCTCGCCGCTGAAATCACGATAACGCCGGTGGAACGTCTCGGCGTCGACGCCGCGATACTTTTTGCCGATATCCTCCTCGTCCTCGAACCGATGGGCATTGGATTGGAATATTCAAAAAATGGTGGGCCGGTCATTCATCATCCGGTGCGCAGCGGCAAAGACGTCGACAATCTAAAGGATTTTGATCCGCAGCAAGAACTTTCCTTCGTCTACGATGCCGTGAAGAAGATCTCTAAAGCGCTCAAGAACAAAATTCCGCTCATCGGTTTCGCCGGAGCGCCGTTCACACTCGCGTCGTATCTGATCGAAGGCGGCGGCTCGCGTAATTACGTGCACACCAAGAAACTTTTCTACAGCACGCCGGAAGCATGGAAACGGCTAATGGACCGGCTCGCCAAAGTCGTGGCGGCATATTTGAATTGCCAGATCGCCGCCGGCGCCGAGGCTGTGCAGCTGTTTGACAGTTGGGCCGGGTGCCTGACGCCGACCGATTACGAACAATTCGTGCTGCCATACACCAAAGCCGTCATCGATGCGATCGAACCGGGTGTTCCGGTGATCAACTTCAGCACCGGCACTGCCGGTTTGCTGAAACAAATTCGCGCCGCCGGCGGCGACGTGATCGGTCTCGACTGGCGCGTGAACCTTGATGAAGGCTGGGCAGCGCTCGGGCATGACGTTGCCGTGCAAGGCAACCTTGATCCCGTCGCGCTGTTCGCGTCGCCCAAAGACATCAAAGCGCGGGTCGCCGATATCCTGCGCCGCGCCGACGGTCGCCCCGGCCACATTTTCAATCTAGGACATGGAATTCTTCCCGAGACACCGGTCGATCACGTGATCGCAATGGTCGACACCGTTCACGAACTCAGTTCGCGATAATTCACGCGAAATGCGTCAGCCCTATCAAGCCGTACTGTTGATCGCCTTCGGCGGTCCGAATTCATCTGAAGAAATTCGCCCGTTTCTCGCTCGTGTAACGAAAGGAATCCCGATTCCTCCAGCGCGCCTCGAAGAAGTTGCGCATCATTACGAAGCGGTCGGCGGTAAATCGCCTTTGAACGAGATTACGTTTCGTCAAGCCGATGCGCTACGAAAAGCCTTAGAAGCGGCGAGCATAAAAATTCCCGTCTACGTCGGCCTGCGTAATAGCAGCCCGTTCTTCGTCGAGACATTGAAACGAATGGCAAACGAAGGAGTTACCAGAGCCCTGGGTTTTATTCTTTCTTCACATCGAACCGAAGCAAGCTGGGATCGCTATCAAAAAAACGTCGCCGATGCGCAAGTCGAACTTGGCGCCGATACCCCGGCTGTAGATTTTTGCGAAGGCTGGCACGACCATCCACTGTTCATTCAAACTTGGTCAGAGCTGATCGAAGCCGCGTTGGGCAAAATCCCTCACGACCAAAGAAACGTTACGCCTTTGCTTTTTACGGCCCATAGCTTGCCCACGTCGATGGCTGCCCGATCGCCGTACGTCGAGCAGCTCGAAACCACAGCTCGGCTAGTCGCTGAACAGCTCGGTCATCGGCGCTGGTCACTTGCGTACCAAAGTCGCAGCGGCAAGCCGAGCGACCCCTGGCTGGAGCCTAACATCAGCGATGCAATCCGAAAAGCAGCCAACGAAGACTGCAAAGAAGTCGTCGTCGCTCCGATTGGCTTTGTTTGCGATCACGTCGAGATTTTGTACGACCTCGATATTGAGGCGAAAAAAATCGCGGAGGATCTCGACGTGCACTTTCATCGAGCGAGCTGCCCAAACGATCACCCGACATTCATCCGAATGATCGCAGATATGATCGAAAAAAAACTAAAGACCGCCGAGAGTCGAGGATAGAGAATGGGGAATCGCGATCCTCGATCATCGATCCTCTATCTTCAACCTTCCTCCTCATGAACCGGCGCATCGTCGTCATCGGCGGCGGCATCGCCGGCCTTGCGGCTGCGCACAGCATCACTGAGCTGGCACGCGAAAAATCTCTCGGCGTCGAACTCACGCTGCTTGAAGCTACATCCCGTCTCGGCGGCTCCATCGCCACAGAAAAGATCGGCGACTTCCTCGTCGAAGCCGGACCGGATTCATTCATCACGGAAAAACCCTCAGCGCTCCGTCTCTGCGAGCGCATCGGCCTCACACCCCGACATTTTTCTTACTCGCGCCGACACGGCTTTGGCCATTCCTTCAAAGCCGGCTTTTCTCCTGGTCAGGAAAACTGCGCATGGCGAGCGAACCTCTGCTTCCGCGCGGCAATATGAATGGGGACGAAAGTCTAGGTTCGTTTGTCCGCAGGCGTTTCGGCAGTGAAGCACTTGAGCGCGTTGCCCAACCTCTAGTCGGCGGCATTTACGCATCCGACCCGGACGAACTCAGCCTCGGCGCGACGATGCCGCGCTTTAAAGAAATGGAGCGCCAGCAACGGAGCGTCATCTGGGCGATGTGGTCCGAGCAAAGACGCCGCGCCCGCAACCGGGAAGCCGGCAGCGGCGCGCGTTGGAGCTTATTCGTCACCCTAATGGGTGGAATGCAGGAATTGGCCGACACGCTCGTCAAATGCCTCCCCGGAGGGACGATCCGTCTCAATTCGCCAGTGACGCGTTTGAGTTCCGGCGAAATGAATAAGCAGTGGCGGATCACCGTCGGCAACGACGAAACGCTTCTTGCCGATGCTGTGATCCTCGCGACGCCCGCGTTTCAAACCGGCGCAATCATCTCTGCAATTGCGAAAGATGCAGCAACTGAACTAAACAAAATCGCTTACGCTTCCACCGCGACTGTTAGTTTGGCTTACCATCAGGGCGACTTGGCGCAGCCGCTCAATAGCTTCGGCTTCGTAGTGCCAGTGATAGAACATCGCAAGATCATGGCTTGCACGTTCAGCAGCTTGAAATACCCTGGCAGAGCGCCGGAAAATCATATTCTGCTACGCGCTTTCGTCGGCGGCACGTTGCAAGCGGAATTGCTCAGCGATGACGACGCCGCCATGGAAAAGAATGTCCGCGACGAGCTTGCGGATTTACTTGGCATTCGCGCCCAACCAATTGTCGCGCGAATTTGGCGTCATCCGAATTCAATGCCGCAATACGTTATCGGTCACCAAGCGCGGATCAAGCGTATTCACGATTCGCTGAATCGATTCCCGTCCCTCGCCCTCTCCGGCAGCGCGTATCATGGCGTCGGCATTTCAGACTGCGTCCGTACCGGCGAAGAATCTGCAGAAAAGGTTATCGATTACTTGTCGAAGTCTTTCTCCTTGACGACCGCATGAAACCCGGACTATGAGTCGGTTATGATCATCATAGATTCTCAAGTCCACATTTGGGCGCCCGAGACACCAGAAAAACCTTATGCCAGAGAAGACGCTTCGCCGCCGCATCGGCCGGTGCCGATCGGTCACGAGGATTTATTGCGCGAAATGGACGGCGCGGGAGTCGCGCGTTGCGTGCTCGTGCCGCCGACCTGGGAAGCCGATCGCAACGATACTTCGCTGGAAGCCGCGACATTGCACCCCGATCGCTTTCGCGTCATGGGCAGACTCGCGCTGCAAAAGCCCGAAAGCCGCGCGCTAATGGCGACCTGGAAAAACCAGCCGTATATGTTGGGAATCAGGATGGCGTTTAACGCCGGGCGAACGAGACAATGGCTGGAAGACGGCACGGCAGACTGGTTTTGGGACGCCGCCGAACGTTACGACGTGCCAGTGATGGCGTTTGCGCCGAGTGCGGTGCCCAAGCTCGGCGACATCGCCGAGCGCCACCCGGGGCTGCGGATGATCATCGATCACATGGGGCTGAATTCCGCCCTGCGCGGCAAATCGCTCGAACCTTCCGTTGCCAACACCATCAAGCTCGCGCGCTTGCCCAACGTCGCTGTGAAAGTTTCGGCGTTGCCATGTTATGTGGATGAGCCTTATCCATTTCCGACTTTGCATCCGCTGGCTCGCCGAGTCGTCGACGCTTTCGGTCCTCAACGCTGTTTCTGGGGCACGGATCTTTCCCATCTCCCCTGTCCGTACAAGCAAGTGGTGACGCTATTCACCGAAGAAATGAAATCTCTTTCGTCGGCCGAATTGGAATGGATCATGGGGCGCGGCATAGCTGAATGGCTCGGCTGGCCACTGCCAAATTAATTCAGAGGAGATAACGATGACAATCGTAAATCGTGATTTGACCGTAGAAAAGGACGGCGTGCCTGGCTACCTCGCCCATCCCGATCGCAAGGAGCCTAGCCCGGGTGTGCTGATCGTGCATCACCATTTCGGCGTGACGGGAAACATGAAGGTCAATGTTTGTAATTTTGCCAAGCTTGGCTATTCGACCTTCGTGCCGGATCTCTACAAGATGCTCGGCGAATCCGACGGCGTCCACGAAGCGCAAAAGAAGACGAGCGATGGGCAGTTCACGGAGATCCTTAATAACGCGTGGCACTATTTGACAACACGACCGAACGTCGACGGCAAGCGTTGCGCCGTCGTTGGCTACTGCATGGGCGGACGCATCGGCATTCACTTCGTTGCGGCCACGCCGAGCGTATGCGGTTTCGTCGGCTACTATCCGTCCGTCCGCGACGAAGAACCGAGCGCGTTAAGACCGCGCCACCCCAATGACGCTGTAAAAGATTTTAAATGCCCGTCGCAAATTTTTTTCGGCGCCAAAGATCATGTCGCCAGTGTCGCGGTGCAGCAGCAGTTAATGGCGAGATTTCAGTCCAACGGCCAGCCCTTGGATTGGCACTTTTTCCATCGCGCCGGCCACGGCTTCGCTATGGCTGACGGTGAATGTTACGACCCGAGCCTGGCGGAGCAGGCATGGAGCTTGATGTCGAATTTCCTGGCGAGGGAGTTGGGCAACGAATAGAAAAGGCCAGGTTAGTCTAGCACGCGAACAAAGTTCGCCGCCTCTGTGCGCTCCCGCCAGCCAGCTTTGATATAAAACTGTCGCTGATAGGACTCGCGGTTGCGCAAATTGACCAACGACAAGCGCGCGCAGCCGCAACGCTTCGCTTCCATTGTAACAAGATCGAGAAGCTGGCGGCCAACGCCCTGTGCGCGCACACCGTCGCGAACGAACAACTCGGATACGTATCCCTCGGATCCACGCATGAACAAGTAGGGTATCCAGTGCGCCGAAATATACCCGATAATCTTTCCATCGTCCGACTCCGCCACGTAAGTAAAGTGGCTCTCATCGGCAAGACATCGCGCCAACTGAGCTTTCACGTGCTCGCGCGCTTCGTCCTTCGACTGCCTCTGTAAATATTCAAACCAACCGATGCCTCTTAACAACGATGCAAGCTCCGCTGCGTCGTCGATGGTAGCCTTGCGTAACTGCATCTCAAGCCTCCCCACGAGTGACAACCTCAAAGCGCCGGAACGATTTCCCGCCGGCGCGAAATCATCGGTAAAGATCTAGGAGCAAGAACGTTCGATGAGTCCCACAGACTTGCAGAATTGAACGAGCGAACGTCAACGGTCGCAAGAAGCTATCGTTGGCTAACGACGTCAGAGGATTCCCTTCTCTTTGAACTCCGCGATCTTTTTCTCGTCGTATCCGAGGGCGGTCAAAAACTCTGCGTTGTTTTCACCGAGCTCCGGCGGAGGCGCGGGGTGATCCGACGGAGTCTCGCTATAGCTTATTGGAAACTTTACCGTGCGAATCGTCGGTTTGTCTTTGCGCTCGATCGCGATCTGCATCCCCATATGCTGGACCTGCGGGTCGTCGAAGACTTCTTTCAAATTGTAAACCGGCGTGTGTGGCACGTCGTTGGCCTCCAGCTTCTCGATCCACACTGAACGCGGCTGTTCTTTGAAAAACACTGCGAACGTTTTATTGAGCTCGTCGTAATTAGTACGCCGGTTCGGCCGCGTGTTGAAGCGTGGATCTTCGATCAACTCGGGATGATCAACCGACTTGCACAGCCCTTCCCAGAACTTTTGCGGCGACGACAAATGAATCGCCAACATTGCGCCGTCGGCGCACGCAAACGCGTAGGTCTGCGACTGGCGCGGGCGCGTGTACGGTCCCGGCACTCGCCCGTGCGCCAGCGTTTCCGTCGCCGGCGCGTTCAAGAACGCGAGAATCGAGCCCACCATCGTCGCGTCGACCTGCTGGCCTTTGCCCGTCCGGTTCCGCGCCATCAGCGCGCCCAAAACTCCCAGCGCCGAAAACATCCCGCTCAGACAGTCTGAATAGGCTGGACCGACGGGCTTGGGATTTTGCGGGTCCATCAAAACGCTCATCATGCCGCCCATGCCCTGACCCACCGTGTCATAAGCCGGACGCTTGACGTACGGTCCCGTTGGGCCGGTACCGGTGATCGAGCAGCAAACAATCTTTTCGTTGATTTGGCGCAGCGATTCGAAATCGATGCCGAGCTTCTTCGTCACGCCGGGACGGTAATTATCCATCACGACATCGGATTTTTTGACCAGGCCGTAGAAAACCTCTTTGCCCTCTGGAGTTTGCAGATTGAGCGTCACGCTCTTCTTGCCGCGGTTATAGGCCCAAAAGTTCGGCTGGTCGCCGCCAAAATCCCAGCCGCGAAAGGGATCGCCGCCCTTGGGATTTTC
>WNGI01001026.1_pt1 | contig 38225 bp, 33 predicted proteins | sample 5400621 | NCBI WGS metagenome assembly WNGI01 (sample SAMN13153374, study PRJNA577476) | soil metagenome | isolation source: 20 cm soil or saprolite under Garry oak tree replicate 1 | place: USA:California | collected 2016-06-15
GGATCGATCCGCTCTTATCCGCTGGCACGCTGAGCCATATTGTGGAGACATCGCGCCGATGCCGGCGCGTTGTGAGCGTCTGCACCGGTGCATTCGCCCTCGCGGCGGCTGGATTGTTGGACGGGCGTCGAGCGACGACACACTGGCGATATGCAGCGCGCCTTCAGCGAGAGTACCCATCCATCCGGGTCGAGGCAGATCGCATCTTCTGTCGGGACGGCAACGTATGGACTTCGGCGGGCATCACGGCCGGCATCGATCTCGCGTTGGCCTTGATCGAGGAGGACCATGGTTTTGCCATCGCCAAAGGCGTGGCACAGCACCTCGTCGTCTACCATCGCCGCTATGGCGGACAATCCCAATTCGCAGCTTCCGTCGATCTCGCGCCAGAGAATGATCGGATTGCCGCTGCCATTGGCCATGCTCGTGATCACATCGCCGAGGCGCTCACCGTCGACCGTTTGGCGGAGGCGGTTGGCATGAGCCTGCGCCAGTTCAGCCGCGCATTCCGGGCACAGACTGGCACCACACCCGCGCGTGTGGTGGAACGGCTCCGTGCCGATCTGGCCCGAGGCCGCATAGAGACGACTGCCGAACCTGTCGAACGCATCGCGGACGCGGTCGGCTTCGGTGACGCCGAAAACATGAGGCGGGCATTCATCCGCATCTACGGACAGCCGCCTCAATCGATCAGGCGCGCAATGAGAAGTTAGAAGCGCCCGCCATACCCTTCTTCGCCAGAAGCAAGAGGGGAGAAGCGCTGATCCAGCGGCAGCGCATCACGAGAGCTTGGGCATGACCTCGGCCACCAGGCGCTCCATCTGCTCGGCTTCGTCGAAGACTGGATTGAGGAGGATCAGCTCCGCCCCGGCCTCTGCCACCTCGCGCAGACCTCGCACGCACGCATCGGGCGGCCCGTAGACCGGGAACGCCTCCAGGTGGTGCGACTGAAAGAACGGATAGAAGCGTTGCAGCGACTCGCCGAGTCTGCGGCGCGCGCGGTCGGTGTCCTCGTCGACGGCGATGTAGACGCGCTTGCCGATCCTGAACGGCGCCGCGTCGCGCCCCGCCTCGGCGAGCGCCTGCCGCACGATCGGCACCTGCTCGGCGAACTGTTTCGTCGTGGACGACCCCGCACCGAAGAAGCCGTGGCCATGTCTGGCGGCGCGCCGCAACGCATCGGGATGGCTGGCGCCGAACCAGATCGGGGGATGCGGTTTCTGGAATGGCTTGGGCTCCATGCCTGCGTCCTTCAACTGCCAGAATCGTCCATCGAAGTTGACCCGCGGCTCGGTCCAGAGCGCCTTCATCAGTCGCAGCCCCTCGTTGAACCGGGCCACCAGACTCGTAGGGTCGACCTGGAACGCGGAAAACATTCGATGCCGTCCGCCCGTGCCAACGCCGACGTCGATCCGACCGCGGCTCAACTGGTCCAGTGTGCTCAGGTCCTTGGCCAGGTGGACGGGGCTGTGCAGCGGGGTGACGAACACGACGCAGCCCAGGCGTATCCGCTCGGTGCAGGCGGCCGCATAGCTCATCGTCTGTAACGGGCTGAGGAACGGCATCATGCCGAGCGGCTGCTCCAGCGTCCAGGCGCTCTCGAAGCCAAGCGCCTCGGCCCGCGCCATGTACGCCCTGAAGTCGGCAGGATCGAATTCGCCGTCAGAAACGAACTGAGGGATGGAGATCGCAAAGCGCATGTCGTGGCTCCTGTCTCAGCGGTACCGCCGACTCTCGGTCACTTATACCGAGCGCGCTGCCTTGTCCTTCTCGTTGGCGCTCTTGATCGTGTTGCGGATGTTCTCCCAGTCCTGATCGCCGAGGTGCGAGAGCTGCCAGAAGTTTCCACCTCCACCGCCGAGGAAGGCGCCTCCATCGATGACGATGGTTTCGCCCGTTAGGTAGTCGCAGCCGTCGGCCATCAGGAAGGTCGCGAGATTCCTGAGCTCATGCATCTGCCCCACGCGGCCCATCGGATTGTTGGTCGCCGAGGAACCGTGCGCCTTGTCAATCGTGGCGGCGCGGATCGAGCCGGGGTTCAAACGTTCTCCCGCGCCTTTCGTCGGGAAGAGACCAGGGGCGATGGCGTTGAGGCGGATGCCGTGCCGTGCCCACTCGACGGCCAGCGACCTTGTCATGACGTTGACGCCGGCCTTCGACATCGCGGACGGTACTGTGAAGGGGCCGCCGTTCCACACTGACGTGGTCAGAATCGACACAACGTTGGCCTGCTGTCTCGCCTCGATCCAGCGCTTGCCGGCGGCGAGCGTGACGTAGAACGTACCGTGGAAAACGATGCTGGCGATGGCGTTGAAGCCGTTCGGTGAGAGGTCCTTGGTGCGGCTGATGAAATTGCCGGCGGCGTTGTTGACGAGACCTGTCAGGGGGCCCTCGTCGAAGACACGGGTCATCATGTTTTCGACCGCATCTGGCAACCGGATGTCGCATTCGATCGGGGTGACGCGCGTGTTGTGCGTCTCGGCGAGCTCACGCGCTGTTTCTGCAACCACCGCACCGCGGCGGCCGCAGATGTACACCTCGGCGCCAAGCCTGGCGTATTCGTCGGCGATTTCACGGCCCAGCCCCGTGCCGCCACCGGTCACCAGAATGCGCTTGCCCTCGAGCAAGTCGGCTCGAAAGATCGTCATGCCATTCTCCCTCGATCCTAGCCTTTGCGCCGCAACGGGATCTGGAGGTTCGTTGGCCTGTTCTGCTCGGTGTCGAAGCCGCGGCCGTCAACGTTTCTTGCCCCCCAGAACAGATAGTCCCCCTGAACATAGATCAGGTCGTACTCCATGAAGTTGCGCCCCTCGGCCAAGCCGAAAGGCGCAAACGTCTTCGCGAAAACGCTCTGACGTTGCCCTGCCTGCCAGGGCGCGAACCCAGCCGACGCCACCTTGTTGAGGAGATCCGCAAAGCCCGCGATCATCGGCGTGACCTCGTACGCCTCGTCCGCGATGAAGTTCGCCTTTTGTGCGCCGCTGGCGATCGGGTGCTCGCCGACCCACTCGATATGTCCACGCAGGTCGATGCGAGCGACCGCTACCTGGCCGTAAGGGTCTGCCCAGTTACTGATGGTGGGCTCGAACCGGTCGTCGCCGAGGTACTTGAACTCGCGGCTGAGATAGAACGGCTTCAGCGTTCCGTCAGGGTTCCTGGTCGCGCTGGGACGCACCTCCGGTGTAAAGCTCACCCACTCACCGACGAGGATCCGCTTCGTGTCTTCCAGCGTCATGTCTGATAGCTCCTTGGTTTAGCCTCTTGTGAGACGTCCCAGATGCCAGGACCGGTGTGGCGCCGTAGCCGAGACGGATCGAGAAGGTCAGTCGGGGAACCGGTCGCCGAACATCGGAAAGCCGCTGAGCGATTGGGCCTCGGTCGCCTCGTCCTGGAGCACGTCCCAGTGCTCGGCCAGCCGGCCGTCCTCGATGCGGATGATGTCGGCAGCGACCCAGGCGGCGGGTCGGCCATTTCCAGAGAAGCGGCCGTGTGCGATCACGTAGTCGCCCTCGGCGACGATCAGCTGATTCTCGTATTTCAGCGTGACGGGCAGCGTGCGGATCAGGTTGAACAGTCCATCGCGGCCGGGCGCAATGTGGGCGCTGTGCTGGATGTAGCGTTCCGACCAGAACCGCTCGGCGGCGTCGTAGTCCCGCTGGTTGAACAGCGTGTCGAAGGCCTCGAGGACGAGCGCCTTGTTCTGTTCCGGTGTGGTCTTGGACATGGAGACTCTCCCATGGCGTTGGGCTATCTCGAGCGCGACCGGCGACGGGCACCGCGCGCGCCGGCTCGTGACTGCCACGAGCGACAATGCCACGGCCACGCAGCTCGCGCCGACTCAGCCAAGCGCCAGGGGCGAGGCGTGGGTCTGCCAACACTCATCCCCGCACCTCTGTGACGATTTATTCGTGTGGGGAAGTCAGCATGCTGTTGCCGTTAGCGCTTGGCGCCCCCGGCGGTCCCCATCCGAAATAGCGGCCGTGAATGGCGACATAGTCGCCCTCCGCCACAACGAGACCTGGCTCATACCTGAAGTCAGCCGGAAGGTTTCCAAGAGCGCCTTGATCGCAGCGGTGCCGTTCGGAATCTGCGGGTTGTGCTGCTGATAGTCATCGCTGAACAGGCGGTCGAGAGCGGTGGGATCACGATCGATGAAAACTCCCTTGATCCCCGCCAGAACCAGTGCCTTGTTCGTATTCATGTCAGCTCCCTTTGCGTCCGCCGTGGCGGCGTGCCAGCACTGGACCAGACAGATCGGTCTGCTTCGAATATACAGACTTGTCTGGTAGTGTCAACCATGGCTAAGAAGTCTCTCGCCCCGCGACGGCGTTCCGCCCGGGAACGGCTCTTAGCAGCCGCCGACGAGCTTTTCTACGGGGCAGGCATCAACACCGTTGGCATCGATCGCGTGATCGAGCACGCGGGCGTCGCCAAGGCATCGCTCTACGACTGCTTTGGCAGCAAAGAGGGGTTGATCCGCGCGTACCTCACCGCCCGACACGAGGGCCGCCAGAAGCTGTTGCGCGACAGGCTCGCTCGGTACGGCAAGCCGAGGGATCGTCTTCTCGCGGTCTTTGATCTGATGGCCGAAATCGCTCCGGCGACCAACTTCCGTGGGTGTGCGTTCATCCGCGCGCACGCGGAAGCTCACGCCGAGGCCACCGTCAAGGCGGTCTGCGACGAAGCGCGGTCATGGATGCGTGGCCTGTTCATTGACTTGGCGCGGGGCGCAGGCGCGGCCGATGCCGAAGGCCTTGCCACCCAACTTGTCCTCCTTTACGACGGCGCTTCAGTAGCGACACAGATGGATCGTGATCCAGCCGCGGCCACTTCCGCACGCGCCGCCGCCGAGCTCATCCTGGATGCTGCCGTCCCGCGATCCCAACCGGTCAAGAGATCTCGTCCACGGTCCCGGGCCTGAGCCGCGCGCCATCCACGAGTTCAGGGGCGAGGCATTACTCTCCGGAGTTATTGAAGGCTCAATTTCTGCGAGTTCGGTGGTGGCTCCGACGGGACGTGATCGACTTGCGTCAACCACGCCGACGTCTTCGGCAATATGAGTCGCGGCGCCGTGCGCTTATCGTGACCGCTCGAACGCGGAAGCAAATTCCTTGACGCTCTTCGACACCCCTGCCATGCGCGAGCGTTCCAGCCAGCGCTCGCGCCCGGCCGGTCCGCGCTCAGGAACCGCACCCACCCCTCCGGCGACGTCTGGATTACGTCGGCGGCAAGACTGGCAAGACTCCTTGTACCAGAGGCGGTCCGGGGCAGGGATCCGCGGCGCTGATCTCACGATCGGCTATATGATCGAAGAGACGCAGCGTCGGAAACCATCGGTTCAGACATGACCACATCCACCGGCGAAGAGGAGCACCGTTCAAGGAAGCTCTGACAGCGCCGCCCGCTGTTGCGATTGCGCCGATTGCGTTGTTGATTAACGCGAGACCCACCCCGCCCCCTCGACATCGTAGGGCCGAATGACGACCTTCACTTTTCGATCCGATCCAGTGACGCGTTGAAAGGCTGTGGCGGCTCTCGCGGCCAGCTCTTGAAGCGCTGCCTTCGTGCGATGACTTCCTTCCCACAGATCCACGTTGATCCTGGTCACCTGGCCGTGAAACCCATCAGGCGTCGAGACCGGCACGAAATCGATTTCATCGTCGTTGATCTTCAACTCGGGCATGCTCACAAGTGCCCGCCTGAGGGCGTTCTCGATATCGGGCAATCGATCTTCCTTTCGCAGGTTGAACGCGGTGATCAATGGCATACAGGAGCTCCGGCGCCGGACCAGACACTGCACCCCGCGGCGATCCGAGCCAGCACGTCGCTGACCTCCCATCGTCGTGACACAGCGCTAAGGCTTCACTCCTTGCTCGCAACGGCGACACCATCGGCCATTTCCTCGCGCAGCGCCGCCCACTTTAGCAAGGCGTCGAGTACTGGACAGAGAGCCTGGCCCCAATCCGTCAGCGCGTATTCGACCTTGGGCGGCACCTGATGGTGGACGATCCGCCGCACCATCCCGTCGTTTTCCATCTGGCGAAGCTGTTGGATCAGCATTTTCTGGGAAATAGCGGGAATCGCCCGCCCCAGCTCAGAGAACCGCAGGATCTTCTCACCGAACAGATGGAAAAGGATCAGGAGCTTCCAGCGGCCCTCGAGGACCTTGAACGTCTGCTCCACGTCCCGCGCGGCGGCGAGGGGCGTATACCTCTTACTTTTTGGTAAGTACCTTACTTTTTTGTGCGTTCTTGCCATTCAGTAACTATACCGACATCATGAATCACAGACGACGCCAATGACTGAGCGGAGCAAGTAACAGAAAGGGATCGCCATGCCATTGCCGCTGCCCCAACCGATTGAACTCTTCATGGCATCCGAGAACACTCATGACCTCGAAGCGCTCGCTGACTGTTTCGCCGCACACGCGACGGTGAGAGACGAAGGCCAGACCAAGCAGGGCCTGAAGGCGATCAAAGCCTGGAGGCTCGAAACCAGGAAGAAATACCGGCACACCGTGGAGCCGGTCGCCGTTGTCGCACGCGACGGCAAGACCGTCGTCCGTACAAAGCTCACGGGCGACTTTCCGGGGAGTCCGATCGCGCTCGATTTCGTCTTCACGCTCGAAGGCGGCAAGATCGCCGCGCTGGAGATCCAATCATGAGCGGCTATCTCGACCTGGAAGGAAAGCGAGCGCTTGTGACCGGTGGCACCAAGGGCGTGGGGCAGGCCGTGGTCGCCGCGCTACACGATGCCGGTGCGATCGTTCTGACCACGGCCCGGTCGCGTCCAGAAAGCATTCGGAGCGCCGGGCAATTTGTTGCCGCTGACGTTTCCACCGCCGAAGGATGCGCTGCCGTCGCTGATGCTGTCCGCGATCGTCTCGGCGGCGTGGACATCATTGTGCACGTCGTCGGCGGCTCGTCGGCTCCAGCCGGAGGTTTTGCGGTGCTCGACGATCAGCAATGGCACACGGCGCTCGATCAGAACCTGTTCGCCGCTGTGCGATTAGATCGCGCGCTCGTACCTTCCATGGTCGAACGGGGCTCCGGCGTAGTCATCCACGTCACCTCGATACAGGATCGGATGCCGCTGCCCGAGGCGACGATCGCCTACGCGGCGGCGAAAGCGGCCCTGTCGAACTACAGCAAGGCGCTGTCCAAGGAAGTGAGTCCCAAGGGGGTGCGCGTCGTCCGTGTCTCGCCTGGCTGGGTCGAGACTGCCGGCGCTGTGGGTCTCGTCACGGAGATCGCGCGGCAGAACGCCACCGACTACGAGGGTGGTCGAAAGCTCGTCATGGATTCGCTTGGCGGCATTCCGCTCGGCCGGCCGGCCAAGCCTGAAGAGGTAGCTGATTTGGTCACGTTTCTGGCGTCGCCACGTGCGGCGTCCATCACAGGGACCGAATACGTTATCGACGGTGGGACGGTGCCAACGGCCTGACGTCTCTCGCGCGCGTCTTTACGGGAAACCGCCTGATTGGGGACGGTCGCCAGTGATGTGAGTCGGTTCGCGTACTGCGATCAAATCCGTTCCGGGTGAAGCTCGAAAGCCTTACATCGCCCTACATCGCTCATGCAACGAGCGCCTAAAAGTGTCCTCCGGAATTGATTCGCGATGCTGGATCGACCCTCATGTTGCTACCTGCTGGTGGTCGTCTCGCGAGCTCTCGTCGAATCCGACGGAATCGCTCGAGGAGATTCGCCGTCACCCCAGCGTTCTCCGGAAGGCCGATGGAGTGCTCCCCAAAGTTCTGCTCAGCGCGAGGAGCTTAGCCCGAGCTGCTCCGTGGGTACTCGGCTGGGCTGCGCATCCCGAGTGCTGAATGCAGCTAGGTGTTGGAATCGCCGAACCAATACGGTTTCGGCGTCCCCCAGAACCCAGCGCCGTACACGCCCCGCGTTTGCGATACGCACACGGAGGCCCGCGGTCTTCCGCCTAGCTCAATGACTCGCTCGCCGCTGCGGCCGGACGAGCTTCTCGGCTTCCGCCTCGCTCAATTGACTCGTCGTCTTCTCGAGTATTAGCGCTGCAAGTTGCATTGGTTCGAGGTTGATTCCCCCGTGCTTGCGCACCCAGGCCGTGATGTCCTCCAGACGCTCGAGCGTCTTCAGGGCGAGGGGGACGAGACGCCGTTCCGTCCACCGAGGATCCGTCGGCCGCCCACCGCCCGCCGGTACGCGGAACTTGGCTTCGACGTCCGCAAGAAGCTGCATCGCGCCGAAATAACCGCCCGTCGCGGAAACTTTACCCCTCCGCTCGGCCCCGAGCCCCTCAGCGATCCGATCCATGTCGAGCTTTCTCTTCATCGTCTACTCCTCGGCGAAGTCCCGGATGGCGAAGTACTCGTTGCCGACCACCAAGCCGACCTCGCCTTGGCGAGCGTCGCGACCCATCCTCCTGCAAAAGTCTCCGAGCTCGGCAAGATTCCTGGCGTCTTCGATGTCGGCCGGTGTCGTATAGCAATGCACGACGACCGACTCATCCTTCACCAGTGCACCACCTCGTTCGTCGTCGCGCCAGATGCCTTGTGCTTTCGGGTAGGCCGTTGCGCCCCCGAAGACACGGCCGAACATCTCCAAGGCTGCGTTGACCCAGCGCGGCTGGTCAACGGCTGTCACCCCATCGCGTTCAACACTCGGGACAAACAAGACGACAAGAACCCGCTTCAGTCCTCCACTGAGGACCGGGCGGCGTCGGGCGGTCTTAGGACGCCTCTTCGGCACCGTACGATCAATATAGATCGTTGGCCGCGATCACGCAAGACACTCCGACGACACGATGCGTGAAGTGCAAAGAGTTGAAGTGGTAGCCGTCCAAGGCTCCAACCTGGTACCCACTGAATCAGAGTCAGCGACGTGATCGACCTGCGCCTGGACGCTCGGCATATAAACGGCGACACTTTAGCCCCTCGTCTGAGTCTTGGGTGCCTAACCCAACGCGCGGTTGGAACCCAATGCGCCATCGCCAACCGCTATCAGACACTGCGTTTCGGGAGCCCTGAGAGACCTCTATGAAGCGTCGCTCGAGCCAGCACCAATCTCTCGCTAAGCGAGCGTCGCGTTTAGGCCGATCTCTCGAGCTCAGGATGAGTCGACTGACTGGCGGTGTGTGAGCTCGACGGTCGAAACTTTCATAGTCCGTCAAAGAGCGCCAAAGGGGCCGAATCGCTCGGCCCCTTTGGTTTCAGCTACTTCAGTGGTTGCGGGGGCTGGATATGCTGAATGCTACACGGTGCCCGAGCGATACTGGGTCGACCTCCGCTGAAAGCTCGCCACGGGCTCGAATTCCCAACGGACCCGAGCGAGTTTACAGAATTCAAGTATGCGATTTCACTGCGCGCTGATTCGATCCCCGTATCGGCTGGGATGCAGCTGACAGGCGACGCCGCTTGCGAGTTTTGGTGTGGTTGCGGCGGCTCGAGTCGGTTTCCACGGTGCGGCGTAGCCGAGCGCCATCGGCCGGACCGGTATCTTCTCGTCGACCGCTCTAAATTAGAACGCGTTGACGGACGCGTGCAAGTCGACCGAATGGGTGGAACATGACGAATTCCTCGAGGTCGTCAGCGAGGTTCATCGTCGTGCCACCGGGACCGCCGCCGAGCGCGGAGGGCGGCGGTCGCCGCGGGTTCGATGCGGCCACCACCGCGCACCACGCAGCCGTACTCGTGCTCGGCACCGTCCGCGGTGACGTAGCCGGCGTCGAGGTCGCGCTGCACCTCGTCGACGGGTCGATCCAGTGGATCGCCGTAACCGGCGCCGCCGGCCAGACGCAGTTCGAGGATCTCATCCGTCGATGAGAGCGTCACGAGGGCGCCGATCCCGTAGTCCTGGACAACCTCACCGGCAGGGTTGAGCATCACGCCTCGCACCGGCCCACCTGGCCGGCCACCGAAGAGGCCGGGAGTCCGTGTCAGCACGCCGTCGGGATGCAGGCTGGCGAGCGTCGGCTGTCCGTCGTGGAAGAGCTTGCGCACGCGCACGACCTGACCGAGGCCACCACGATGACGGCCGGCACCACCTGTGTCGGCGACGAGGCCCTTCTCGAGGACGAGGACCGGAGTGCGGGCCTCGAAGAGCTCCACCGAGGTGTTGGCGGCGCTGGTGGGCCACAGCAGCGCCGATTTGCCATCGCCGCGCGCCCACGCCCCCTGTCCGCCGCCTTGAAAGAGGTGGTCGTTGTAGACGCGACCGTCGGGCCCGACGCCGTAGGCCAGCAGCGACGCCGGCAGACCCGTGAAGGCCTGGACGTGTTCAGGCATCGCGCGGGCGAGGGCCATGAAGAGGTTGGGGGCGATGTACCAGCCGGTCCGCGTGCGCGTGTTGACGGCCATCGGTTTGGTGCAGTTGAGGATGCTGCCCTCGGGCGCCGTCACCGTGAACGGCCGGTAGGAGCCGGCATTGGCCGGCACGGCCGGCGAGAGAATGCACTTGAGAGGATAGGTCGTGTGGGCGGCGGTATAGCCGAAGGTGCAGTTCGAGCCGCCGCGCGCCGCCTGAGGCGGCGCGCCTGCGAAGTCCACGGTGATTTCATCCCCCCGCACCACGACCCGGACCGGATAGCGCTGCGTCGTGCCCATGCCATCGTTCCAGATCTCGCTGTCGTACGTCCCGTCGGGCACCCGGCGAATCGCCTCCCGCATCGCGGACTCGGCGCGGTTCTGGATCACGGTGGCCATCGCCTCCAGGTCCTCGAGCCCGTACTCGGTCATGAAGTCGATCAACCGCCGGGCCCCGGAGGCATTGGCCGACACCATGGCGTGGATGTCGCCGATCACCTGCTCGCTCTTGCGGACGTTCTCGGCGAGCAGCGTCATGAGGTCCTCGTTCAGCACGCCCGCCCGGTAAAGCTTCATGGGCGGAATCTGGAAACCCTCCTCGTAGATCTCGCGCGCGCTCAGGCTGTCCTTGGTGCCGCCGATGTCGGTGACGTGGCCGATGGTGCCGATGATGGCCACGACCTTGCCATGGCGGAAAACGGGCGTGACGATGGCGACGTCGAAAAGGTGCCCGGCGCAGATCCACGGGTCGTTCGTGGTCAGGATGTCGCCGGGCTGGAGCGTCTCGACCGGGAACCGGGCCAGGATCGCCTTGACCGCGAGGGGAAGCGTCAGGTTGAAGACGGGCATCGCCCGCGGCGAATGTGCAAGCGAGTTGGCGCGCGGGTCGAGAATCTCGCAGGCGAAGTCCTGGGCCTCGCCGATGATCAGGGAGAAGGCGGTCCGCCAGACCGTGAGCCAGCATTCCTCGACGATGTTGACGAGCCGGCTCCACATGATCTCGAGCCCGATCGGATCTCGCTCGATCCGACTGATGGCCAGCGCGAGCGGCATCGCGGCCGGGAGCACCGGCTCCGCCGAGGTGCTCTGCTGGATGGTCAGCCGAAGGTTGAGCCCGTCGTCGACGCGAAGCCCATCGCCGGGTGGCACCACCGTCGTCGACTCGCGCTCCTCCACGATCGCGGGGCCTTCGAGCGCATCGCCCGGAGTCAGCGCGTAGCGATCGTAGACTGGCGTCTCGACCCAGCCGCCGGCCTCGGCAAACCAGGCTCGGCGGGACTTGAGATCGGAGCGCAGCCCCGGATCGACGCGAGAGTGACCCGTCTCGGAGAAGCGTGGCTGCGGGACCCCGTCCTGGTGCACCACCCGGATGGCGGGTGCGGGGCCGGCGCAGAGCACGCGCCAGTTGATGGCCTGGATGACGGTGCCCGTGTAAAGGTGCGTGTAGAGTCGCGTGTACTCGGCGGCGAAGGCCGCCTTCACGGCGTCCAGGTTCTCGTGCCCGAGAGGGCCGGCCGGCAGCGTCACCGTGATGTCGTGGACCTGACCGAGGAGCCGCATCTCGGTGCGACGCGTGACGGTTACGTCGGCGGGCGCGACACCGGCCTCGAGGAGCAGGCCGCGCCCGTTCGCCTCGAGGTCGGCCAGCAGCGCGTTCACGGCGTCCAGGTCCAGCTCGTCGAGCACGCCGGGCAACGAGTTGACGAACTCGAAGCTGATCGGCGCCACGAGGAAGCCGAGCGCGGAGGCCGCGCCGGAGGCCGGCGGGATCACGACCTCACGCACCCCGAGAATGCGCGCGACGCGCGCGGCGTGAGCGGGTCCGGCCCCGCCGAAGCCCACCATCGCGTAGCGCCGCGGGTCACGTCCCTTCTCGACGATGTGGACGCGGGCCGCGGCGGCCATGTTCTCGCAGACGATCGTGTAGACGCCCCATGCCGCCTCGAGCGCCGACAGCCCGAGTGGTTCGGCCAGGTGCGACATCGCCGCCGCCGCCGCCGTCGGGTCGAGCCGCATCCGTCCACCCAGGAAGAAGTCGGGATCGAGGTAGCCGAGCAGCAGGTTGGCGTCGGTGACGGTCGGCTCCTGGCCGCCCAGGCCGTAGCAGGCGGGGCCGGGATCGGCACCCGCGCTTCGCGGCCCCACCTTGAGCAGACCGAGCTGGTCGACCTCCGCGATGCTGCCGCCCCCAGCCCCGATCTCGATCATGTCGATCACCGGCGCCTTGATCGGAAGCCCGCTGCCTCTCTTGAAGCGATGGACACGCGCCGCTTCCATCATGGGGGCCACGTCCGGCGTGCCGCTCTGGATGAGGCACGCCTTGGCGGTGGTGCCCCCCATGTCGAAGGAGATCACATCGCCATAGCCCGCCTCTCGGCCGAAGAACGCGGTGGCCAGCCCGCCTCCGGCGGGTCCCGACTCGAGCAACCTCACGGGGAACTCACGCGCCATCCGCGGCGAGGCCATGCCTCCGGAGGACTGCATCAGGTAGAAGCGGCCCCGGAAGCCGCGCTCGGTGAGCGCCTCTTCCAGACGGGCGACGTAGCGGTCGATCAGCAGCTGGACATACGCGTTGGCGGTCGTCGTGGTGCCGCGCTCGTACTCGCGCAGCTCCGGCACCACCTCCGACGAGAGGGAGACGGCGAAGTGGGGAAACTCACGGCGCACGAGGTCCTTCACGGCTCGTTCGTGAGCCGGGTTCTTGTACGAGTGGAGAAAGCAGACGGCCAGCGCGGCCACGCCTCGCGCCTCCAGGTCGGCGACCTCGCGGCGCACCTGATCGAGATCGACCGGGGTGAGGACCTGGCCGTCCCGGCTCATGCGCTCGTCGATCTCGCGCCGGAGGTTGCGGGGGACGAGAGGCTCGGGAAATTTCAGAAAGAGGTCGTAGATGTCGTAGCGCTGCTCGATCCCCATCTCCAGCGCATCGCGAAAGCCGCGGGTCGTGAGAAGGGCCGGCGGGTCGGTCGCCCGCTCGATGATGGCGTTGGTCACCAGCGTCGTGCCGTGGACGAGGTGGGCGATCCGGGACAAGGTCAGATCGGCTGAGCGGAGCAGCTCGTCAAGTCCCCCCAGCGCGCCGATTGCCGGGTCCTTCGGTGTGGTCAGGCACTTGTGGATCCTGATCCGACCGGTGGCCGCGTCGAGCAGCACGAAGTCGGTAAAGGTGCCCCCGATGTCCAACCCGATGCGATAGCGATCGTCCACGGCGCTGTCTCCCCGTCTGGCCACCGACATCACTGTCGGCTGCCCCAGTAGAGCGACTCGAGTCCTCCCAGGCGCTCGGTCACGATGACCACGCCGAGCGTGATGAGGATGCTGATGGTACCGACGGCAGCCACGGTCGGATCGAACGAAAAGCGCAGGTAGTCGAAGACCTGGATCGGCAACGTGGTCGTGCCGACACCGCTGAGCAGGAGCGAGATCGGGAACTGATCGAAGGAGGTGATGAACGCGAGGACGGCGCCCGAGATGATGCCGCCCTTGATGATCGGCAGCGTGATGCGGCCGAAGGTCGTGAGACGCCCCGCGCCCAGGCTGCGCGCGGCCTCCTCGAGCGAATGGTCGAAGTTGTAGAGCACGGCCGAGACGGTGAGGAAGACGTACGGCGTGCACACGAGCACGTGCCCGAGGAGGAGGCCGAGGTAACTCGTCCCGCCGAGTCCGATGGCGTAATAGAAGATCAGCAGGGCCAGTGCGGTCATGATCCCCGGGAGCTGCAGCGGCGCCACCAGGAGCATTCGCAGCAGGTCGTTGCGCGAGGCGTGCCGGACCACGTAGAGCGCCGCCGCCGTCCCGATGACAGTGGCGACGGCGGTGGTGAGGGCGGCGAGCCGGAGGCTGAAGAAGAACGAGCGGACGAACGGCCCGCTGTTCGCGAAGTTGACGTACCACTGGAAGGACAGGCCGTCCGGCGGGAAGACGAGGAAGCGACCCGCGTTGAGGCTCGCGATCACGACGATCAGGATGGGGGCGATCAGGAAGGCGTAGAGCAAAGCGATCAGCGCCAGGAAGGCGGCGCGCGCGAGCCGCCCGCGCCCGGCCCGTCGCTCCCACCCGAACCCGTCGCGAGCCCGGTCGCTCATCCCGGCAGCCCCCGCATGGCTCGGTTCATCAGCTTGACCCAGAGAGCGATGCAAGCGAGCGAGGCGGCGAAGAGCATCACGGCCTGGGCCGCCGCCCCGGGCCAGTTGTGGACGTCGACGGCGGTCTGAACGACCAGGAGCGGCGTGGTGAGGACCTTGAAGCCGCCGAGCAAGACGGGGATCACGTAGGAGCTGACGGCGAGGACGAAGACGAGCAGGCAGCCGGCGAAGACTCCCGGCAGGGAAAGCGGAAACACCACGCGCCAGAACGCCCGCGCCGCCGACGCGCCTAGGCTGCGGGCGGCGGGTACGAGATCGGGCGGGATTGTCTCCAGCGTCCCGGAGAGCGACAGCACCATGAACGGCAGGTAGATATGCACGGTGCCGACGAGCACGCCGAACTCGTTGTACATGAGCTTAAAACCCTGGGGGGCGAGCCCGCCGTACCTGACGAGCGAGTTGATTAGTCCATTATCGGCCAGCAGCGCCATCCAGCCGAAGCTGCGAATGACGACTCCCACCAGGAGCGGCGAGATCAGCAGAACGAGGAGAATGCCTTTCACGCTGCGGCTGACCCGAACCAGGTTGTAGGCCAGCGGGTAGCCGAGGAGCAGCGTGAAGAGCGTGGTGAGCAAGCCGAGCTTGAGGGTGCGCCAGAGGATCCACCACTGGAAGGAGTCGGTGAGCACGCTCGTGTAATTGCTCAGGGTCAGCAGAGGGTCGTATGGTCGCGTTCTCGCCGGCGTGAAGAAGCTCATCACGACTAGGTTCGCGTAGGGCAGCACGAAGAAGACGACTACCAGCGCGACGGCCGGCGCGACCAGCGGCCACGGGCGCCGGCGCCTCACGCCTCCGCTTCCTCTCGCGCCGGGACCGTCCACATCGCCGCCGGATCGAAGCTCGCCTCGACGTGGTCGCCCACGGCGAACCGCGCCTGGGGATCGCCTTGCACCCGCAGCAGAACGCCTGGCGCCACCTCGACGCGGTAGTCGACGAAGTTGCCGAGGAACGCCTGTGCGCGCACGACGCCTGGGAGCCGGTTGAGCCGCGCCTCTCCGGCCAGGGCGCGTCCCTGAGTGAGCTGGATGGCCTCCGGCCGGACCGCGATCAGGCGCTCGGGCTTGGCATCGCCACTACGCCCCCGGGCGCTCCCTGCCTGCGCGCTCGCCCCGGTCGTTTCTGCGCTCCCGGCCGGGCCCCGACAGCGGAGCACGCCGAGTTCCGTGTCGAGCACGAGCAGGTCACCCTCCTGGCCCACGATCCGGCCGTCGATGAAGTTGGTCAGCCCGATGAACTCGGCGACCCTCCACGTCCGCGGATGGTGGTAAATCTCGTGGGGCGGCGCCAGCTGGTGGACGCCCCCGTTGAACATGACGGCGATGCGGTCGGCGATCACCATCGCCTCCGCCTGATCGTGGGTGACATAGATCGTGGTGATCCCGACCTCCTGCTGCAGCGAGCGCACATAGAAGCGCATCTCTTCCCTGAGCTTGGCGTCCAGGTTGGCGAGCGGCTCGTCGAGCAACAGCACGTCGGGGCTGGCGCGGGTAGCGGCCCTCGAGGCCCCCGAGCTGGACCTTCTCCAGGGTGGCGGTCACGCGCGCCCGGACGGACGCCGTGGGCTCCTTGCGCATCTCGAGGCCGAAGGCCACGTTCCCGTACACGGTCATGTGGGGGAAGAGCGCATAGTTCTGGAACACCATGCCGATGTTGCGCCGCTCGGGGGGCAGACCGGTGACGCGATGCTCGCCGAAGTGGATCTCGCCCGCGTCGGGGAACTCGAAGCCGGCGATGGTCCTGAGGGTCGTGGTCTTCCCGCAGCCGGAGGGACCGAGCAGCGCCATCAGCTCGCCGTCGCGGACATCGAGGTGCAGGTCGTCGACGGCGACGACGCTGCCGAAGCGCTTCGTCAGACCTCTGACCGCGATGACCGACATCGATGCCGAGAATCTCCTACGTCGACATCTCGCGGTTCCACCGATCGACGAGCTTCGGCTTCTGGTCATTGATCCAGAGCCAGTCCCACAGCAGGATCTTCGGGATGTCGGCCTGCGTGACGGGCATGATGGGCCGGATGTCGTCGGGCATCTTGACCTGCGTGTTCGCGGGTAGCCAGTAGAACTGGCGCAGCCACATCTCTTGCGTTTCTCGTTTCAGCATCCAGTTGACGAAGGCGAAGGCGGCGGGCTTGTTCTTCGAGCCGGCGGTGACGGCCACGTCCTGCTCGAACATGATCATCCCCTCCGACGGCGCCACCCAGCCGATCGGCGCGCCGGACTTCTTGAGCCTGACCGCCGCCGGCATGTCGAGGATGCCGATCAGCACCTCGCCCTGCACGAGGAGCTTCTCCATGTCGCCCGAGAAGTCTGTCTGCTTGAACGGTTTGAGCTCGGCGATCTTCTTGTAGGCGGTATCGATGTCCTTGTCGCCGCCCGTCCACAGCTTGGAGGTGAGGCAGATCGTCATCTGGCCGGCGGAGTTCACGATGTTGTAGATGCCGATCTTGCCCTTGTACTCTGGCACGGTCCACAGGTCCTTCCAGGACTTGGGGACCGTCTTGATCTTGTCGGTGCGGTAAGAAAGGCCGATGGGACCGACCAGGGCCAGGACGCCGGTGTCGTCCTTGATCCTGAGGTTCGGCGCCACGTCCTTGGCATTCGGCACCTTGTCGGCGGGCAGCTTCGCGTAATGGCCCTCGGCCCGTAGCGGCGCCGCCCACACCTCGTTGGTGACGACGACGTCGTAGGGCGGATTGTCCTTGCCGGCCACCTTCAGCTTGGCCACCCAGTCCTTGGAGAGACCGATGGCGAGCTCGACCTTGACGCCCGGATGCTCCTTCTCGAAAGCGGGCACGATCGTGCCACGCATGAACTGCTCCCAGGGTCCGCCATAGCTGGTGACCGTGAGGGTGCCACCCGTCTGAGCCCAGGCCCGACGTCCGCCGATGGCGACGGCCGCCGCCGTGGCCCCGGCGGCGGCGGTCCGCAGGAAGCTTCGGCGATCGACATATGAGTGGCGCCCGCTACGAGCCGAATTGGCCATCGGCGTCGCGCCTCCGTTTGGTGGACAACTTTGACGGTTCGACCGGTGAAGTTGCCGTATCTTGTCCTGCCGGTGGGGCCGCGTCAAGCGACGGACCAGCCGGCCCACGCGAACGTGGTCGGCTGCTCGACGGGGAGATCGCCGGGCTTGGCACTCTTGAAGAGCGGGTCGAAATAGACCGCGGCCCGCCTCATCTGCTGTCCCGAGTTAAAGCCACCCGATCTCCGGCACAGCGTGGCGATGGAGGTTCTCGAGCAGCATCACGACCTCGAGCAGGTGCGCGCGTTTGCTCGACCACGCACGGACTGAATAGATCTACACGAGCATTCGACCGCCGCAGCTTAAACGCGCCGTCTCGTTCTACGAGGAGCAGGCGACGCGAATGCTCGTCGAGCGCAACGAAAGTCGAACCACGATTCAGGCGCGCATTGGGGGGATCGCGAAACCGCGGGGGCGATTCCTGTTTTAGGAACTTTCGAAGTTCCTCAAACATGGAGCGAAAAACACCAACAAAGACAATTTGGTGGCCCCAACCGGGCGCGTTCGAACTTACAGAATTCAAGTCCACGATCGTATTGCTCGCTGATTGGGTGCCTGGGCCGGCCGGTGGCCCCCCAGCCGGGGCGAGGCGTCTTGAGTCTCGGTGTGGTACCACCCTCGCAACAGGAACCAAATGTGACGTTGACGTGACGTTGATTATCTTCGCTTCATTCAGACCGGGAAGTGACACGCGACGTAGTGGCGGCCGCCAATATCGTGCAGCTGTGGCTCGGTCGCCGCGTCGGTGCACACGGCTGGCCGGCCCCTTGCCTCGTACACCGGACAACGCGGCGCGAACCGGCAGCCACTCACGGGCCGCTCGAAATCAAATGGTTCCCAAGCGCCTGTCCGCGTGTTCAGCGGAGCGTGCGAGGCCTCCTTGCTTTGTCCTTCCACAAGCGCAGACCATAAGAGATGGGTGTACGGGTGGCGAGCCGCGCGGGCGATACGGTCCGCGAGCCCCATTTCCACAATCTTCCCGAGGTACATCACCGCCACCCGGCGGCTGATGAGCTGCACCACCTCGAGGTCGTGAGAGATGAAGAGATAGGAAAGGCCGAGTTGTCTCTGCAGATCGCGGAGCAGGTTCACTACCTGAGCCTGGATCGAAACGTCCAGCGCGCTCGTCGGCTCATCGGCAACGATGAAGTGCGCCCCCACCGCCAGGGCACGCGCGATGCCCACGCGACGCTTTTCGCCACCGGCGAGTTCCCGCGGGAAGTTCGACAGTTTGCTCGCCTTCAGATTCACCTGCTCCAGCAGCTCGCCGATCCTTCGCGCCACCTCGCCATCACTCAGCCGATGGTGCGTGGTGATCGCCTCCGCGAGGATGGCCCGGACCCGCATCTTGGGATTGAGCGCCGCGTCCAGGTCCTGGAAGATCATCTGCATCTGGCTGCGCAGCGGCCGCAGCTCTCGCGCGGACATCGCGGTGATGTCGTGCCCGTCGAAGACGATCCGGCCTGACGTCGCCGGTGTCAGCCGGAGAATGGCCCGGCCGATGGTCGTCTTGCCGCAGCCCGATTCGCCGACGAGCCCCACGGTCTCGTGTTCCTCGAGACAGAAGCTCACTCCGTCCACGGCCGGGATGAACCGCTCTCGCGATCGAAGGGCAGGAAAGATGCCCGCGCGCTGGCGGTAGTGTTTTCGCAGATTGGTGACTTCGAGGATCATGCGCGACGCAGGGGTTCCGGGTCGGGGCTCAATCACCGTACAGCCAGCAGCGCACGTGATGGCCCGGTGTCAGCTCCTTCAACGCCGGCTCGTGGCGCGCGCAAGCGTCCCGGATGTCCTCCGTCACACGGTTGCATCGGGCGTAAAACCGGCACCCCCGGGGCACATCGATCGGATCCGGCACCTCGCCCTCGATGGCGGGAAGCCCGCCCTTCTCCTCCACGTTCTGCGCGCTCGGTCTGGACGCGAGCAGCGCCGCCGTATACGGATGTTTGAGGCCGAATCGCGCGCCAAGAATCTCGGGCGCCGGCCCGTACTCCACAACCGTCCCGCCGTACATCACGGCCACGTCGTCGGCAAGCCGCGAGACGACCCTGATATCGTGACTGATCAGCAGCGTCGCGATTCCGAGTTCCGACTTGAGCTCGGCCAGCAGACCTACGATCGTGGATTGGATCGTGGCGTCCAACCCGGTGGTCGGCTCGTCCGCAATGAGGAGGGCCGGCTCGGACGAGAGCGCCATCGCGATCATGGCCCGCTGACACATGCCGCCCGACAGGCCGTACGGATAATTGTCGAACCGCAGGCGCGGGGAATCCATTTTGACCCGTTCGAGCCAGTAGAGGGAGCGCTCCTTGGCCTCCCTCGGATGTTTCGTCGGCGTGTGCAGCCGGATGGCCTCGGTGATCTGGTGGCCGACGGTCACGAAAGGATTGAGCGCCGACTTTGGATTCTGGAAGATCATGGCGATTTCCTTCCCTCGTACCTCAGCCATGATGCGCTCGACCTGTTTGCGCCAGCCGGCCTCATCCTTGGATACCTCCATGATCCTGCCGTCCTGCTCCCCCAGAGTGACGTAATGTTCGAGGTCATGGAGCAGGTTTCGCTCGCCCCCGTCGGTTCGGAACGTGATCTTGCCGCTGATCACGCCCGGGCCGGCGTCGAGCAGACCCATGATCGAGAGCGCTGTGACGCTCTTGCCGCTGCCGCTCTCGCCCACCACGCTGAGGGTCTCGCCCCGGGCGATCACCATCGTCACCCCATCCACCGCGCGAATGAAGGCCCGCTTGCTTCGAGAGTGGAAGTAGGTGCGCAGGTTCTCGATCTCGAGAAGCGGCGCGCCCACTACTTCCCTGCGCTGCCTTCGAGGATGCCGTTCAGCCCGTCGCCCAACAGGTGAAAGCCGAGGATGGTGAACAGGATCGACAGCGCCGGCGCGGTCGACGGCCAGAACTTGCCCTGGAAAAAGTAGTTGGCCCCGGCCTGGACCATGTTGCCCCACGAGGGCGTGGGCTCCTGCACGCCAAAGCCGAGATAACTGAGGCTAGTCTCGATCAAAATCGCCTCGCCCATGCCGATGGTCGCCTGGATGACCAGCAGCGGCATGCAGTGATGCCACAGGATGTGCTTGAGAAGAATCACGCGCGACGGCAGACCCAGGACATGGGCCGCCTCGATGAAATTTTTCTGGGCCAGAAACTCGATCTTGCCTGCGATCAGCGACGCCACCGCGGGGACGCCGGTCACGCCCACGACGACCATGATGTAGTAGATGCCCGGCTTGAAGGCCGCGATCACGAGCAGGATCAGCACCAGGCGCGGGAACGAATCGACCAGATTGTTGAAATAGGTGACGAGCGTCTCGACTTCGCCGCTCCGGTAGCCGGCCAGCGCGCCGAGCGTGGTGCCTAGCAGGAGCGAAATGACGATCGCGAGAAGTCCGGGAAGAAAATACGCCTGGATCCCCACGATCAGCCGGGACAGGATATCCCGGCCGAGGAAATCGGTCCCCAGCAGGTGGCCGGCGCTTCCCGGCGGGGCGTTCAAGAGGTCGACCCTGATCTGCTCGGGATCGTACGGCAGCCACGTGAATGCGCCCAGGACGTACGACACCAGCACCAGGACGACGATCAGCAGTCCGTAGCCAACGTAGACCAGATCCAGGGCGTCCGCGGTTTTCCACGGGGACAGGTCCGAGGATTCGCCGACTTCACCCGTGGTCTGGGAGTAGCGTTTCATTCGGCCCACGCCGCCCCCCGCCGTTCGTTCGACGCCCGCGGATTGACCGCGACGTACACCACGCGCTGGAGCAGGCTCCCGAGACGCACCAACGTCGCCGCGATCATGGCGATCCCCATGATCACCGGGAAGTCGCGGTCCTGGGCCGCCTGCCACGCCATTCGCCCCATGCCTGGCCAGTTGAACACCTGTTCGACGATCACCGCGCCGCCCAGAATGAATGGAATCTTGGAGGCAATGATCTCGGTCATCGGGATCAGAAGGCCTTCCTTGAAGGCGTGCCGCCACACCGAGGCGCCCTTGGCACGCGCCGTCCGAATGTAATCCTCACCCATGACGCGGCTCATTTCCTCGCGCAGGTGGCGAACGACCTCGCTGACGGTGCCGTTGCCGATGCCCAGCACGAAAATGGGCAGCAGCGAAAAGGGCCAGGTCCGTTCCGATGAGGCGGCGATCCGCGCGGTGAGCGGGAACACGCCGAACTGGTGGATGAAGACATAGACGGCGACGTAGCCGAGCCAGAACACGGGCAACGCCGACACCACATAGGCCAGCATGGTGAGCAGCCAGTTGAGCGCGGTCGTCCCGCGCACGGAGGAATGCAGAGCGATGGGCACGGCGATGAGGAGCGTGACCAGCATCGAGCCGAGGGTGAGATAGAGCGTGCTCAATGCCACCCGCGCGATCTCGCCGAACACCGGCAGGCCCGTGCGAATGGACGTGCCGAAGTTTCCCTGGAGCAGGTTACCGAGCCAGGATAGGTATTGGACGTACCACGTCCTGGGGACGCCCAAAGCCTCGCGGAGGCCGGCGCGCGCTGCGTGGTTCGATATCTGCCCCTCGAGCAGCACGCTGAATGGATCGCCGGGCGAGAGGTAGAGGATCACGAACACGACGAAGCTCACGCCCACGAGCAGCAGGGCGGCGAGCGCCAGCTCCCTGGCCAGCACCAGGGTGATGGGTTTAGTCGCGGCGAGCTTCACGGTTCCGGCCGGGAAGGCCTGCGTGCCTATTTCTGGTCCGCTACCGGAATGAACCACTCATCCGCGAACGAGAAGAACTTGTAAGGATGAATGGCCACGCGGCGCAGCTTCTTGTGGTGGCCGCTGTAATTCGTCAGTGTCCACAGGAAGGTGTACGGCGCCTCGTCTGAGAGGATGGCATGCAGCTTCCGATTGATGGTCCGGCGCTTTTCGTGATCGAGCGTCAGCTTGCTCTCCACGATGAGGCCGTCAACCTCCGGATTGGAGTAGGCGCCGAAGTTGTTCTTCCACGAGCCAATTTCGGCCGAGTGAAACAAGGATGAAATATCGGCAGAGTCATCGAACACCCACGAGGCGAAAACGATGTCGAAGTCGTGCTCCAGGAACACGCTCTCCTTCCACGCCTGCCACTCCTTGAACTCGACCTTGACCGCGGCCCCGATGTTCTTGAGGTAATTCTGGAAGGCGAGCACGACCCGCTTCACCGCTTCGCTTTCCTTCTCGATCGGCACCTTGAGCGACAGAGTGAGCTTCTTGCCGTCCTTTTGCATGACGCCATCGGGGCCGGGGTTGAACCCGGCCTCCCTCAGCAGCGCGATCGCTTTCTGCGGATCGAATGGCAGCGGCTGGACGTCCAGGTTATACGCCCAGCTCCCGGGCGCGAACGGACCGGAGATGATCGTCCCCTGGCCGTTGAAGAACGAATCCAGCATCTCCTGCCGGTTCACGGCATAGGTGAACGCCTTGCGCACGCGTTTGTCCGCCAGCAACGGGTTGCGCAGGTTGTAGCCGAAAAAACCGTAGGACAGGGCGTTGTACGGCTGCAGAATAAAACGCTTGTCGCCCTGGAGCTCCGGGATGTCCCGCGGGTTCACCAGCACGACCATGTCGATGGCGTTGAACATCAGCGCCTGGGTCATGATGTTCTGATCCGCGAATGGCTTGGAGATGAATTTGTTGATGTGCGGGCGGCCCTTGAAGTAGTTCTCGTTGGCCACCAGAACGATCTCCCGGTCGGTCGTAATCGTCTTCAAGATATAGGGCCCGGTGCCGATCGGATGCTGGACGAACGGATCCTCTCGCGTGAGGTACAGCGGGTTGGACGGGCCGTGCTTGGGGAGCACCTTGAAGCTGAACTTGGCCAGAGCGTTCAGGATTGGCCGCTTGAGAGTAAACTGCACCGTGTAGTCGTTCAGTTTTTCGACCTTGTCGATGAACTCATAGCGTACTTTCAGCGGCGTGATCGTCCTGGGGTGCATCATGATGTTGTACGTGAACACGACATCATCAGCCGTGAACGGCTTCGAGTCCTCTCCCTCTTTCGGGTGCCACGTCACATCTTTGCGCAAGAAGAAGGTGTAGGCGCGGCCGTCCTTGGACACCTCCCAGCGCTCCGCCAGTTCGGGCACGATCTGCTGCTTTTCGTCGATGCCGACCAGACCGTTGAACACCAACTCCGTGATCCGCAGCGAAATCATCTCGTTGCTGGTGATCGGATCGAGAGTCGACGGCCGGCCGTATTCGCCGTAGCCGAGCGTGCCGCCGTCCGGCCGGCCATCGTTCTTGGGCGCCGCCGGGGACATCAGCGACGTCCCGACCACGATGGCGAGGATCGACAGCCCGACGATGAGTATCCTTTTCATGGTCCTCTCTGCCTCGCTCTGACAGGTGAATTAAAAGATCCTCACGTCTCCCGCGCTCTTGTGCTCCATGGAGTAGATACTCTGCGTGGCCTCCTGGATCCGGCGGACCACCGGGAAGTGCTTGCTCATTTCGAAGTAGATTTCGAGCCCTTCGGAGAATTGCCGGCGGCGGTAGTACGCCTCCGCCAGGTTCACGAGCATCACCGGATCGTTCGCTTCGATCCGGTTTTTGTTGCTCTTGTCCCGTCCCGCCTCCAGATACGCGACGGCCCGGTCATAGTCTCGTCGCCAGAGATAGTGCTGGCCCAGGGCGATGTTCAGCGGACGTGTCTTCTTCCCTTCACCGGCCTCGATCGCGCGCATCGCCCATGGCTCGATCTGTGCGCAATCGGCCTTCGCCTTCGCGCATCCGAGGACGATCTCCGCCAGTAGCTCGGGATCGGCGGGCTGTCGCTGGGCCAATTCCTCCCATACCGCCATGGCCTCGCCACGCCTACCGAGAAGATACTGGCCCGTCGCGTACCGGACCCGTGCCCGATCCTGATACCGTGGCGGAGCGGGCGAGACGGACAGAAACGCGCCGGTCGCCTGGAGCGACCGCTCCACATTCCCGGCGTCGGCATGGGCCGCGCCGAGGTAGTAGTCGGCCGTCGGCTTGAGCTGAGCCTCGGCGGCCGCTTTCTCCAGATAGAGCACGCTCGCCTGCCGGTACAGCGTCGCCAGGTCACCAAGCGCGGCCATATCGTAGAAATTGATCGTCTTGGTCTGGCCGAGCACCTCGGTGTAGGAGGCAGCCTTCAGGTCTACCTGCTTCACCAGCTCCAGGCTCTTGTCGGTCAAGCCCGCGCGGACGTAGACGGTAAGAAGGTTTTCCAGCATGCGCGACGACGGGCTGTAGCCGACCTTCTTCAGCGCTGCGTCACCCATGGCCACCGGATCCCTCTCCTGGAGCCCGGCCCTGCTGTAGACGGCGGCGAGCGCCAACTGGACCTCCGGATCGGCGGTGTCGATGCCCGCCCAGAGGGCTCGCGCCTTTTGCGCGTCCTTGCGCAGGAAATGACACAGACCGAGGCTGGCCTCCGCGATAGCCCGGTATCGAGGCTCCACCCCGGGCTGCGCGCTGAACCGCTCCAGGTATCTCGTCGCTTCTCCGGAGTTGCCGCTCTCGAGCAGCATGCTGCCGAGATACAGACTCGCGAACCGACTTCCGCCAGTGCCGCGAACGGCCGCCAGCCTTTTCAGATAGTCGAGCTGGACCGCGATTCCCGCTTCACGCAGCTCGCGATGAAGCCGGGCGTTGTCGAGATAGATCATGCCGAGCGTCAGATATGCGGTCGCGCGACTGGCTGGATTCAACACCGGCAGGCCCGCCTGGAGTGTGCGGGCCGCCTCCTCATAATGACGCCGCTGATACAGCGCCATCGCGCGCGCTACCGCGTCGTCCGCCGCCGACGCCGCCCCGGCCATCAGAGCGACCACTATGCCCACGAGCGCCGCGCTCAGACGCGCCACGTCCTAATCCTTCAACTTCGCGAGGAAGATCTGGTCCCACTGGTCGACTTGAGCGCGGAACGCGATCACTCCGTGGGCTGAGCTGGCGATATCGTGATTCATTCTCGTGTCGGTCTTGAGGGGAAGGTTGGTCTTCCGCACGAGATCTGCGATATAGATCGGGTTGTACTCTTGTCGATCGTTCCTGACGTACACGATGCTGTTGCTGTCCGGCGTCCACGCCGGGCCCCGCTCCACGTCGGGAACCACATCGGTCGCCACGACCTTGGCGGCGAGCCGCCCGCCCTGCGACGGGTCGGAGCCGTCGGCGGCGATGACGAGGATGGCCCATGCCTTGGGGTCGCCTGCCGGGTTGTAGTTGGAATAGAACGCGATCTTCTTACCGTCTGGCGACCACACCGGCCGGAGATCGTCATGGACCCACGTGGTGAGGGCCTTGAGCGTCTCTCCGGGTCTCCGCACATCCTCGATCAGATAGACGTCATGGTTTTCGTTGCTGCCGCTGATCATCACGATCTTCCGACCGTCCGGCGACCACTGCGGGTATAAGTACGGCTGGGTGCCCCAGGTCAGCCGGGTCACGGTGCGCGTCGCCACCTCAAGAAGGTAAATATCCCCTTTGCCGCTCCGGCCCGACACGAAGACCAGCTGATCGGCCACCGGCGACCAGTGCGCCTGGCCGTCCTTTTCCCTGTGATCAGTCAGCCGCGTGGTCTTGCTGTCGACATTGCGCAGATAGAGATCGTAGTTGCCGCCTCCGCCGTTGCTCATGAAGACCAAGCGGTCACCGGTGGGTGACCACGTGATCCCGGCGTTGTAGCTGACGTCCTCGACGACCCCGGGGAAAAAGAACCTCGGCTCCACGCTGTTCTCGGACAGCTGATGGTAAATGGTCTGAATCACCGCGCCATCCGGGCGCGCGATCACGATCTCTTTCTTGTCCCCCCGGCTGCGCTCGAAGGCGATCAGCGATCCCGAAGGAGACCAGACGGGATTCGAATCGTTGCGACCGGACTCGACCGGCATCAGCGGGCGCACGTACAGAGGCTCGATCGCCGCCGGCTTCCTCACGGGCGGCGGATTCTCGGCCGGCTCGAGCTCGGCGACCGACTCGGCCGCCAGACCGAGGGCGGCGATGACAGCGGCGGCGAGCAGCACGCCTGAGGCACCGATCCGGACGCTGCTCCCGTTCACCCCGACGCCCTTTCTCCGTTACGACGGATCTTTGATCTGAGCCGAATACTTCCGCGCCGCCTCGCGATTCCGTTCGAAGACGGGGTCCCCTTCGAGCTTTTTCGGGAAGAAGTCGAAGTACTCGCGCCACGCGAGGTTCGCGTTGTTCATGAGGGCGTCTTTTCTGGTGACCAGATAGAGCTTGTGATACGACAGTGCCAGATAGAAATAGGTGTCGTGCAGCGCCTCGTCGTAGTGTGCGATCGGCAGGAAGCGCGTGTTCTGCTTCGCGATTTGAAGATTCTGTATCGCTCTGGCGAAGGACTGCGCGGCGGCTTCCCGGTCTTTTTCTACGAGGCTGTTCCCCTTCTCGTAGTACGCGTGTCCGAGATTGGTGAAGGCCACGGCGAACTGTTTGTAGATGAGCTGCTGGTTCTGGGGCAATGAAAGGACGCTCTCGAACTCGCGGATCGCCGCATCGTAATCGTTCTTCTCGTCCAGATAGATCCGCGCGAGCCGGTGGTGGGCTTCGGAGTAATCCGGGTGCCTCTTGTCGGCACTGGCGTAGGCCTGAATGGCGCCGTCGGTATCGCCCTTCTGCGTCGCCCTCTCCCCGAGCTTGAGATAGTCCCGGTGCAGCGCGATCCTCCGATCGCCAGTGCGATCCTCGATCTTCTTGTCGAACTCGACGACCTCTTCCCAATCTCGATAATCCTCACCCAGGGTGAGCTGCACTGTGTGGAACCCGAGGCCGACCGGCTTGCCCTCCAGAATCGGTGTCTTGCCGAGTTGATCCCCGTCGACGAACACGCCGGCGCTGGACGGCTCCGACTCCACCTTGAACAGGGCATTGTTGACGCTCAACACGAAGTCCCGGGTGTCCCCGCTCTTCTCCACCTTGATCTTCTCGTTCACCTGCTGGTAACCGTGCCGGTAGAGTAGGAGCTCGTAGCTCTTGCCCAGGCGTATCGACACTTCGGCCTTGCCGTCCGCGCCGGTGGAGCCGGCCCACTCGTTGTTGAGGTAGACATTCACCCGGGGCAGCGGCGCCACGTCAGGCGCGAGTCCACCCCTCGTGGCAAGAATGAAATAGGTCCTGTCACGTTCCTCGTCGCCCTCGCGGCGTACCCGGCGCACGACCCGGTCGCCGATCTTGATCCCTTCGCCCTTCTTGAGATCGTCGACCTCCGCCACGGATCCAGCGTCCTCCGCCCGCTTGACCTTGAGCCGGCCGGTCTCGCGATACCTCACGACCTTGCCGGCCTCGCCCAGGGTGGCGGCAGTCAGGGTGAGGTCCGTGCCCCGGCTGATCCGATGCAGCTTGCCGATATTGATGCGGTAGTACCCGTCCTCGACCGCGACGACCGTCCCTTCGAAGGGGAACCGTTCCATCATGTTCGCGGCGATCTCTCTCGCAGCGCTGGTGATGGCGCCGGTGTCCCTGGCCCGGCTCACCTGGCTCAGAATCAACTGCCCGCCGGAGGTGTAGAACTTCGCCTCGATGACGAAGCCTTTGTCGTCCTTGGCGACGCTGCCCAGCACGATCATGTCCACCGTTCTGCGCAGCGGTGTGTCCTGCCAGCCCCTGGTGGTGATCCTGTCGATGCCCAGTTTGGCGCGCTTGACCTCGGCCTCGAGCTCCGCGCTCGGCACCTCACGGAAGACGGAATACTTGAAGAGCTGGCTCGAGACCGCGCTCTCGGTCTGGGCGACGATTTCCTTGAGGTCCACGCCGAGGGTGTTGCCCCCGAATCGATACACGCCGACCCGGATCTGTTTCGGCGTGGTCGGGTAGAAGTATCGCTGGATGGTGATTGGCCCTGCCAGGGTGACGGCGGTCTTCCATTGCTCCGGGATATAGCCGGGAAACGAAAGCGCCAGCTCCACCCGCTTGCCCGGCGTGCCGTCATACGCGTACGCGTAGACGCCGCGGTCGTCGGTCTTGCCCACCGCCTTTCCATCGATGCTCACCGCCACGCCCGCGACCGCGCTCGTGTGGCCGTATTGCTCGGTCAGCGCGGTCACTGTGACGATTGAGCGCCGGGAAAGTGCCACGGCGAGCCGCTCCCCGGGTTGGAGCGCCCCGGTCTTTTGCCAAGCTGCGTACCCGGTCTTGCTGACGGTGAGCGTGACGCCCGTCTTCGGCAGGTTCTTGTACTCGTAAACAAGCTCGCCCCCGGCGTCCGTCTTGCCTATTTCCTTGTCGTTGACGCTAACCGTGGCGTCCACGACGGGCGCCCCCTTCTCTGTGGCGGCCAGAGTGACAAAGCGCGTGGCCTGCAGATCGGCGTCGAACGTGTACTTGTCGACGGCCCCGTCCTTGGGCAGCTTCACCAGAAAGGAGGTCTTCCACGGCTTGATGTGGTAGCCGGGCAGTTCCTTGACGACGAGCACCTCGACCTCGGCCCCAGGCTTCCTTTGGATGCTCTTGGCGAAGACGCCTGTGCCGTCGGTGATGCCCTGCTCTTGGCCGTCCACCATGACCTTGGCCTGGGACGCCGGCTGAGCGTCCATGCGCGCTCTCACTTCAAGGTCCAGCTTCTGGCTGCAGGCGGCGAGCAGGAAGGCCGCACACAGGAGGAAAGCCGACCGGACTCTATGCTTGACCATGAATATCCTCGTATCGATATCGCGCGACCGGCCTACATGGTGGGGGCTTGAATATTCACTTCGCCGGGGTTGATGATCTTGTCCTCGTCGGATTTGGATCCCTGGATGGTCTTGCGTTTGCCTTCCTGGATCCGCCGAAGCTTGAAGTCGATGGTTTTCTGTGTGTGCTCCTTTATTTCCACGGTCTGGGTCTCGGTCTCGTAGCCGATGCGGCTCGCCTCCACCTTGTACGTCCCGGGCCGGAGCCGGCCCTTCGTGGACTCGAACTTACCGTCGACATCCGTCGTCGCGGCATGAGAAGCCTGCTCCACGGCTGTGGTGGTATTGATCATATTCACCACGATGCCCTGGAGGCTCTCCTTTGCCGCGGGCTGCAGATTGGCGTCCACGAGTTGTACCCTGCCGTGTATTTTGGCGGCGCACCCGGGGAGCAACACCGCCAGCGCCATCGTCGCGATCGCAGAACGGAATTTTGCTGCTCGCCGCGCGAGATACATTTCGCAGGAGCCGCCGACAATGTCTTCGCGGCCGCCCAGCTCCGCTTCACGCCACGCTTCGCCGCGATCGGGTATCGCGGGTGACGCATGATCGTCAGCGGTGCGACCTCGTGCCTCGACATTGCGTTCCATGGCGCCCTCCTATCTCAGCCGCGGGCTTCCCGGGCGCCCGCCGAGGGAAATGCTCTCCCGAGAAGTATGACGATAGCGTCCCGCCTGGCCCAAAGATTTTCCTCGATGGCGCAGCAAGACTGGGACGGCCAAAGGTCTAGGAGCACACGACGGAATCATCGCGCTGTGTACCGGCCCATCTCACGATCGAGTGACGCCTCAAGCGTTCTGGGAAAAGGGGCAGCGCTGCGCGATCCGATCGCTGAGTAGCCGAAAAATATCTCGCTCAGAAAACACGACGGCCTCGTCGTACAGCGCACCGTTGGCGAACGGGAACACCAGGCGGCTTTCTCCACGGTCGCTCGTACGCAGGACAGGAAATCCTCCGTGGTGTCCTCGGCAAATCGGACGGCGCCTTCGCCGGCACTGGCCGCCGTTGAAGCGCAACTGAGGATCGCGATCCCAACGCCGAGCCAAACGAGCAGCCGGGTGCGCAGTCCCCGACCCTTGGCGGGTGTTTGTATGCTGCAAAAAACACACCGACGGTGGCCAGCGTCTGTTGACCGTCACTAATGCCCCACGGAATTCGCAGTTTAGTCGTGTCACGCAGGCCGGGCGTCGTTGCCCGGCGATGTTCATACGCTGACGTTTCCGTCACGCTTCGTTGCCAATTCGGATAGACGAGGACGTTGACACATCAGCCACGGCCGTTTCGCAACGACGATGGAAGCACTGGACCATCACGAACGCGGAAGGCCGAGGCACTGAAGCACGGTTGGGGCAAGTGCAGGAATCGGTTTTCTGCCCGAGCATGGGTGGACCGCTCGATCGCGACAACTTCCGGCGTCGCTGTTCTACAAGGCGCTGGACGCTAAAAGGCGTTCCGGGCTATGCGGGCTCGTGAAACATGTCCGGAACCGGCCGGAAGCCTCGGTTCGTCTACGAGTTCAGAGGTGATGCGTCGCTCTCGACTTTTCGCGGGTTAATTTCTGCAAGTTCGATGGTGGCCCCAACGGGACGCGATCGAACTTGCAGAATTGAAGTGCGCGATTTCATTGCGCGCTGACGGGTATCAGCGCGGGGGCGCGTGGGCGGTCGAACCCGTCTCGGCGCCGAGTTCCAGGGCTCAACCAACTTTGGAATGCTGTGTATTTGGTAGCGCAGTCGCAAGGTTTCTCATGAGCGCGGCCTACTCCGGCACGCACCCTCCCCAGGAGTCGCCCGGTACGGCGGTCGGCAAGAGGCCCATAACGTCGTGGAGGAACGGCGACATCTTGAGGTCTGCCCAGAACTTGCCTCCAGTCGTCACGGTCAATCCAATCTGCTTCGCAGGCCGCGACCGACACGCAGCGCCCTCGAAATGACCAGCGTCCTCTTCGCGCGTGTGATCGAGACGTAGAAGAGCCGCCGCTGCTCGTCGCGGTAGTCCGCGTCCGTGCCGGGATACTCATCCCGCCGCTGGCCTGGAAGTGCTTCCTGGCACACGCCGAGGATGTAGACGTGTTCGGCCGTCACGCCCTTCGCGCCCCAGAGCGTCGCGACCTGTAGGTTGCTCGGTTCATCGGTGGCCAGTGGTTCGTTAGTCGCGATTTGGTGTCGGAGCCGTTCTACGACCCGCCGGAGGTGCTGTACCGACTGATCCTCCGCCTTACGCTGTTGCTCATGCTTCAGCAGCGCGAGGGTCTTCTCGCGGAGAAGCTGCAAGTCCAGGATCCCGCCCTGGATCATGTCCTCGTCGTACGCTGCGCCGAGCCAGTGCTTCGGATCGAAGAGGTTGTTTGCAAAACCCGCCGCGTTCTCGCCATTCCAGTGGAACTTTGTCCGAAGATCGAGGAACCGACTCGCCCGATCCCAGATGGCGAGGCCGCCCGCCCCGCGGGATTTCGCGCGAGGCTCTGCAACGAGCGCGCCGATCGCGGTGTCGGTGATCGCATCGTTGGCTCCTTTCAGAAGTTGCAGGTAGGCGCCAGCGCTCCGCTTCGGCGCGCTGAAGTCTTTGCCGGTGACTGAGTTCTTGTACCCGAGCCACGCTCGCCATGTCGGCGGGTCAGGGTCGATGAGAAGGCAGAACAGCAGGAACGCCTCCCGCGCTGCCCACGACTCTAGCAGCCCCTCGGAGAAGCCGAGTTCAACTCCCAGCTTGGAGTCGAGTTCCGCGATCTTGTCGCGCAGCCAATACCCGAACTGCCGCCGGGTGACCATCGCGAGGTGCCGATCGCTCGGATGCGCGTGGATGTTGTTCACGATGGCCGCAGCCATGCCTGCGGCCTCGGCCTCGGGCGTCTTCCAGGTCACCACGTGAATGTTGGCCGCCGTTTTGCCGCTTCCCGGCCCGGCGACGCACCGGATGGTGTCCGCGTCTAAGTTGATGAGAAGCGGCACCTGCGTGCCGCGGACGCCTTCGTTCCATGACTCCGGCATAGAGAGAGTGTAGTGCGGCTCGTCCGCTTCGGTTATGGGAGCGTTGGTGAGCTCGAAGCGGGGCGGCAGGAGATCTACAGACTCGCGGCCGCGTCCCTCGCAGCGGCTCAAGCAGCGCAGGCGCGCGTGCAGGCCGCCGGCCAAGCGCAGAACCTGTGCGCCGAGGGCGCGCGCCTCGTCGCAACGCTCGTCCAGTTTCACGCAACCCATGAACGCGGCCGGACAGCGCGTCGACTACGACCGGCGCGCCACCCAGACCTACGGCAGTACGATTTGCCAGATGACGCAGGTCGCTCAGCAGTGGTGGTCCGCGGGCGACCGGACGAAGGCACACAACCTCGCCTACAACGCGCGGCAATTCGCGCCGTACCTGGAAAACGCCGCCGTGGATGGCCGTCAGTACGCCGAGCAGGCCGCCCAGTGGGCGCAACAGGCGCAGGCTGCCAACGCGCGCCTGGGGCAGATCGTCAGCGCGCTGAACCAGCTCGCCGCTGGCGCGGGCTCAGGCGCAGGTGACGCCGACATGCAGCGCGCGCGTGTCCTCGCTGACGCCGGCGTCCGCCGCCAAGCTGATGCGTTGGGGCTCGTGAATCAAGCGAACGGACGTCGTCAACAAATTGCACGCCTCGTGCAGACTGCGGGGATCCCGACGGACTGCTTGCCAACGCCGATCAGTGGCTGGCGCGGTTGGCGCCGGCGCAGGCCGCCATCGCCAACGCTGTCCAGCAAATCAACGCGAACGGAAACGTGGTGGTCGGCAACTGGACGCTCGTGCGCTCGAGCGATGCCGCCGTGCAGAACTCGGTGCGTGGATGCAGCGGCCTCGCTGCATCTCCCATCAACGACCTGCTCGCCTCGGCCGCGACCATCGACGCCGAGTATCGGGCCCTGCTCTCCGCGTACTCGGGCGCGCAGCAATGCCGCACCGCCGCCGGGGCGATCGAGGCCGCTGCTACGGGTGGAACCGGTGGCGGCGCGGTCACTGGTGGGGCCGCAGGCGGTGAGACCAGCACCGGCGTCGGTCCTACGGGATCCCGCCAGGGCGGTGCTGCTGCTGGTGCCGGGGGTGGCGCGGCGGGCGGAGGCGGCGGAGCCGGTACTCGTTGCCCTGACGGCAGCATCGCCCTCCTCGGCATCTGCAGCGGCGGACGATAGTCTCCAAACTCGCTCCCTCCACGGCTCACACGCGCGCGGCGATCGTGTGAGCAGGCACTGTACCGGGACAAGATTCGCCCCTGTTTCGGCCCAGGAAGGCCGCGCGCCGGCACACCTACGCGGTTACCTGACAACGTCCAACGTTCCGTTGAGCGCTCGGCGCCTCGCAGAGATGCGGGGCGCCAGAGCGCAGATCACGGCAGATCCCGGCAAGAGATGCAACCCGGGCGCAACCCAATTCCCCGGATATAGGACATCAGGCCAGGCGCTGCACCACACCTCCATGAATCTGGCCGGATGCTGGATTCCTCTTCGACACGCGTGCGCGTCTCGCCAGCCGGAACCCACGCAGCGTAGCCGACCTCGGCGACGGGCTCACGCCGCCAAGCACGGGCCGCCGGGAGACACGCGGCAGCCCTGATCTTGCGCAGGAGGCGGCGCGGCGCTACCTTTGCCGCCTCTCATGCCGTAGCGATCATCGACCGGATGCGTGCGCCGGCGAGGTGACTCGCCTGATACCCGCAGGATCGGCCGACGATCGATTGGTGAGCTCCGTGGGATAGCTTGCGGACCATCCGGGGAGGACAACGTCATGCACGAGCCGAGTCGGCGTCAGTTCCTCGCTGGCAGCGCCGCGGCTGCCGCCACCTTCACGTTCCCGGGTTCGTTCGTGCACGCCCAAAAGGGCGGCGGCACGCTGCGCTTCGTACCGCATGCGGACCTGCGCGTCCTCGACGTGACACGTTACACGGGGTACATCACGAACCGGACGAACGCCTACCTCATCTACGACACACTCTTCTCGCAGGACGAAAAGGGCCAGATCCGGCCGCAGATGGTCGACACGTGGACCATGAGCCCCGACCGGCGGAAGTGGAGTTTCACTCTCCGCGACGGTCTCAAGTTCCACGACGGCCAGCCGGTAACCGCCGAGGACTGCGTCGCTTCTCTCCGTCGCTGGAGCCAGCGCGATCCGCTCGGCCAGTTCTTTATTGCGGCGACCGAGCGCTTGCAGGCGACCGACAAGAAGAGTTTCGTGCTGGAACTCGGCAAGCCCTTCGGTCTTGTCCTGGAGGCCCTGGCCAAGCCCTCCGCCGTGGTGCCGTTCATCCTTCCCGCGCGCATCGCGGCCACGCCCGAAGAGGACATGATCAAGGAGGCGATCGGGTCAGGTCCCTACAAGTTCGTCAAGGAGGAGTGGCAGCCGGGCAACCAGGTCGTCTACGTGCGCAATCCCGACTATGTCCCTCGAAACGAGGCGCCCAGCGGCGCCGCCGGCGGTAAGCGCGTGTACGTTGACCGCCTCGTCTGGCGTTACATCCCCGACCCCGCGACCGCCGCCGCGGCGCTTGAGACAGGCGAGGTTGACTTCTGGGAGCAGCCGCCCCTGGACTACGTCCCCAAGATCGAGCGCAACCCGGCCGTCGGCATCGTCACCTACGACGTCGTCGGCAACCAGGGGTGGGTCCGCCCTAACCATCTCCAGCCACCTTTCAACAAGAAGAAGGCGCGGCAAGCGCTCACCTATATGGTCGACCAGGAGCGCTACCTGCAGGCCGCCGTCGGCCAGGCAAAGTACTATCGGCAGAGCGGCGCGTACTTCGTCAGCAAAAGCGAGTACGGATCGGGCGCCGGGGCTCCGAGCAAGCCGGACTTCGAGCGCGCGCGCCGGCTCATGAAAGAGGCTGGCTACGATGGCAAGCCGATTGTGGTGCTGGACCCCACCAACATCGCGATGCTCCATGCCGTGTCGCTTGTGACGGGCGAGCTGCTACAGAAGATCGGCTGCAAGGTCGACGTGCAGGCGATGGACTGGGGCACCCTGGTCGCTCGGCGGGCCATGAAGACGCCGGCGTCCGAGGGCGGCTGGAACATCCTGCACACGTGGTGGAGCGCGGCAGACATGGCCTCGCCGGCGCTCAACGCCGGTGTCGCCGGCGTGTGCGACAAGGCCTTCTTCGGCTGGTATTGCAGCGAGCCAATGGAGAAGATGCGCCGCGACTTCGTGGCGCAGGCCGACCCCGTTAAACGCAAGCAGCTCGCCGAGGAGATCCAGAAGTTCGCCTACGACGACGTGCCCTACGCGCTGTGGGGCGAATTCGTGACGCCGGCCGCGGTCCGCAAGAACGTGCGCGGCATGCTCACGTTCCCCGCGCCGCTGCTCTGGAACCTCTCGATCGAGAGCTAGTCGCAGAGGTTGTCGGGTTATCGCGGAGCGCCCGAACACAGCCCAGGGCGTCGCGAGCGGTGCGCACACGTGTGTGCGACAGGTGTGGCGCGAACTCATAAAGACGATGAAGTAGGCCGGGTACCTGTCGCCGTCAGAACCGGTTGACTTCTTCTTTCAGAACCTTCCAAGTCACCGGCGACGTGACCTTCCGCGTCCCACCGTCGACCGTGGGGCAGTCCCGCACGATGTGCCCCGAGTCATAGATGGCGTCGTAACGGATAGCGACGAGCCGACAGCGCCCGGCCTCAAAGCTCGCACGCTGCTCAACGCTCTCTCGGTACTTCTGCGCCCCGACCCATCCGGCGCAGGCCAGGAGGACGACCAGGACGACGAGGACGACGAAGATGACCAGTCCACCAAGCACCTGCCCCCACGTCGTCATCGTTGGCCCTCCACTGGGACGGCAGCGATGCCCAGCTCCCCCGGTCGCCATAACGCACAGTTTGATCGCCGCCGCTCCTTCACCGGGCCGGGGCCAGCGCTTCCTGGACGATCGTCAGGCGGCATCACGACGTCGAAATCCCGCGGGGAACCTCGCGCACGAGGAAGGCGATGCGCTCCTGGGGGACGCGGTTGTCCTCCTCGAGGCGCAGGACCTCGCCGCGCAGCCGGCGCAGCTCGGCGCGCAACGCCTCGATGCGGGCGAACTCGTTCAAGATCGGGTCTGGTCTGCTCACGCCTTCCTCCGCGCCGTGATCTCCTCGTGCGCCGCCCAAGCCATCTCCCGCTTCGTGCCAGGATCGCCCGGACGCTGCACGAAGGCATAGACGGTCTTCCCGGCCGCCATGCTCCAGGGTCCGCCGATGACCTCCCACTCCCCCGTTGGCATCGTCCAGACGATCGCCAACGCGCAGCTGCAACAACGTGCCCCTGCGCGCCGATCGGAGCGTGCTGAGCGGCCGCTTCATCGCGTCGGCCGCCGCTTCAACGTTTTCTTCATCGTGTAGCCACATTTCTCGCACGTGTACGTGAACACGGTATCTTTGCGCTGGTTCTCCTCGAAGCCCATCCGACGCATCGGCGACCCGCACTTCGTGCACTTCTCCATCTTCATCGTTGAATCTCATGCGCGCCCGCCCACGCGGTTCGGCGACATCACCAGATGAACCCACGGTCGAACGCCACAACTAGGATGCCGGCCACCACCAGCGCGAGCAGGACGCTGACGATGGTGAAGACGATGGCACGGCGCCGCCGCTGCTCCCATTTGTCCGTCGAGCGCGGCTCGGTCATCAGATCCGCCAACCGGCGCGCCGGATCCTCTTCCGCTCCTCGAGTGCCTGCTTCAACGTCGTCTCGCAGTGGGTCACATGAGTCTCCGCCTCGAACAGACGGCGGATACGCGGCGGAAGCCGCGTTGGTCCTACGCTTGAAATCGGCCGGTTACGTTCTGGGCGGGATCAAGGCGAGCGGAGGCGCGCGACCGAGGACAGATGACAGAGAAAACAATGGGCGCGGCTCGGTGTCCGTCGGCGTTACGAGACCGAGGGCACGGGGCCCCGGGCGCGATGACCAAACGAGGGTGGGTTGGATCGCGCCAAGGTTGCTGGTGATGAGAAGGACGACATCGTCGAAATCGGCATCGTCGTAGAGGCCGGGGATCCACGACTGATCGGGCGGGCTTGCATGGGCGGCTGGCGCGAGCGCCAAGACTGCCGCAACCAGACTCACACCAACGAGCCGGTGCAGCATCAAGTCCCGAGCCATTGCTGTCGCTGCCACCCCGTTGAGAACGAAGGGCCAGGGCGAGACGGTGGCGCTTTTACTCGAACTATTGGTTATTGTCAACCGCCTGTGTCGCGTGGAAGCGACGCGCCAATCGAGGGCCTTTCACGTGCGTCGCTTGCGCCCGCTCTTGGCGGTCCCTGCCGGCCTGGGCGCGGCGGGATCACGATGGGGGCTTCATCTTGAGCTTCCGGTAGCACTCCACGTGGACGGTGGCCCGGTAGACCCGAAAACGCGGGACCATCCGATAGTGCTCCTCACGCAGGTCCACGCGCTCGCCGCACAGCGCGCACCTGGATTTCCCCTGTCCTTGATCGGCTCCGGCACAACATCCTCCTAGCCTGTCCGGACTCGTAATAGTGTTGACACTTCCCGTGAACGAACGAGAGGGCCTTCGGCCCTATCTTTCCCAGAGTGAGTACCCGGCCAAGGGAACCACTGTGGGAGGACGGACCGATGACCCTCGACGAGAGCGTACACGGGATGCGCCTGCGCGTCATCGAGCGCGCGCAGGTGCAAGGCAACGTCAGCCCGGTGTGCCGCGAACTGGGGATCTCCCGGACGGTGTTCTATCGCTGGCGCAAACGCTTGGAACGCTACGGGGTCGACGGCGTGCACCCGCGCCGGCAGCGCGCCCGGGCCGCCCCGTGGCGACGGCGCCGGAGGTCGAGCGGCTGGTGCTGGGGATCGCGATCAGCGCGGCCACCTGGGGGCGTCGACGAATCGCGGCCTACCTCGCGCGGACCTGGCGGGTACGCTTGGCGCCCAGCACCGTGCAGCGGCTGCTGCGCCGGGTCGGCCTGGCCACGCGGCGCACCCGGCTGACCGTGCTCGAGCAGCAGGCGGCGCGGACCGCCGGGCTGCTGACCGAACGCACCCGGCAGCGCCTGTGGCGTGCTCGCTACGGCCGCACGCGGCACGTCGCGGCGACGGAGCCGGGCGAGCTCGTGTGCCTGGATACCTTCTACATCGGCAACCTCAAAGGCATCGGCAAAGTCTGGCAGATCACGGCGTGCGATGCGGCCAC
>WNGI01001032.1_pt1 | contig 38222 bp, 40 predicted proteins | sample 5400621 | NCBI WGS metagenome assembly WNGI01 (sample SAMN13153374, study PRJNA577476) | soil metagenome | isolation source: 20 cm soil or saprolite under Garry oak tree replicate 1 | place: USA:California | collected 2016-06-15
CCGGCAAGGCGTGCGAGCTGCTCCTGCGACAGACCGACGAACTCGCGAACGTGGCGGATGCGGCTGCCGAGCTCGCGCATCCACTGCGCCCAGTCGATGGTGGCCGGTCCCAGCTTCCGGACCCACGCTCCCGCGTCCGTCGGCGCGGCGTCCGGCGGCTTCCGGGCGGCTGCGTCGAGGCTGAGCGGGCGAATCGCGGTCGGATCGTCAGTACCCATGCGAACTGGCCTTCAGAGGAGCGTCACATCTAGACGCCGGCGCGGAGATGTCAAGATCGTCGCCGCAGCGGACGCCATCACGAGGAGAGGGGGCGCGCCCGCGTCGCGCCGTGGTGCCGCGGAGTCAGCGCCCGCGTCCGACCGCGGCATCGGTCTCCGCTTCGGGCGCGACGACGGCGAGCACCCTGCCGACGCGCCGCCCCTTCATCTCCATCACGCAAAGCTCGTATCCGGGCAGCGATACCTTGTCGCCGCGGCGCGGAATGCGACCGATCCGCGCCGTCACGAGCCCCCCGATCGTGCTGACGTCGCCGGGATGCGGGAGCTCGACCTGCAGGCGCTCCGCAGCGTCATCGATCGACGTCAGACCGTCGAACACGAACCCTTGCGGCGTCTGCTCCACCTGCGGCGGCTCGCGGTCGAACTCGTCCTGGATGTCGCCGATGAGCTCCTCGATCACGTCCTCGAGCGTCACGAGACCGGACGTGCCGCCGTACTCGTCGACGACGATGGCCATGTGCGTGCGGCCGTCCTGGAAATCGCGCTGGAGCGCGTCGAGCGGCCGGCTCTCGGGTACGAAGAGGATCGGGCGCTTCAGCGCCGGCAGGTCCTCGGACGAGCGCAGCTCGCTGCGCCGCTGGAAGAGGTCTTTCACGTGCACCATACCGATGACGTGGTCGATGTCGGTGCTCGCGAGCGGAAACCGCGTGTGCGCGGTCTGTCCGATGACCGCGAGGTTCTCCTCGAGCGGGCGGGCGAGCGACACATACGCGATGTCCGCCCGCGGGATCATGACGTGGCGCGCCGTCCGCTCGGTATAGTCGATGACGTTCTCGAGGAGCTCTCGCTTCTGCCCCGAGAGCGCCCCGACGCGGTGTGACTCGGCGAGCAGCATCCGGAGCTCTTCCTCGGAATGCGCGAGGTCCCCGCTCGTCTCGGCGGTCACCCCGAGCAGACGGAGCGTCGCGGCGGACGTCCGCCCGAGGAGCCAGAGCGCGGGCGCGAAGGTGAGCTGGAAGACGCGGATCGGCAGCGCCACCCAGAGCGCGACGCGCTCCGTACGCCGGATCGTGTAGGTCTTCGGGACGAGCTCGCCGAGCACGATATGCAGGAAGGTGATCAGCGCGAAGGCGACCGCGATCGACGTGTTCTCGATGACGCGCGGCGAGACGATGCCGAGCGCGGCGAACAAGGGCTCGAGCAGGTGCTGGAACGCGGGCTCCCCGATCCAGCCGAGGCCGAGGCTGGTGAGCGTCACGCCGAGCTGGGTGGCGGAGAGGAAGGCGTCGAGCCGTCCCTGTGCGGACTCGACGGCCTTGGCGCGCCAGTCGCCCGCTCGGGTGAGCTCGGCAATGCGCGTCGTCCGGACGCGCACCATCGCAAACTCCGCAGCAACGAAGAAGGCGTTCAGGAGGACGAGCCCGAGGGCGATGAGAACGAGAACCGGATCGGATGGCATTCGGGAAGCGGAGACTCTGGGAAATGCTAGAGGAACGCCGCCCGGGAGGGAAGCCCGTTGCATGACACTCGAACTGGACCCGTGTATCTTCGACGGTATTCCCCGTTCGGGCGGCGGTAGGACACCGCCGCAGGAGGTCGGATATGCGACGTGGTGTGGTGGCGATGGCAGTGGTGTGGGCAGTCGTGCTGGGAGGGGCCCGGGCGGGTCTCGCGCGCGGCGACCATGAAATCGACAACGATCAGCTCGAGGTGGAGATGGCGCGTAACCGGGCGCTGGCCGCCTACGTGGCCCGGAACGGCAAGCCGGACATCGCGGAGAGCCGCGAGCTCGCGGATCGCCCCCCATGGGACGACCACGAGGTGACCCTGTACTACTTCGACGCGAAGAAAGAGATCGCGTTCGCGCGTGCATGGATCCTCGGTCGGCCGAGCGTCCATCTCGAGCACTACGAGCGGCCTCTCAGCGACGCCGACGTGGCAGCGCTCTCCAAGCGAGCCCACCGCAAGCCGGGGGCGAGCGAGCGTCCGGCGCGCATGGAGCCCCGCGCGGGCGGTGATCCGTCGGCGACTGTGAAGCCGCCGGCGAGCGCGAGCGTGTCAGCGAGCGCGGATCCGACGGAGCGCGCCGAGGCCGCGGCGCAGCGCGCCGAAGCGGCTGCGGGCCGCCTCGAGGCCGCCGCGGCGGAAGCCGAGCACGCTGCCGACCGGGCCGAGGCCTCCATCGAAGGGATGGAGAGTGCGGTCAAGACCGCACGCCCAAAGCGCACCGTTCAGACCGCCCGTAGAAAGTGAGGCGGCCGCGTGCGAGCGCTCCGCTGGGACGGCATCCGGCTGACGCTCGCACGCGACCTCCCCGACCCGGTGCCGGCGCCGGGCGAGGCGGTCGTCCGCGTCCACCGCGCCGGCATCTGCCGCACGGATCTCGAGATCACGCGCGGCTACCTCGGCTTTCGCGGCACGCCGGGCCACGAGTGGGTGGGCCACGTGGTCGCGGCGCCGGACCCCAACCTCGTCGGCGCGCGCGTCGTCGGGGAGATCAACCTCGCCTGCGGCGTCTGTCCGACGTGCGCCGCCGGGCTCGCGCGTCACTGTCCGACGCGACGCGTGCTCGGGATCGTCGGCGCCGACGGCGCGTTCGCCGACCAGGTGGTGCTCCCGGCTCGCAACCTGCACCGCGTGCCGGACAGGGTCTCCGACGCGGCGGCGGTCTTCGTCGAGCCTCTAGCCGCCGCGTTCGAGGTGCTGGAGCAGGTGATGGTCGCGCCCGGGATGCGCGCCGTCGTCCTCGGCGACGGGAAGCTCGGACTGCTCGTGGCCCAGGTGCTGATGGTCGCGGGGGCTCGGGTGGTGCTCGCCGGGCACCACGCGGAGAAGCTCGTGCGTGCCCGACAGCTCGGCATCGCGACCGGCCCCCCGGAGGTCGGCGCGGACCTGGTCGTCGACACGACCGGGTCGCCGGGCGGCCTCGCGGCCGCGTTGTCCGCGGTGCGGCCGCGCGGAACGATCGTGCTGAAGACGACGGTCGCCGGCGAGCATCGGCTCGACCTCGCCCCGGCGGTCATCAACGAGGTGACGGTCGTCGGCTCGCGCTGCGGCCCCTTCGCCCCGGCGGTGGCGGCGCTCGCCGACGGTCGGATCTCCGTTGCGCCGCTGGTCGACGCGGTGTATCCGCTGGACGACGCGGTCGCGGCATTCGCCCGCGCTGCGGAGCCCGGAGTGCTGAAGGTCCAGATCGAAGCCGGAGGCTAGTATGGCGCGCCCAGCGACGCGACTTCCCGCCGTCGTCCCGCTCACCGCCGCCGAGCAGCGGCTGGCCACGTGGCTGCGCTTCTTCGCCGCGATCTTCGCCGTCGGCACGCTGATCTTCTTCCTGCGGCCGGCCGGCACGGTCGCGGACCTGAACCGCGTCGGCTTGCTGCTCGGCTTCGCGCCGCTGCCGCCGGCGGATCATCCCGTCGATGCCAATTTCTGGCTTACCTTGGCGGTCGCCAACATGGCGACGATCACCGCCTGCGCAGCGCTGGCGGCGGCCGACGTCCGCCGGCGCCGGGCCCTCGTCTATCCGCTGGTGGTCTCCAAGATCACCTCTTCGACCACCGGCTTCCTGCTGTTCGCCGGCGGGGCCCATGCGTTCCCGTATCTCGTCGTGCCGCTCGTCGATCTGCCGATCGCGCTCGTGCTCGTAGCGGCGCTCCGCGCGGCGCAACCGGTCGAGCCGTGAGCGCGCGGGACGAGCTGCTTCGCATCCTCGTCCGCCGGTCCTACATGCGCGAGCCCGGCAAGCAGTTCCGCCTGGCCTCCGGCCGGCTCAGCGACTACTACATCGAAGGCTCGCTCACGACGACGTACCACGGCGCGGGGCCGCTGATCGGCGAGCTGGTCCATGCGCTCCTGCCGGCGGACGCCGTGGCGGTCGGCGGGCCGACCATGGGCGCGGACCCGATCGCCGCCGCGGTCGCATACCATAGCGCGCGCACCGCTCGGCCGGTTTCGTGGTTCTCCGTACGCAAGACCGCGAAGGAGCACGGCGCGCGGCGCTGGCTCGAGGGATCGGTTACCGCCGGCGACCGCGTCGCGCTCGTGGAGGACGTGATCACGAGCGGCGGATCGCTGGTCGACGCGCTCCGGAAGTGCGGCGAGGAGGATCTTCACGTCCTCGCGGCGGTCGTGCTCGTGGACCGTCAGGAGGACGGGGGACGGGCGCGGGTCGAGGAGGCTCTCGCCGCGGTCGGCGCGCGGTTTCACGCGCTGTTCAGCCGCGCCGACCTCGAACACGCCTGGCAGCGCGACCGCTGAGTCACCCGGGCACGCCGAGCGCCAGCAGGCCGGCGCCCGCCTGCACGGCGACCAGCGGTCGGAGCGGGAGGACGACGAGCGCGCTCTCGCGCTCCACCTGCGCCGCGAGCTCGGCGAGGCGCGCCTCGAGCGTGCGGGCGAGGTCTCGGTTTCCGACCATCTCGGCCAGCCGATAGACCTCGCCGAGGTAGAGCGTGTGGTAAAAGGGCTTGCACACGGTGGCGTCGAACGCCTCCGCGCGCGACGCTTCGCGGTCGAATTCCACGGCCGCCGCATGCGCGCGTTCGGCCGCGAACCGTTTCGGGCTCTTGGCCAGGTAGTCGCGGACCGAGCGCGTGAGGCGGTGGTCGGCCACGTGGCCGGCGATGGTCGCGAAGCTCGCCGAGCACTCGTCGTGAATCGCCTCGGCGCGCGCCGCCCCCGCGAGCACCGCGTCGCGGCGGTTGCAGCCGGCCGGACGGAGGTCCTCGAGGGCGGACGCCGTATAGTAGGGCAGCTCGCAGACGAGCGAGAAGGCCTCGCAGACGTGCCGCAGCCAGTCGTCGGAGCTGGTGCCCGCCTCGATGACCAGCGCCGGGTCGCCGTCGAGCGTGGCGGCGAAGTAGTCGTACGCCTCGTCGATGCCGAAGAGGCGGTAAACGGCCGGCGCGAACGTCTGGAGGTACGGCACCTCCGGCTCGCCGCGATGGAGGGGGAGACCCTGCGCGGCCACCAGACGATGGAGTGCCGGGTACAGCTCCGGCCGGTCGTGCGAGACGTAGAAGTACACGCCGCAGAATCCCGCGTTGTGCAGCGAGTAGAAGAACGCCGGTCGAACGCGTTCCATGACGCGCATGAGGACGGCGGTCTCCGGCGACGGCGTCGTGAAGCGCAGTGTCTTGTACTCGACCGGGAAGCTCCACTCGACCTGCTCGCGGTGCGGCGGCCGGTAGTAATTGAGCGCGTAGCGCAGCGGGGAGAAGGCGCCCTTGAACCAGCCCTCGTTCAGCACGAAGCCATCGGGATCGGCGACCGGGATCGCGTAGAGCGTCACGTCGAGCCGGGCGCGGAGCTCGTCGTCCTCGCAGAGGAGCCGGCAGAGAAACCGGAGCGTCAGGGTGCCGATCGGCTCGTTCGGGTGCGGTACGCCCGCGAGGAGTACCGGGCGCCGTCCGTGCCCGACGGTGACGAGCTCGATCGGCCGTCCTTCCGCCGACGTCCCGACCGTCTCGAGGCGAGCCACGGCGGGAAAGGCCGCCACCAGCGCCCGCAGATCGGCCCGGAGCTCCGCGAGCGTCAGGAACTCGCGGACGTCGGGCACGCGCGCGAGGAGCGCGGCGAGATCGATGTCGCGTCCAGCTACGACAGCTCCTTCGACGAGTAGCCGAGGATGCGGCGGGCGACGATCATCTGGTTGATCTGCTGCGTCCCCTCGAAGATGTCGTTGATCTTGGCATCGCGCATCCACTTCTCGAGCAGCAGCTGGCGCGAGTAGCCGAGCGGCCCGAGCATCTCGACCGCCTTCTGCGTCACCTGCGTCACGACGAGGCCCGCCTTCGCCTTTGCCATCGACGCCTCGAGGTTGTTGCGCATCCCGTTGTCCATCATCCAGGCGGCACGCCAGGTGAGCAGCCGCGCGGCCTGGAGCTGCGCCTCCATGTCCATGAAGTCGCGCTCGAGAGCGGTGAGCTTGTGCGACGGCAGTCCGTAGCGGATCGGGACGCCGTGCTGCACGAGCGTCTCCCGCACGAAGTCGAGCGCCGCGCGGCCCACACCGATCGCGCTCGCGGCGACGATCGGCCGCGTGGCGTCGAACGTGGCCATGACGCCCTTGAAGCCCTCGCTGGTCTTCGGCACCTCGGGGCTCCCGAGGATGTTGTCGAGCGGGATCCGGCAGTCTTCGAAGACCAGCGCCGCGGTGTCCGAGGCACGGATGCCGAGCTTGTTCTCGACCTTGGTGACATACATGCCGGGCGTTCCCGCCTCGACCACGAACGCCTTGATGCCGGCGCGGCCCGCCGTGCGGTCGAGCGTCGCCCAGACGACGACGAAGCCTTCCGACTTCTCGGCCGCCATGAGACCGGCCGTACAGAAGATCTTCGTCCCGTTCAGCACCCAGTGCTCGCCGTCGCGCACGGCGGTCGTCTGGATGGCGGAGCTGTCGGAGCCGCAGCTCGGCTCGGTGATCGCCATCGCCGCCCACTTGGGCTTCCCGCCCTCGGTGAAGCGTTTGAGGAACCGCGCCTTCTGCTCGGGCGTCCCCGCGGCCGCTACCGCCGCCCCGCCGAGGCCGGCGTTCGGGATCGAGAGATAGAGTCCCGCGTCGCCCCAGGAGAGCTCCTCGATCGAGACGCACATGCCGAGGTTCCGCTCCGACGGCCCATCCTTGGGCTTGCGGTCGCCCAACCCGCCGATCGGGTTCGCGTGCGAGACCTCCCACATCATGTTGAGGAAGTCCCAGGGCTTCTCGTGCTCGCGCTCGTCGTACTCGCGCGCGATCGGCCGCATGGCCATCTCGGCCGCCTGGTGCGTGAGCATCTGCATGTTCTTCAGACCGTCCGACAGTTCGAAGTCGATCATTGGTTCCTCCTAGACGATCGCGAGGCCGTCGAACGTGGCGAAGCCGCGTGCGTTGCGCAGCCAGAGCTCCACCGGATGGTCGCGGATGTAGCCGTGCCCGCCGAGCACCTGGAGCGCGTTGTCGGTGATCTTCAGCGCCGACTGGCTCGCATAGTGGCGCGCGAGCCAGCACTCCCGGGTGGCCGACTGTCCCTTGTCGAGTCTCGACGCCGCCTCCCAGGCGAGCAGCCGGATGGCGTCGATCTCGATCGCCATGTCGGCGAGCATGAAGGCGATCGCCTGCTTCTGCGCGATCGACTGGCCGAAGGCGCGACGCTCCTTGGCGTAGTCGCGCGCGTGGTCGAAGGCGGCGCGCGAGACGCCGACCGCGAGCGCCGCGGTCGCCACCCGGCTCGCGTCGACGAGCGGCTGCACGTCCGTCGCGTCGCCACCGAGACGGCTCGCCACGGGAACGCGCACGCCGTCGAGCCGCAGCGGGTACGTGTCGAGCGCCTTGATGCCCATGTTCTTCTCGCGCTCGCCGACGGTGAGCCCGCGCGCCTTGGCCTCGACCACGAAGGCCGCGACGCGGTCGGGGGTCGTCGCATACACGAGGATGGCCTCGGCGTCGCGCGCGAGCGGGACGAGGCACTTCTCGCCGCTGATGACCCAGTCGCCGCCCTGCCGCTCCGCACGCGTCCCGAGCGACGTCGGGTCGAAGTCCCAGCGCGGCTCGACGAACGCCGCCGTCGCCGTCGCGAATTCCGTACCCGTGAAGCGTGGCAACCAGCGCGCCTGCTGCTCCTTGGTGCCGACGACGACGAGCGGGATGGTGAGGAGCCTCGGCGCGAGCAGGTGGAGAGCGAGGGACAGATCGCCGTAGGCGAGCTCCTCGAGCAGGATGACACCCGTCACCGCAGATCGCGTGTCGCCGTAGCCACCCTGTGCCTCCGGGACCATGCTTTGCACGAAGCCGAGCTCCCAGCCGCGGGCGACGACCTCGTCCGGGACGCGGTTGGCCTCGTCGGCCTCGCGCGCGTGCGGGCGGAGGACCTCGCGCGCGAAATCCGCCATGGTCTTGCTGATGAGGTCCTGTTCGTCGGTGGGTTTGAAGCTCACCATGGTCGCGTGCCTCCTCCGGCGGCCTTGCGTTTTTCGGCGCCACGTGGCGCCAGCCAGGCGGCCAGCTGTTCGACGAGCGTGTCGAGCGTCGCGCGCAGGTCCACCTGCTCGCGGTCCTGATAGTGTTGGATCTCGGCGCCCATGATGCCGCCGGCGATCACCGCTGCGGCTGCCTCGGGGCTGACGCCGGTGCGCAACGTGCCGCGCCGCTGTCCGTCCCGCACCACGTCCGCCAGGAAGTCTCGCATGCGGCGGAGGATGTTCCGGAACTCGATCGACAGCCGAGGATTCGTGTCGAGCGCTTCGATCATGAGCGTGATGATGAAGCGCCGGTGGTTCGACACGGTCGCGTGGAAGAAGCACACGTCGACGACGCGACGAAGCGCGGCCATAGCGTCGGTTTCCGGCGTCACCTCGGCGAGCACCTGTCGCTCGAACTCGCCGACGTGGTCCTTCACCGCGTCGAAGAGGAGCTGCTCCTTGTCGCGGAAGTGGTAGTAGACCGCGCCCTTGGTAACGCCCGCGTCGCGAGCGATGCGGTCGATCGTGGTGCCCTGGTACCCGAGCCGCGCAAAGCAATCGATCGCGGCACACACGAGCTGCGTCCGCGAGGCTTCGCGCCCGTCTCCCCGGCCGCGCGCTCGCGCTGCCGACATACTGAACGTTCAGTATCTTCGATGACGCGCCCTGTCAAGGGATTTTGCGCGGTGGGGATGGACAAGTGCGCGACCGCTCCGCTAGCTGTCCGGCAGAGGGCCCTCCACCATGATGCGTGCCGTCCTAGCCGCCGCAGTCCTGCTTCCGACTCTCTCGCTCGCCGACGAGGTGTGGCGCTGGCGCGACCCGTCGGGCCGCCTCCACTACTCGAACGTCCGTGCCCGCGCGCCACGCTATGCCGAGCCCGTCACGACCGAGATCGGCCACGCCTCCTGGCCCCCCGTCAGCGCGAAAACAGTCGCCACACGCCCCGGCCCGCGCGCGGCGCTGGGCGAGCCGCAACTCGCCTTCCGCCACCCAACGCGCACCCGCGGCTGCTGGCCGTTCGGCTACCTGTCCGTGGTCCTCAACAACCCGCACGAGCTGGCCGACCAGGTGAAGCAAGCCTCGCTTCTCGACGCCCTGGGTGTCCCCTGGCGCAAAGGCTGCTGCCTCTAAAGAGTCTGCTTTCTATATCCGTCGCGCGCCAAGGCGGGAAGGGGTGCCGCCGCGGCGAGCCCGCAGCTCCCGCGCGAGCCTGCAGCTGCGGGGGGACGTTTCGGCCTACGAGTCGCGCGTGGAGCGAGGACCGCGAGCCGCGGCGGCACCCCTTCCCGCTGCCCCTACATCCACGCGCCGCCGTCGATCCGCAGCACCTTTCCGGTGATCCAAGCCGCGTCACCTGACGCCAAGAAGACTGCGGCCCGGCCGATCTCGTACGGCTCGCCCGCCCGCCCGAGCGGGATCGTCTGCAAAACCGCGTCGCCATGATACCGAAGAAGCCGCTCGCCCATCTCCGAGCGCACCACGCCCGGCGCGATGCAGTTGACACGCACGCCGGCGCCCGCGAGCTCCTTGGCGAGCACCTTCATCAGCGCATTCACCCCGGCCTTGGCGACGTGGTACGGCGCGCCTCCGGCGCCCGCCATGTCGGCACCGATCGACGAGACGAACAGCACGACGCCGCGCCGCGCGACGATGTGCGGCACCGCTGCACGTGCCGTCCAGAACGCGCCGTCGAGGTCGGTGCCGAGGACGCGACGCCACTCGGCCGGCTCGACGCTCGCCACGGGAGCGAGGCGCGACGCCACGCCGGAGTTCGCGACCACGACGTCGAGCCCACCGAGCGCCGACGCCGCCTCGGCCACCATCGCCTCGACCGCCTCGCGGTCCGAGACGTCGGCCTGGAGGACGACCGTACGCCTGCCGAGCTCGCGCACCTCGGCCGCGGTCTGCTCCGCGGCCTCCCGGTCGCGCCGGTAGTTGATCGCGACGTCGGCGCCCTCGCGGGCGAACTCGAGCGTGATGCCGCGGCCGATGCCGCGCCCGCCGCCGGTGACGAGCGCCGTCTTTCCGTCGAGCTTGCCCGTACGGCGCTCCGCTCGACGCCGGGTCAGCCGGCCGCGGCCGCGCCGGCGTCGGCCAGGACGGTCATCACGTTGTCGCGGACCTCGGCGAACCCGCCGGTCACCTGGACACTCGCCACGGCGCCCGCGGTGTCCTTGTACGACAGCACGCCCGGCTCGAGCGTCGTCACCAGCGCGGCGTGATCGGGTAGGACGCCGATCTCGCCGTACACGCCCGGGGCGGTCACCTCGCGCACGTCCTGATCAACGAGCTGACGCTCGCGAGTGTAGACGCGCAGGCGCAGCACGTCCGCCATCTAACGCCTCCGGGGGCCCGTGCGCTGCTCGCGCGCTGCGCGCGCTGCGCTGCTCCGATGCCCCCGGACCCCGCGCCGCACGCGGCAAAGCCGCGCGCGGCTTGGATGGCCTCTTCTCATGCCGCCATCTTGCGCGCCTTTTCGAGCACGTCGTCGATCGTCCCGACCATGTAGAACGCCTGCTCAGGGAGGTCGTCGTGCTTCCCCTCGACGATCTCGCGGAAGGCGCGGATGGTCTCGGCGAGCGAGACGTAGACGCCCTTGAAGCCGGTGAACTGCTCCGCCACGTGGAAGGGTTGGGAGAGGAACTTCTGGATCTTCCGGGCCCTGCCGACGACGACCTTGTCGTCCTCGGAGAGCTCGTCCATGCCGAGGATGGCGATGATGTCCTGCAGGTCCTTGTAGCGCTGGAGAATCGCCTGGACCTGCCGGGCGACGCCGTAGTGCTCCTCACCGACGACTGCCGGATCGAGGATGCGCGAGGTGGAGTCGAGCGGGTCGACGGCGGGGTAGATGCCGAGCTCGGCGATCTGCCGCGACAGCACCGTCGTCGCGTCGAGGTGCGCGAAGGTGGTGGCGGGCGCGGGGTCGGTCAGGTCGTCGGCGGGCACGTAGATCGCCTGCACCGAGGTGATCGATCCCTTCTTGGTGGTCGTGATGCGCTCCTGCAGCTCGCCGATGTCCGTGCCGAGCGTCGGCTGGTAGCCGACGGCGGAGGGCATGCGGCCGAGAAGGGCCGACACCTCGGAGTTGGCCTGCACGAAGCGGAAGATGTTGTCGATGAAGAGGAGAACGTCCTTGCCTTCCTCGTCGCGGAAGTACTCGGCGGCCGTGAGCGCCGTGAGGCCGACGCGGGCCCGCGCGCCCGGGGGCTCGTTCATCTGGCCGTAGACGAGGGCGGCCCGCGAGATCACAGGGTTGCCGTCGGACAGCTTCGACTCCTGCATCTCGATGTAGAGGTCGTTGCCTTCGCGCGTGCGCTCGCCGACGCCGCCGAACACCGACACGCCACCGTGCTGCTTGGCGACGTTGTTGATGAGCTCCATGATGATGACCGTCTTGCCGACACCAGCTCCGCCGAAGAGGCCGATCTTGCCGCCGCGCTGATACGGAGCGAGCAGGTCGACCACTTTGATCCCGGTCTCGAACGCCTGGACCTCGGTCTCCTGATCCGTGAACGCCGGAGGCTCGCGGTGGATGGGGTATCGCTTACCCGCCGCAATCGGACCGCGCTCGTCCACCGGCTCGCCGATGACGTTCATGATGCGCCCGAGCGTGGCCTCGCCGACCGGCACGCTGATGACGTCGCCGGTGTCGCGCACCTCCTGCCCGCGGACGAGCCCCTCGGTGCTGTCCATGGCGATCGTCCGCACCGTCTTCTCGCCGAGGTGCTGCGCGACCTCGACGACGAGGTTCCACGGCTGGTCGTTGATCGCGGGGTTCGTCAGCTGGAGGGCGTTGTAGATCGGCGGCACATTGCCGTCGGGGAACTCGACGTCGACGGCGGGACCGATCACCTGGACTACGCGTCCGATCGTGGGCATGGCTATCCTTTGAGCGCCTCGGCGCCGCCGACGACCTCCATCAGCTCCTTGGTGATGGTGGCCTGGCGGGCGCGGTTCATGGAGAGGGTGAGCGCGCCGATCATGTCGGTGGCGTTCGTGGTGGCGTTGCCCATGGCGGTCATCCGTGCCGCATGCTCGCTCGCGATCGCTTCGAGCAGCGCCTGGGTGACGAGCGCCTCCAGATACCTCGGCACGAGGCGTCCCAGGAGCTCGAGCCGCGGCGGCTCGAAGATGTAGTCGACGGGACGCTCGTCCGCCGCCGGCGGCGCGACCGGCAGCAGCGGCACGACGCCCGGCGTCTGCGAGATCGCCGAGCGAAAGCGGTTGTAGGCGAGGTAGACGGCGTCCGTCTCCTCCCTCTCGAAGCGCCCCGCGACCTCGGCGGCCAGCGCGGCGGCCATGGTGGCTGGCGGCGTAGTGAGGATACCGACCTGCTGCGACACGATCGAGGTGCCGCGCCGACGGTAATACTCGAAGCCCTTCCGGCCGACGACGACCAGGCCGAGCTCCTGGCCGGCGCGTTCGCGAACAAACTTCGCCAGGTGCCGGAACAGGTTCGAGTTGTACCCGCCGCAGAGACCGCGATCGCTGCTGACGACGACGAGATCGATGCGCCGCTCCTCCCGCCGAGCGAGCAACGGATGCGTGTCGGGCTCGACCCCGGCGGCGACGGCCTCGAACATCTCGGCGAGCTTCGCCGCATACGGCCGGGCGCGTTCGGCAGCCTCCTGAGCGCGCCGCAGCTTGGCCGCGGCGACCATCTTCATGGCCCTGGTGATCTGCTGCGTAGAGCGGACCGTCGCGATCCGTTTGCGAAGCGCCTTGAGGTTCGGCATCGAGCGCGGCTACGCCTTGAACAGCTTGGCGAAGTCGGCGAGCGCGGCATCGAGCTTCGCCTTCACCTCGTCGATGAGCTCGCGCTTCTGCGCGAGCAGCGTCAACGCCGTCGGATGCTTCGCCTCGAGGAAGGCGTAGAACTCGTGCTCGTAGCGGCGGATGGCCGACACCGGCAGCGCATCGAGATGGCCGCCCGTTGCGGCGTAGATGATCGCGATCTGCTTCTCGACCGCCAGCGGGACGAACTGCCCCTGCTTCATGACCTCGACCAGCCGCTCGCCGCGGTCGAGCTGGCGTCGCGTGGCGGCGTCGAGGTCCGAGCCGAACTGGGCGAAAGCGGCCATCTCGCGGTACTGGGCCAGCTCGAGGCGCAGCGGGCCCGCCACCTTCTTCATGGCCTTGACCTGCGCGTTGCCGCCCACACGCGAGACCGAGATGCCGACGTTCACCGCCGGCCGTACGCCGGAGTAGAACAGGTCCGACTCGAGGAAGATCTGGCCGTCGGTGATCGAGATGACGTTGGTGGGAATGTACGCCGACACGTCGCCCGCCTGGGTCTCGATCACCGGCAGCGCGGTGAGCGAGCCGCCGCCGCGGGCATCGCTCATCTTGGCCGCGCGCTCGAGGAGCCGGGAGTGGAGGTAGAAGACGTCGCCGGGGTAGGCCTCGCGACCGGGAGGGCGCCGCAGGAGGAGCGAGAGCTGGCGATATGCGGCCGCATGCTTCGAGAGGTCGTCGTAGATCACGAGCGCGTGGCGGCCGCTGTCGCGGAAGTACTCGCCCATGCTGCAGCCGCTGTACGGCGCGATGTACTGCATGGGCGCGGGGTCCGACGCGGAGGCGAGGACGACGGTGGTGTACTCCATGGCGCCGAATCGGCTGAGCTTGTCGACCACCTGCGCGACGGTCGAGCGCTTCTGGCCGACCGCCACATAGAAGCACTGCACGTCGCCGCCGCGCTGGTTGATGATCGCGTCGAGGGCGACCGTGGTCTTGCCGGTCTGCCGGTCGCCGATGATCAGCTCGCGCTGGCCGCGCCCGATCGGGATCATTGCGTCGATCGCCTTGAGGCCCGTCTGCAACGGCTCCTTGACGGGCTGGCGAACGACGATGCCGGGGGCCTTCAGCTCGATCCGCCGGCTGGCCGCCGCCTTGATCGGCCCGCGCCCATCGATCGGCTGCCCGAGGGCATTGACCACCCGGCCGAGGAGGCCTTCACCGACCGGCACCTCCGCGATGCGCCCCGTCCGTTTGACCTCGTCGCCTTCCTTGATGGCCTGCTGCTCGCCCATGATGGCGGCGCCGACGTTGTCCTCCTCGAGGTTCAGCGCGATGCCGTAGATGCCGTGCGGGAACTCGATCAGCTCGCCCGCCGCCACCCGCTCGAGGCCGTAGATGCGGGCGATGCCGTCGCCGGCGGAGAGCACGAAGCCGGTCTCTCGGACCTCGAGCTGCTTCTCGTATTCCTTGATCTGATCGCGGATGACGTCGCTGATCTCCGCCGCGCGGATCTGCATCGATCTCCCCCCGGACCCCTAGACGAGGCCCTCGGCCATTTGCTTGCTAAGACGGGCGAGCTGAGCCCGCAAGCTACCGTCGTACATCGTGCCGTCGATGTCGAGCACGACGCCCCCGAGGAGCTCGGGGTCCACCTCCGTCGCCGCCAGCACCTCGCGCCGTCCGGTCAGATGCCGCGCGAGCTCGACGAGGTCGTTCTTCTCGGCCGCGCTGAGCGACGTGGCCGATCGGATCACGATCCGGGCCCGGCCGAGCGCGTCGTCCACCAGCCGCTCGTAGACGGCAGCCACGTCGGGCAGGATGTCGAGGCGGTCTCGCTCGGCGAGGAGGCCGAGGAGGTTGCCGACGTCGCGCGAGAGCCGGAGTCCAGCGGCGACTTCGCGGGCGATCCGCACTCGCGCGCTCGCGTCGACCGCCGGGCTCCGGAGCACGAGCTTCAAGCGCGGCTCCTCGAGCACGGCCGCCACCCGCCCGAGCTCCTCCGCGGTCGAGACGAGCGCGTTCCGCGTCAGCGAGAACAGCGCGCGCGCGTATCGCTTGGCGAGCCGGCGGCCGGTCACCTATGCCGCCCTCGCGGAGGCGATGAAGTCGCGCACGAGGCGCTGCTGATCGCCCGGCGTGAGCGCCTGGTGGAGCAGGGCGGATGCCTGTCGGACGGCGTCCTCGATTAGATCGTCGCGGAGCGCGGTGCGCGCCGCCGCGAACTCCTGCTCCGCCAGGACCCGCGCGTCGGCACGGATGCGGTCCGCGGCCAGGCGGCCCCGCTCGAGCAACTGCTCGCGCTCGCGTTCTGCCGTCGCGAGCAGGTCGGCGCGGAGCCTCTCCCGCAGCGCCGGCAGGTCGGCGAGATCGCGGGCGATGGCCGCCCGCAATGCCTCGGCCTCCTCGCGCGCTCGCGCACCCGCCGCCAGACCTTCGGCGAGCCTGTCCCCACGGGCACGGAAGTAGTCGCGGACGGGGGCCCGAAGGAAGCGGATGAGCAGGGCGACGAACAGCAGGAAATTGACGATCGCCCAGAGCATCACGCCGGTCGTCCGAGGACCTTCTCCGTGACCATGCGCGCGAGGGCGCCCGCGTCGTCGCGGAGCGTCCGTCGCGCGCGGGCGACCTCGTCGGCGACGCGCGCCTGGACGTCGGTGAGCGTACGATGCGCTTCCGCGCTGGCCTCGGCGACGAGCCGCTTCTGCTCCGCCTCGGCGCCGCGGATGATCTCCTGCAACTCGCGCTGGGCTTCGCTGCGGGTCTGCTCGAGGGCCGCGGCATGGTCGGCCCGCAGCCGCTGCGCTTCGGCCGCGATGGCGCGGGCTTCCTCGACAGCCCCTTCCGAACGTTCCCTGCGCGCCGCGATGACGCGGAGCGCGGGGTCGAACCAGAGCCGCTTCGCGATGAGCCAGAACGCGACAAAGATCGCAATCTGGATTAGAAAAGTGTAATCGGGCGGTATCTTGAGCATGCACTACCGGCCGGCGGGACGAACGGGGAACGCGACCGACTACTTGGCGAGTTCGGAGTGTACCTTGTGCTGGACGCCGTCACCCGGGCGATCGTCCTTCGGGATTAGCGTGATCTTGCGATCCTTCTCCGTCCGCATCGCCTCCGGTCCCCCCATCGCACACTGGCCTTCGAAGACGACCCCTTCGTGGATGACGAGGCTCGGTGTGGCGATATTGCCGAAGAGCTTTCCGGGCGCGCGTATCTCGAGGCGCTTCTGCGCCGTCACGTCGCCCGTGACGCGCCCGTGAATGACGATGGAGCTGCCCGTGACCTGGGCATTCACGACCGCGCTCTCCCCGATGATCAGCGTGTCCTGCGCCGAGATCTCTCCGTCCACGTGACCTTCGATGCGGACGGTGCCCTCGAACTGCAGCTTGCCCGACACATGGCTTCCCTTGCCGAGAAACGCGCTCGTACCGCCCGTCTCTCCGGGCTGAACTCTCTCCCGCTCGAGCATCTCCGCCTCCCCGGGTGCCGGACCGTTCGCGGGGACGCCCGGTTCAGAGGAGAGCCCCCGGGGCCGGTCGAGCCGCTCGCGTTCCTTGCCGAATAGCGCCATCGAAGTCGTCCGAGGTGCCCCGAGCGCAGTCCCATGGCCCGTGGCCGGCTTGCCCTGGAAGGCCAGCTTCTAGCACCGCGTGCGCCAAGGTGTCAAAGCATCGCGGCCGGGCTGGGTCCGGCAGCGCGCAACCGGTGGACGAGGCGATCGAGCTCAGCGTCGGAGTAGAACTCGATCTCGATGGCGCCCCCCCGGCCGCGGCGCACGATCCGCACGCGAGTGCCGAAGTCGCGAGTGAGCTCCTCGGCGACAGCGCGGATCTGAAGGTCCGGCGGCGCGGCCGGCATCGGGGTCGGACGCGGGCGCGGCCGGCGGGCCGCGGCACGGCTCTCGGCTTCCCGCTTCGAGACCCCTGCGACCGCGATCTCGCGCGCGAAGCTCGCCTGCTCGGCGGGATCGACGGACAGGACCGCGCGGGCATGGCCCGCGGAGAGCTCCCCCGTCTCGACCTGGGCTTTCACGGGCTCCGGCAAGGCGAGCAGGCGGAGCGCATTGGCCACCGCGGGACGGCTCTTGCCGACCCGCTGGGCGATCTCCTCCTGCGTGAGCCCGTACTCGTCGATCAGGTGCCGGTATGCTTCCGCCTCTTCGAGCGGGCTCAGGTCCTCGCGCTGGAGGTTCTCGATCAGGGCCAGCTCGAAGCGCTTCGCGGGAGCGGCCTCCCGTACCACGATCGGCACCCGGTCGAGGCCGGCCCGCTCTGCCGCTCGCAGGCGTCGCTCACCGGCGATCAGCTCGTACCGATCCCCCGCAGCGCAGACGACCAGGGGTTGCAGGAGGCCGTGGCGCCGGATCGAGTCGGCGAGCGCGGCGAGCGCCTCCTCGTCGAAATGACGCCGGGGCTGGTCGGGATTCGGCACGATGTCCTGTACCGGGACCAGCCGCTCACCCGCCGGCGGGGGTGCCGCCGGCGTGGCCGGGAAGAGCGCTTCAAGGCCCTTGCCCAATGCCTTCCGCATGCGGAGCCTCCGTTCGTCTATCTAACTGGCCTACAAGCTCGCGGGCCAGGGCGCGGTACGCCGATGCACCCCGCGACGCGGGATCGTAGAGCAGCACCGGCAGCCCGTGGCTCGGGCTCTCAGACAGCCGGACGTTGCGCGGGATGACGGTGCGAAACACCTGGTCACCGAAATGGGCGCGCACCTCGTCCTGCACCTGCCGCGCGAGGGTGTTACGCCCGTCGTACATGGTCAGCACGAGCCCCTCGAGCGCGAGCTCGGGGTGCAGGGTGTCTCTGACGCGCCCGACGGTGTCGAGCAGCGCCGTCAGCCCCTCGAGCGCGTAGTACTCGCACTGCAGAGGAATGAGGACCGTGTCCGCGGTACGGAGCGCGTTCACCGTGAGCAGGTTCAGCGACGGCGGACAATCGATCAGGATGAACTCGTACCGGCCGCGCACACCCGCCATGCCCTCGTGGAGGCGATGCTCGCGCGCCGCCACCGAGACGAGCTCGATCTCGGCACCGACCAGATCCCGCGTCGCCGCGACGACGTGCAAGCGGTCGATGGCGGTCGGCCGGATGACGTCGCTCACCGGGCGCCCGTCGACCAGCACGTCGTAGACGGTGCCTTCGGCCGTTCCGCGCGAGCCGACGCCGGTGCTGGCGCTCGCCTGCGGATCGAGGTCGATGAGAAGCGTCGCGCGTCCGTCGAGCGCCAGGGCCGCCGCCAGATTGACGGCGGTCGTGGTCTTCCCGACCCCGCCCTTCTGGTTGGCCACCGCGATGACCCGGCCCATCCCCCAACTCCACCCCGGCAACGAGGCGACGCTTTAGCACATGGCCGCGAAGAAAAGAAGGCGTCGCCGCTCGCCGCCAGGGAGCTCGTAGTACTGCGCCCCCGTCGACCGGAGCCGAGCCTGCTCGAGGGCACGGACCGCCGCCGGCGGAAGCGCGCCGGGCGTCTGCATCGCGATGACGACGCCATGGCGACCGACGAGCCGCGCGGCCACCACGAGAAAGCTCTCGAGACGCACCGCCCGGGCGATGATGACGCTGGCCTTGCCGACGACGTCCTCGGCGTCCAAGGCCTCCGCGCGTGCCTCGAGCACGCGCGCGCGCGGCAACGGAATCGTGCGGAGGGCTTCACGAAGAAAGCTAGCGCGCCGGCGGCGCGACTCGACCAGGCAGAGGTCGAGGTCCGGGCGGGCGCAGCCGAGGACGACGCCCGGTAGCCCGGCGCCGCTCCCGACGTCCACGACCACCCCGGCCGGCGGCAGATGCGGCACCGGGGCGAGGCAGTCGAGCACGTGCTTCCGCACCAGCGTTCGTGCCTCGCGCTCGCCCGTCAGGCGCACGCGGCGATTCCAGAGCGCCAGCAGGTCGACGAACCGGGCCAGGCGCGAAAGCGCGTCGCTCGAGAGTTCGACGCCAAACCTCGCCGTGCTCTCTGCGACCAACCCGCCGAGGTCGGCGCCGGCCGTCTCGCCCGCGAACCGCCGCGTCAACGCGCCGGCCGGTGGCCGCCGCCCGTCGCGGGGATGAGGAGGACCTTGCGGTACTGGCCGTCACCGTGGCTCCGCGTCGTGACGGCCGGGTCCTCCTGGAGCGCCAGGTGCACGATGCGCCGATCCCGCGGACTCATCGGACTCAAGCTAACGACCTTGCCCGTCGCCTTCACCTTCTCGGCGAGGCGCTTCGCCATCTGCTCGAGCGCCTCGCGCCGCCGATCCCGATAGCTCTCAACGTCGACGATGATCCGACCGCCGCCGCTCTCGCCGTCCCGGCCGATGAGCCGATTCACCATGTACTCGAGGGCGTCCAGCGTCTGACCGTGCCGCCCGATCACCAACCCGCTTCCTTCGCCACTCACCGCGAGGACCGTCGACCCAGGTTCGTCTCCCTCGCGTACGGCGATAGCGCAGGAGACACCGAGGTGACCCAGGATCTCCTCGAGGAGCGCCCGCGCCCGGGCTGCGGCCGCCGGCGCCGGCGTGGACGCCGGCTCACTCGTCGTGTCGGATGCTTCCCGGGAAACATCCGCCGAGGCCGCTCCCACCTGGGGCCGCAACGTCGCCCGCACGCGCGCCTTGCGACCGCGGAAGCCGAACAGACCGCGGGTTGCGTCCGTCAGAATCTCGATCTCGACACGATCGCGCTCGACCTGGAGCGTCCCCAGGGCCTTCGCAATCGCCTCATCGATGCTCTCACCCTCGCATTCGACCGATCGCATGCGACTCAGCTCCTCAGGTTGCCGACCGCAGGCTCAGGTACTGCTGCCCGATGGTCAAGACGTTGTTCACGAGCCAGTAGAGCACCAGCCCGGCCGGGAAGTTCATGAACATGTAGGTGAACAGGATCGGCATGAACATCATCATGCGTTGCTGCGCGGGATCGCCTTGCTGGGGGGTGAGCCACTGCTGGACGAACATGCTGGCGCCCATGACGAGCGTCAGTACGGGCACGCCGGCGCCGATCAGCGGGGTGTCGATCGGGATACCCGGGATCGGGAGGCGATCAGGAGCCGAGAGGTCGTTGATCCACAGCGCGAACGGCGCATGCCGGAGCTCGATCGCGTGCGATAGCGCGTTGTACAGCCCGACGAAGATCGGGAGCTGCAGGACCATCGGGAGGCAACCCGATAGCGGGTTCACCCGGTGGCGGCGGTAGAGCTCCATCATCTCCTTCTGAAGCGCCATCTGATCATCCTTGAAGCGCTCCTTCAGCTTCGCCATCTGCGGCTGGATCTTCTGCATTTCCCGCATGTTGCGAAACGTCGTCTGGGTGAGCGGGGTGGTCGCGAGCTTGACCAGGACGGTGAGCACGATGATCGCCACGCCGTAGTTCCCGGTGACCGCTCGCAGGAGATGAAGCGCCCGCAACAGTGGAATGGCGATGAACCAGAACCATCCGAAATCGAGCGCGCGGTCGAGGTCGCGGCCGGCGCGTGTCAGGACGGCCCGATCCTTCGGGCCGACGAAGACCGCCGCGGAGGCCCGCCCGTCGACCACCGGCACATCGATACGAACGATTGGTACCTCGGCGGCGGTCGTCATGACCACCTGACCCCTGGCGTCCGCGGGCATCGCCGCGCTCATGAAATACTGCGTGGCGAATCCGGCCCAGGAGCAGTCGGCCAGCGTGACGGCTTGCCTTGCGAGGTCGGTCGCTGACTTTTCGATGAGACGGTTCTCGTGCAGTGCCACCGCGGTCTCGCGACCGGGCGTACGTCCGCCGCCGGCGCTGTCGGCAGCCAGCGGCGTGAGTGCCACGCCGATCGTTTGGGACGCGGCACCGGTTTGCGTGGCGATCAGCTGAAGGACGTAGTCGTCGCCCGAGAAGACGTAGCGTTTCTCCAGCCGCCCGCCTGGCGTGTCGGCGACGAACGTCACTGCACCACGCTCGCCACCGTGCAGGACCAGCGCCGACCCGTCGACATGGAACGTGAGCCCCGCGTCGCTCACACCCGGACCGAGCTGCAGCGTGAGAGGCAGCACCGGCCCCGGTTGCACGAGGTCGAGCGCCGGGCTGTCTGGCTGTACCGAGCGGCGATACTGTTTGAGCTCGAGCTTCAGGAGACGGGCCCCGAGCGTCGAGATCGTCGCTTGCACGACGTCGGTGTCGACGGTCACGACCGGCGCCGCTTCGCTCGGCGGGGCTCCGAGCTCGCCGGCCGGCGCGGGCTCGGGTGGTGGTGGCGGCGGCGTTTCCCGGGAAACGACAGGCGGCCGGGGCGCGGGTCGATACCGGCGCAGCATGTCCTGGTAAAGCATGAGCACAACGACCGACAGGGCGAGAGCTAGGAGGAGGCGCCGCTCCACGCTCAGGCCTCCTGCCCGAACGGCGGGGCCTCAGGTACCGGATCGTAGCCGCCGGGATTCCAGGGGTGGCAGCGCAGGAACCGCTGGCCGGCGAGCAGCGCCCCGCGTCGAGCTCCGTGGCGCTCGATCGCCCGCCGCGCGAACACCGAGCAGCTCGGTGTGAAGCGACAGGCGGGCGTGAGCAGAGGTCGCAGCAGGAGCTGGTAGGCGCGGAGAAGGCGGATCAGCAGCCGTCCGATCGCGCCCGTGCAGTCTTCAGCGGTCCGCGACGATCTCCAGGATTCGCTCGAGCTCGGTGGCCGCTTGGGCATATGTGAGAGTGTTCGCTCCGGGCTTGGCGATCACGACGAGGTCCGTCGGCGGGCGGAGCTCCGCCTGCCGATGACGAAATACCTCGCGTACCAGCCGCTTCACGCGGTTGCGCACCACGGCATTCCCGACCCGCTTGCTGACGGTGACGCCGAGCCGCGATGCGACGCTCGAAGACGGGTGCTGGATGACGACGAAGTGCGTGCTGTGGCGGCGTCTTCCCTCGCGCTGGAGCGCAAGGAACTCGCGCCGGCGCCGAATGCGCACCGCCTTTGGATACACGCGGCGAGCGGTCATCCCGCTCACCCGGGTTGCTTGGGCGGGACGCTGACCGTCAGCCGCTTCCTACCCTTCGCCCGGCGGCGCTTCAGAATCTGCCGCCCACCGGGCGTCGCCATGCGCGCGCGAAAGCCGTGCGTGCGCTTTCGCCGCCGATTGCTCGGCTGATAGGTCCGCTTCATCGCTTACCGGTCGGGTGGTGTGGGGGCACGCAATACCGCCATACGGCGAAGACAAAGTCAATTTGGGCGCTGCGCGCAGCGCCGGAAAGGGTATCTCTGGCGTCGTGTTTCCGGCCGCGGGCGTCGCTACGTCGCGGGGGCGGGCGTCGGCGTCTCGCCAGTCGCGGCCGCCTGCTTGCCCGGATAATCCCGCGCGAAGTGCTCCGCACAGCGGCCGCGCCCGGTGACCGGCTTCCGGCAGCCCTCTATACGGCAGCTCTTGTAGCGCGCCTTCGGAAGCCGGCCCCGCTTCCATGCGGCGTAGTGCCGTGCACAGTACCCCTTGCCGCCATCACTCGGCTTTTCGCAGCCCTCGTGCTTGCAGGACACAGACGGATTCGGCATCGCGCCTCCTTGAAGAGTCAGTCGGCTTCGCGCCGCAGGCCCCGCGTCATGAGGTCGACGACGGCTTGCCGCGGCGACTTGTGCCGCACCGATCTCCACCCCGGTGATGTCATTCGTGCTGTAGACCCGCAACGTCGGCCCGTTGACCAGTCGCTGGATCTCCTCGGCGATCGCGAGGTCGCGTGCGGCCGCCGTCACCGCCGTCGGCATGCCCGCGGCCACCTCACGCGCGAAGCTCGGACCCGACAGCGCGCCGACCCCGCTCCGCTGCCCGCCGTCGACGATCCGCTCGATCAGCTGAGACATCGTGAGCCTCGTATCCTGCTCGACACCCTTGGCCGCCGACACGAGAACTGGCCGGCCACCCAGGAGAGGTCCCGCCGCCTCGGCAAGCGACCGGACCGCGGTCGACGGACACGCGAAGACGACCGCACCGGCGCCAGCTACCGCCTCGCACAGGTTCGACGTCGGAGCGATTCCAGGGGGGAAACTCGATGCCGGCGAGGTACGCCCGATTTGTCCGCTCCGCGCACAGCGTGGACGCGATCTCCGGCTTTCGCGCCCACAGCGCGACACGGTGACCGAGCCGTGCCAGGTGCACGGCGAGGGCCGTTCCCCAGCTGCCCGAGCCGAGCATCTCGACCTCCGCCATGCGGAGCGGCGAAGCTCGCACGAACTATCGGGGCACGCAAGGAAGGAACGTTCGACGTCGAACCTCTCGGCCGACGGGTGCGCGCTGACGCGAGTGCGCGCGGCAGTGGAGCGCTATTCGGTCCCGGCGGGCGGCACGTCTTCGCGACTCTCGACTTCGTCCTCGCGCTCGGCGAGCCGCGCGACCGAGGCGACCTGCTCGCCTTCCTCGAGGCCGATGAGACGCACGCCCTGCGTGTTGCGACCGATCACGCGAATGTCGTTGGCGCGCAGCCGGATCACCTTACCGCCGCTGGTCACGAGCATGATCTGGTCCTCGTCGGTGACCATGCGGACGCCGACGACGCGACCGGTCTTCTCCGTCGTGCGCATCGTGATGATGCCCTTTCCGCCGCGCCGCGTCAGACGGTACTCCTCCATCTCCGTCCGCTTGCCGTAGCCGTTGGCGGAGACGGCGAGCAGCGTTGCGCCCGCCTGCGCGAGATCGAGCCCGACGACCTCGTCGCCCTCGTCGAGCCGCATGCCCCACACGCCGTATGTGCCGCGTCCCATCCCCCGGACGTCGGACTCCTTGAAGCGAATCGCCTGGCCGTCGCGCGTCGAGAGGATCGCCTCGCTCGCGCCGTCGGTCAGGCGCACGCCGATGACCTCGTCGGCCTCCTCGAGTGCGATCGCGATGAGGCCGGATGGCCGCGGGCTCGCGTACTGCATGAGGTCCGTCTTCTTCACGAGCCCCCGTCGCGTCGCGAACAGCAGGTAGCACGCATCGCGAAATTCACGGACCGCCAGGAAGGCCGAGAGCTTCTCCTCGGGGCCGAGGTTCAGCAGGTTCGTGATGCTCCGGCCGCGGGCCGCACGGCCCGCCTGCGGGACCTCGTGCACCTTCAGCCAGAATACCCGGCCGCGCGTCGTGAAGATCAGGATGTAGGAGTGCGTCGAGGCCACGAAGAGGTGCTCGACGAAGTCCTCGTCGCGGGTCGTCGCGCCGATCTTGCCGCGGCCGCCGCGGCGCTGGGCGCGGTAGAGGGCAACGGCGTTCCGCTTGATGTAGCCCTCGTGCGAGATGGTGACGACCATGTCCTCTTCGACGATGAGGTCCTCGACCGAGATCGCCCCCACCTCGTCCGTGATCTCGGTGCGGCGAGCATCCGCGTACTTCGCCCGTACCGCGCGCAGCTCCTCGACGATGATTCTCGAGATCTCGCGCTCGTCGGCCAGGATCTCGCGCAAGCGCTGAATGGCACGCTCGGTCTCCGCGTACTCCTCGAGGACCTTGTCGCGCTCGAGGCTCGTGAGACGCTGCAGACGCATCTCGAGGATGGCCTGGGCCTGCACCTGCGACAGCCCGAACGTCGCCATGAGGCCGTCGCGCGCGGTGGCCGGGTCCGCGGCGCTCCGAATCAGCGCGATCGCTCGGTCGAGGTGCTCGATCGCAATCTTGAGGCCGGCGAGGATGTGAAGCCGCTCCTGCGCCTTTCGGAGGTCGTACGCAGTGCGCCGCGTGACCACCTCGCGCCGGTGCTGGATGAACACACGGAGCGCGTCCTTCAAATTCAGCACGCGCGGACGGCCCTCGACGATGGCGAGCACGTTCACGCCGAAGGAGTCCTGCAGCGGGGTGTGCTTGTAGAGCTGGTTCAGCAGCACCTCGGCCACCGCATCGCGCTTCAGATCGATCACGATCCGCATGCCGTCGCGATCCGACTCGTCGCGCAGGTCGGCGATGCCATCGAGCTTCCGCTCGTTTACGAGCTCCGCGATGCGCTCGATCAGCCGCGCCTTGTTCACCTGGAACGGGATCTCGCTGACGATGATCGACGAGCGACCCGACTTCTCGTGCGTCTCGACGGCGGCGCGGGCCCGCATGGTGAGCACGCCGCGGCCCTCGCGGTACGCTTCGCGGATGGCGTTCCGGCCACAGATGAAGCCGCCGGTGGGAAAATCGGGGCCGGGGATGAACCGCATCAGCTCGTCGACGGTGAGTTCGGGGTTCTCGATCAGCGCGACCAGGGCGTCGCAGACCTCGCCGAGATTGTGCGGCGGAATGTTCGTCGCCATCCCGACCGCGATGCCCGCCGACCCGTTGACGAGCAGATTCGGGATCTTGCTCGGGAGGACGAGGGGCTCTTCGGTCGAGTCGTCGAAGTTCGGAACGAAGCCGACGGTCTCCTTGTCGATGTCGGCGAGCAGCTCCTCGGCGAGCTCGGTGAGCCGGCACTCGGTGTAGCGATACGCCGCGGGCGGGTCGCCGTCGATCGAGCCGAAGTTGCCCTGGCCGTCGATCAGCGGGTAGCGGACGTTCCACTCCTGCGCGAGGCGCACGAGGGCGTCGTAGACCGCCGAGTCGCCGTGCGGATGGTACCGTTTCAGGACCTCGCCGACGACGCCGGCACACTTCGAGTACCGGTGCGTGTGGGTGAGGCCCTCGTTGAACATCGCGTACAGGATGCGGCGGTGGACCGGCTTCAACCCGTCGCGCGCGTCGGGCAGCGCGCGGCCGATGATGACCGACATCGCGTAGTCCATGTAGGACTCGCGCATCTGGTCTTCGATGTTGACGGGAATGCGCTGAGGCCGCGGATCCATCCGGCCTCAGATGTCGAGGTTGCGCGCGTTCAGCGCGTTCTCCTCGATGAACTTCCGCCGCGGCTCCACCTCGTCGCCCATGAGCGTCGAGAAGATCATGTCGGCCTCGACCGCGTCCTCGATCTTCACCTGGAGCAGCGTCCGGGTGGCAGGATTCATCGTCGTCTCCCAGAGCTGCCCCGGGTTCATCTCGCCGAGCCCCTTGTACCGCTGGATCTCGAGCCCTTTGCGTGCCTGGGTCATGGTGCGCGCGACGGCCTGCTGGAGGTTCGGCACCTGTTCCGCCCTGTCTCCGAGCGTGAGCGTGAACGGCGGCTCGCCGGCGACGGCCAGGTCGCGCGCGAGGCGGCGCACCTCCTCGAACTCCGCGGTGAGGCACAGATCGCGGTCGATGACGTTCCGATGGGCGGTGCCGTTGGCGCGCGTGGCCGCGATGATCTTCAGGCAGGCGTGCTCGCGGTCCTCCTCGAACGAGAAGCTGACGGGCATGATCGTGGGCGCCGCCACGGCGAGGTACGCCTCCGCGGCAGCGACGATTCGCTGGAGCTGCGCCTCGTCACCAAGCACCCCCGCCTCCATCGCTCCCTGGCGCGCCAGCGCCGCGACCACGTGGCGGTTGCGTCCCTTGCGTTCGAGGATGTCGAGCACCTTCTCGAGCCGGATGGCCTTCTTGACGAGCTGCTTCAGCGGCGTGCCGGTGACCGGTGGGCCGCCTTCGCCCTGCAGCCCGAGGTCCTCGGCGCCAAGCTGGATCAGGTAGTCCTCGAGACCCGCTTCGTCCTTCAGGTATTGCTGCGCGCGTCCGCGCTTCACGCGGTAGAGCGGCGGCTGCGCGATGAAGAGGTGGCCCGCCTCGAGGACCTTCTGGTAGTGCCGGAAGAAGAACGTCAGCAGCAGCGTTCGGATGTGCGCGCCGTCCACGTCGGCGTCGCACATCAGGATGATCGTATGGTACCGGAGCCTCGTGATGTCCTGGTCTTCCTTGCCGACCCCGGCGCCGAGTGCCATGATTAGAAGCTTTATCTCTTGTGATGATAGCATCTTGTCGAAGCGGGCCTTCTCGACGTTCAGGATCTTGCCGCGCAGCGGGAGGATGGCCTGGTTCTTCCGGTCGCGGCCCTGCTTGGCCGAGCCGCCGGCGGAATCGCCCTCTACAACGAAGAGCTCCGAGAAGACCGGATCCCGCTCCTGGCAGTCGGCGAGCTTTCCGGGCAGCGAGCCGCCGTCGAGCGCGCCCTTCCGCCGCGCGAGCTCCTTGGCCTTTCGCGTCGCCTCGCGCACGCGCGCGGCCTCGAGCGCCTTCAGGACCACGCGCTTGGCGTCGGCGGGGTGCTCCTCGAGATAGACGGCGAGGCGGTCGTTCACCAGGGCCTCGACGATGCCCTTCACCTCGCTGTTGCCGAGCTTCGTCTTCGTCTGGCCCTCGAACTGCGGCTCGGGCACCTTCACGCTGATGACCGCCGTGAGGCCCTCGCGCATGTCCTCGCCCTGCAGCGCCTCGTTGTCCTTCTTGAGCAGACCGTTCGCGACCGCGTAGGCGTTGATCGTGCGGGTCAGCGCCGATTTGAACCCGACGAGATGGGTTCCGCCCTCGATCGTGTTGATGTTGTTGGCAAAGGCGTAGACGCTCTCGCTGTAACCCTCGTTCCACTGGAGCGCGATCTCGATCTCGAGGCCATCGCGGGTGCCGTGGAGGTAGATGACGTCGGGATGGATCGGCGTCTTGGCCTTGTTCAGGGTCTGCACGAAGGAGACGATGCCGCCTTCGTAGAGGAACTCGTGGGACTTCTGCTCGCGCTCGTCCTCGATAGTGATGTGAAGACCGCGATTCAGGAACGCGAGCTCGCGCAGGCGCTGTGAGAGGATGTCGAAGCTGAACTCCAGCGTCTCGAAGATCAGCGGATCGGGCTTGAACGTGATGCGTGTCCCGCGCTGGTCCGTGACACCCGTTTCCTCCACGGGCGCCACCGGCTCGCCGCGGCGATACCGCTGCGCGTAGACCTTGCCGGCGCGCCGGACCTCCATCTCCAGCGTCTCCGACAGAGCGTTCACCACGGATACCCCGACACCGTGCAGCCCACCGGAGACCTTGTATGCTCCCTTGTCGAACTTGCCGCCGGCGTGCAGCTTGGTCATCACCACCTGCGCCGCCGAGACTCCCTCGGTGGGGTGCAGCTCCACGGGAATGCCGCGCCCGTTGTCCTCCACGGTGACGCTTGAGTCGATGTGGATGGTGACCGCGATGTGGGAGCATTCACCGGCGAGCGCCTCGTCGACGGAGTTGTCGACGACCTCGAAGGCGAGGTGATGCAGTCCACGCTCGCTTGTGTCGCCGATGTACATGCCGGGGCGCTTGCGAACGGCCTCGAGCCCCTCGAGGACCTTGATGTTCGCGGCCCCGTAGCCGCTTTCGGCCATCGTGTTTGGTGTGCTCATGCGCGACAGAAAAGGGTTTCAGCGAGCATGGCCATTTTATCCCGCGCCGAGCTGTAACGCCATACCGGACGTGATCAAAAACACATTATATTCCGGGCTGTTACTGGAACTACCCGGGCGGTGTAAAACGGGCGCTGAAGGCTAGGACGATATGCCCGCGCCTACAGGCGCATCGGCATGACGACGTAGGTGTATTCGGGGTCGCTGGCGCCGCTCACGGTACCCGGCCCGACCTCGTCGGTGAGCCCGAGCTCGATCACCTCGCCTTCGGCGTGCACGCCGAGCACGTCGATCAGGTAGCGCGCGTTGAAGCCCACGCTCAGCGCCTCACCGCCGTAAGAGATCTCGATGTCCTCGGACGCCTCTCCCTGATCGGGGTTGCTGGCGGAGGCCTCGAGCTTTCCCTTCTCGAGATGGAGCTTGACGCCGCGCGAGCGCTCGCTGGCGAGCAGCGAGATCCGCCGCAGCGCCGCCAGCAGATCGTCGCGGTTGAAACGCGCCTTGGCACGCACGGAACCGGGGATCACCTGCCGATAGTCGGGAAACTCTCCCTCGACGATACGCATGAAGAACGACACGGTGGGCGTAGCGAGCCGCATGTCCTTCGGCGACACGTGTACCGTCACATCGCCCTGATCCACCTCGTCGAGGAGCTTCCGCGCCTCCACGAGCCCCTTCCGTGGCATGATGATGCCGCGTTCGGGCCGCGGTCCGGGGACGCGCCGGTCGATCTTCGCCAGGCGATGGCCGTCGGTCGCTACCATCCGGAGCGCCCCGCTCTCGCCCGCTTCCATGAGCACACCCGACAGATTGAACCGCGTCTCGTCGGTCGAGACCGCAAAGATGGTCTTGTCGATCATCTCCCGGAGCGTGGCCGCCGCGACCTCCATCGTCACGCCGCCCTTCGGGTCCATGGCCAGCGGCAGCTGCGGGAAGTCCTTCGGGTCCAGGCTCACGATCTTGAACTTCGAGCGTCCCGCGTGGACCTCCACCCAGCCCGCCGCCGTGGCCTTCACCAGGAGCTCATCGGCGGTAACTTCCCGGCTGATCTCGTAGAGTTTACGGGCATTTAAGGTTACGGAGCCCTTCCGCTTGACGTCCGCCGGCGTCCGCACCCGGAGGCCCACCTCCATGTCGGTTGCGGTGAGCGTGATGCCGCCTTCTGCCGATTCGATCAGGACGTTCGCGAGGATCGGGACCGTACTCCGCCGCTCTACGACGCCTTGCACGAGGTAGAGTCCACGCGTCAGATCCTCCCGCCTGATGCTCAGCTCCATGGCAACCTCCCCTCCGCAGTTATCCCCACTGTCCCCTGTGCCTAAGGAGAACGGTGGATCTTTTCATCTGAAGATCTCGTTGTCGTCGTAGGTGGTGTGGACGACGGGAAGAAGCCCACAAGCCCTCTGAATCGTGTATTGAACCGCGGTCCTCTTGTCCACCCTGTAGTGGTGGTTTGTTCCCCGTTTCTACTGTCCTCGTAAGGTCCGCTCGAGCCGTTCGACCGTCGCACGGAGCGCGGCGTCCTCCTTCAGGCGGCGCTCGGTGACCGTGACCGCGTGGATGACCGTGGAGTGATCGCGCGCGAATGCCTCACCGAGCTGCGGAAACGAGGCGCCGAGCAATCGTCGGCAGAGGTACATCGCGAGCTGCCGCGGCATCGCGATGTTCTTGCTCCGTTTTTTGGAGTGAACGTCCCCGGGCCGCACCGAGAAGTGGTCGCAGACCGCGGCGACGACGTCACTGAAGCCGATGGCACGACCACGAGCCGTCCCTGCTTGCAGCACCTCACGCGCGAGATCGACGGTGATCGGCAGTCGGTGGAGCGAGGCATACGCACCGAGTCGGGTGAGCGACCCCTCGAGCGCTCGGACATTCGAGTCGATGTGACCGGCGATGAAAAGCGCGACGTCGTGATCCAGCGGAATGCGCTCGAGGTCGGCCTTCTTCTCGAGGATCGCGACTCGCGTCTCGACGTCGGGCGGCTGGATGTCCGCGATGAGACCCCACTCGAAGCGGTTTCGGAGCCGCTCCTCCAGGTCGGGGATGTCCTTCGGCACCTTGTCCGAGGTGAGCACCATCTGCCGACGCAGCTCGTACAGTGTGTTGAAGGTGTGGAAGAACTCCTCCTGCGTGCGCTCGCGTCCCGCGAGCAGCTGCACGTCGTCGAGGATGAGCACGTCGACACGACGGAAGCGCTGCTTGAACTCGCCCATGCGATCATGGCGGAGCGAGCCGATCAGGTTGTCGATGAAGGTCTTCGACGACAGGTAGCCGATCTTCAGCGCGGGCTGCTTCTCCTGGATCTGATGGCCGATGGCGTTGGCGAGATGCGTCTTGCCGAGTCCGACGCCGCCGTAGATGAAGAGCGGGTTGTAGTGGTCGCCGGGCTGGCTCGCGACCGCCTTGGAGGCGGCGTGCGCGAACTGGTTGGACGCCCCGACGACGAAGTTCGCGAACGTGTACTTGCTGTTCAGCTCGGAGTACGCCGCACGATGATCGAGCCGGCGGCGCGGCAGATCGACGAACAGCTCGCCCTGATTGCGTGATGGCAGCTCGAGCGCGACGTGGCGCGAGCCGACGACCGCCGCCACAGCCTCGCGCAGGCGAGGCAGGTAGTGGTCCGTGACGCAGACTAGGACCAGCTGGTTCGGTGCCTCGAGCCGAAGGTCCGTCGACGTGAGCTCGAGCGGCCGGAGTCGTGCGACGATCTGCGACGCATCGTCGGCCGTGATGTCCTCGGAGACGCCTTCGGCCAGGCGCTCGAGCATCCGTCGCCAGAGCCCTTCGAGCGACGTCGCCCCGGAGTTACGAACAGGTTTATCCACAGCTGTGAATGGAGCGGAATTCACCATCGTTTCGCGTCCTTGCGTGTGAGAGCGTCGAAGAAGCGAAACACCCCGGGCGACTCTGCGCTTTCGTCTGGCGGGCGAGCCGGAGTCGAGCGTGTGAGAACCGCCTTGTGCTGCACGATGTTTTCGGAGCGATGATTCCGGGAGCGTAGGCACTGTAGGCGATGTCGCCGGCGCGCTGCAAGTGGAATCGTATGACACGACTGCGCTTGACGGCTTTCCGACGTGGTGTCACCGTTCGCTGAGCGTGCCACACGAGTCGGAGCGTCTCTATGCGCACGCGTGCCGCGTCATCCCGGGCGGTGTGAACAGCCCCGTGCGGTCGTGGAAGGCCGTCGGCGAGCATCCGCTGTTCCTGCAGCGAGGCCGTGCCGCAGAGGTCGTCGACGCCGACGGTCGGGCGTATCTCGATTTTCTCGGCTCGTGGGGTGCCCTCATCCTCGGACATGCGCCGCCGCGCGTGAGCGCGGCCGTGGGGCACCGGGCGAAGTCCGGAACCACGTTCGGGGCGCCGACGGCCGGCGAGGTGGAGCTGGCCCGCGTCCTCGTCGATGCGGTCCCTTCGCTCGAGCAGGTTCGCCTCGTCAACTCGGGAACCGAGGCGACGATGAGCGCGCTCCGCCTCGCGCGTGCCGCAACGGGACGCGAAGCGATCCTCAAGTTCGCCGGCTGTTACCACGGCCACGTCGACGCCCTGCTCGTCCGCGCGGGCTCCGGCGCGCTGACGCTGGGTGTGCCCGACAGCCCCGGTGTCCCGCCGAGCGTCACGGCGCTGACGCGAACGGCGGAGTTCAACGACGTGGAGGGGGTCAGGGAACTCCTGCGCGCCCGTGGTGGTGAGCTGGCCGCGGTGATCGTCGAGCCGGTGGCGGGAAACATGGGCGTCGTCGCGCCCGCACCCGGGTTCCTCGAGATGCTGCGCGAAGAGACGAGCCGCGCCGGCAGCCTGCTCATCTTCGACGAGGTCATCACCGGCTTCCGCGTCGCCTGGAGCGGCGCCCAGGGCCGCTATGGCGTCACCCCCGACCTCACCTGTCTCGGGAAGGTGATCGGCGGCGGGTTGCCGCTCGCCGCCTTCGGAGGCTCCCGGGCGCTCATGGAGCAGCTGGCGCCGACGGGGCCCGTGTACCAGGCGGGTACGCTCTCGGGGAACCCGCTGGCGGTCACGGCGGGGCGGACCACTCTCGAGATCGTTCGCGAGCAGCCTGCGGCCTATGACCGCCTCGATAGCCTCGGCGCACGTGCCGAGGAACTGCTCCGACAGGCGCTCGCCGCCGGCGGGAAGGCCGGCTGCGTGAATCGCGTCGGCTCGATGTTGACCCTGTTCTTCGGCGTCGACACCGTGCGCAACCATAGCGAGGCGAGTCGCGCCGACACGGCGTCGTTCGCGCGCTTCTTTCACGGCATGCTCGCCGAGGGCGTCTACCTTCCCCCGTCGCAATTCGAAGCGTTCTTCATATCGCTCGCGCATACCGAGGCGGACATCGAGCGACTCGGCCGCGCGGCGCGCGCCGTGCTGGCGGGACGTTGATTGCCGCCGCCGAGCCCGCTCGTCCGCTATGGCCGCTACGGGGCGGTGGCGTTCGAGTTCTCGGGCACGATCGCGGCCGGCGCCGTCGTGGGCTACCTGATCGACCGGTGGCTGCATACCGAGCCGTATGGGGTCACCCTTTGCACGCTCCTCGCCGTGATCGGCGGGTTCGTGCGGCTCATCCTGCTGCTCCGGCGGTTCGACCAGCTCGATCGTGAGACCGAGCCTTAGCCGGCTGCAGGTGCGACACTGGATGCTCGTCGCCGCGGCGGCCGCCGCGGCGACCGCCGGTGGACGCGGCGGCGGAGTGCTCCTCGGCGGCGGCGTGATCGGACTGTCGGTCGCCCTATACGCGTTGGCACTCGACGGGCTGGTGCGCCGGCGTCGCACTCGCCTTGCTATTGGAATCCTGTTTGTTAAACTCGCCGCGCTTCTAGGTCTGGGCTCGCTGGCCCTCGCCTCGAGGCGGTTTCATCCGGATCCCATAGGTTTCGCGGTCGGGGTCAGCTGCTTTCCCGCCGCGGCCGTCTGGGAGGCGGTGCGGGCGCGAGGCGCGTGATGGAAGAGCACAAGCCGTTCACCTGGCTCGGCGGGCTGCCTTACCCCGAGCACGTGCTGACGGCCGGCCTCGTCGCCCTGCTCATCGTCGGATTCGCAGTCCTCGTGCGCCCGAAGCTCGCGGCCCCGGGCGCAGCAACCACGCCGGACCCGCGCGCCTCCGCGCGTAGCTTCGCCGAGGTCTTCGTCGAGTTCATCAGCGGCCTCGCCGAAGGGGTGATCGGACACCATTCCGAGCGCTACGTCCCGCTGCTCGCGAGCTTCTTCATCTTCATCCTCGTCGCCAACCTGATCGGCCTCGTGCCCGGCTTCACGCCGCCGACGGCCGATTTCAACATCACGCTCGCGCTCGGCACAGTCGCCTTCGTGGCGTACCACGTGGCCGGCACGCGCGAGCACGGCCTCAAGTACCTCCAGCACTTCCTCGGCCCGGTCATGTTCCTCGCGCCGCTCATGCTCGTGGTGGAGCTCTTCAGCCACATGTTCCGTCCGGTGTCGCTCGGCATCCGTCTCTTCGCCAACATGTTTGCGGACCATCAGGTCGTCGAGATCTTCACGGGGCTCACGAAGATCGGGGTCCCGGTCATCTTCTACGTGCTCGGCGCATTCGTCGCCGTCGTGCAGGCCTTCGTCTTCACGATGCTGAGCGCCATCTACATCGCGCTCGCCGTCGCGCACGATCATTGAGCGGGCTCAAGGCTCGGCCGCCGTCCCGGCGGGAGTGGAGAGGATAGAGGAGAGGAAGGGATGTCCGGCGGTCCGGAGGGGAGGGTCATGAAGCGTCTTGCAGCAATCATGGGGAGCGGGTGTTGGCTCGTGATGATGGCGAGTCCGGCGCTCGCCGCGGAGGCCGAGGGCGGCGCAGGCCTCTGGTACCGGGGGCTCATCGCGCTGGCAGCCGGGCTCGGCCTCGGTCTCGCGGCGTTCGGCGCGGCACTCGGGCAGGGACGAGCGACTGCCGCCGCGATGGAGTCGATCGGACGGAATCCCAATTCGGCCGATCGCATCTTCACTCCGCTGATCGTGGGTCTCGCGCTGATGGAGGCGCTCGCGCTCTACGCCCTGGTTATCGCGTTCTTCCTCCAGGGAAAGGTCTGATGCAGCACCGTGCCGGCCGGACCTCGCAGATATCCGGCCGGCACGGCGAACTGGTCAGGATTTCTTTCCGGTCTGGGCGAAGAACGCGGAGAATAGCTGATTCACGCGAGCCGAGCTGCATTTGGGGCACTTCGGGCGCCGGGTCCCGTGTTCCTGGATCGACATCACGATCTGGAACTTCCGGTTGCATTTCGCGCACCGGTACTCGTAGGTCGGCATGGCCGGGGGATTAGTGGAAGGCCCCCGGGAGCACAACGGGTGATCGTGGAGGTGGGGGATGTGGTGGAGCATGCCTGAAACCGAGCCGCCTGCCGGCGGCCCCGCGGTGCGACGCCTGGCGCTCGCGGGGACGATCGAGCGAAACCAGCGCACCGTGCTGACGTCGGTCGTGCTCGCCGACGTCCAGCCGAATCCCGATCAACCGCGCAAGCACTTCGCGCCGGACAAGCTCGCCGAGCTCGCGGATTCGATCAAGGCGCGAGGTCTGCTGCAACCGATCATCGTCCGGCGCCTGGAGCACGGCTACCAGCTGCTCGCTGGCGAGCGTCGCTTCCGCGCGGCGCAGCTCGCGGGCATCGACAAGCTCCCGGCCCTGATCCGCACCGCAGACGACCCGCTCGAGATCGCGCTGATCGAGAACCTCCAGCGCGAGGATCTCTCGCCCCTCGAGGAAGCGGAGGGGCTCGCGCTGCTCATCGAGCGGCACGGGTACACCCATCGTGACATCGCCGATCTGCTCGGCAAGAGTCGGCCGTACGTCTCGAATACGCTCGCCCTCACGCGGTTGCCGGATGCGGTGAAGGCCGATCTGCGCCGCGACGGGCCGGCGGTATCCCGCGAGCTACTCATGAGCGTCGCCCGGGAGGAAGACCCGGAAGCCGCGCTGGCCCTCTGGCGGCGGCTCCAGCTCGACCTCCTGTCCGTGCGCCGCTTCCGCGCGGAGCGCGACGCAACGATGGCCGAGCGTCCCGTCGTGCTCGACGTGATCGCCGCGGCGCGCCGCCTGAACCGCGCGCTCGTGCGGCTCATCGCCGAGGGCGCACCGGCGGCGCAAACGCCGCGTCTCGTGCGGACGCTGCGGCGCACCGGAAGGCTCGTGGAGCGGCAGCTGAGCGCGCTCGAAGCCGCCGACGGGCTCGAAAGCGGGGCCTGACGATGGACGCCACACTCGCCAACCCGGCTCTCCGGCTCTTCGGGATCGTCTCGCTGATCCTCGTGCTGAAGATGGCGGCCGTCGGCCTCTACACGAGCACGCTCCGGATCGGCCGCAAGGTCTTCGCCACGCCGGAGGACTACGCCCTGCAGGGCATGCCGACGAGGAGCGGGAACGACGCCGACATCGAACGGGTCCGCCGCGCGCACCAGAACGACCTCGAGAACATTCTGCCGTTCTTCGTGGTCGGCTTCTTCTTCGCGCTCACCCGCCCGCCGTGGCTCGCTGCGGAGATCCTGTTCATCGGCTTCGCCGTCGCGCGCGTCCTGCACAGCGTCTTTTACATCCGCGCCATGCAGCCCCACCGGACCATCGCGTTCACGGGCGGGTCGCTGCTGAGCGGCGTTATGGTGGTGTGGACGCTCGTGGTGCTGGTGCGGGGCGCGTCGTAGCGACCCGACGTCAGCGCCACCGGGGCGGACGCTTCTCCGCGAAGGCACGGATTGCCTCGCCCCATTCCTCGCGCCCGAAGCCGTGAATCAGCTCGGTCATCTCGTACTCGAGAGACTCCGCGAGCCCGTGTGACCGGCCGTACTCGACGCACGCCTTCTGCGCCCCGAGCGCCCCGGCAGGGAGAGCGAGCAGGCGGTCGACGAACGCCGCCACGGCCGTCTCGAGCTCCTTTCGTGGCACGACGCGATGGACCAGGCCGATCTCCAGCGCGCGCGGTGCCGGGATCCGTTCGCCGAGCAGGAGGATCTCGATGGCCGGGCCGAGGCCGACGAGCCGCGGCAGCCAGAAGGCGGCGCCGCTCATCGAGCACATCGCACGCGGCACGCGCACGTCGCCGAGCTCGGCGTCGGCCGCGGCGATCCGGAAGTCGCAGGCGAGCGCCAGGTCGAAGGCCGCCCCGAGCGTGTAGCCGTTGAGCGCGGCGATCACCGGCACCCTGGCCCCGCGGAGTCGGGTGACGAGCCGATGATGGCCGCGACGGATGTCTTCGGCCGGGTCCGTGCCCCCCATGTCGATCAGATCGTCGCCGGCGGAGAAGGCGCGCCCCGCGCCGGTGAAGACCAGCGCGCGGAGGTCGTCAAAGGGAAGTGTATCGAGGGCCGCGTGGATCTCGGCGAGCATCCGGAACGTGAACGCGTTCAGCTTCTCCGGACGGTTCAGCACGATCGTGGCGACCGAGCCCTCTCGACGACAGAGGATCTGCTCGTGATTCATGCCGGGCTTATAGCGCCGAGCGGCTCGACGCGGCCACGGCGAGCGTGGCGGTTCGTTACAGCGTTGGTGACGTTTCGTTACCGCCGTCTCAGCGCGCCGAGCGAATGCGAGCCATCCATCAGGGTCTGTCGCTGGCACGACATCTGCTCACACCGAGCGCCGAAGGGAGTCATCATGGAGAGTCAGGCAAGGGTGATCGAAGCGACCGGTACCGGCGCCGAGCTCGCGCCCGAGACTGTCCTTCCCTCGCAGTTCTTCGACCGCCTCCAGGGCGACTCCTCGCTCCAGCCGGAGAAGCGCCTCATGCTCGCCGTGCTCGAGGATGCCGTCGGGACGTTCCAGAAGTACGTCAACGTGCGCAGCCGCCACGGACGCCGCCTGTTCAGCGAAGCCGAGGAATGGTTCGCCTCGCACGACGGCGACTGGCCATTCGCGTTCGTCAGTGTCTGCCAGGCTCTCGGGCTCGACGCGGACTATCTGCGCGCCGGACTCTGGCGCTGGCGGGATCGGCAGCCGCTGCCGGTCGGCGACGAGACGAAGGTCGTGCGGTTCCCGTTCCGTCGCGTGAACGGCAGCCGGCACTCCGTCACGGGTCGCCCGGTCGGCCTCAGACGCTCGGCTTGAGCTCGCCGCCCGCGGTGGGCGGCGGGCGGCATCCTGTGATAGTCACCGCCACGCGATGCCGGCGCTCACGGAGCGTGCCGTCGGGGTGGTGGGTGCGGGCCCCGCGCTCGCGTCCCTGCTCCGCTGGGTGCGGCCGACGTTCGCACTGGCGGGCGATGCGCGCCCCGCGCTCGACATCGGCTACTTCGCCAACGTCATCCCGGTCGCACCGAACCTGGGCATCGCCATCGGGACGGACGGCGTCGGGACGAAGCTCCTGATCGCGCAGGCGGCCGGCCGCTTCGACACGGTCGGCATCGACTGCGTGGCGATGAACGTCAACGATGTCCTCTGCGTCGGCGCGCGGCCGGTGGCGCTCGTCGACTACGTGGCGGTGGAGGAACCCACCGCCGCGCTCCTCGACGGGATCGGCCGTGGTCTCGCCCGGGGTTGCGAGCTCGCCGGCATCTCGTGTCCGGGCGGGGAGCTCGCCCAGGTGCGTGAGATGCTCCGCGGCGCGCGCCCCGGCAGCGCCATCGACCTGGTCGGCACAGCGATCGGCACGGTGGCCCTCGACCGCATCATCGCGGGACAGGACGTGCGCGCCGGCGACGTCCTGATCGGGCTCGAGAGCGCCGGTCTGCACTCGAACGGGTACACTCTCGCCCGCCGCGCCTTGCTCGAGCGCGGGCGGCTCGCGCTCGAGGACCACGTGGCGGAGCTCGGCTGCACACTCGTGGACGAGCTGCTCCGGCCCACCCGGATCTACGTGCCGGCCGTGCTCCCGCTCCTCGAGGCGGGGCTGTCGATCCGAGCCCTGGCCCACATCACCGGCGACGGGCTCTTCAACATCGTTCGCACGGTACGGCCGATCGGCTTGGAGATCGAGCGGTGGCCCGAGGTGCCGCCGATCTTCCGGCTGATACAGCGGCTCGGCGACATCCCCGACACCGAGATGTACCGGGCGTTCAACATGGGCATCGGCTTCACGCTGGTGATCGCCCCGGAGGATGCCGATCGAGTGTCAGCCGCGCTCGCCGGCGACGGCGTCCGCGCTCACGTCCTCGGGCGCGTGGTGGACGATCCCGCACGCACGATTCACTTCCGCCCCGGGCGCCTGGTAGGCCGCGACGGCGGCTTCACGCGTGCCT